>Ga0179593_1683462_pt1 | contig 15536 bp, 16 predicted proteins | sample CZODoug2_1_08_16_FD_185931 | JGI IMG/M metagenome (GOLD analysis project Ga0179593, IMG submission 185931) | Vadose zone soil fungal communities from Angelo Coast Range Reserve, California, USA - CZODoug2_1_08_16fungal (PacBio error correction) | ecosystem: Environmental > Terrestrial > Soil >... | reverse complement strand
CCCAATTTTACCACACGTACTTCCCTGACGGCGTCCCGAACTTCCCACTATTTTCCTGCCTTCTCTGGGTACGTTTTGGGTCTTGCCCCTTTACGCAAGATTACTGTCCCCTTTTGAGGATGTGAGTTTTTTTCGGACCGCCGCCCTGCTCAAACGGGCATCCATTCGGGCGTGCAGCAACCGTCCCTCCCTGGTCTTCCGCTGTGATCCCAGCCCCCCCCCCTTTTCCCTTGATGATGCATGAAAAGTTCTTTAGCTGGTCTCGTTCTGATTTGTTGTGTGCACTTTTCGAAATTCCTTTCTGGCCTTCCCTTTCGCTTCTTTATGACATCTCCTCCGATTGATGGGGCACTGCCCCCCAGTTTTCCGGGTTTTCCCGATTTCTTTTCAGGGCATCCTGGACAGATCCAGTTTCTGGACGTTTATTCCTCCGCGTTTCCTGAGGTCCTCCCTTCCACGCTGTCACTGGCCCACCCGAGACAGCAGTCGATTCACAACGGTCTCCTTTCTCCTTCAAGCCGACCTGGGCCCACCACCTTTTGTGCCCTCGACCCTTTGGCGCTTCTTTCAGCGCTGGTTAGATCCTTTTAAGTTGCTTCTACCCTTTTTTTTCGCATCCACGGAGTCCTCAAAATTGCGCAGGTCGAAAGAATAGCCCCCCCCCCCCAGTGAATCTTCTAGTATGTCTTTTTAAGTTTCGGACCTTTTATGTTCTTTCCAAGGATAATCACTTTCTCTTAGCTCCTCCTCCGGCACCGATCACATTCCCCTCCACCGAGAGCACCCCTTTTTCAGGATGTTCGTGATCCGCCCTCTCCGAGAGCAAGATTTTTTTCTGTTAGCTCTTTTATTAAACTTTCCCTTTTGAAGTTTCATCTCAGGTTCCGCAGGGAAATTGCGCGTGCTTTCTCTCCCCAGACTTAAAGAGCTTTTTCCGGGGAGACTCCTCCGTTGTGTTTTTTTCTGCTGTGCTCTTCCTCTCCTCTTCGACACTTCCTTGCGCCACTTTCAAACGGGGCGCTGTCTCCTATTCCCCAGCTGAATTTTTAGTGCCTTGCGCGTGGGATTCCTTTTTGAATATGCACTAAATTTTTGTCTCCAATTCTCTGCTATGTCCCCGCCTGACATGAGCCTTTACGACGTGCTCCATGGCGTGATGTCCTGTCTATAATTGGCCTGGCGCGACTCCCCTCGTGTTTTGGCTTTTCTTCTCCTTCTTTCGACGGTACTTGACAGTTTCTCTTATTCGATTCCCTCCCATTTTTCCCCCGGCTCCTACTGGGTTAAAGGGGCGTTTTCTCCCGATTTGCCCTGGCTCTGTCTTAGATTTTCGCCCGAGAATATCTCTTTGCTTAGATCAACCGATTTTTTTTCTTTTGCCCCCTCACCGCGCCCTACTCTTCCCCCCCCTTTCGCAAAAACTGTTCCTTGGTGTTTCCCCGGCACGGCTCCCTTCCTTCGTTACCCGCTTCTCCCTATGACTCATCCCTTTTTGCCCCTCCTCTTTTGAAATCGCCGTCCCTCGCAAAGGTCCGTTGAACGTTTCCATCGCACAGCCCCTTATCCTTCACCCCGTGCGACTTATAGTGAAGCGATCTTTCACACCCCCTTTTCTGCCTATTCTGTCCCCTCCCCCCAGTAACTCGGCTCTCTAGAAGGGATGGCCGTTGCTATTGAACGTTCTTTCGGGTTTGCGATTCTTTTTTCATGATAGTTCTCCGGCTGACTCCTCCTTCCTATCTCTTGGAAGCGGAACTGGAACTTCCTTCGCTCCGATCCATAAATGAACCGTCCGCCCTTCTTTCTTTTTTTTTTTTCCCCCTCCTTTTTAGACTTTTCTTTTTCCCTCATGGATTGGATCTTTATAATTGAAGGCAGCTTTAAGGACACATCGCCTTCTTTCTCTCGTAGGGAGTTTTCTGATGCCCCTTCCAGCTTGGTCCTCTTCCTGTTTCCTCGTTTTTCCCCTGGAACAAGCCTATAGAGATTGTGGACGAGGACGACCCCTTCAGCCTTCCTCCCCTTTTGCGTTCCTAGATTCAGGTATCCCTGAATTGTGGAGGATACTTGTCTTGGAGACCTGGTTAATTTTTCCTTGTGAACTGGGGACCCTCCCCCCAACCTCGGGCCGGCACATCATGATGATGGCGTTCCATAGGGATCTCGACCCGTGTGTTCCTTATATTCTTCACTTTTTTTGGGGTTTTGGTTTTTTTTTTTGGTGGGGGGTGTTTGGGGGGGGGTTGGGGTGGGGGGTTTTTTTTTGGTCCAACTCCCCTTTTGTTTTTTCTTATCTCTTTTTTCCCGCTTCCTATTGCGGAGATTTCCCCGAAGACTGCCATCTTCGCCACTTCCTCATAGCGCTCCAATTTCCTTCCCCCACGTTCCCCTCAGAAATGATCATTGGATTCGGGCGCGCCCAAGCGAGTTCTTGCAGTGGACTTTCTTCCTCCGATCTTTTCGAGTTTTCTGCCTAGCCGTCCAATGGAGGAATTCCCCGCTCCACGATTGGATCTCTTGGGAGGCCCTTTCCTTTCCGCCCCCCCCAGGCCTGTCCTGTACCATCGCGCATTTCCCGGACGAGTTCCCGACGCCTTTCCCTTACGAAGCCCCGGTATGTCCGCTTTTTTTTATAGAACTGACCTTCCCCCTTTATCCCTGTGGTTTTCTCATCCGTTTCGGAATCTAACCTCACGTAGACAGTTTTCCTTTTGCAGGAGACCAGAACATCCCCGGCAAACCGAGTCTATGACAGGCACTCTCTGTTTTTTTTCGATTGACGGCTTTCCCCCCAATCGTATCTGAATATAAGGCCCCTTCGTAGTAGTCCCCCCCCGTTAACTTTCTCTTTCAAGATTGATCCCGTTTTTTTCTACCCTAACAAGTTACTGATCCCCCGAGAGGGCATTTCATGGAGCCCCATTTTATCCTTCGCAGTGCCTTTCTCTCATGTGCCTAGAAGGAAGTCACTCTTTGCCGGAAACCCCTTTAGTAATCCTCCTGTGAAGGTTTTCCCTGGGGTTTTTGACCTTTGCTCTCGTGGATGAGCTCAAGATAGGTATAATACTCAGAATTCACGATTAAGATATCCTACCCGAGCGACCCCATATGGGTCATGTGTGCGCCCAACTTTGAGGATTTTCTTTACGGGATTTTTTTATGAATGGTTAGGTTCTGATGGAAGCGACTCGATAGATGGTTCCCTGCCCCCCCCCCCCACAGGTTGATGCCCTCCCGTGGCAGGTAGGGATGGTCGCCTGCCAGAACCCCGGCCCCGCTTTTTTTTCTGACAGCCACATCGAGCACCCACCAGATGAGGCTCTTTAGCGATTCCTCGCCCGGCTCCTTCTCAACGCGTGTTCATACCCTCATCGCTAGGAGCTACCCCCCAGTCGGATTTTCTAGAGGGGTACTTTTATCTCATCCCCTACCAGCGACCCTTTCCTTCAGGCATCATCCCTTTTTTTTTATGGCCGCCGCCTCTTCCCCCATGCCGGCTTTCATCGCACCGGGCCTCAAACCCCTCCGGGTCTTCGAGAATCTTTCGATGCAAAAGACCCCCTTGCCAAGTACCCTGGCGCGAGTCGTTCTTCTTTTCGTTTGAGACGTGTTCTTTTCTCCCTCCCCCTAAGGTTTTTTTCGATGAAGTTTCGCTTTTCGGTCACTCCCCTCCCTGTTACTCCTCCCTTCCTGTGAGAGAGATCTTATCTCCATAGCGACACCTCTCCTTCCTGCCTGGTTTGCTCCCCCTTCCCTTCAAGCTTATTACGGGGCGTTGTTTCCCTCTTAAGCAAGATATCGAAGGACCAGGGGAGTGTTGGGAGGACGGCCAAGGATCAAAGGGGGCGTTCCTGAGTTTTATACTCTTTCCCAAACAGTACCATTTTTGGAGTTTATTGATGCATGAAACCCAACGGGTTCGCTTGTTTCTTAGAGATCTTTTCCCCCCCCCCTAAATAGTCCTAATGATTTCTGAATCCTATCCTTTTTGGGTTATGCCCCCAGACGTGAATCCCGACAGATTCTGGAGCCCTCGAGCCTATATTCTGGGCCAAATATTTGTCTACATATAAAGCATTTCCTGTCCTCATCAGTGATGGACCGGCACCTCCTTCCCCTGTAGCCCAGAGTTCCCCCCCTTCCCCCATGAGACCTCCGTCGCGGGCCCTTAAGGAAATTCTCCCTTTCTTCCTACCCAAATTAACTCCTTCCCCCAATTGTTCCCCCAACGGTCCTTTTGCGTGCCTCGTCCTCTGCTTTTTTGACTTTTTCTAGTTTTTGAGGGGTTTCAGTGCTTTTCGATGAGACCGAGCTTCGGCGCATCTTGGCGATCAGCCCCCCCCCTTGACTTCCCCAGGTTCCTTCCCAATTTTGCAACCTTCATGCCCCCCTCCCTGTATGAAGGACCTTTCCTGTTTTGGTTCCGGTTAAGTTTCCAGTTCTCCTCCGGCAATGCCTTTGTCCCCGATGCAATTTGCCATGATGGCGACCCTTTTCCCCCTCGGCGATCCCTGTCTCCCCCCCCCGATTTTGTTTTTTTTTCTTTCTCGCACCATGGCTCAAGATGTTACTCGGATTGCGGATATGTTCTCGAAGCGAAGGTCCCTCTTTGATGACCGCCCTCTCCTTCGTCTTTCTCATTGTGTGAAGGTGTCCGAGCGTGATCTCCGGACCTCGACCTGCATCCCCAAATTGCTTCTGATTCCCTCCCCACTCTACACCCTGAATTTCTTGTAGTGCTGTTCGTGCTCTCCTCGAGATTCCCCCCCCCCTTTTTCTTAATGAAGCTCCCCGACTAGGGTCTTGCCATGAGCTCCGGTTAGACTAGGGTTTCTCAGGACTTCCATGCTCATCCGTCCCCCCTCTTGAGCGTCTTCTAATTTTGAAGGACGATGCCGCAAGCTCTTTTCCCTCGGAATCTCCCCCCCCTTCAATGTGCTCCCTCCCTATCCCTTTACCTTGCAGAGTACGTTCGCGCGAGATTGAGAGCGGAATATTCCTGGAGCCTATCCCTTTCCCGCTCCCGTTTACTTCCTTTTATCTCTGCAATGAATTCGCACCTGAAATCTTTTGTTTCATCGTCCTTTCCGATCATGTTAAAGCGTGATAGATTGTGAGGCCACGATCCTTCAGGAATTTCCCCCCTTCCCTTGCTTTTGTGACCGTCCTTCCTTCCCCCTGTCCCCCACCCCGTCCGGCGCCCCCCCACCGCCTAATTCCGCCAATGCGAGCGAACGTTCCCCTCCGTTTAACCAACATTTCTGCAGACTCCGTGCCGCTGGCGTCACTTCCACTGGCCAGCCTATTGTTTCTTTTGCCGCTTCCCGCGGATGATTTACTTTGCAAGCTGATCGCCTGATTTTTCCGCAAGCCGCTTTGCTACTTCGGATTCCTTTTCCCCGTCGCGGAATCGGCCCTGCAAATGAGCTCCCTCCATCATGCACGGAACGCCCCCCCTCTTTCTCTTTTTCCTCTTTTGAGGGGGCGGTATTTGAGAGGAGATCTTTCGGGAAAGAGGATTCTCCTTCTCGCGATATCGTCCGCTGGGTCGGGTTTCTCGGGCTTTTTCAGTGCTGACCCATCGGCTATACTCCGCGTCCCTTCAAGAAGTAGCCCTTATAGAGGTTTGCTCCTAGGCCGCCCTTTCTTGCATGGTTACCTCTTCACCAGACGGTCGCCTCGCATTGTTTCTGGAGATAATCGTCGTTTTTGTGCTTCCCCCCGTTCAATTGGTCGGCTCACGTCTATTCCAAACCCCTTAGGGACTTATCTGATGATTATCTGCAATCGGGGTAGTCTCTTCTGCCTCGACTATGCAGGGGTCTTTACCCCCCAATTATTTAAGTTTTTTTATCAGGGCTATCCCCTCCCTGCCCTCAGCTTGAGGGAGCCCAAGCTTTGATCTTGTCCCTCCTTTATTCGCGCTCTCCAATCTCGTTCGCCTATCCGCAAGTGAAGTTGATCATTCCAAATTGTCTAGTCTTAGATGACGTTTGCATGGGAGGGCAGTTTTATCGGCCGAGATCGCGCTTTCGTTCATCTTAGCCCTGAAACGCTGTTGCGTATCTTTCCCTCAAACCCGGCCAATTGGGCCTGCGCACCGCCATTCTCGCGGACCCCTCGCTTTCCGGTCTAGCCTCCCATGAAATGGGCCGAGCAGGTAGGTCCTGCCTGCTATTCGGACGCGAATGCCTCTCCTTACAGCAGTTGGTTATTCGCGTACTCCGCCCTCTATTTAGGGTTTTGCCTGTCGAGTGTGTCGCAGAGGAGATCACCTCAATTCCTAACCTCGCCCGCTCCTTTCTGTCTGGTATATCACGCGAAGGATCCCTGCGTATACCGATCGCTAATTCTCTTCCCCCTCGTGAAGCATTTAGCTCAAGACCCCACTCTGCCCCTCGACTCTTTGGACACTCCTCTCGGTGCGCCGCGCACGTTCCTTACAAACTTTCTGCCCGGCGCCGCGGATTCATTTTATGACGGGCCCCTTCCTTTGAATCGGGGCCGGTCCGCGGCTTCTAGATATGGTCGACTTTTTTTTTCCAAGTGCGCGCTCGTGGATGCGCCGCCCCTCTTTCTTCCCCTTCAAGATTTCTTCGTTCAGTCTTTCTCTTCCCCAACTGAACGTTTCCACAATTGTGGCTTTTATTCTTTGTCGAGATCGGTTAGGCGTTACCTCGAAGGCCGTGAAAGCTGATGTTTCCCGCCCCGGCTTAGGGCTGGTCGCGCTCCCTCCCTTTTTTCAAGGTTCTTCAAGGCTTTTACAGCCCGACCCTCGAACCCCAGATGAGGCCCTTCTCTCTGTCTGTCTCCGCCATCTAGGATCGTGTTTCATACCCCCATCGTGAGCGGATGCGGCAATCATTAGCGTATTGTCCCCTTTCTTCCCTGATTCCAAAGTTCGGTTTCCCCTTTCTTTTTTTCCTTGCCCTCCCTTCGACCCATGCGACCGTCGCGCCCGATTCGCCGTTCCTTTGCGGCGTCCTCCAGGAGACAATACCTTTAGCGACCCTCTTTGAACTTTACCCTCTTTTTTTTCCTTGCTGACATAGGGTCGTGTGCTCTGGCGGTTCTCCGCGGCCTTCGATCCGTTGTCGCCATGAGAGGTTCCTTTCCGTTGTGTGTTATTATCTGACCCCTGCGACAAACCTCCGGCCTGCGGCGGAGAACGCCTTCCGAACCCTATGTCAGACGCGCTACGGTCTTTTTCTTGTTTGCACCCCTTCTCGCCCATGGTTTTTCGGTTTTTGGGAGAGGGAAGCCGCCATTCAACGGCGAATTCCGGCCGGCCTGTCCCCTTGATGGTACTTGGCCCTTCTTCCCCAAAAGCCACAGGGGATGATGCCATTCCACGAAAACGGGTCTCTTCTCGTGATATTCCATCTACGCGCCTTTGGGAGGCAATTCCGATGAGGGGTATGCCACGCTTGGACTGCTTTCGAGGTCCTTCCTAAACTCAATCCTTTGTGTCATATATGGGTGGACTTCCCCCTCTATGGCGTAGGCCTTCAGATCGGGCATACAGGTATGGAGCTCTGAATCCTCGAAATCCCGACCGTCCCCGCCCTCTTCCCCTCCCAAATCGACGCCGGTAGCGTTACAGCGACTCCCCTCGTTTTCCGTACCCCCAAGTCCGCCCCAAGCTTTTTCCACAAGGCCTGTGGTGCCCTGTCAGCGACCTCCCCCGCTTTTTTCGCTGAGTGCGATTCTCCCTGCTGTGAGGCGACATCCCCTACGATCGCGCAATTGCCAGTCTCGTCGAAAATTCTCTCACCCACGGGACGCGACTTCCTTCTCTGTTTCCAAAGTCCGTGACGGCGGCTCCATGACGCTCTAGAGCCTGCCGGATCCTTCCAATGCCCCTTGTCCGCTCTCACTACATGATGGAGATGCGAGCATTAGAGGCTACCTGTTCTGGTCCTGAAACCTCGTCCTTTTTGTCCCATGGAGGAAAGTGCCGAAGTTGCGGATCTTCCCCCTAGACGAAGGAAACTTTTGCGTGCTGATCTCCCCCCCCCCAGACATTACATCGCTTCTTTGTTTTTTTTTTTTCTTGAATCGTGGATGTGAGGTGCTCTTTTCTTTCCCAAGAGCCCCTGCCCTAAATCCCTTTTTTTGGTCTCGATCTACGTCAGGTACGGAAGGTGAGTCGTTTAATTAGTGCACAAGTTCTTCTCCTTACATTGCCCCTTTCAAGAGGATCTCTTCCCGACTAGGGACAAGAGAGTTCTCGAAGCTGATTTATCCTATAATTGGTTCCGGGAATGTGGCCCAGTCCCTCCCCCCCCCCATTTCTTCTTTTATGGCGACCTCCCCTATGCAAGCCCTCGCGATCTAGTGTATCTGTGCCCTCCCCATTTTTCGCACTTTTCATTTCCGGGGCCCCCTGATCCTTTCGTCAATTGCGCGTGCTTGCGCGAGATTTTCGCGCTCGAAGATCTGATTCGCAGATTCTTACCCCTCACCGCACCTTTTCATTCCCTTCTGGAAGAGCCCTGCATAGCAACTTTAATCCTTTGGCGTGCTCGGAACATTCCTTAACTCCCTCGCCTCTATTTCCCCTACTCCCTCATTGAAGGCCTCGCGGTTTGGCATTTTCGCCGCTCAAGAGCATTCCCAGGTGTGTACGACCACCCCCGTCTCTTCTTCTTCAGAAATGACGATCGCGAACCTTCTTTCGCGACACAAACCCTTTTTCCTCCCTGCTCCTCTGGCGGCGTCCCTCTTCCATAAAGATCCTTTGCCGTCTTGCGCTCGGGATGATACGGCAAGGATTTCTTTCATTCCGCCAGCCGTCTAATATCTTACTATAGCTTTTTGGCCGAGGAATATCTTTTGCAAATGAGCTCCCCCGCTCCCCATGCACGTCCGGACCCCATATCATTTTTTGAGATTCCTTGTTGTGTCTAGAGGGAAGGATGTCTGAGCTCATTTTGCAGGGACATAGAATTTTTCCTCGTGCATCGGCTCTCCATTTCTTCTTTTCTTGAGTGTTTCCTTTATGCTCAGCTTCCCTTCCATAAGAGTTAACGAAAGCCTGCCACACCCTTATAGAGCTTTCTTCCGAGGGGACCGCCCGGGGTTTCCGTACATGTTCTTGGGTGTTTTATCGGAACTCTAAGGTATCCCTTCGAATTGATGGAGATTCCTTCTTTTCTGACGCAGTTCCCAAGTTAAATGCCTTGCAAGGTCCTATGGCACACTTGGGAAGGACCTCCTGATGAGGGAGTCCCACTTTTTTCGATTCTTTCCTTGACTCGTTGGCCGATGGAAAAAACCCCGGATTTCAGTTTCGATTGCAGTGGCCGCGGCTAAATGCCGGACTCCTGGAGTTTTTCCCCCGAAGCGTGTCTGAAAAGCAGATTCTTCCGTCGAAAATCGCGCGCCCCTTTTTCGCGAAGGAACTGAACCCTAGGGCTGTTCCCCCCTGCTGATTTTTTAGCTGCCGTCTGGGAGGTCGCAGACGGTCTCGACGCTTTTAAGGCCTCCCCCGATTAAGACGATCAACTCTGTTGAGGATCTCGCACATTGTCCCCAATTATAGGAATGCTTACTTCCAGTCCTCTAACTAGTTTTTGCAATTCCCCCTTGAGGCCTCCGATTCATTGCCCTCTTCCGACTGCCAAGATGTCCTTATTTTCCCATTGCACTGCGCAAGGACAATCATTAAGCCGGTGTCTTCCTCGCGGAAGCGCCCCGAGTAGCTTGGTCGCGTGGCCCCTTCTATACTCTTTAAACCTCCGAGTAGAGACTCCCCACGCGCTGTTCCCTTCTTGTCGATCCAAAGAGTTCTATTCAATTCTTTCCCTCAAACTTCGTTGTTTCCTTGCCTCCATGTGCGCCTCAAGAACCCCCCCATCTTGCGCTTTATTTTCACCAGAACCTCGCCACTCGCTTTGCGCCATCATGTTAAATGGTCCCCCTTCCAAATGCCATTGACGGCGGGCGCGTGTCTTTTTCGCGCGGGTTAACAAGAAGGTCTTCCATCAGCACTTTTTGCTTTTTTCGGTTGGTCGATCTTTCCCTAGAGAATTTTTTCTGGGCCTTTTTTTCGATCGGTCTCATCGCCACTATTCATCCTTCTCTCTTCGACCTCGCCTGCCGCGCCATTCGAGGGCAGACCTTTTCCCCTTGCAGTTTTCTTAGTATTTTTTCTTACGCGCCTCTCGATGGTTCCGTTTTTCGCCTGATGAGTACGACCGGCCGGTATGAAGACTCCAATTTCCCTGTCCCTTGGCCTGAACCAGCCAGACATGTCCCCACCAGAAGAGGCCTTCCTTTTGGGTCCCTCCCTCGCGGCCACCCGTTTACCCACTATTCGCGAGAGGTGCCGGCTCATTCTTTCGTTTAACCTTTTATCGAGACCAGCTGGTTAGGTTTAATTCCCCCATGTTTTTGTTGTTCCCCGCCTCCGGCGTAACCCCCATGCGAATTTTGATTCGCACGTTTTTGTACTCCCAGCAACAACTCCCCCCCCCCCAGGGTATTCGAGATGTACGCTGGCAATCCCTCCGTAACTTGTGCGCGCTTCCCCTTCGGTGCTTTTTAAGATCTTTCCCATCTTTTCAGCGACTGGAGATGGAGGATTCCTCTTTTGTTGTTGAGTCCTCTTGACCCCCTCATTCGAGACACTGCATCGCCCTGCGGCTTTCTAACCTCCCACCGGCTCACCTCCCCAGGTTCAGTTTTTTCGTTACTCCGACAGACCATTGGGTTCGGTGTTGATGGCGGCGCCCCGGATAAACCGTTTTCCCTCATCGGCGTTTTGCACCTTCGCATTGGTTGTCCAAAAAACTCTGGATTCTGCATGCCTTGGAAGGTTCCTGTCTGTCTGAGCTCTTTTCCGCTGACGACATCTTTTTAGACGCGACTTGGGCCGGATCCTCCGATGGAGGGGTAGAAACACGCGTTGGCCTGTCTGGGTTTTTTCATCCGCAGGTGGCGGCTTAATATGCGTGGTTGCTCGCTTTTCTTCCGGGCAGCCGCCTGGACGGCATTGGACGTTCTCCGTGCAGACCACCGACCTCGGTATAATAATGCGGTTCACTGCCCCATCGATGACCTCAAGTAGTTAGAACCCCCTACCTTCTACGACCTTCTAAAGAAATTCCCTGAAAAATTGTGACACCCTCCTTGGGCCGTGAAATCGGACTCGGGCTTCAAAAGACTTCGGTTTTTCCAGGAGGCTTCGACCTTTGACGTTTCCCCCCCGGCGCCCGCGTGCGCCAGCTCGTTTCGACCCAAGAGAGCCAAAAACCAGTAGTTGTGCGGATCCCTTCTTAGTATTGGGTTGGTGACCTGGCCTTACAGTGCCTCTTTTGTCGCGATCTTTCAATTGAGCCCCTTCTTGCAGCCCTCTCGCCTCGCTGAGTCCTCCCCTCGAATGCGCAAGATTTTGTGTTTTCTTAGCTCGTCCATGTCCGGAACTCCTCTTTTCATTATGACTTCTCGCAGGGAATTAAAGATACGGCGCTGTCTCCCCTACCTTCCAGCGCGTCCTGGTTGTTCTTTTTCCCTGGGGTCTTTTTGCTGCCCATATAGACACTGGTTGACCCACGCAATCGACGCTTAGCGAGTGACCGTATTTTTTCCTCATTTGGCACTTGTGCCGGAGCCCGCTTATCTCCGTGACATACTTGTCCCCCGTCGCCCATTTACAATCGGCTATCGGCCCTCCTTCGGGCAATGCAATGGCGCGCGATCTAGGTGCTTGCGAATTGGCCGGGTTTTGCGACAGCTCCTCCACATCGTGGAGAGTTCTTTTCCTATTCTTTTACTTTTTTCTGCCGCCGAGCGCTGGCCGGATCTGCTGCCTTTAAGGCAGATCCCTAGAAACCCCCATCACAGACCTTATCCCTCGTTTCACTTTTGCTTCGCGCGGAGAGACCCCCTTTTACCGATCTTTCGACCTTTCCGCCCCCTCTTTCAACCTTTTTTTTCTGGGGTGTTTCACACACTCCCGCACAGCTCATTTTTTTTTCGCTCGGTTCAAAAGGACTTAAATCCTTGTTTGACCATAGGACCTCTCCTTCCTTTCCGCTTGAATACCTATTTTTCATCCTTCCTTTATAGACCGGTTTTTCCCCCTCCGACTCTCTCCTGGCCAATGTCAGCTTAATTTCCCGACCAAGAGAACGCCGATTGCCCTTCGATCGCCCCTTCCTATGTGCAGCTTTTCACCCCCTTTTTTTTTCTGACTCTTTCCTTTCTCCCCTTCGTCCCCTGGCAGGACAAGCAAGGGGCTTTGTCTGCACGTGACTCTGGATATACGGGCACGATGATGCCGCTTCTTCGAAGCCCCTTCTTTTCTGGCCGCTCTGGCCGCGGAATACTTTCCCTGCCAAAAATGAGCTCTCTCCCCCCATCCAGCACTTTCTCTTATTTACTCTCATCCTTGTTTTAGGTTTCCTTGCTTTTTGATTTCTCTTATTGAAGGGCCAGTTCCCGAGGCCCGCGCGCTATTTTCCGGATGCCGTAGGCGCTCTTTCTTTCCGGGCTGGAAATCTTACGATTCTTTCTCATCGCGTTAGCCCCCCTCACTTTCCCGCCCTATAGCTGCTTCATGGCTTCTGACGCCTCCGGCGTCCTTCTTCATGAACCCTTTTTGACCCGATCCTTTCTCTCTATTGCTGGAGATAAGTCTTGGCGCCCGGGCACCTTTCACTCCTGTGCCAGGCTGCGTTCCCCAAACTGAGGGCCGTGCTAGCCTGATGAGTGCTCGGCTCATCTTCCTCGCGTTTTTAGGTGCTTCTTCGATGGCACCAAGGATTTCAGTTGCTGATCGTGCCCGATCTCTGCCTATGATGCAATCTTTTTTTTTTTCTGTTGTAATCTTATTTTTTCCCTGCCAGAGATCTTTTCCGCGTCTAAATATCGTCTCCAAGGTCCTGCCCGAGAAGTCGTCATTGTGTGGAAAAGGTGAGCCAGCCGGAGAGGAGTGGGGGTGTGGGCGGCCGGGGTCTGGGCCGGTGGGTGGGTGCGGGTGGGGGCGGGGGGGTTGGGGGGGGGGGGGCGCGGGTGGGGGGCGGGGGGGGCGGGGGGGGTGGGGGGGTTGGGGGGGGTATTGGGTTTTGTTTGGTGGGGTGTGGGGGCGGTTTGGGGTGGGGGGGGGGGTGGGGGGGGGGGGTTTTGTGGGCGGGGGTGCGTGTTGCCGGGGGTGGGGGCCGCGGTGGGGGGGGGGGTTGGTTGGGGGGGTGGGGTTGGGGGGGTGTTGTTTGTGTTGGTTGTTGGGGTGGGTGTGGGGGGGGGTGTGGTGGTGGGTGCATTTTGTTGTTGCAGCATAAGATCTCCTTTTTTCGGAATCTTAAGTAGACAGAATCTCCTCAGACCCTCTTCTGAGCTGCAGATTTCCCCTTAACTCGGCAGAACCCCGGCCTCTGGAGACCCTCGCGCTTTTGTGCCCGAGGAGGCTCCTCCGCTTCATGCCCAGGGAGAATTTTCAAAGGACTCGACGTTTAGTTTTTTTTTTTTTCCTCCGAGCACCGGTCCTTAGCCGTTGAGGTATTGGAAGTCTTCTCCTTAGATTGGGAGAATTCCTCGGTATTTTTCGATTTCTCAAGCTCAACATACACCTTCCCCGTTTAGTCAAGATCTTTTTCGGCGATCACCTGCAGGATACATGAGATATTAGAGGAATTCTTCCCGCTTGTCCAGAGGCACATCCCTGGTCAGATCAAGAACCCCCCCCCCCTTTTTCGGAATCTAGCCCTTCCCCCAGTAGATGATTCGAGGAGCCCTGGCGCAATTTATAGACGACACCCCTTCTTGACTCCACTTCATCCTCTCCCCTTTTTTTTTTTTTTTTTTTTTCTTTTCTTTTTTTTTTTTTTTGCTTCGCGGGCTTCGGGCTCGTCCCCTTTGCCGGAACCGAATTTTTGTCATCAGACACGCGTCCGGTTTTGTGGCGTCTTTTTTTTTGTTTCCATTGCTATCGCTTTTTTTATGCCTCCCGCGATCGGTTTCTCCCCGCATCAGCGTCAGCCTACCTCGCCGTCTTAATCCCTCCTTTTTAGATTTTGGCAAATTCCGGCTTGACTGGCTTTTTTCCTTGCGCTTTCTGATTGCCGCCCGGCGTCTCGCTGCCGTGAAAGTGACGACCTGTATTCTCTGAAGAAGCCTCCCTTTTGTATGAAGTAAAGGCATGAACGAGCCCCCTCATCGATCACAAAAAGTCCTTTGGTAAGATTTCGAATGGCGTGCCCCCCGAGCCCAACCATCCTGAGGCACAGCGTTTTCCACTCTCTGTGAGGCCCTCACTTAGCTTCTTCGATTAGTCCTATTTCCCACAAGGATCTAGAGACGAACTTACCTTTTAGGTTTCACTCCCCCCCATGGTCTTCTTCCCCCGAGGTATAACCAGAGCAGTTGTTTTTTATTGAAAGTTTGATCCTTTTCGGAGTACATACATTTCCCCCCAACTCACAACTTTTCCCGAGATTTTCCCTGCGTAAGCTTGCACTGGACCCCTCCCCCCCTAAACGTTTCCTCGTCGTATAGGGTTCGTTGTGAGAATGGGGACCTTCCTGCAGTATGCATTTGTCTCTCATCTGGGAAGATCTCTCTCCCCCATATAATCCGGTTTTTTTTGAGAGATACCATATTGACAATTCCCCTTTCTTCGGGGCCCGCAACGTCCCTCCCCTATGTAACGACTTGCCAAGGTCAGGGTTTTTTAAATTTTTTTTCTTCTGAATCCCCTTTTGGGAGTTGTGCTGTTTTCCGCCGACCGGCCTTCCCCCCCGGGCGATTCTTGAGGCGCAACCTTTTTTATCAAGCGCGCCCAAAAAAAGCAACAAAGCTCCCATGTTTTTTTGATGACATCCGCCAACCCCCCCCCGAAACGGGTCTTTTCTCGTCTTAGATATGCGATGAATCTCGCTTTTCCTCTCCTTAGGCTTTTTCTGAAAAACGCGTGGACTCGTATTTTTCCTTTGGCTTTTCAAAGCTTTTCGGCCTCATTGGTGCTCGATTCTTTCTGCCAGGGCAGCCGCCGGACCTCCCCCTTGATTTCCCGACCGCACGAGTCTCCTCATAGCCCCTGTCCCACGTTTTTTCCATCGCTCCCCGCCGTCCTTCCTAACTCCTGTTACTTCCCACGCACAGCCCTTCCCTCCGACCAAATTGTTTCAAACGGTCCGGCGTCCTCCATCGTTTTAATTTAAGGGTCGTTTAGCATGACTTATTTCTATGACTTTTGGCTTCGTTGACTCCAACGGAAAGCTCGTAGACAACTGATAGAAACAAACCTTCAGCCGCGTGCTGATGATTACCTTCTTTTTTTTTCCGTTGGACAGGAACCCTGCTATCTCGCGCCTTCTTTCCATTTCGCCTATCAATTTTTTCATGATGGCCCCAGAGAGCATTTCTTTCGGTCGGATGGCAGTAATCCCCCGTCCGGTGTTTTGGTCTTCTGGCGGCCACCCCTCTCCTGTGAGTATGCCGACCGAGACGAATTTTCCGGAAAGACCCTGCCTATCGACCAGCGCTTCCCCAGGCTCGACGTGGAAGGTGTCTTGGCGTGCCCCCTTTCTTCCCTA
>Ga0179593_1563980_pt1 | contig 15536 bp, 21 predicted proteins | sample CZODoug2_1_08_16_FD_185931 | JGI IMG/M metagenome (GOLD analysis project Ga0179593, IMG submission 185931) | Vadose zone soil fungal communities from Angelo Coast Range Reserve, California, USA - CZODoug2_1_08_16fungal (PacBio error correction) | ecosystem: Environmental > Terrestrial > Soil >... | reverse complement strand
AACGCCCTTCCGTCCCGGAGCTCGCTCACCACAATTTCCCTTTTATAGTAAAAATGGCGCGTTCAGCTGATAAACTTGTTTTAGACCGATGCCATGCATTTTGTTTTTTTTCCTCGCTTTCTTGGAAGTTTGCGTGACACGACTATCACCTTTTGATTCGAGTAATATCAACGTTGCAATTCCCTCAGGCTTTTCCACTGAAAATGGATTCCCCTCGTGCTTTTTGTCTTCCCCGGTCTTTTTCACTGTTTCCCCCTCTTCCTAAAAGCCGAAGTCCTTTTCGCCCGCAATGCTTTCCCAGCCCGCGTGTGGACTCCACTTGAGATTCGCGGGTGCCCCCCCCCCCCTCCTCGGATTTTTTATGTCCCCTAGGTCCCAATCTTGCTCGGGAGAGTTCCTTCTGCCAATTTTTACGAGGTCGCACTTTCCGATAGAAGAGAACCCCCCCCCCTCCGAGAAGGGATGAAGCTTCTTGGTAAACGACCTCGATCAGGACCGGTCGAAATGATAGGCACTAACCCTGTTTTTCTTGTGGTCCACTTTTCCCTCGACTTTTTCTACATCGACGGCTTGGACAAGGTCACTTCCCTTTCTCTCTAGGCTTTTTTTTCCCGTTTTCCCGGTCGACGGGGTTCGCTTGCAGAGAAAAGCCGCCTTAAAGCCCCTACCGCCGGGGTACTCCTTTTTTGTTCTTTGGCCCCCCTTCCTTTTCTCGGTAGTCCTACGAAATGCGGCTGTTCTTTTTTTTTTGCGGAGTGGTGTTTTCGCCGAGCGTGACAAAAAGACTCCCTTGTCCCCAGCGCTTCGAATTGTCGGACGATTTTTTACACACGCCGAATCCCTAGCAGCTTTCCCCGAACCGGGCGTTTTGGCCGTCGGCTCTTCGGATTTTTGGGCGGCTACCTTCTTCTTCGCTCGACAAACTTTTTTGCTCACTTTTGACTTCCCTCCTCCGAGGTGCCTCCCCTTTTTCCGGGCCGGAGAGGTGGCCCCTTTTTTTCCGAGGGCGCCACCTGCTGGGTGATTTTTCGTTTCCCCGCCGTACCAGCTAGCCGATTTTCCGACGGAGCACTCTGGACTTCTCGCGCTCGAGAGTGTTGCTCTTTACGGAATTTTTTTCCGCAACGCTTTTGAAGTCTCCTTTTACGGCGACGGTTTTGATTGGAAAACCTCTTCTCCAAGCCTTTTCTTCGTCGTAGGTTTGTCCGTTGAACTCTCTTTCACCCCGATGGGTTCTATAGCCCCTTTCCTTTCCCCCAGTGGTTTTCCCTCCCCCGAGTTCAAACTTTAGTCGGGAACAACGCCTGGCCGAGGTCTTTTTCCTTTGTGATCATTTCGTCCTCCTTGTTTTGCAGGTGGGTCTTTTTCGGGGAGATCTTAAGCTCCGTTTGGTACGCTGGACCTCCCCCCCTTCCAACGCGAAAGGCACAAGCGGGTTTTTCTTGTCGCGTGCCTTTTCCCTTTTTCATAGAGTGTTCCCCGTGCAAGGAAAAGATGATTCTTTCAGCCGCCCTGGGGAAAGACTTTTTTCCTGGCTTTTGGCTGTCTGTCATTTTCCCCCCTCAATGGGCCTTTTTTTCAGAGCGGTGTAGTTAGGACCCTGCCGAAGCTCCCCCCCTCGCGGTGGATGGCCCCTCTGACAAGAACGCCGGACTGAGGACTTCCCCGATTCACTTCCTTCAATTTCAATGAAGGACTATCGAAGTTTGTTCCTCTGTTTAAGATCCTCCCATAATACTCCGTGGTTGTTTTTTCCCTCTTAAAGAAGATGTCACTCCCCCTTTCTACTGTGCCTATTTTTTTGGACAAGCAGCGGTCTCCTCTTCTCCGGTGCGCACATGCTAGCAAGGAACTCTCCACCTTGCTCCAGAAGACGCCCCCTTTGCGGTTTATTTTCTTAGTGGAAATCCTCCCCGCCGCGTAGAAGACCGTTTTTTTTTGTCTGGTCCCCCCGATCAGCGTTGCACCTAGATGATTCCTTTTTGAGCATTCCATCACAAGTTCTGCTTGTCTGTCCGTGCCCTTTGACACCAATCGGCACCCCCCCGGCGGTGAGTTTTTTCTCTTCAACCACCCGCAACCCCGGCCCTCCTTGATCACCTAGGCCCTTTCCCCTTTCCTTTCCGACGGCTGTTCCACTCGCTGGGCTTGACCCCCGGCGTTGATAATTCGTCTTGCGATCGACAAACCCTTCTGGTAGCCCCCCCTGGCAGATAACCCATCTAAAGTTTGCCAAGAGTGGGCCCCTCATGCTTTTTTTTCCTGAAGTACCCCTTCCCCTCTTCCCCCCAGATGCTTAAGACCCTGGCCAGGGTTCCTTGCTTTCCCCCCGTTATCGGGCAGATTTCTCCTTCCCGACGGCTTTTTTTCCGGTGAAAATTCGTTCCGAGATGGTCTCCCCCCCGTTTCCCGCAACCTTTTTTCCACTGATGCGAGCAAGGTATCGAGGCCCACCACTGTCGGGCCACAGAGGTTCCAGTCCCTTCTTTGTCCGCACCGAGCTATTCCCCCCTTCCCCTTTTTGGGTAGAGCGAGTAGACCCTTCAACGAAGATCCCCTACGGATCAGAAGACCCTTTCCTCTTCTGAGTCTTCCATCTTTCTAGGGGCTTTCTTTTTTTTGGTATGAGTAATAGTCCTTCGCAGCGGCGTCACTCCGCGAAGCGACGTGCCTTTCCTTGCTCGGCGAGCATTTCCTCCGGCACGGGCCGGGTTTTCGATCGGGTCAGACACTCGCCTTGCCTACGTCGCGTAGTTGTTCCCCCCCAAGCACCGATACCCCGTTTTTGCCTGCGGGATTTTCTTCTGGCGGCTTCCCTTCCCGTTTTTTCCAGCGTTGTCGCTTTGACCAGGTATTTTTTCTGTTAAACACGCCTTCCTGTCGCCTCGCCGAATCCTCGTTGCCCCCCTAGGGTCCCTGCCAGAGAATTCCCCTCCCCTTTCGCGGTCGGGTTTTTTTTCAGCGTCTCCCTGGCTGTTGGGGTGATCTTCTTCTCGGTTTTGACACCTCTGACAGGACCTGTATCCCGAGCTCTTTTCCTATGAGATTTCGTCACCTCACGGGTTCCCCCCTGTACGAGTCTGCCTTGTTGAGAACCCTAAGGTTTTCCTCCAGAAATCCCCTTTCCCTTGCCTTGTAGGACCCTTTCTTCCCTCTCCGATGACCGACCCTTTCTCAGCAGGAGGGGGACCTCTGTTTGCGGTTTTTTTAAGCCGTAGGCGGCCTGGAAACTGTCCGAGACGCCTGTTTTCCCCCCGAATCCTTTCCCGCAGGTCCTCCTCATCTTTCGGACACGGAATTTTTTTTCTTTGGTGGATTGCCCCCCATCTTAGCAAGCCTTCCTTTTCGAGAACCAATGGATGGTGGTTTCTTTTTCTCCGCCGGCTTCCCCCGACGTGATCTTCGGAGTCATTCCCCCTTCCCTCTTATCAGTAGTCTGTTTTCCCCGTATGAACTTGTGTCTGTTCCGTACCCTTTTTTGCGATGGTAGTTCCCCCTCTTTTTTTTTGCGGTCAGATTTTGAGTTTTCGCCGACGCTCTGAGACAGGGTGTCAGAAGGATGTCCCATCACCACTGGAGTTTTTCCTACTAGAAAGTTCTCGGGGTTAACTGGCCACCCTCCTGATTTTCACCCTCGAGGTCGCTCACCTGAGCAGGACCTTCCTTTCATCAGCCGAGACGATCTTTCTGATCCGGTCGCTTTTTTCTTTTTTTTCACCGACGAGAAGCCCCCTTTCTGACACTCTCCCCAGAGACCCCCCGGCAGGAAAAACGGGCTCTCTAGAAAAAAAGCTCTCTCTCTTTGCAGAATTCTCTCTTTTATTTTTTCTCTTTGGATCCCTTACGGCGGTCATGAAGTTTTCCGCCCTCCTTTCAGTAGACAAAAGAACGAGATGAGAGTAGTGTTACCCCCGCTCCTGATAATAACTTCCTCCTTTTTGATTTGAACCAGGCTTTCCTATGATTAGGTGACTCCTTGTTGGAACTCGGTACATGGTGCAAATTCTTCTTGCCTTTTCAGTTGAGTCCCTCGGGTTCTTTGGTTTTTCAGATCTTCTTGGTAATAACGTCCCAGCCCCCCTCTCCTCAAGAGATCCCTTTCTTTTTTTAACTATCCCGAGTTTCACTTAAGAAACTCTTTTAAGGAGAGTTGTCATGGGGTTTCCCATCCCTTTTAGCTTTAGCTTCCCTGCTAGTCCTTCCTGGTAATAATAGGACTTTTGATGACAGCTTTTTCCCTTATTTCCTGGATTTCTTTAGGTCCTTCCGTACGGACGATTCCTTTCCCGAACAAAATAAAGGGGCAGGGAGAGTGAACCTTTACGGGCGATCTAGACTGCACGTTTCTTCTCAATAGGGAGTTCCTTGCCCGTTTACCCCTTCTCGGCATGCTCTTCATTTCTCGGTTGCCAGGTAGAATACTTTTTTTTTCAAAGAAAAACTGACCCGTTCCTCCTTTATACAAGGATTTCGGTACGCAGAGGTCCACCTAAAGGGCCACCTTAATTTGCTCCCCCCGCAAGATGGCTTATTCCAGAAAGGAGTTTTTTGAGCCCCAAGGCCGCAAGAGTCATTTCCCAACATCTCTGAGGGTTTTGCAAGAAGAGGGGATAGTCGTGGCCTTTTGGACATTTTTTAGAACCTGCAGGCTGAAAAAAAACCCCTCGTCCTCCGGTCTGACGATGATCCTTTTTCCCTTAAGTCCCTTTTCCTGAGAGGGCCCTTCTTGGTGGACGGGGGGAAATCTCGGGGGATCCTCTGGCTCCCATCGAAGGATTCCCCCCCAGGTAAGGGTCCTCCCCCCTCTGCGTAACCGTTTTTTTTAGTTTTCCGCCCCTCAGATCAAGCCGAAGGTTTTTCCCGGAAAGACGGGGGCGTGGTTTTTCCTCCCCCTCACGGATGCCTCGTTCCCCCCCCCCGAAAGGACGGATTTTCCGCAACCCGGCAACGTTGCGGTGGTTCTGCCCCCGTGATCGTTTTTCATCCCTGAAAACTTCTTCTGGAGCCTGTTAACCTTTTCCCCCCGCAGAGCCAATTTCCTGTCTTGAATTCGGGCCTCAGACATGGAACCTTTAAAGAGACGATTTCCTCCCTTCCGTAGTGCTGCCCTCTTTTTCTCGTTGCTTTTTCGAAGGATCCCTGACTCGCTATCCCCCCTGTCAGCTTTCTTAGCGGCAGGTTGTCGGCCTCGAGTTTCCCCGCGGCTGCGTGAAGCTTGGCACGGCTTTTCCTCGAGGGGTTTTTTCCGGGCCTCAAGAGGCGTCGTGCTCCCTGGTGGTCCTTTTTTTGACCTTTTTCTCCGCGGTGGTTTTTCCCCCCCCTCGAACGGCAAGCCGTTCCGCGAGTTCCTCGATCGTTTTTTTGGACCAAGGGAGGAGGAACCCCTACGGGAGAAGCTTCTTTTCGTCCCCTTCAACCTGTCTCCCGGAAGACTTATGTATCCCTTGCGATCCTAACCTTTCGTTAGGCTTTTCGTCATTTGAAATACAGCTTTTTTCACTTCTGGGGTAGACTATGGAAGAACCCACCTCCGTGGTGTCTTTCTTCTTCCCCTCTAATAGTAGGTCCCAGAAATGGAAGAGAGCATGTTTTATCAGAGATCCCCCCCCTGCTCTGGTTTCCGTTTTTGTGTCTCTCAGGATGTGAAGATCCGTGGCAAGAGGCCTCCACCGACCCCTCCCCCCCCAACATGTCCAGGAAAGAGGGGAACCCCTTGAAGCTTTTCTCCCCTTCCCACCAGGTTCCCCCCGGCAACTTTTCGATGAGTGTTAGCCGACGTTTTTCCCCTTTGCTTCTTTGGGATTTTTCCCTTCCCGGCCAGACATGCGTCCTGGGGGGTACGTCTCCCTCGACCCTGTTTTAATACGGACTGAGCAGGCCAGGGAGAACTGGGGTCCGAGGAAGGCTTTCTCCTTTTTAACATATTTTTTTCCCTCGGGCCAAGAGGTACCCACAGATAGCACTTTGTTTCTTCCCTCGGCGGGAGACTCCTCTCTTTCTTTTTTGAGGCTTTTTCTCATCGTAAGGTCCCCCCTTCATGGGGACAGTGATGGGAATCGTGGCCCAGTCCCTCCCCCCGGGAGAAGCGACGCCTTATAGGAAGAGACTTCACGTGCCTCAAAAATTCTCCAGAAAGTCGCCTCCCGTAGGTAGAGAAGTATTCTTTTTCCAAAAGACTCGCCGTGCCGGCGGTTGTCCTGTCCAACCCCCGGCCCTGATCCGCTTTGAATTCAGGGAGTGAGTCGTTCACGGTTGCCCGGCCGTTTTGGCCCAGCCGCAGCTGAAAAGTTTTGTGAGGGGAGCCTCTCCCTTTCTTTATACCCCCGTGGACTTTTTGGGAGAAGGGGTCCAGCTTCCCCAAAACCTTTTTCATCCTTCAAATTTAGGAGAAGGGCGACCCCCAGGAAACCGGCCGATAGCTGGCCCCTCAGGCCCTTCCAGGGGAGGAATTCGGAAGCGGGGTGGGAAATAGCTGTTGCTTGACCCCCCCCTTTTTTTCATCTGAGGTGATGCGGACCCCCCTGGTGAACTCTTTAAAGGACCCTTTATCCCCCCTGACGTTCCTTTACTTCTGGGGGTAGTTCCTCTTTGGCGCTCTGGGTGATACATCCTCCGACTGAACAACCCCCTTTGAGGCCGTCGGTCCGGTTTTTTTTTCCCACCCCCCCAGACTAGAGGATCCTCTGACTTGACTTTTTTTTTTCTGACCTTCCTCATCTGGGAGATTTTCCCTGCTTTTTCTTTGCCGCAAACAAACTCAAGGGCGCAGCCCCGCGACTGACACCCCCTTTTTGATCGGTCCCGCCGGCGAAATCCCTCTTTTTCCTCGGAGGCGTCCTGCACTACAAGTGCCGATGAGTGTTTCTTTTCTCTCGTCTGACTCGGTAGACTCCCCTTCGCGCCCGCATTTTCCAGCCGACTTTCCCCCCTTCGTCTAAGAGCTGATTCCGTTTTTTCCAGGTCTGCTCTTCCCCTCTCGATTTAAGGTCCATTACGTTGCAGTGATTTTTGACGCTCGTGTTTTTTCCCCTTGCACGGCTTTTGGGGCTTCGGGTAAGAAAACTTCCGGTTAGGAGCTCTTTCTTAGTCCCCCCCCCTTAGGTAGGCCATAAAGGTGCGGGCCTGATTATTGCTCTTCTTGCAAAAACAGGAGAAAGGTTTCAGAGTGTAGCTTTTGAAGAAGCATCTAAATTACGTTTTTTCTTTTTTAAAAGAATCTCCTTTCCGAGAAAGGATTCCTCTATGGAAACCTTCCCCCCGAAGAGCAGGTCCTTTTCCCGGGCCCGCGCGGTCGGTCTAGATTTCTCCCCCCCCCGTCGCCGAGGGGGGTGGTTTTTCTTATGATCATTATTTTTTTTGACACCCCGGGGAAAGGAAGCGTTGAGAGACCCCCCCCCCGGCAAGCACCCCCACCCCAGCCCAAACATAACCACAACAAACCCAAAAAAAGCCCCCCCACCCCAAACGCCCCTCCCCCTAACACCCCAAAACAACCCCCCCCCCCACACAATAACCCAACCAACTTCCGGCCGCCCCCTCCCCCCCCTCCCTCCCAAATTTTTTCACCTTTTTCCTCTCCCCCTCCAACTAGTCACCCCAAAACCCCCCCCCCCCCAACAAAACCCACAAAAAACAACCCCCCCACAACCCACTCCCTCCCCATCCAAACCCCCCCCCCCCCCCCCCCCCCCCCCAAAATCCAGGAAAATCCTCGATGGCTCCCCCGCGAAGAGGTCTCTCACACGCTTTGTTCTAAAGACAGCAGTCTGGTCTCATAAGTTATTCTCAAGGTGTGACGGTTTCCAAAGATTCCTTTTTTCCTTCCTGCAAGAATGCGGTGAGGACATTAGGTGCCTGGGAGACCCCGTCCCCTTTATTCTCAATTTCCTATTTTCTGCCGCACTGCCTCCGAATACCTTCCCGACACGGCCTTTTTTTCCCCGTCCTTACCCTTTTCTCCGGTTTTTCAGATGAGACCCTTGCTGGACGAGAAAACCCTGTGTTTTCATGAGAGCCCCCCCTTTCCCGGCTTTTCTTCCCAGACCTTTCTCTTTTTTATCGAAAAGAAGACAAATTTCTCTTATTCCCCGGATGCACCCTATATTTAGATACTCCCTTTCGGAGCTGGTATTCCTTTCAAACGAGAAGGACCCTTCTGGAGGGTTTTCCCCCTCCTCTATGAGGAGACCGTTCAGTATTACCCTTCCCACTTGAAGTTTTTCCCCTCGATATGTTTCATTTCCCCTCTGAACGAGGCCTTGGGAGCATCACCGAGCTTCTTCTTTCCCTCTGGTTCTCCATTTCGGTTTTATGATCCCTTTGTCTGTAAACGAGCGCCATCGTTCCTGAGGTTTTAATCGCCGGCGCAATGTACATTAATGAAGGAAAACTTCCATCTTGGAGCAACCCCTCCTTCTATTATCTGTGTTTTGTTGTTTTCTTTTTCGGGGTGGCTCCTACCCACGGCGTTAATGCATGAGATGCTTTCCAGTTCCTCGCCCGTATTCTCGGGCTCGTTTGAAATAGAAGAGAGTTGTTTCAGACCTTCGCGGGATGCACCACTTGTGGGACTGAGATTGTGAGAGAAAGCTCGGGGTCCCCTAGGTAAGTTGGAACGAAAACCCCCCCGATCGTTTTTAGGACCTCTTCTTCTGGATCTTTTCCTCCGGGCGGACCTCCTCGAAAGACAACTTTTGCGGGCCCTGTAGTTCTCCCGAGTCCTTCCTTTTGCCTGGTTAGCAACGCTTCCCCTGATCGTTGTTATCCTTCCCCTGAGTCTCCCCCTTCTCTCGGCATAAGAGAGTACTTCCCTTTTCTCTCCCTCCCCCGCGAGGCTCCTTCACGGAGGATCCCCTAGCCACCCCATACAGGGTTCCCTAGAGTGTCTTCCTTTCCCTTCCCCAAACTTTTCCTTTCCGTGTTACGGCTTCCAATTGCGGGGAAGTGTTCCCTCTTTTTAGCGTCTTCCCCTTTTAGTTTTCTACCCTCGAAAGTTTTCGAATAAGTCTGCACACATGACCACCCCTTTCGTCAAGGCTTTCTCTGTCCGCGTTTAACTCGGTTCCGAAAGGGCCATGAACTTTTTTGAGACCTACCCTTCCATGGCTGCCATTTTTACGTTCGCCCCCAGGCAGCAGAGGCCCTGATTTTCTGCACGACCCTCCCCCCTGTTCAGTCCCGGTTTTTTCCATGGACTTTTGAGGGCCAACTGCAGGTGAGAAACCCCCCCAAAAACTCCCTTCTACTCCTACTCCTCCCCAGCATCTATTCTCAAGGTCTGAAGTGAAAAGAGTTTTTCCTGTGTTCATGATTTGCCTCCCAGACGTCGTTTTTTTTTTAACAAGATAAATTCCCTGATCTGATATTCCCTCCCCCTTTTTTTTAGTATGGGTGGTTCTTCGCCCATCCCTCTCTCGCAGGGCCCAGAAAACTTTTTATAAGGTGATTTTGTTTCCTCGATGACGTCCCTACACACCCTGCGGATGTTCTTTGACCCCCCTTTCTGGCCCGGGAAGGACAATTCTCCGTGAGTGACCCCCTCTCCTCGAGTTTCCCTTCCTGAGACTCTCCAAGTATTTTCTGACGATTGAAGCAAGAAAGGGACCCCTTCTCTAGAAGATCGGACGTTTTTTTCGGCTTTCTTCCTCTTGTAGGACATTTTTTCCGTTCTTTTCTATACTATTTTTTTCCTCGGCTAGAAAAACAGCAGTGTGGTAGGAAAGTTTTCCCCTTTTCAGGAAGCTTTCTCTTTTCTCCTTTTTCAGAGTTGTCCCGCTTTTGGGACTAGCTGGGCCTTTTCTGAAAGAGTGAGTGGAGGACACTTTGGTACCCCCAAATTGCTCTTTTTAACCTCCCTAGGCCTTCCCTCTTGGACGAAGACTTCCTCGGTGAAAAACTGGCCTGTTTTTTCCCCCCTGCCCAAGATCATTTTTTATACATTTTCTTCCGGACTGCTGATTCTTTTTTTCCACGACACGCTGGCATAAAAGACTCTGAGGGGTGATAGGACGTTTCCCCCGGCTTTTTCCCCCCCTTGGTTCCTCCTCCTTCAGATGGAAGCCGGCACCCCTCCTCTTTTTAAAGACCAGAGATCTTGAAAGACATCCTCTCGTTAGACACTCTTTCTTTCCGTCCCCCTGTGTGAAGGTTGGTTTCCGGCTTCGGGCCGTGAGCAAGAGTGGACCGCTTTTGTCAGATGTCCTCTCCCCTTCGCAGGCCTTTTTGTGCTTGAAGATTGCTCTTCGTTTAGAACCTTCACCACGGTTTATAGAGTGACGGTCCCTTTCCCCTGCTGATAGTGGTCCTCTCCTCCCTTTTGTGAGGCCGAGACCTTTTTTTAGGCACTGCACTCTGCCAAGACTTTGTGGAAGTCTTTTCCCTCTCCGTTGGAAGACGATTGTTTAAAGTGGCCGTCCTTCTTCTGCGGAGACCGGACTTCTCCCGATTGACCATAAGGCCTCGGGGGTGGACGGACTTTTTGACGAATCCTCTCCTTTTTCCCCTCCCTCTTTTAGGACCCAGAATCGTCCTTCCCCCGTTAGAGCATGGCCCCCGTCTCAAGCATACTAACCCCCACCCCCCCTTGCAGACGCAGGCCCTTTTCTTCCGCCGGAAAGGAAGGAATGCGCCCCCCCCCGTGAGAATTAACTTTCGCCCCTTATAGACGGAACCGTAACAAGCTCCCCCCCTTTGGTATGGCCGGGCCCCCCCCCCCTTGGAAATGACGAAATGGAACTCTCCTTTCTTGTTCCCGCAGTCCCCCCTCCGCGCAGACCTCATCTCAACGGGGTATTTTCTTTTTTCGCGCAATCAAAGAGGTTATCGTGGCTGACCTTTTCAACAGTAGCTTCTTGAGGCTCCCTCCACCGAATCCGCCCTCAAAAAAGGACATGCTCTCCCCCCTTCGGCGGAAAGTTTCGGCCCTTTTCCCGGTTGTTCTTTTGAAACACCCCCTTCGTTGCGGCGGCCAGAGCTCCCCAGAGGGTTCTCCGGGTTTCTTTTTCCTTTCACTCCCCCCCAGAAGGACGACCGCCACGGCGGGTATCCTTTTTTGGCAGTAGGAGGTTTTTCCAGCATTTCCATCAGCCTTCCCCCTTAGATGTTTTTTTTTGCCGACCCCGTGAGTTTTGAAAAATTTCTTTCTCTCGTAGTACCGCTTCTTTTTGCGGTTTACCCCCCGAGATGTTCCTTCCTCTTGTGACAAGCATAAACAAAGCCTTTTCTTCGGACCTTTGGTCCAAACTTTTCCCCCCGAGGGGCACTCGATTCTTCCCGCGTTTAACCCGATGAGACAAACGTTCCTTTTTTCTCTCTCTTCCCCTTCAGATTCATCCCCTCCAGACGATCCGGCCCCGCAGCCGCAGGAGTAAGCCTTTGAGTCTTTGTCAGGTTTCCATCGTCACGACCTCCCCCTTTTTCTCTTCCTTTTAAGGGAACTTTGAAGGGATGGTGCCTTTCTGCGCAGGTAAGGTCCCCCCCTTGAGGGTCTCTAAGATCGGGTCCCCATCCCAGCGCAGGTCGTGACTTAAGCCCCCTTTTTGTTCGTAGTAACCCCACCCAAACCCCTTTCGGTCGCCCTTTGGCCTTCGGTTTTTTTTTAGGAGAAAACACGGACACCTTTTTTCCTCAGAGTCGCGGAGACATGAGTCTTTCAACGACCGCGATTCTCCGATTAATCCCCCAAAAGTTCCCGTGGTAACTTCATGGCCCTCCCTCCCCCCCGGTAGTTTCTCGGATAAGCCCCCCCTGTAGAGAGGGTAGGTTTTTTTTTTTTTTCATCAAAGGTCAGGTGGCATCTACACCCCCCAGGAAATGGTTCTCTTGGGAAAGAGTAGGACTCTCCTCTATTTGACCCCCCCCGGAATGTTGATACCACAAGCAGGCTGTTACTACCAATCCCTTCATAAATTCATCTCCCTGTACTCGTGCAAGGACCCCCGAAGCAGGAGGGGAGAATGTTGCCTTTTTTAGCAGGCCCTCTCTTTTTCTCTTGCAGCTGTCCCCTCTCCGGCTCTACTCTCGGTCTCCAGGACCCCCTGGGGAGACAGGACATTTTTTTTCTTTCCTCACTGTTAGAACTGCTCCTTCATTTTGTCCGAGGACCCTGTCTTTTGGGGCTAGAGGCGGAAGGAAGGCTTTTTCTTATTCGTTTCACCCTCACAGATTGATCAGTTTTTTTTTTTTTTTTTTTTTTGAGAAACCCCCTTTTTTTTGTCGAGACATTTTGGATTGAGGAGATGGAGTTTCCCCCTTTCGCCTTCCCGGGAGTATCCTTACCTCCTTTTTTTTTCCGAGCTTCATCGTTTTTTTCTTTTCTTTTTTTCGTGACGACTTCCCCGCTCGGAACCCCTTTGGAATTTTCTCTGACGGCGTTGGTCTTTTATGTAAAGGTGCCCCAGCGGGAGTAACCGATCTTTCTTCCCTCCATGTCCCTAGGTAGTAGGGATTTTTTTCTTGCTCGTTCCCCGCCTTTCCTTACTTGGGCTTTAGCAGCAGCATGTCAACTTTACCGGCCCCCTCCTGATATTTTCACCGAACAAAGGCTCTCTCTTTCCTTTTTTCACATCTTGCCCCTTGTTCATGACGGTAAATGTTCAGGCGATGATCGTTCTAAACAGCCGAGTGCCGCGATTCTTTTTGACTCTCCTCGCTTCCCTTCGGCGAGGCTTTGCCCCATTTGTTCCTCATTGTTCATCCTTCCCTCCCCTGCTAGGGTTGGAACGAGAGTAAAGCTCTTTTCACACACGGCCGGCGGCTTTCCGGGTACCCTTGGTGCCGATCTGGTTTTCATCCTTTCCTCCTCCCCGGTCTAATCGCTCTTTTCTCAAGAGCGGTAGGATCAAGCCCTGGTGACCTTTTTTTTTCTTTTCCCCCTGACCCTGTCCCTTGAATGCTCGAACCAGGTCATCCCTTTTCCTTCCTCAAGAATCAGCTCTCAGAAGATAAAGTAGGGTTTTCTCCGGTCATCGGCACCCCCCCCTCTTTTCTCTGATCCGCCCTTGGCCCTGAAGATAGACGCATTTCGGCACCTTTTTGAAGGAGGGAAATCTCCTTTGAGTCTCTCATCTCCAGGTTCGATTCCACCGCCCACTTCTTTTTTCCCTGAATGTCGTCAAGTTTTTTCCTTTTCAGCGTTGGCACGCGGCCCCGCTGAACTGTATGCATCTGGATTATACCAGGCCCTGCGTTCTTTGGCCAACAATGAGTCGCTGGTGATCGGAGGTGTGCCCAAACGAGTTTTAACCCGGGCCTGGTCACCTGTCGGCTCTTTCCCTCAGGAGCTGATCGCACTGCCCATAGGCGACGGGCTTTCCCCGGAGTCCCCCAGACCGCGATTCTTATTTCGCCCCTGCTATGCAGTTTCCCTTCTTTGCAGGTGGACATAGAGGTTTTCCGGAGACCCATGAGCCCCTTGGAACAGCTAGGTAGGTTCCTTGAGCTCCCTTAAACGATGATTTGGGGGTGTTCGCCGCCCGAATGACTATTAAATGACCGGGGTATCCCCTCGGGATGTTCCCTTATGAGGAGGAGACGAAAGGCCCCTTTTCTGAAACGACGGTCCGCCCCTGTCCTGGGTTCTCGTGAAACAAGCGCACTCCCCCCTCTCTGTACCCCCCGCAGCCTCTCTCCCCTCTTCCTAGGACGCAAATGGTTTGAATCACGAGCAGCTCTGACGGCTTCGTGTGGCTGTCGGGGCCGGATTACCGATGTCCTTTTCCCCCCCCCCAAAGCTTTTCGGCAAGATCAACGGTGAAGGAAGGCCTCCTCTTCTTGCGTGCAGCTGTGGCCGCTATTTTTTCTTAGACGTTTGACTCAGCTTCTTTGTGAGTGGGCCGAAAATGTTGTTTCCTTCTGACCAGATAGACTCCTTCGGAAGAAGACCAGAACGCCTTCTCGCGGCTCGATCGTTTGCTCCTGGTGTGCCCCACATGGCCTGGTCGGCTTTTTTTTCCCCCTCTCATCTTTGTGGGGTCTTCTCCCTCGGAATGTGATGAGCCCTTTGGCTAAAAGCCGTCGGCTTTGGGACTGACTTTATTGGGTCGATCGCCTCTTTTTCCCCCGGCACAAGCCCTTTTTTTTCTGTTAACCACAGGCGGAGGAAAGAACTGGCCTAGTTTTTCTCATCAGAAGGTGTTCAGTTTTTCCTCCTGGCAGAGAGGAAAGCGGCCTTCACTTCCCCGCCCCTTTCCCCTCAGAGGGTGATGGCCTTTCCCCTCTTTCTCCCCCCCGGTGCTATAGAGTGTCTTCCGTGGAAGCCGACGACGACCCTTTCCTCCTCGCGTTATTCCCCAAGACGTCCCCTCCCTGCTTTTTTTTTTTTTTTTGTCCGTCGAGACGGTGGGCCGAAGAGTCTCGGTGCGCCGGCAGTCCGTTACCCGGCCCCTTTTCTAGGGCACTATACTTGGTGGCCGCAGACAAGCGGCGGGAGATTCGTTTTGTTGTTGATTTTCTTTTTTTCCTCCCCCCGTCGGATCTGGCGGCATGGTAAAGGGCCGACATCTTCCCGGCCGGCGTGCGCCCCTGGCCCCCCTCCCGAACTGTCAGGCCATACGCCACACAGCGAGGACCAGTCCTTTTTTTTTTTCCCGGTTTGCGACCTTCCTCCCCCTCCGCGTCGGCAGCTTCCTTGTCGGCGTCCACGCTTTCCCTTGACGACACCCCGCGTGAGGTCTACGAGCACTCACCCGCTGGACTTTCCTTTGTTTCTTCCGGCCAGCTTGCAAAAACCGGCTTTTTTTTCCCGACGGTCTACCCGAATCCGTCCCCCCCCCTTCCAGGCGAATCGCCTTGTCTCGGCCAGTGCGTGACGACGCCGTTTTTCTTCCACACGAGTTTCCTTTTTTCTTTTCCAGATAGTACCCAATCGGGTTTTTTTGGGCCCGATAACCCCTGACGACTTCCTCTTTGTTCGGCCGTTTTTTTTCTTCATCAGCAGGCCGGCGCTCCCACCAGAAGCTGCTCTTTCTGCCAGGACGGTGGTACAAAGCGTTTCGAGTAGTAACAGCGGCTTGCCTTTTCTGTAACCAATCTTCGTCGATTGACAAGCAGTTCCCCCCCCCCATCGCTTGCTGCCCCTTCTTCCTCCCCCACACTCGGCGGAAAAAGCGTTCCCGCCGCGTTCAACCTCCTTTTCCTGCAACTTGAAGACTCTTGTAGAGCCTTTCCTCCTCGTAGCCTCACAGACGAGCTAGGCGAAGAGACATCCCTTGCGGCTTCTCGGGGATTCGGCGTTCCTCGCGTCCTTCGTCCACCTCCTTGGAGCGCGCGTCTCCTACGTTGCAGTGGCTTGGTTCCTTTTTTTTCGGTACTTAAACCTTTTTTTTGCCAGATCGGGTCAGACCCCTTTTTCTTTCGGCCTCCCTTTTCCCGTAGTCCACAACACCCCCCGGTAGGTCGCTAGGGTTCTTTTTTTGGATTGACGAGTAGCGGGGGACAGCAGAGGGTAAGTCTCTTCCCCCTTGTGAGCTGTTCAATGTAGAAGAGCCGACCCTCATGGCCGTGCTTCGGAAGAGAAGGTAAATCCCTCCTGGCGTTTT
>Ga0179593_1384990_pt1 | contig 15536 bp, 18 predicted proteins | sample CZODoug2_1_08_16_FD_185931 | JGI IMG/M metagenome (GOLD analysis project Ga0179593, IMG submission 185931) | Vadose zone soil fungal communities from Angelo Coast Range Reserve, California, USA - CZODoug2_1_08_16fungal (PacBio error correction) | ecosystem: Environmental > Terrestrial > Soil >... | reverse complement strand
TCAGTCTGCAAGCCTGAACAGCAACGTTGGCGACCTTTACGTTCCCCTGGCCGAACGTCCTTTTGCTCATCTCCTCGTCGGTGATCCTGCCTTGGTATTGACGATTTTGCCTCCCCTTGCTCGTGTGCTTTTTGAGTTAGTTTTTTGGGTCTTTTTTCCTCTTTTCTGCGGTGCCGCTCTTTTTTTACTTTGGGCGTTAAATCGGTGCCTTAAGGTTTGGTGGAACCCGTTTCAGGCCCCCGTCGCAGATGTTTTCTTTTTTTTTTTTTTCCCTTTTTTAGTTAAGGCTGACCCCCTCTTTTTCACCTCGTTCAGGAGAGGTATTTCGTGTTCTGCTTCTACTGGTGGCGCAAGGCCCCGGTGATAGCACCTCGTGTCTTTTTCTCTAGAACCGTAGAACGTTTGCGACCCCCCGGGTTTTATCCGTTTTTTTGCCGGCGGGTACTGGTGTGCAATTGCATCTGGCGGGCTTTTTTCCTAGGGGTTCCGTCGATGTCGGGAATGACCCCTTTCCTTAATCGGTTTTGGGAATCACACGACGGCGGGCACGTTTAGCTAGGCTAGCCCGATTGCTTTTTTTCGACCCCTTAAAACCATCCGCTCCCCAGGTAGGTTCACCTTCCGTCGGGATAGTGACGTGCCTTTTTGATAGCTTGTTTTATGATCGTTTTTCAGTCGTAAACATGCAGCGTGTGTTCCCTTTTCCCGATGTTCTTTTCTTGGGACACGCTGAAATTTACTTTCCTACGACTAGTAAGCTTGGGCCCCTTGCCTCCTTCTGACCAGGAGCCAATTGTTTCTGTTATTTTGCATCGGGCTGTCTCACGGCGGTAATTATAACCTTTCGCGTGGATTTGTGTTTCGGACGGTGAAGGTTTTAACCCCCTTCTTATCTTCTACCGTTACCGTGCCCCTCGCCCCCTTTTTCATATTAAACTTTCGATGAATTAGATCAGCTTCGTACTTTAATGGTAGAGATGTTTACTTGGTGTTCTGCCTTCGTTCTGTGGGTTTTCTATCTGTATGAATTTTTTCGTTCTAGGATTCTGTTTTTTTTTCGGTTTTTTTTTCGTGAAGTATAGCGGATTTTCATGTTTTCCATAGAAACACTTTTTATTGCTGCTGCGTCGCTCCATCGAACCCGTATGGTTTTTCTCCTCCCGTCTTTGACGTTCCAGCGACGCGAGTCCGACCCCTTTTTTTCGTTTTTGTTTTTATCGACCGCTCGTGTGGTTGGTCCGACTTGTGCCCTTCCGGGTTTGATGTTGACCACCGGATCGTAGATCCCCTCCGCGCCCCCCTCAAACCGGGCGCAACTTTTCTTTCCAAAATAAACCGCATCCGGATTTTCCCTGTTGGTTCGCATAGTGACCACCCTGTTCTGCACATCCCCTTTTCCTTCCGTCTCATAGCCGACGGACGTCCCCTGGCGTGCGTTTTAACGGTTTTTGTCTTCAGGATTTTTTTGGACATCAGTCGATGTCCCTTCCGCTGGGCATTCTGAAAGCCAGTGGATCCCCCCCTACGTTGTTTTTGAGAGAGATGATCCATTGTTCGTCCGAAAAGATTCCTCTTGCTTCCCCCCTTCTCTTCGCCTTTCCAGGTCGCCCGCAAACGCCCTCCGCCGTTTCCCCCCCCTCTCCACGAAGCTTGACCAGGTTTAATGTTCCCAAGGGCACCACATAGACACAATTCCCATAGGCTGCCTCTTAACGTGTACGAGCTCCGGTTCTCCTGCGTGCGCTTCTCCTTTCACATTTTTCCTCTCTCCTTTAGCCACATCACCCCCGGCCTACCAGTAGGACCCGTTCCCTATGGTAGATACCTCCCGGGACCGCACACTTTCTTCTCGGACTTATCGTCAGGGTCTTTGCACTGTTCAATTACGTTGTTTTTTCGTGGCGCGTGCGTGCTTCACCTTGTTCTTAATTGAACAGCCCCCGCCCCCTCCCCCCCTCCAAATAGATCCAGAGCGAGGCCTCCCAGCCCTTTGCTTGCGTCATCACCTTCCCCATAGCATCTATCACCCCAGCTTTGAACCTCGAGGCTCCCCACACCCTGCGCACACCAGTTCTTCCTTCGCTATCTTTCTTTCCAAACGGTGTCTTTTTTCGATGCTCTGCGGCACCGACTTTTATAATCCACACTGGTTTGACCCGGCGTCCACGTTGCGGCTCTTTAAACCCAAGCCAGGTTCTCCCCCCGGTCCTTCGTCTTCTTTTCCCTTAAAGTCCTTAACAGTCCGTTTTTCCCCCCGCTAAAGGTCCTCCCGAGAGTGACCCCCCCCTTTTCTCCGAGAGTTCAGAGTCCCTCCTTTTCCCGGCCTCGGTCTCAAACGCCGCCTCCCTTGTGATTGAAACTAAACGGGACTCCAAGTCCTTTTCTCCTTCCGATACCGCGCCCTCTTGTTGGTCCATTTAGGCGTGAATTTAGGCCGTTGCTCACTCCGGGAACGGCCTCTTCACACTGGTCTGTCGGTCCCGCGCCTGATTCCATGACAAACCTCGTGTTTTCCCCTTCCTTCCCCCCGAGGCCCGACCTCGTCGCCACTGCCTCCGAGGACTATGTGTTCATTGACAAACCGTACCGCGCAAAACGTCTGATCATCAGCAAAAGAAGTCCTTGCCACCCCCCCCTGTCCATTTTCTACAGGTTGTCTTCCCCCCAAAGGTCAGAGGTTCTTATCACCGCCTGCCCCAGACCGAAATTAGCCAGACGTCCAATACCTAATATCCCTTTATCCTCGTTCTCGTCGAGAATGTCTTACCCCTCCTTTTCCCGGAAAATCTGAGGACGTGATTTGTGGTGGTGAAATAACTTAGGATTCTCCCTGTACCCTTCTGGAGTGCTCCCCCCCCAGACCCACCAGGTGCTAGTCAAAGTCCCCGTCACAACCATTACCTGCATGGTACTAACTCTCGGAGGTCTATTTTGAGTCTCCCCCGACCCCAAGACATTATCTCCTCCCATTGAGGCGTGTAGCACCTTAGAAGGTACGTCTTGACCAACCCTCTCCTTTCAGATTTGATCACTAGGCCTTGCAAGATTCGTTTCACCTGTTCGTAGGCTGTTTTCCAAATTTTACCTCATCCTTTGACTCCGTACCCCCCCCCCCCCCCCTCAGTATCCACATTTAGAGTGGCCCCTTAAGTCGTCGCCCCCCTCGTTCCCGACCTCTCCACCCCCAGCCTCCCCCACTCAGAGGTCCACCCTCCCTCCCTCCCCCTGTACTCTGCTTTCCTACTTTGTTTGAGAGATCATTCTGGCTCGGTAGTCGACTGTATCGCTGTCGTGGCGTTGCCTCGGCGACGGCCGTACTGGAGTTTTCCCCACTTCTCACTCAACTGCTTTGTGGGATGGATGCTTCAGTTTACGTTTTTGGTTGGCCCCCCTGCCCTCACAATGTGCCCCTCTCTGGAAGTGCGGACCCAGAGCCTGACGCGGCCCCCCTTCTCATCCGTCGTTCTTAAAGTTGCTCTTTTTTCCTTCTCTTGTTTAAGACTTCCTAGGATCAAGCTCTTTTGGTACTATTCTCATTCTACCATTTCTCAGGACCCCCCCCGGAAGAGGGTTTTTTCGCGTTGGGCTTGAGCCTAGCTTCCTTTTGTTTTGTGAGCACGAATAAACCTGGTGTGAAATCTTTTGAATTAAAGGGTTCCCCCTGGGTCAAGCCAGGCCCCCCCTATTTTTCAAGATTTTAGAGTAAGGGCTCCCCGCCCTATCCCCTGTTCCAGGTTCAGATGGGGAGAGGGCTTTGACGGATTCGTTTCCTCGGGGTCTTTTTTTTGCACTTACCTGGTTTTCCCTTATCTCCCGCGTCACCGCTGTTTTTTTTTTTTTTCATTTCTGCTCGGGGATTCCTTGTTTGCCGTAATTGACCTCCCGTCCTTCGGCCAGGCCCTTTTTCCTTTCCCGGGCCTTCTTTCTTTGTGAAGAGTTATTGGAACCTCGAGATGGACCTGCGGTCCCCATACAACTAGATTTCCTCAGTCAAGACGCGGCTTCAGCTGGTCAACTGGCTCCCTTCACTACGGCCTTAGGGAGTCCACCCTCCCTTTAGATCGCGTTATATTTTCCGGCATTTCGTCTTTGATCATGTTAATCATCCCGTTCGTCAACCTGACTCTTTTTTCTTTACGCGCTGCGTTTCCTTCCCCTGGAGGGGGTCGAATCGCTCCCGAATTCCGCTTCGTCTTCACACCTCTTGCAAAATGCGGTCTCTGCTCGCCCTTGCCGAAGTGTGAAGGAGTTTTTTTTTGGTCAAGAAATTTTGCTTGGGGTTTCAGAGCCGGCACCTGTCCTCCGTTTTCAACTTTGATTGATAGCCCTCGTAACGGGCAATCTTCCCTGCACTTTCGATGAATTCGATCACCGTTATCTTTCCTTTTTACGCGCGGTCTTCGGTGGTTTTTCGTGGGAGTCGTTCCCGTTTGTTATCTCTTCTATTAAGTCAGGTTCCCCCCCTCCCCTCTGGACCATGTTTTTTTTTTTTTTTTTTCCTCAGTAGTGAATGAGTTTTGCGGCTTTTCAGGCTTTTTTAAGGTCAGTTCACACTTTAGCTGGAAAGATCATCCTCCCCCTTTATGAGAAGCCGTGGGCAGTTTTTCCCCTCCCCTTACGAGAGCCTGAAGTTCTTGAGAGTGGGTTTGTACATTCTTTTACCCCCTATAGGCTTGTTTTTTTTGCGGGCCGACTTGACCTTGAATTGGGTGATGGTTTTAATGCGGATATTTCGGCGGGCGGAAGACGCTTGCGCTCGCAACCCCGTCGTCTCTTGACATTTGTATCGGACACCCCCAGCAGCGGTATTCTTTGTCTTTTTTTTTTTTTTCTCCCCCACAAGGCCCGTCCCTTTTCCGTATAATCGGTATTCCGAGTCGGACTCAGTTCGTTTTCTCATGTGAACGGGTCTCAAGGACCCGTGCGAAGCTGTTCCCGTTCCAAGGGGCATTCTTTTGCCATCTCTATCTTTTCACTCCCTCCCCAGTTTTCTCTTCTTTTTTCACTTTTTGCACTCCTTTCAACTTTTTCCCAGATCTCAGAGGATGGAAACCCCTCAATTCGACCCGTTTTCTCCCTGGAAGGTGAGACCCTTCTTGTCCCACCCGCTTAATCCGGCCAGGTTACGACCGGGCCATGTTCCGTGTCCTCCCCCCAATGACGCCATTTTCCGGCTTTTTTTTTCCTGCAGGATAGCCAGAATTCTCGCTTTTTTTGTTGGAGTTCGCGACGTGGCAGTTTTCTCCTCCCTTTCCGAGGGACACATATTACGTGACTTTGTCACCAAGGTTTACGGTCCAATTTCCATCCACACGCCGAGCGGGTCTCCTCCCCCCTTGAACCACTGGCGCGCTGCTTACGTCAGTTGGGCACTGCCAGACGGTTCATAATTGTTTCGCAGAGTTCTCGAGCAGCGTACAGGGTTCGTCCCTTAACAGCCCCCGACGCAATAACCCGCACCATTCGGCCACCCGATCTTGGCGCGCGTCATTCCCTTTTGAACCTGGACCGACCCCCCCCCCCCGACGGGCACTGCCGTTCAGCCCGACCTCCCCCTTCCTCTCTCCTGAACTTCCTTATCGACAGGAATCTGAGTGCATTCCCCTTTCCTGCTGCGACTAGTTCACCGTACCTTTTCCCATTGTTGTAGCCTGCTAGGTGCATCACAAACCCCATGGCGACCCTGTCTCCTTCGCCTTCGGACACCCCGAGCCTCCGTAAGTGGCTATGAAGCTCTGCTTTCTCCTCCTGTTTGACCATCGTATTTTCCTCAATACCGAGTTAGCGCCCCCAAATCCCTTGCCTTCAACCCCCTTTTTTGCTGCAAGTTCCTCTTTCTGCACACCGGGCCAGGCCCATCCTCCATGCGTCACCCCCAACATCTTCCCCTAGGTCTACCTTCACCCCCCCCGCTTATTATGGATGGACCTCCACTCTCTTTACCTGCGCTAAGGAATCTGCCACCCACGGGGTTCTGTCCGCCATCCCCCCGATACTGTCCTTCAATCCCCCCCCCTTCCCTCCCTCGTCGCGGTTCCTTTCATCATTCGAAACTTCGCTCAGTCGGTGCAGGTCCCCCCAGTACCAGCCCTAACCGATCTGACACGCCCCTTCCCACCACCTCTCGTTTTACGGGGCTCCTTTTTTTCCCAACCGACTTTCTGATAACTTCACTCCCGCCCCTGCACCAGCCCTCTCTCCCTATCTAAGACTCCTCTTCCGCGTACCGGACTCTTTTCCATCCCTCAGGGCCGGCTTTGGACCTTGTAAGAACAATTTTCACCGGACTGACCATGCTGGATTCGCGACAGCCCCTGCCATACCGCAAAAACTCCCCTTCCCCCTTCTTTTTCAAGCCGCGGATCACGAGTCCGATGCCAGTAGAAGGACTTATAGTGATAACCTAAGTGATTCTTTTAGCCCTCCTTATTCCCGTGCCCAGTTTCCAAGTTAAATTCTGTTTAATGATCGTTGAGCATCCTTTATTTGGTCGTCCTCAAATTTTTATATCAAAGTGTGAATGTTATCTGCTCCAACACCTTCCCCCCCCCTTCAGGCCCGTCCGCACCCCTGAGTGCACCCTACTTGCAGTGGCCCCCTTCCGCCCGTAGCCGGGCGTCATTTCACCTCCAACCCTCCAGGGAAGCCGGCCCCCTTCCCCAAAAGCGACATCTTTTTCCTTTATCTTTCCTCATCCTCCCCCTGTTGTGTTGAGATTATGGGGTAGGCGGGCGACAATTTACGGTTTAGCTGGGTAGTTTCACCTTTGGGGCAGGTCGTTGTTATGGAAGGCCCACACGTCCTGTCCTGTGCACCCATGCTCACCCTTTTGGAAAACTTGCTTTTTGTGCCCTCCTGTTTGGGTGGCGGTGTTTGGCAAACTCTTCCTGTGCCCCCGCTGAATTGACGGGTTCCCGCCCACTCGACCTCGCGTCCTGGTTGGCGAACGGGACTTTCTTTTTTTTTTCCCCCGTAAGGTGCCTAAGATCGTTTTTTTGAAAGAAGGTCTTGTAGTTTGGATCCGCGCACTCTTACAGTCTCCCTGGTGTATGACCATGCCTTTTTTTTGTGCGATGTTGCTCCTGAGAATCCTTTTCCGGTGTCAGAGACTCCCCTCCATGTCCTTTCAAATTCTGTTGGTTTCTGGAACCCCGGGGTCCCGGTTCCCTCGAGTGGGCACTTTTTACTTTTTAGATCAACCCGCGATCTTTCGCAGGTTCGAGTAGGGCTCGTGGCGGCAGCCTTTTGGTGGCGGACCGTCTTTTTTAAACCCGGTTGTCCTGGTTCCCCGACGACAGGCCATGCTTTTTCTTTGTCGAGAGTTTATGAGATAGTTTTCCGGTCCTTCGTCCCCCCCCCCTTTATGACCCTGGCCTTTTCCTTCATGGTTCCCTGAGTTGCGTTCCCCTCTGTCGTAAGCACTGATGAGTTGATTCCAGGGACGATGCGCGGGTCCGCATCCACCCCCCTAGGATGGTGTCTTTAGGCCCTCGAGTCCTGCGTGCAGCTCGGGTTTTCCCCTCCCCCCCCCTCTACCGCCGTTTTGCTCTTGATACCGGCGTGCCGTGCGGTTTATCCTACGTCGCTTTTGCAGATCCGTTCATTCCTTACTCGTCAACCTTGTTTTTTTTTTTCCTCGCTGAGCAGAGTACACTTGGTGATATGAACACTAGCAGGTTTACTAGGCGACGTCCCGCAGTTGGACCTCAGAGGGCCCAGAGACGAATTGTTCTCTCTTCTTTCCCGCGTAATTTTTTCTTTCCTTTGGGTCGGCTTGGTGTTTTTTTTTTCCCTGAACGGAACAGATTCTGGTTCAAAACAACTTTTTATAGTTCCTCAGGTTCCCTCGTACTCCCCCTGAAGGTTTTCCCCTCGATGCCCCTTCTAAGACGCGAGGTTTTTTCCCCTTTCCCTCTCATGGCTGGGTATTAGTTTTTTTCGACCTTGGACGGCTGTGACCGTTAGAGTGTATGGATTACCCTCCCTCTTCCTGACGAGAGCTTCGGTTGTTTGTTGCCTGCTTCGGTAGTGCGTCTGGGTATGTGGGTCTTTAGGAAGAAAAGTGTGTGACGCTGACTTGCGCGCGCTGCATTTCCCACCTTTATCTTACCTCGGGCAGGTTTACCCTTTTTCTCTCCGCTTCCCCTCGCGGAGACCGTTCCCCCCATGATGTCAAGCTAGGTGTTCTGTCTTTTAAGAGTCCGCCGGTGGGTGAGTGCTCCCCTTCCTCCTATCGTCACGGTTGCGGCCTCTTGATTCCTTCGCTCGCCACCCGGCGAGCTACATCTCGGGCACCTCACTTCCAAGCAGGATTGAATGTTTGCGTTGGTGTTCGTCCGGCGTCCACCGGTTGTTCCACCCCTTTTCCCCCCCTTCGTAGGCCCCCCGGTTGCCGACTTCTTAAGTCCTGTTTCCGGCAGGATTGGGTGCTCGATGCGTTTTTCCCATTTTCCTGGGGCTCGTCTCCTCCATGGCTCATATCTTTTTTTCCTCCTTTTTCGAGAGATCCCATGGGCGGCGACTCAAGCGGGTAAACTAATAGAGCTGAGCCGCCTTTCCCCTTTCGCCCGTTCCGTTCTCCCGCCAACTGAAGCGCGTCCAACGTGATTTGACTCTTCCCACAAGTTCTGGTCCCGGTTTTCCCCTCCGGCGACCAGACTTCCCCGGCGCTGAAACGTTCGACAGATGTACGCCCCGCGCGTTTCGTTATCTACGTGGGCATTTTTAGAAGTCTCTAAGCGCTCCGAAGACCCCCAACCCACCATGCGCCGGTCCCAACGCCCAAAGAGCGTCGCCCTCTTTTTGACCCGCCCCACTCTTCCGGCTTGATTTAGAGATTCCTTACGGGTCTGGGGCCCTCTTCCACGGCAGATACATAAGTTGTTTATGTTGTTCTCGTCATTCCTCTTCCTTTTTTCCCTTGAAAGACCCCCCCGCCCTCCCCTTCCCCCCCCCCGGCCCTTGGTGGCCACCCCCCCCTCAAGGCGAGCGCAGTAAGTTTGAACAGTCCGTTCACTTTCTCCAACCCAGACGTGTCCAGCTGATTGATCCCCCCCCCCGACTTTTTCCCCCAGGCGCGACCCCAGGTTTCTTTTCTAGAATGCAACAGGGGCAGATTTTCCCATTTTTTTTTTTTGTTTTTTGGTTTCCCGGGCGACCGAGGGCACCGTACCACTGACAGCGTTGTTTCGACCCGGGTGACTGGATCGACCCCATTCCTTTTCACCGGTCTCCCTTTTTTCGCGCTTAGGAAAGTTCGCGCCCCTTCAATGACTTGCATAGCAGTCCGACACCGAAGAGGACAATCTAAGAGGGTAACCCCATACCTAGTTTCTCGCCCCCTGACTTTTTTTTTTTCCCCCTTTGTTTCACTCCAACAGCTGCCGGTTCCTGTGGGATTTAATAACTTTCATCTGACACACTAGTGACAGTCACTATAACGAGCCCTGTGGTGTCACCTCGTGCTGATATTATTGGGTCGTTTTCCTTCCAGTTTTTGATTCCCCCCGACGTAGAGGCGGCCCCACGAAAAACCTCTAGGGTTGGATTTCTGACTGCATAATTAATGATATAGGTAATTGATACCTGTAGTCCCGGACAGATAAGTTTAGCCCTTCATGAAGACAGCCTGCGGACGGGTCCAGGGACCAAAACAGTTTACTCTGAACCATAATCCAAGATATTCGAAAGCACACCATCATCTAAGGGATCTGCCCCTCCTCCCCACGCTGGGACTATAACGCCGTCTCCCCAGATACCATAGACTCACTCATCCTCCTGTCCAATGAGACATGTTCTTTGTGGCCCGCTCTGAATAGTACGCCCACTCGATGGAATTACGCTCGGCCCCTTTTCCATCCGCCTTAAAACCGATTCCGTCCCCCCCGCCCGGTGAACGGCTGGTAGTTCGTCGCTCACCGACACTTGACCAGGGCTGATGCTTTTTAACAGCCCGCAACCCCCCCCCACGGACTTGGTCACCCCCTTAGCGGAGACCCCCCCTGGTCACCATAGAACAAGACCTCTCTGGATCACTAGTCTTTTTTATATTACGACACGTACAGTTAGCCACATCCCTTCCCCCTTCCGTGCAGCGTCCTCCTTTTCCTGTTAAGGCCCCCGACGTTTCTCTCGCGGTCGTTGGCCAACGCCCCCTCACCCTCCTTCCGTCCGCACCACCCCAAGCCCTTTTTCCCCCCGTGAGCTGACCAGTACTTCCCCGATTAAATAGCCCCCGACTTACTACCCCGCCTTCGCCCTCAATGCCAAGTCGATTATCTCGTTCTTTTTTTTTAGAGAGATCACGTCTTCTTCCCTTTCTTCCTCTGTCCAGTTAGTAGCTGTGGGTCGGTTCCTAGGAAGTCAGTTGCCGATCCCCTTTTTATGAATCCAATGCTTTTTTTAGCGCTGATATGAGTTCGGTTTTGCGGTGTCCCAATTCAACCCGGTTGAACGAGGAACGTCTCTCCCCTTCGACTAGGACGCGGTCCCCGCCCTTTTTTGTCAACGGGATCATTGTTAGAACGTCCCTCACTAAGCTCGTTCTCTGTTCAAGAGAAGGTTGGGCGATCCCGATATCGGTTCGCCTCTTTTTTTCGAGGACCATCTTGTTTCTCTTGAGCATGGTCAGCGGTTGGTGAGCGACACTAATTCTGGTCAGGTCGGCGTGCGGTTTGAACTCAGGGTCGTTTTTTTTTTTTTCCCAGGTAAATCCTTCCCCCATGGTTATTGTTCAGAGAGTAGTACTGCGAGTCCGGCCCCTTTCGTCGCCATTTTCTTGAGGAGGGCTATTGGATGTCTTCTTTTTGAGCGCTCGGTGTTTTGCTTGATATCACCCTTTTGTCATGGCGGGAGACATCGTATGATGTTTTTGTGCGACGGCTTTTCGTAGGGAGTTGGCCCTGTACCTTTTTCCCATTGCCCGTAATACCGCTTCGTATCGGCCCCTTGAGAGAGGGCGTTTCTCATGGGTGGGGACTCCCTCTGAGCTTTTGTCTTCCTCAGTTCTTTTGGAGGCCGCCCCATCACCCCTTGTTTTTTCCTAGGGACGTAGAGTTTTTCCAAGAATCTTCTTGTCTCCCCCAGATCAATTGACGTTATGATAGGGCCCCACGAGTTCGGTTCTCTTTAGGCCTGCGTTTAGAATTGTTACCTCTTATAGTTCAGATCCCCTTCTTAAAAGCCCTTCTTCTTGGCCGCGCTGCTCTGACCCTGCTCGAGAAACTCGCCTTAGTAACTCTTTCAATCCTTCGTGTGCGGACATGCGATTCTTTTTTTTCCTTCGACTTTCTGATCTTTTCATTTAATAGGAGAATTAGAGGTTTCTTTGTTTCTATCCGTTTCCGTGTACCAAACACCGTCGTGATCGACCGGAAAGTTTCCGCTTTTTTCCAACCCATAACGGGACGCAATGTTCCCTTTTGAAAATTGTTTCGTACTAACTTGAGATTCCGCCACTGGTTGAGTGTTTCTCCTTTCGCTGGTAGTGCAAGTATTGGAGACTCTTTCTTTTCCTCTGTTCCGAACTTTTAATTCCCCTTAAATGGCCTTTTAGGTTCTCCTCCTTTCTTTGATTTTTTTGGCAGGAGGTTTCTGTTCAACGGAATTGTCCTGTCTTTTCTCCCGCGCCATTTCTTTTTTTTAAAACAACGTATGGATAGTCTCTGGCCTTTTTTCTCCTAAGCTCATCCCCCTTTTTTGATCGGGCGGTTCGGTACCATGCTTGACTTGATTATGTTGTGGCGGTCAAGATGAAAGTGTCCGGGGTGATTTTGATTCTGCTTTCATGTCTTTTAGAGAATTGTGTAAATACGATGCCGTCAGACTCTCCCCGCTCGGTGATATCATTCCCTCCCCCGCATGCTGGCTGAATGGGCTGTATGGTGTGGTTACCTTGACGTAAATTCACCTGGTCCAGGACCCCTTTTCATCTTAGTTAATACGGCGCAACCCCGCGGGTCATGAACGGGGGCGCAGTACTTAGGTTGACTATAGGGTTCCCATGTTCGTAGTTCCATGGATCATATTCTCCTGTACTCTCCCTCCCTTTTGTGTGTTGAGGTTTTCTCCCCCGGGCTGGTTACGATGCCCGCTTTTGTACACGTGAACCGATCGAGCATATGACGATATTTCTTTCAGTTCCAGGGTCGCCCTGTGTTTCGCCGTCCACTCCCCTCCTCCTCCACCAGGTATGAAGTTGGCGCTTGCCCCCTTTCCCTTTCTCATTCCCTATTATTTTTTTTTTGAAGTGGATAGAACCTTTTAAGATGTAATCGTCTGAAGCGTTTTCTTTTCCCCCAGAACCGTCTCAAGAGTAATTTAGCCACCCCCTTTCCCCAAAGTAGGTCCAATACCCCCCTCCCCCTTTTTTTTGGTAGTCAGACTTTTTCCCCCCCCTCCCTTGTCGAGAGACAGTTATCCCGGGTAGGGACCTGGCTCAGCCACCCCCCCCTTTTTGTTCTATTTTCGCGTTAACCTTCAAAACAGTTTATTCCTTCCCCCCCTCTTGCCAATCCCTAATAAAAGTCACGATCCCCGTTTTCTTCCATCGTGGCGCTCCCTTTCCCTCCTTCCAACTTCGCATATTTCGATCCACCCGTTCCTGGAAGCCGAAAGCGATGCTGACCCTGAAAAATCTCATAACCTCTGTCGCTTTTTTTGATCACGAATGCATCGACCCCGTAGTCCCCCTTCTTTGTTACGATTTCCCCGTTAAGTTTTCTATCAATACCTTCGTGTGTAGCCCCTGCCGTCGTGATACGGTCACCCAACAGCCCCAGTTCGACGTCATCCTCCTGCCCTCTTTACCCCAGCCACGACTTCTAACATTTCGTCCAATTTCCTGCAGGCTCCCTAGTCTCACAGAAGTGAACCCCCCCCCCCATCGTCGCCTCTGTATTTGCCCGAGTCAGCGCCCCCCTGCCGGGTCCAGCAGGTCACTCCAGCTTCTGCTTTCCGTATCTGTCCCTAACCGGGATCTGACCCAATTTTTTAGTATTAAGTCCCTTCCCCCTCGCGTCCCCCCCTTTTAATATCCATAATCCTCCTTTTTCACCCGGACCGCTGCCCCACTAATTGCGTCCCCCTCTTTTTTTATGTCTCCTTTTTCCCCACGATTAATCAACCTCTTATTCAGAAGTACGTCAGCCCCTCATGCGAACCTCGGTCCTTGATGGGAATTTCCCCCCCGACGGCCCACCTTGCCTTCGAGCATCCCCTGAAAACGCCGTTAGCAAATTCCCCGCATCCCAGTCTGCGCTACCAGTTTAACACACGAGTGCGGTATTCGGCTTCCACCGAAGCCAATCGCCTCCTCCAATAGCCTGGCGACGGGTTCTTCGTGAAGCAGTATAACTAGTCGCGCGGTCGGGACCCGGTCCCCTCCCTGAATTACCTTTCCCAAATCTTCTTTTTTCAGTCCGCTGATCACGAACCCCTCCCAATATGCTCATTACCAGGCCCCGCCCAAATCCTGGAGGTCCTCACCCGAGCAAGCTCCCCTCGACACGACTCTTTTTTTCCAAATTAAGCTTCTTATGCTTCTCCCCCCTAAGTTCTCAGACCATTACCGTTTCCATAGACGTCCTTCTCCTTTTTTCGATTGTTCTCGGCCGGCACTTCGTTCTATTTTTACGGGGTTACGGTCCCACTCCACCCGTTCAAACATACTTTCAGGCCTCTCCCCCACCACCTTCAAAATTTGAGAATTTTTTCAACAAGTTCAAGAGTCTCCTTACTACCTTAAAGAAGCACCCTCTGCAGAACCCCGAAAATCTCTGCGGACCTCTATATTTAATAATCAGTTTTTTTTTTTTGAGTTGGAAGATGTGGTCGCGTGCTTTAGGTCACGGCTGCCCTGTACGTTGTTCCTTTTTTATCGAGTGCTGGTTTCCCGATTTTTTGCGTACTTTCGGGATTTCCCTTCTACATTCGACCACTGCTTGGTTTTTTTTACGGCGTGTGTGAGTTGGGTGTTGTTGTCAGCCGACCTTCCAGAACCATTCCCTTCCTTAATCGAGGATTCCCGGGTCCATTCCTCCGACCGGTGGCTATTACGTGACCTGGCCCCCACTTCCTTTGCTCATCAGCCTCGTCATAACGAGAAGGTCGTTTTTTCTCCGGCAAATCTCGCGAGCGTGAGACCATGCACCCTGTTTTAGGGTTGGGTTTTTTCGAGAGCATCTTGTTTTCTTGTCGTGTGTCATAGTAATACCCGCCTATTTGCGGTTGGCATTCTTCTGAGGGTTCACCTTTAAAGGTCCATTGACCCTCGCTATTTTCACAGTACGGATGGTCGTATCTACCCTCCTATCACTTTCGAAAGGTTAGAGTTTTGTGAGTAGTGAGGGGGCGGGGCTCATGTCCTTCGGTTTGCGGCCTTCCCGGTTGATGTTTCTTTTCTTTTTTCCCTTTTAAGTAGAGATGATTGGCGTGCATCACCCCCCCTTCGTTTATTTGGAGCTCTGTAATTCCGGTGTTGCCGGGGTGGTTAATGGTTTCCCTGCCTATTCTTCGTCGACGGTAATTGGAGGGCTTGCGTCGAAGTTGGTGAAGCACTGACCGACTTTGCTTGCATCCCCTGTAGACCCTTATTTCTCCGGCCAGAATGATGGTGTTGCTGATTCTGACCGTCGTTTTTCTGTAAACGGACCCTTTCCCTAAGACTTAGGACCCTCCCCAAAGGTGGCTTCGTTTATTCGCCAGGCATTCGGTCGAACTCATATTCCCTTAGTCTGTTCCATCATCGGCTGTACTCCTCTTTTTTCTTTCCTTTGAACATTCCCCAGGGGGTCGTCCCCTTCCACGGTACGATCCCCCTCTCGGTCAGCTTTCCATGAGATGCGTCGGCCGATATATGATAGGTTTTCAAAACCTTCCTTATATTGTGTCCCTTTTTGGATGGGTTGTTTATCCGGCACCGTCTTCTTGTATTCAAAAAAAAGTGAAGCCTTTCCTTTCCCTCGTCGCTCCATACCGTAAATCTTCCCTTATTCCTTATCCTAGTTCGAAATGGTCGAGCTTTTTCCCTTTTTGGGTATCGCGGGCCCCCGGTTAGCCCCGGGGTGTCTCTTCTTACGTCGGTTCTTCACGCGCGCCCTGGCGGCGTTGGTCCCTCTGATGTGCCTTTTTCGTTCTTCAGTGGGGTCTTTTTGCCCCCAGAAATGTTCGAGGATGAGCCCCCTCTCCATTTCCCCCAACGTATGTCCGCGATTTCTGTGCCCGTGACCCGAGACTGCCGACGCGCTCGGCGTGAGTGGGCGGTCTTTCTCGGCGTGTGTGCTTCCTTTTTTTTCTTTTTTTTTGGGTTCTGCTAAATCGGCTATGTCTAGATGTGCGGAATTCCCTGACTGGCAGACTTGACATCTTGGGCTATCCGACCCCGCGGTATGAATGTCTTTTCTTTTGTGTGCCGGTCGTGACACGCCCATTTGTCATTCCGTAGTGCCTCAAGTCCCCCCTCTTGATTTTGAGGGCTCAATTGTAACTTGGCTTAGCCCTTTGGCCCATTCAGCTGTTATTTTTCCCAATTTGGGGCA
>Ga0179593_1495937_pt1 | contig 15537 bp, 14 predicted proteins | sample CZODoug2_1_08_16_FD_185931 | JGI IMG/M metagenome (GOLD analysis project Ga0179593, IMG submission 185931) | Vadose zone soil fungal communities from Angelo Coast Range Reserve, California, USA - CZODoug2_1_08_16fungal (PacBio error correction) | ecosystem: Environmental > Terrestrial > Soil >... | reverse complement strand
TTTCCCCTTCTCAGTCACGGGTTCCCCTCGTCTTCATATGTGGAACGGAAGTATTACCGCTTGCTCATACCCTGATTTTTCCGCGGCGCCTTCTCCCTTGTAATATCACATGGACGTTTTTTCACGTTGACACCTCCCTTTTTCAAGTTTCGACGATGTTAGGGGTAGAGGGGCAAACCTGTTTTTACCTCTGTTTCCACCGGGGTTCTTTATCCGTCTTCCGGTGGCTTCCCCTCCCCCCTTTGGAATGTGTCTGCAGCGAATCGTAGAAGGCCCCCCAGTGGCCCCCCTGTTGTTTCACCTTTGAAAATCGTGACGCACGTCTTTTTCGCTAATTTCCGGCTGCTGCGTCCTCCAGGGCTTCCCCTGCATAACGATGGATTTTCTCCATGGGGTTCGTCCTCCTCAAACCTCGCTAACAGGGTCCGTCAAAGGTTTACTTCTTCGCACCTTATTGGCACCTCTTTTCCATTTCCTCATCTTGCCCCCGGCATTTCCTCCGTGGACCCGACCATGATCTCCCAACTGTCTCCTTCCACCTCCTAAGCTCTTTTTCCCCCCCCCCCTTACTTGGAAGGTTAGGAATGAAATGCCTCCTTGTTTCCCCTCATTTTTTCATGTTACTTATCCCTAAGTATAATTCTCGTAGTGGGTATTCGATGACCCGTTGATGCATCTGTTGTTTTTTGCGGCACGACTTTGCCGTTTTGTGACACTCCCCCCCCTACATCTGCAATGGTTTCACGACTTGATCCAAAGGCGCCCGTCTGCATTTTCTTGCCTCTGTGCCGACGACCCGTAGGAATCCCTTCTCTTATTTCCTTTTTTTTTTAACGAAAAGAAGGAAAATCTACAATGGTTGTTCCAGGTTCACCTTCCCATGAGGATAGCCCATCGGGCCCACGGAATTGCTCAGTGCGATTTCACCCTATGGAGCACTTTTTTCGTACGGCCCTTCCCGGAGTAGTTCAAGTTTTAAATCCCCCTCTTCCCGGCGTCGGACCAAGTACCTTGTCTGACTTAACTTACTTGGCCGGTCAACTTAATGTGCCGGTATCCCCTCAAATTTTAATTTTTAGCTCCTTTCTTCATCCCCCCCGGATCTTTACCCTCCTGCGTCACTGCTTATGCGTGGCTTTCCCGGCCTACCCTTGCCCCATCCCGAGCCGCCTTCCCCAAGTTTGACGGTTTTCCTAGATGGTGTCCCTTTCTTGTTTTTTGTCTATTTCTCCGTTTGCGCCTTAATAAAAGAAGAATTTTTCACTCGATGACTTGTTTATCGGAGCTGAATGCACTAATGTCCCTTCTCCGGCTCGACGTGCCTCATCTGGGCCTCCCCTCTTCCTACCCCCTCCGGGTCACTGGAACACAAATACAGTACGCAACACCCTGCAGCTCGTCCGGTCACTCTTCCCCTATGATGGTTTTTTCCCCCCTTCCGAGTTACCCTGCCAGATAAGAAGGGGTTATGAATTGCTGTGTTATCCTATTTCGAGCGTATTTATTGTTTAGCCCCGGATGCTGGATCTTCCGCCGTCCTTTCGGCTCCAGTACTCCTCTTCTGTCATTTCACCCTCTACCCTGGCAGCTTTTAGAATTTTTTCGTTCTGTTAACGCTTCCATATTGTTTGATACGATAGCCAGAAATTCTTCATCTGTCTTTTTACTTGTGCCCTGCTTCTTTTTCCCCCTCCACTAAACTTTCCCTCTTCAAGATCCCCTTTCTTTCCTGCAGCCTTGTTCGGACTCTTATATATTTCTTCGCTATTGTCTTTTTTCACACTTTTATCGCAAGCTCCGAGTCTTGGTTGCTTTGAATAAGTCTACCCCCTATGCCTTTTTTTCTATCTTATACCTGCTCGATTTCTCCCCCCCTTTTTTTCAGGTTTCATTTTAGGTAGGAGTGTGCCAAATTGTTTTCCCTGCCCTCGCCGGGCCTTAAGGGTGACCTGAGCATTGACTTCTTTGGTATTTTAACGTCTCAAATCCTTCCTCCCCCCTTCTGAGGGCGGTCTTCCAGCTCAGGATTAGAACAGATTTTCTCTGGACCTCCTTTTTCGGTAGCTCTTGGCGAGTTTGTTTTCTGTGCTCCAGCATTCGGCTAAAAGTCCCTCGGCCCTCTCTCCTCCCGTATGCAAACCTTCTTCCTTCTTTTTTCATTCAGAAACACTCTTCTTCTACTGATTAGCTAAGCCATGAATTTTCTCCTCTTCTCATTCGATGATGCCCCTCTCTATATCAGTGTTTTGTGTCGAGAGATGGCCTCATCAGTACATGTGCTTTACTCTGACTCCTGTCATGGGGTCTCTCTAGAGTATTAGCTTTTTCTACAGCCCCAACAGTCTCGAACCTGTTGCCCCCAATACGAAGTTTCGTTCCGGATCTATGGGAGCAGGATGCGTTGAGTCGATTTTCTTCCCATTCTACACGAAGTTCCTTTCGCCCCCTTCTCTCCTTCCCCCTTCCACGCTGATGTCCAACATCACGGTTTTCTCCCGAATCAGGGCTTAGTTGCACCCCTCCGTCTGGAAGTTCGTGGCAGAGCTCCGTACTCCTTTCGCCTCTTCCTCTCTTGAACCAGACGGACTTGGGAGACACTGCTTGGACCTTCTTCCCCCCCCTTTGCAACCCGCCCGTATCCCCTCACCTGTGAAAATGATAGAGGCTTGCCCCACTAGTTCCTAACCCAGATTTTCGATATATTCTCCAAAACACCGATAGTTCTCGTACAAGTTGAAGCAGAAAAGATTCAATCGAATATTAAATCTCTCCCGCCATCTAACCTTTGCTGGCACCCAAGAAGATTGTTAGCTCTTCTCTACCCCTGGTTTTTAATCCTTGAGTGAACGGAGAACCTACAGTTACCCCCTCCGTCTTCAAGAATTTTCCAGGCTGAACGGCTTCTTTTCCATGCCCCTCAACCCCTGCGGAGCTGTGAACCCTCAACATCCTGGTTAAACCCTCTCCCCCTGAAAATGTCTGCGGCCCTTTTCCTTTTTCTTCTCTCCGGCGCCGCTCTTCGGTTCGGCGGCGAGCTTCAGACATGTTCTTGACTCCAGTTTCGCAATTTCTTCCTACCCTCCCCGCCCGCCCTGAGTTCTAGGGCACAGTAAAGATTTATGAGTGCCCAAAAGCCGCCTTGGTTCCCCCAACTCGGCCCATTCGAGCTGTCATTTTTTGTTTTCTGTAACTGCGACTATGTTGTTGCAGCTTTCCCCTTCTTGAGATTCCTTGAACCAGCTCTCTCCTTTAATCTCCCGGCCTCTGAAAGTGACGGTTTCATTCTCCGCTACTCGATCAACACTTCACTTCACGTGTTTTACCTTAACGCAACTATTGCCCTCGAAGCGATCCCAGCCAGGCCCCCATCCTCTCTTCAGAAGTACCCTTCCTTCTTCTAGGCTATTTCACTGCGCCCCTCTGAGGTGAAGAACGCAGAAGCCGTTCCCTCGCCTGTTCCTCTTTCAAGGTTCCTTTTTCCCCTTCCCGATCTGAGCTCCCCCCTCCCCACATTTCCGTTCTCCGCAATTTTCAGTGTTTCCCTCCTGACAAAGTTTTCCGGTTTCAGATCCCCAAAGTGGTGAACTTGTTCTCCCTCCGAGAGCCTCCGTTTCCTCCCGCTCGACGTCCTCTCCTTGTTCCTTGAGTGGAATAGCAAGAGTCCGTTGGAAGCATATGTTCTTTCCCTCATGATTTGTGCACCAACCTGGAGTCTGTCCTCACACAATTCACTTCCGTAGCAGGTCTTTCCTCCTAGTTTTCTCCTTAGCCTCCGCAAAATGAATGCTCCAGTTTTTTTCCCTTTCCCTGGTCCTTATAAAGTCTGGTGACGATTATGGTTTCCGGCGCCAGCCATTTATTTTCTTGCTTTAAGCCTCCCCCCCCCCCTCTGACCCCCCCCCCCCCGTTTAAAAAAAAAAAGATTGGTCTCTCCCATCTTTTTCTTTTTAAACCGTGAACGCGTTATTCATACTCGCCCCCCGCACGAGCTTGTGTCCCATCTTGAACTCTTTTGTCCCTCCTACGTTTGCCCCGTGCCGTGAAAGATAAAGTTTCTCCGGTGCCTCGAAATACGCACGGGAAAGGAAGACCTTCCTTTAACCTTTGAAACATTCCCCTTTTCATGATCTTAAGTTTTCGGCACGCTGATGTTTTTGCTTTTTTGTCAAAAATTATATTTCTTCCCCCCCTTCAGATGAGACGCAAGCAGTACCAGACTCGGGAAAGATCCTCTCCCGCTCGGCGAGTTTGAGCCGTTCAAGGTGTTCCACCCACCTTTTTGCCTTTCGACGATGTCGCTTCCTCCCGATAAAACATGTGTGTTTATCCACTACCCTCCCCCTTCTTTCGAAGGTCCCTCCCTTTATGAAGTAAGGTAGCCTCAACAGTTAGGCTTTTGGACTGACGCTTCTGTTCCTTCAAATTCCCGGTTCTGTCATGACACCTGCGCGCCAGAGTGTCCTCCCTCCAACCTTGACGAGTCTTCGTTAGCCCCCATTGATCGTTTATGTCGGTAACCGTTCCTTCTCAACTTGTTTTTTTATGCACATCTCCTCTCTTTTAATTCATAATTTTTACTTGAAATTTTCTCCCTTTTCGGCGTCGGTTTAAGTTCCTTTAGTATGAGGGGAGGTCGATTCACTCGTAGTACCCCAATTTTTTCTGCCCGCCTTCACACGATTTTTCCCCCTTCCCACTTCGGTTTCCTCCTCACCGTGTCCCGTTGTCCCTTTCACCTCTCAATCCCTCCCCTGCCCAAATTTCTTTTTTCTTTTTTCATTACTCACATGTCTTAAGCGGAGACGAAAAGCTATGGGAGAAGTCCCCCCCTCCCCCTTTTCGGGTGGAATCCCGGTTCTGACTTGCGACAGTTTTCAAGGTGGTCTTTTCGTTTTCAACGGACGTCCCACTATTCCTAGTGGAACGACTTTCCTGGAGGTCCGTTTTTTTCGTAGTCCGATCGCCTCCTTCCCGGGCCATGTGTCGAGTAATTCCCCTCTCTCACACTCTTTGTTGTGCCCCAGCACGGTGAAGGACTGGCACCTCTTCCCCTTCATATCCGACCGGATGCCGTCCAGGCAGCTTGTAAGAAGCAACCAGTTGTACCCCCCCCCCCCTTCCTGGCTGGCTGAAAATTACTCATAGATGGTGCCCCCGCAGTGACGTTTTTCTTCCGTCGCCTCCTTTTTTTTCTATACGTTTGTACTTCTCCTACAGATAATTATCTTTTTTCCAGAGTGGTGTTTTTTCTCGACAAGTTCGAATAGGGTGCAATAGTGCAATTCCCTTTGACAACAATGGCCCCTGGTGTGACTCACCCCCACCTTACCTGACCACTTCCAGCCCTCACCTTCTCAATGGTCCAAAAGCCCCTTCTCCCTTTTCTCGGGCGATCCATGGTCCGGATCAGGTTGTCCCATTTACTTGTTGTAATGGAATCCTGACAAGATCGGTACCCCATTTTTCCCCTTGTGGGGGGGTTGGGTTTGTTTGGGGCCAAAATCCTCTCTCGACATCTAGTTTCAGGCGTGTGCGATTCACTTCCCCCGATGTCGCCAACCTAATTTCCCTTAGTTCAAGCAATTCCCCTTCCCCCTATATCGGCTGTCTTGACCACGAAAAGTTCGATTTTCCTCACTGACTGTGCCTCGTTTAAACCTGCCACTTTGGTTTTTTCCCACTCCACTGGTTCCGTTTCTTCTCGCGTGAGTGGGCAAATGCTCTCTTTTAACTTTCTGAGGACCGGTTTGTTTTGCCGGTAAAATGGTTTTCGCAAGTGAACTCCGCTCGAGCCCCTTGTTGACTTTGGATCCTCTTTTTTTTACAGACGTCGTGTTTCGCTTTCGCGTTTTCAGGATTTTAGCGATTTCCCAGCCTTGTTTCCACTTAGCTTCTCGGTATCCAGGGGTCCTCCCCGATAATGTTGGATTCTCCTTCGATGACGTGCCTCCCGGTCCTGTCCCTCTCCTTCTTGGGAATCTTCACCACAAACCCTTTTCATGCTGTGCCCTCACCAATTTTGTCTCAAAGGCTTTCTGTCCCCCGTAAACCGCTTTACGTGGAGATCTGGGTGATAGAATTTCCTCTTTTTTTCACTGAGCGGTCTAGTCCTTAGACGACAGGTGTGCTGGAATAGGATCAAATCGAAGGACCAGGCTACTTTTCCCCAGACGCTCCGGTTATGATGTTTGATCTTTTTTTCACTCTTAGATTCCTTTCCTGACGCATTCCGGAGGAGCCGACCTGACCCCAAGTCCCCTTTGTACCGGGAATTAGTCCTCCACCCCCTTCTGCTTAACCGTCAAAGGCTCCAATCTGCTAATTGGACCGAAGTTGGACCAGATTTCCTTTTCCTACGATTCGTTCCTTTTCAGGGCTATTATCTCCCCTCCTCTCTCCCTTGTTTTGACTTTTCGAATAGTTCCTTATCTTGATCCGTTAGAACGCTTTTTTCACACTTGGACGGCTTCCTCCCTTGGTTGTGCAATTGTTCAAGCCCGCCAACGGACTCCCAGTACCCAGGTTTTTTCACAAGCCCCGAGTCCTAGCTAGGCGACGGACCTCTCTCTTTGACCTTTCTCCTCCTCCGCGGCGGGCGGTTCCGTAGGTCTTCTCTACAGTTTCATTCCAAGTTTGTTAGCTTCTTCTGTCAATCTTTTTGTTCGTCGTTTTTCGTGATTTTTCTCCAAACACTCTTTTTTCAGCCAGTCCCTCGTAGAAGCATTTTTTTGAACGCCTCATTCTTATGCCCCCTGCGTGCTTTGCTGCCAAAAGGCTCTCTCCGGCTTTCTGTCTTTTCTCCCCGCATTTTCGTATTTATCACATTCTGTATCCAATGAACTTTTTTTCTTGATGCCCCTCAGCATGTGATAATGAGCAGGCATGGAGATCTCGACCAGCCGATGAGTCTCTTGTTCCACCAATCAATCCTTTTACTCCAATTATTTTCTTCGCGACGAGTCGGTGGTCTCTCTCTGGTCGTGTCCCTCAGACCCTTCCCCTCCCCCCCCAGTCTTTCCAGCGACCTTCAACCCTAACTCTTTTCGATCCCCAAAGCACCGGTTCCTACCCATTTTTTTGCCCCCGCCTTGAGGACGTATTGTAAAGAGCGGGGAGTTTTCCCCCGAAGAGTATCCTTTTCCCCCTCCCTTCTTGAATCCCAGGATGCGTTTTTAACAATTTCCCCTCCCGAATCTATGCCGGCATGCCTTCCCTGCCCCCTTTTTCACTGGACTCAGCAGATGAGTTCCTATCGCAGTCAACAAATGAAATATTGCTATACACTTCCCTCCTTGGACTTTTTTCAACGATCGGCACCTTAAATCCATAGACCAGCCTATCCCTCGATTCCCTCCCTCCAATTTTATTTTATTTAGTTTCGAACCTTTCTCGAGCTTCTCCCTCCGAGACCGCCCACTTCAACAGTTACAGCTTCAAGAAGGCCGTCGAAAGGATGATCCCCCTTTCCCCCTAAAAGTCGAGTGCGTTAACATAAAAAGAATTCACCCCTACACCTTCCTTTTCTTTTTTCCACTTCTCCTAAGCGAAGTGTGAGACCTCTCCTTCCCTCCCGCGGCGTCGCTTACCACACTGCTAATAACCGAGATACTCCCCCAATAGAAGACGCCAGTCTAGGCCCTCCCTTGCGCTCCCAAGTAACGCTATCGTGCCCCCCCCTGCCAGACGGTTTTGTCCAATCCCCTTCTGAGCTGCCAGGTTTTTGTTGTTTCCTATCCCCCCCTCGGCGACCGTCCCTTGACCCAGTTCCTATGAGCAAGTCATTCCCCGTGAGAAAAGGGTTAAGCACGCGCGCCGATCAACACGACGTTACAGCCGTCCTTACTTGAAATGAAGAGGCTCCCTCTCCACACGTCGCACTCCGTCCACGTCTCACACCTCTCTCTTTTTCCCAGTCACATTGTTCCGTCTGCTCTTCTCACGGTGATGTCCTTTTACGTTCTTCCCAGGTGTCCTCACCAGCAGAAGAAGTTAAGAAGCCTTTCCACTAGTCGCCTGTCGTTCCCCCCCAAGAACTCTTAAACAGGTAAACTTGTGCCTTTGCTCCATTTCTTTATCGTCCTCCTTTCACCAAGGTTTCGTTGTTTACGCCTGAGCTGCATGTTTTTCCCGGTACTGCGATAGTCGCCCGTTCGGCATTTCGATCCCGTTTTGCCCTCCCCTCGCCTAATTTTTGACGAGATGTAGATCCTTTTCTTTTTGGATCTTTTTAAAACCCTTGTGAACTATTACGTCTTTCCACATCACTGCCCCCCCCCTCTTAGCTTGGATTCCAGACGACTCAAGTCAGGTTCCCCTACCTCCTTTTACCTTTCCCTTTAAGTTTTCTTTACAATTTGCCTTGGCTGCGATCTTTTGTCGGTTTCCCCACCCTGAGACCCCCGCTTTATTTTCCACATTGTTTCATTCCACACCACCAGACTTCCCAATTCCCTGTTGTCAATGATCCCCAAAAAACTGATTTTTCTTTCCATTGATTCACTGTCGGGATCCGACACCGGATCGCAACCGAGGTTTCATTCTTCCCGGCCAACGTCTTGAGTCCCTTTTTTGCCTCGATTAACTCTTTGTTAACCTGACCTTTTTGTCCGGACCCTTTTCCTTTCTCCCCTCCTGCGGAGAACGGAAGTCCAGGTAGATCCCCTTTTAAACATCGGTTCCTTCCGTCGACAATCACCTTTTCGGACCACCATATGTTCTCTTTTTGAAGACCACTTTCTTCCCTTCCGTTATGCTTCCCTCATCGCGAATGCCTCGTGCCTCACTCCAATTTCACAGTGCTCGACGCGGGATATTTGCCGTGTTCCCCCCCCTTTTTTTCAAAGGAACTTTTCCTTTTCCTCCGTCTCGACCTGCAATAACCAGCCTCTTTTCCCATAACCCTCGTATCGTTCGCATCTTACCCAACATGCTCCAGTCAGCCCCGTCGCCCCCTCAAGATTTTTCTTGAATGCACGATGATTTTCTCGTTTCCTTAATGTACAAGTGTCTGTGTTCCACAAAAACGCCTGAAGTGGCGCGCGTACCACAGAGTTTCGTTTTTTTCCCCCCCTCAAACTTCCCCAGGTCACTGAAACTAACGGCTCCCCCCCAATCTTACTGTACATTTTTCCATTCTTCTTTTCCCCTACAGTTTTGTTGTTGTCTTTTCGAAGTTTCTCCTTCCGCCTTCCTTCTTTGTGAAGTAATGTTCTTGGGCTAACGACTTCACTCGTCGTCAGCTTGGTTACTCCACGATTTCTCCCCTTCCTCCGTCCTGGCGGTCAACCTCCCGTTCCTTTTCCTGGCAACGATCAACCCCACACCCACAGTTTCTTCAGCGGACACTTTTTTCGTTTTGACTTCCCCTGCGTACTCGTTACTCTACTCTATTTTTTGAACGGCAAGTGTCCACCCCAATTGTTTTTTCCCCCCCTTTGATGTTCCCCGATCGTCGAGGCCAGGTTTGACCCCCCCTGGGTTACCGGCGCCAAATAGTCCGCGTTCTCGATTCGTTTCTGCTTCAGTTCGCGATGTAGCCAGCTAAAAATGGCTCTTTGAATGGTGTCTACAAAACAGCTCCCCTTTTTTTTTTTCCCGGTTTCTTCTGCCTCTCCTTTCCCCCTCTGTTTACCCCGGTTTCATCTTTAGTCACTGGTCCAATCAGCTCTGAGAGGCGAGTTTTTGCCCCCGATAAGTGCTGTTATTTGTTTATGGTGCATTTCTAAAGGTCGAGTCGTTTTTTGTTTGTTGTTCTCTCGTTCCCCCCGGGTGTATGTCCGTGTCGGGTCTTCCGTTTCCTGAACTCTCTTTTTAGATCACGCTTCAAAGGACAGTGACAACGACCTTTACCGCTTTTTTGGAGATGACCACGTAGCATTTGTGGCCTGACCCCGGCACGATCAATTTTTGACATACGGGCTCAGTCAACCCCTATTTCCCGTTCACGACTTTTTATACGGCTGTCCCTTTTTTTGGCAATGAAGTTATTCATCCGGGGCTGGGCGACTACCGCCTTTCTTCCCTCCTCGGAAGTGACATTGTGACTGACAACTCCGATCCCTTTTTTGCCTTTTCCTTTTTCCTTATCTAGATCTTCCATCTAGGCCAACGGAATTCCTGTTTCGATTCACCTAGTATGTCATCCCCCATCCGTCCTTGTTCCCTTCTGCTTCGCTGCTTCCAGCTCTCGTCTCAACGCTCCCGTAGCCCTCTCCGTGAAGTTGTCCCCCGCCCGGCCACTTCCCCTTTCGTTTATGCACCCCGTTCCCCCGGGGAGGCTCCCCCTATGGACCCTTCACCCAATGTCTCCCTCGTGCACCGTAGAGTTGAAGGCTTCGCTTCCGTCCCCTTTTCCTAATTCTGACAGTGTTTTCCCACATACTGTCAGCCTCTGCACCTTGTTTTTTCACTCTTCTCTGAGGTGGACGAAGTTCTTTGCTTCCGTGGGAAGAGTCCCCTCCAGTCAAGCCCTGACGTGTTTTTCACGGCAGATTTTTCCCCTTCCGGATTTTCCGACGAAAAGCTTTGTGTGGACTCTATTTTTGTCCCTGTCCCTCTTCCTAGACTTTTCGAAACAAAACATCTTCTTCAGTTTCAAGCAAAAAAACAGTCTCGCGGGGTCCTATTAGTACAGTCTTTCCAGGTTTTTTTTTCACTTCCAGTTTACTTGCCCGATCCGCTGAGTTTCATTTTCTTTTCTTGATCTTTTATGTCGCAAGGATGGGTAATTGCCTTCCGCCGCGGTTTTTAATATCCCTATCGCAGGCTCCCCTGATCCAAAGCCTCTCCCTGCGTTCTTATCTAATTTTTTCGTTGGCCCTTTTTTTCTTTTTTGAAGGGACTCGCTTTTATTACAGAAATTTCTTTACCGATGGCTTTTGGGTCTCGGCGAGACTTTAGCACCCCTTTTTTTTTCCAAAGTCTCCAGTTCCCCCAGAAGTGGCTGGCTGGATTCTTTTCTTCGATTTGCGATTCATTTTCCACTCTGACTCTCGCGGTGTGATGGCCGATATCGACCTTCCGAATATTGATTCGCTAGTTTCCTGACTTGTCCTTTTTTTTTGTCCCCAAAGTCCCTCTCCTCGTCCAGTTGGGATGGAAAAAGTCCTGACTTTTCTCCCTCCGCCCTCTTCTGCTCCCTCCCTTCCTCCGCGTTGGAGACGGATTCGAATCCCCTTTTTTTACGAAAGAGTGTTCTTTTTGCGAGAGTGTCTCCCCCTTTCGGCGTTTCTCTTTGCCCGGCATGGTTCGCCCCTAAGATAGGATAACCGCCCTCTCTCGTCGCGCAGGCCCCCCCTTACTTTGTATGTCCACCCCTTCTCTTTCTCGTCAGCCCCCCCTAAGGTTTTCGCTCTTCATTCGTCCTTATTATCACATTCTGATTATGATTCCATACTTTCTCCTCCTGTTTTTTTTTTTTTCTTTTTTTTCTACGATTTTTATTGTTATATTGAACCTCCTTCCTGAGCGACGACTTCTTGTTTTACCGCCACTCTCTTTTTGCAATCGACTCCTTTCGGGCGCCGAGATTTCCCCTATGATGGTGAGGTGGTGGTTGACCATGCGACCTCCCCCTCCGACCCAACGTCGCGATCTCCGGAATACCGCTTTCCGACCGTTCCTTCTGCCTCTGCGATACAAGAAAGAAGCTTCGAGCTGTCTTGGCAATAGAGGTTTTCTTCCACGAGAATTCTGTTTTTTTTTTTAACGGCAGGGCCCCTTTTTCTCCGAGTCAAATGTGCTTTAGCTCTTCCCTGCAAAGTGCTAACCTCGATGAAGAATCCAATTCTTTGCGAAAGCCGACGCTGTATAGGTTCCCCCAGAACCCTCCTCCTCGCGTGACCCGTTTTAAGGCACGGTCCCCAACTCTCTCCATATTCCCCCTCAGCGTCTTCCTCCCCCACCTTTGGAAAAAAAGTCCTCTCTTGGAGCTTTGCAGTAGTCCTTGTTCTTGCCCGAAGTGCGTTCTCCCCTTCCGACCGCACAAGTGGTCCCCCTTTCCCCTGCTTCACAGGTTTTCATCCCCACACGTGGCCAGCTAAACCCTCCCCCAGTTTGCAACAATAAGACCTGCAAGGGTCTTTAACTTCTCGCCCGGCGAGTCCTTTTGATTCTTCTCCTTCGGACAGCTTCACAGGATTTCCAACTGCCGATCCCGCCCCCTCCCCTCGTGACTCCGAAAAAACGCCCACAGCCCCTGATCTTTGAAAGTACGCTTAGCCGTGAACAAACTCTTTTTAAAAGAGGACTTGCGCTCGCAGTTGTGACCCTTTTTTTTTCCCACCTCCCTCGAGGATCTCAGTACGACGCTTTTTAGCCCGTTCGCCGGTGTACACTTTGTGTTTTTTCTCCGAGTCCCCCCCATCACTTTTTCCCTCCCTCTTCTGTGACATTTCCATTCTTTCAACGTAGATCTGATACGACTTTTCAAATATAGAGCTCCACGTTCAAACGCTAGTTCTCTTCTCCAGTGATTACGAGATCTCCGGTGAACTCCCCTCCCTCCTCCGTAGAAGCTTTAAATTTTTTCTCCTTGTTTACTTTCACAATCACCCCTTCCCGATGAACCGTCCCTGGACGTTTGCTTAGGACGGTTTTCCCATTGACCTCCCCTTTCCCCCCTTCCAGTGTCCGGAGATCGCCATGTTCTCTTTGCTCTCTCTGCATTGACTGTAACAGTGAGCCGACGCCTTTCAGTGTCAATCCCCCCCCCTCGTTGGAACAATCGCGTTGTCTCCACTGATCATTTTCCCGTGGACGAGGATGTCTGTTCTAGTGATCTGTTGGACATTGCAAAATGTCCTTTTTTTTCTTTCCACCCCCAATGCAAGTAGTTTCTCCTACGAATTGTATCCCCCCTGACAGCCGTATTGACCATTGCCGCCGTGTCAATTCGTTTGTGGGATGACGATTCGGTTTTTCGTACAAGTTTTCCGCCATTTCTTTTCAATTTTAGTCTTTTTTCCAGAACCCTCTTCCTAAACTTCTCCCCCAGTTGTTGCCCGACTTTCGTTCTCCTACCCCCTTTTGATCTCCCCAGAGGTCTTTCGACTCCGACCCAACGTAACGGCTCGTTTGCCCGCTCTATGAGTGCAAACTCTCCCTTTTTCTTCTGCCTTCACACAACGGAAGCTTCTCTCCCTGGACCCCCCCTGGTGCCCGTCTTCGTAAAGTACCGTGGCTGTGTCTATTGGTTTTCTTTCTCCTCCCCCCCATTCCCCTTCCTTTTGGCGAATCTCATGTGATCCCCGTTCCGAATCTTCGAGGTTTCGCTCTCCCTTCTTTGCGCCGTTGCCCCCACCCCAGTGTCAAAGCCACCTTGGCATTTCTGCAATCACCGGGATCCACGAAGTTTCCTTTCCCCCTTCTCCCCCCCCTCCCGCTTTCCTTTAAATTGATGAAGATCCCCGTAGCCCCGACCTCTTCGGCTCTGGACTGATGGTGACTTTTAGCTGGTTTCTTAGCCCCCTACGGCCGTAAGAAGAGGAAATAGTGTTTTTTGCAGACAACTCGTTTCCTTACGATGGTCTTCGTACCCTCCCTCCCCTTTCTCTCAGGCCGGACATGGTCTTCTCAAGTGCCCACCTCCCTCTCCCTTTTCCGTGGTTTTTTGTCTTGTGGAAAAGTCCCTTCCCCCTGTCACCGGTTGCCTTCCGTCTTCCCCCCCCAGATCTTTTGGGCACGACTCACTCGTCCTACGCTTTGAGCCCTCTCCCCTCTTCCTCCTTGACGTCAAGTGGACGTAACTTTCCCCCTATCAAACTCGTCCTTTCCACTCTGTGCGGTTGACCCTCCCCTCGGAAGCGGCGACTATACAGAGTTTATGGGAGACTCACCGACAACTTTTTATGTTAATACCCCTTTTCTTTCCCCCCCCAGCGTTCCTTAAGGAAAAGGTCTTTGACAACGGTGTTTTTTGCCCACCTTCAGCGATTCGCTTATTCCCCGGAAGGGCGGCCTTGCTCGCTCTTCGCGATGTCCGCATAACTTGTTCCTGTTCCTTCCCTTCCCCCGTTTTCCTGGTGGGTAGAAACCGGTGTGGTCTTCATCTGCAAGGTCACCTAACGAGTACTCTGCCCTTGCTGCCGTTCAGGCCGTCTTAAAGCGAAGGCAACAAGCAAGGATCCTTTCCCCCCCCCGTCCTTCCTATCCCAATTCTTACATAGATCCCCCACAAAAAGTCCCGACGGTTTTCCTCGTTCAAGAAGCCCGGTGCGATTTTTCTGCGGATACAGCTGACCCCTTTTTATCTTTCCCCCCCCCCTTTTTTCTATTAGGTCTTTGATTGCCAGGCCCGATTCAATTGACCATTCCAGCGACCCCTCATCGGCGCCCTTTTTTCCACGATTGATCAATGCGGCGTCCCTTACTTCTTTCCGTAGCCTGGCGACCTACTTGTCTTTGCAATAAAGGCCGATTCAGACTCAACTCCGGACAATCTTAAAGTTTTAACGCATAAATGAGCAATCGGTCCCTTCTTTCCAACTTTCTTCTGCGAAACGAGATGTCACAGTCATCGTCCTGAAACTTTTCATTAATCCCAATGCATCTAGCTTTTCTGAGGACTTTATTTTTCCCGTGTCCATCTGAAAGGGACCTGACGTGTTGTGTCAACGCCCTTTAACGCCCCCGGTGACTGGGTAGATCACCCCCCCAGGTTGATGTTAACCTTCAAGGACTGCTGAAGTAGGAGAAACTTGGCCCACCGTGCCTACGTTCGCACAAGTGACCTAAATTTGATTTAAAATTTGCCGTCCGCAGTTGACCGTGACGCTCTCGATGGTTCCGACTTCTGACGCTTTGAGTGGGACTTGACTTCTTTCCCGTCCAATTTACAGGCCCCGCTTCCGTTTATCGGCTTCTCGGAGACGACCCGATCCTGGGGCCCCATCTCATCTATTACTTTCTTTTCCGCGGCTCGTCAATCCCCTTTTTGTCTTTACCCAACATTCTTGATTTCCCAATGAAGTCTTGGCCGGCGTCTTTTTTTTTTTTTCCCCTAAGTACTTGCCCTTCTTTGCCTGGAGTGATATTGTTCTTCTGCTTTCGGAGAGTCCGTTTATGAGTCCAGTTGATGTGCTACGCTCCGCTACGATTCGCACTGCTTTCGAGGATCTTTTCCACAAATCCCTTTTTCCGACTTTCTTGCTTGTGCCGCATTATGTTCCCTCTCGGGTTTTTGGAATGGACGAATATTAGCATGCCCCCCCTCCCTTTCCTCTTCCCCTTTTTTCCCGTCTTGAACGCCTTCTCAACCCTTGCTCTACCTTCTCAATCAAATTTGACCTTAAGTTCTCGGTGATCTTGAGTCGATTGCGATCCCTTTTCCGTCTCCAATGTATCGCACGCTTAGCTATAGCTTTGTCTTCCTTCTTTTCTACCCTTCTCCTATTAGTAGTGCGTAAGCAACTTTTGGACTTCCCCCTTTTTCTCTTGTTTGAAATTGTTACCTCCGACCCCTTGCGCCGCAAACGTGATCCCTAGGCAGCCTTCTCGTGTCCTTTCCCCAGAATTCTGCATTAAATTCTCGAGGGGTTT
>Ga0179593_1444195_pt1 | contig 15537 bp, 27 predicted proteins | sample CZODoug2_1_08_16_FD_185931 | JGI IMG/M metagenome (GOLD analysis project Ga0179593, IMG submission 185931) | Vadose zone soil fungal communities from Angelo Coast Range Reserve, California, USA - CZODoug2_1_08_16fungal (PacBio error correction) | ecosystem: Environmental > Terrestrial > Soil >... | reverse complement strand
CCCCCAAAAAACCAAAAAAGAACACCTTGTTTTTCTTTTTCCGGGGCCCCTTGCGTTTTTCTCCCCCCTTGGAGCCACCAATCTTTTGTTCGGGGGGGGTTAACGGTGCGGGGCCTTCGGACTCGGGTCCCTTAGATTTGGTTTTGGAGTTTCGTCCCATCGATTTGTGGTAAGGGGTTTTTTTTTCGTGGGGACTTCACCCTTTTTGTTTCCATTTCCATTTTTTTTCCGGGTGGAAGTCCGTTTCCTCTCATCACCCTTTTCAACACCCTGTCGGTTTTTTACCTTCCCTTTTTTCCTGTCATTTTCCCCACAAACGCTTTCCACGTATGGTGCCACCCTTCCCTTTCCTCCTCCCCCGCTGGTGGTTTTTCCCGGCTCCCATATTGGCGCAAAAACCATCATTTTTTTTCATTTTCCTTATTTTTCCTTTGTCCCCGAAGCTTCGTTAGTTTTTTGCTCAAAAGGAGGATTGGGAGTCCTTTTCTTTTTTTCTTTTTTCACTGACGGTTATTTCCCCCCCCTTAATATTGTGCCCCACAAAACCGGAAATTGGGGGGCATGGCCCCCCAACCAATTCTTTTTCCCCTCTCCGACTTCTGGTTGGTTTTTCCTTTTCTTTCAAGTTCCCACCTTTGGTTCCTTGTTCGTGCCGCAAAAAAGGAATTTACAGGGTAACCACTCTTTGGGGAGGTTGCTTTGGCTACTCCCGACCTGAACATCGGTCATTCTGCCATTTGTTGCCTTTTCCTTACCCCCCAATTCACCTCTCGCGGGTGATTTTTCGAACCTTTTCGTTTTTTTCTTCCGGGGTTTTTTTTTTTTTGTTTGGAGCTCAAACCGGGCTTGTTTCCCCCGGTGGTTTTGAATTTTCAATCGGGCAAAACCGTTTCATTCCCCCATTTTTTTTCCTTTCTTTTTTATTCACACCTTAAACCTTGCCCCCCGCTTTGTGATGGTTTTGCCCCAAAGGGGGAATTGTTGTTTTTTGCGGGCCACTAAGGCCACCCTCCCTTTTGCTCCCCCTTGTTCCCCCCCGCGGATTTTACCAACCCCCCTTTTTTTTGGCAATTTCATCCTCTTAGGTTTCCCGTTGTTTTCTCCGGGACTTCTAGTGTGGCCAGTCGAGTAACACTTTTTAAGCTCCCCAAAAATTTTTTTCCTTTCCCCCTCCAACAATTGGGAATTTTATTCCCGTCTGGGTTTTTTTCTTCTGTTTCGATTTTTTATCCATTTTCCCCTTGTTTTTGCACCCAAGCTCTTTCTTTCATCACGGTGTGTGGTTGTTTAAAAAATTCTGTCGCCTTTTTTTTTTGTTTTTTTTTGTGGGTTTTTTTTTTTTTTCCCCGGGGGGACCTGTTTTTTGCTGGTCCGCCTTTATTCCCCCTCCATGCCACTCTCACTTCACCTTGGACCATCCCTTTTGACCTCTCACCTCAACAACCCTGCATTCTTTTCCCGTTCTTTTGGGAAACTTTTTTCTTGGCCCCCCCGGCGTTTTTTGTTTGTTTAGGGGGGCCTTTTTTTCTTCCCCTAATTTGAAATGTCCCGGGTTTCTCGTGTTCCGATTTCCCCTGGGTTTTGACCTCTTTGATTTCAATTTTCTGTTTTGTCACCTCCCCGTTCTTGTCCCCCGAAATGTGCAGGTTTTTTTCCCCTCTTCTCCGTGGGTTCCCTCCCCCGTTTTTTTGAGAGCCTGGTGGCGGGGGCGTTTTTTTAAAACCTTTTTTCGGGTGATGTTTGCACAATTTTTTCCGTGGGAAAAAATACGTCCTATCCCTATTCCCCAATCCTTTTGGCCGTTTTTCTTGAGATTTCCAATCTTTATTAATAACTGCGTTTTTTTTAAACCCAAACATCCGTGGGTCCATTCCATTTTATGCCCTCCCCCGGAAAAAAACTTTTCCCGGCTATCGGGGCTGATTTTTTTGAACTTTTTCCTTTATTTTCTTTTTTCTTTTTTAGCCCCCCATCAATCCTCGCGGTTTTCTTTATGGACCACCCCTTTGCAAAAGGCTGCCTTTTATTCCTTTGTGCGTTGACTTTCCTTATATGTTTTTTCCTCCTTTCCCTCCTCCATTTGGCTTCTTCTTTTTCCAGGGGTCCTTTTTTTACCCCTTGTTCGGTCCCCATCGGTTTAAATTGCCTCCCCCCCCAGCCCTTTCCAGATTGATAAAAATCTAGCCCTTTTCCTTCTTTTTGTTTTTTTTTGTTTTTTTCTATTTTTTGTTTGACCCATGCTGGAAGGCTTCAACAACCCCTTCCCCTTTTTGAGTGAATCCACTTGTTTCACCCCCCCCCCCTCTCAAAACCCTTAATTCGGTTTACGGCGGACCCACCATTTAAAAACCTCCTCCTTCGCCAGGATTTGTTTTTAAAATCCATTTTCTTTTCCAGTTTTTCATTTCCGATTGGATTGTATGTTTTTTCCTTCCAACAGGGAAAAACTGATTTCCTTTTTCCAGCCCCCTCTTTTTTTTTGCGGTTCTTGCTTTGCAAGGAAAATTGGTTTCCGCCATCTGGCTTTTTGACAAAACGGTTTTTTCTTATAATTCGGGGATGGAAATTTCCCTTTGATTCCCCCCGGCCCCCCCACCCTTCCCCCTTTTGATGTCTCATCTGTCTTTGTGCTTCCTCTTTTTCGACGTCACCTTTTTTTTTTGGACCAGGGGACTTTTGCTATCCCCTTTCTTTTTTTCCCTTTTCGTGAAAAACTTGGTTTTTTGTTGGTCCCCTCCGGGGCTTTCCCACGTTGGCTTTTATTTTTTTTTTGCCCCCATTCCCAATGCTCCGTCGGCACATTCGGGGAAAAGGGGATTTTCCTTCTTAACTACCAAACGCGGCAATATTCCTCTCTTGCACCCCTCCCGGCCCCAAAAGTTTTCTTCAACCGCGCGGTTCTTTTTCCACTTTTTTTTCTTTTTCCTTTTTCCTGGCTGTTTTTTTCCTCGCATCCTGTTTCTTTCTGGGGCCTTTTTCCCCTCATGCTCCGGCGCCCCAAGTCCTGGTTTTTTCCAATTTCATTGGTTTTTTTCCCCAACCAACCCCACCCACAACACTTTCTTCCCTTGCAATTTTTTTGCTTGACACCACCCCTACGGTGACCCCCTCACAGAACGATATACCATCCCCTTTCTTTTTTCCTCCCCATTCACTTTTTTGTGCCTCCAAAACCCACTTCCCAGTTTTTTGATCGTCCCCTGGTTTAGTTGTTTCTTGATATCCCTTTTTCTCTTGCCGCCCCATGTTGTCCCGCCGGCGTTGGTTGAATTTCCCATACTCCCCTTGAAATCCGTTTGCTGATACGTGCCCCCTCTTTTGTCTTCCCAACCTCCAGAACTTTTCATCGCTTCTTTCCCCCGTTAAATTGTTCTTTTTTTAACATGGGCGAGACCGCTTCTTCGTTTACTTGTCCCTTGTCCCCCTTCTTTTCGTCCTGTCTGATGGCCTTTGGCCTGGTTTCCCCTCCCGTCGTTTGCTGGACCTCAGCAGGTGCGCCTAAATTGTTTCTTCAATTGTATTATAGGTTCCCCCTAATCAGGTCCCTTTTTTTCCTCTCCATTCCTCCTTTTCGATCATCCTTTTGCATTTCGGCACCCCACTTGCTCTCGTTGGCTGGATTCTCATAGCCTAACTTTTCAAAACCTTGTTTTTTCGAATTGACGATCCAGGATACGCCTTTTTGAGCCTTTTTCCTAACCCGGCCGAGGTCCTTTCTTGACCCACCTTCTTTTTTCGTGAGCCCGCGGTTCGTCCGTCCCCCCGCCCCCATTTTCTTTCCCGTTTGTCGGCCCCCCCCCCGACCCCCATCGATGGGGCTGGCGCTCATCTTAATGGTTCCTCTTCCAAAATTTTTCTGTTGGGGACGCTTTCTCCCCCCTCGGTTGTTTCTTCCCAACCAACTAGCCCTCCGTTCTACTTCCGTTCCCTGTTTTCACCATTTTTCATTTGATTGGCTCCCTGGAAAATCTTTGTTCATCGCCCCTTTTTGAAAACGGGCATTCTTTTTCCAAATATGGATCTTTTTTCTTTTCTTCCCTTTTCTCCGTTGGTTGGTTTTTGAGCTTTCCAAACAGTGTTGCTTTTTTTTTCCCCTTGCTCTCTGGGATATCGGATTTACCTTCTCCCCTCTCCCAAGGTCAACGGGTTTTCCTCCAGAAAACTTTCTTTCTGATGGGGCGTAAGGTGGTCACGTTTAGTGTCTTCATTTGTTTTCCCCCGCGCACCTCTTCGCCCCGCCCTGGCCGGCGATCTTTAGTCATTAGAGGACGCCATTTGGTCATCTCCCCTCCCTTTGGGTTTTTTTTTCGTGGACTTACTTTGACCCCTTTGTGCGGCCTTTTTACTTTTTCCCCTCGTGAGCTCCCACCAAGTTGCCCCCGTTTTTGCATCCACTAGCCTTTTGCTTACCCCCCCTCCGTCTCTTATGGCCTTCTTTTGGTCAATACCCTTCCGAATTCACAAGGGTGTGGATGGTGGCTTTCGTGCCTCTTTCGAACACCAACTTCCCAGCGAAGCCTTTTCCTCTTTATTTTCATTTTCCCTTTTTTTATTTTTCTTTTTTTCAAGGACGGGAGGATGGGTGGAGCTTCGGTCGGACTGTAGTTCATCATTTCACTATGACCTTCTGGACACTGCCTTGCGGAACCCCAACTCGCCCTGTCTTTGATGTCTTTTGTTTTCCACCCGGGGAACACGGTGCGCCCCCCCTTTCATCAGTTTCATTTTCCTTTTTTTTTCAAGGTGCATTTTTTCCCCGAAGAAGCGGTCCTCCCCCGGTTGGCGGCTTACACTCCTGACTTTTCCTCCAGGTTTTTTCTTCTCCCCGTTTGTTTTGTTTGTTTTCTCCGCTCAACCAGAGTGGACAACGGGTGGCTGCGTTTTTCAGATTTTTTTTTCGCAAACTTTCTTTTTTCCCCTTCATGGTTATTGTTGTGCCCTTTTTTCCAACCCCCCTCCTTTTTTTTGATCCTTTTTCTGGGGTTTTTTCCTTTGCACCTTTTCCCCCTTTCTATCTTTTTGTTTCCAATCTTGCGGCTCCCCCCTGTCCTAACCTCTTCGGGCCGGGTTTTCCTCCGTCCTGAAGTCGCCCTTTTTCTTTGTAAGAAGTCCACTTGTTATAATCGTCGTTTGCTTCCCCCTGATTCCCCCCTTAAAAACGTTTACCAAGGCTTAAGTTTTTGTTTTTCAATCCGACTTTACTTTTGGGAACCCCGGTCCCTGGGGGCGGGGCTGTTTAACCCCCACCTTGTCCCATTCTGAACTGTGCGGACCATTCCTGTTTTTTCCATTGGTAAAAAGAAAAGATCATTCCCTTCCCTTTTTGTCTGCGTTGTACCTTTCGATGATGTTGTTTCCCCTTTGGGACATGGTCGTTCCCTTACTTTTTTACTCCTTTTACGAAGGTTTGTTTCCGTCTATTTTCCCCCGTGAGGGGACCTTCTCCAATGGATTTTTTTCTCTTTTTTTCCCCCTTCTTTCCGTTGCCAGTAGCTCTCATGCGGTATTCCTCGAAAACCCCTCTTCTTTTTTTTTTTTAGCCAGAACTCCTCTTTTTTTTTCTTTACACGACCCTTAATGCCCCCTTTTTTGGACGTTTGTTATATTGGTTCAGTATGATCCTCCTTTTTTTTCAACATCGCTGCTCTGCCCCTTTTTCTTTCCCTTTACCACCGGGTTTTCGCGTGTTGCGAATGGTTCCCCGACTCGTATGGTGATGGGTCCGTCCCCCTTCCCCCTCCCTTTTTTTTTTTTGCACCCCCCTTCCTTGATTTCCCTTTCTCCCCGGAATGTTTTCCCCCGAAGGATTTCTTTAATTGTTTCCGAGTCTTACCATTTCGCGGTCTTGTTTCCTTCTCTCTGGATTTTTTCTCCGCTTTCTCCCCGCCCTTCCCCTCTTTTCCTTCTTTTATCCCTCCGTTTGTTTTTGAGTTTTTTTTTTGAGATCATTCAATCTGTAATGCTGAAGCATTCCATTTAAATCCTCTGTGACCTACCTCCGAAATCCCGTCCAAATGTTGAATTTTCGGTCACCTTGGGGAAACCTTTTTTCAATCTCCTTCTTTAGGGACTCCCCAGGTATTCCTTCTTTTTTCAGTCCGTTGATGACTTTTTTTTTTTCCATCACAGACAATATTCCCGTCTCATTCCCCCTCTCGTTTTCCGGCCGTTCCTAATTGGGCTCCCTTGGCTTTTCTCCAATTTCCAGTGGACTTTTCCTCCCCTACCAACGCTTCCCACTTTTTGTCCCTTATGGAGATCACTTTAGTTCGTCTGCCCGCCCCCACGCTTGGTTTGGCCTGCGATGCTATCATCGTCACGTACGGTTTTGTGACCTCCCTTTCATTTTTGAAGCATCAAACCATGTCTCCGGTTTTTTTCCTTTTTCTTTGCGGTTTGTCTTTCACAGTCATTGTTCATCCTCCTGCACCACCTCCTTTCCCCAAAAAGGCAAGGAACGTTGTCTTTCCTTCTCTTTTCCAGGATTTTTCTTTCTTTTCAGAATTTCCGTGTGGCTTTTCCCCCCCTTTTTGATTGATCCCCCCCTCCGCCCCCCCACTTCCCTTTTTTTTCCCCCTCACCCATTCGTTGCCCCTTTTTTTCAACCAACCCACACCCTTAATAAATACAGTCTTCCTTTTTCCCTTTCTTAAATCCCTCCGTGAAGGCACACGCCTGGTCTACAATTTTCTTTCCCTTTTAGACTTTTCTTCGTTGGCCCCTTCCAAAACCCCCTTTTTTGCCTAAGCCTGGTATGCCGCAGGTTGGTGTAAAGCCCTTTTTTGCCCCCCCCCATCCCTTTGCCTGGGGCATAATAGTGCTACCCCCCCTTTTTTCTTTTTTTGCCGCTGCCATCACCTTCGTTATGGTGATTCCCATTCTTGGGTTTTTTGTTTTTGCCTCATAAAATCTTTTGGAACCCTGTTGAGCGCCCCCCCTGGTCCCCCACCCGCCTCTTGTGGAACATCGTATTTCTTTGCGTTTCCCTTTTTCTCACATTCCGGTCCCTCTTTTTCTTTTTTCTGGATCCATCTCCGCTTTCAATCCTTTTTGTCGTGCCCCGGTTTCATACGGTTTCCCCCTCCCAGCAGGGAGTAATTTTTTTTTTCCCTTGTTTTTCCCTCCTATAGTGGTAACTCAGGTCCTCCCTGACCCCCGCTCCTGAGATTTCAATTTTCCCCCACCTCCTTCAAATTTTGCCCCCCATCCTTGATTTTTCTGGATTTTTTCTTTCCATATGCCGAAATCCCACCTTTTTCTTTTTTCCGTTTCTCTGAGAATCCCCAGGGGATACGGTCCTGTGCGCCCTTGTGGTTTCCCCCCCCCCCCCTGCCCGATGAATGGTTCTGTTTTGAAAACGTTTTACTTGTGTCGCTCGGGGTTCTTTTCCCCCAGTCCTGTGCCCAGAGCTCTGTCTGTCCCTCCCCTCCCCCTCGATGGTTTGAGGCCTTTTCCCTCTCCTCGGCCCCTTGTTTTTACCTCGTGGTAAAAGTCCGCCGTTCCGCGGTGGGGGACAGGAATTTTGATTCTCGTTCACCGTGAAATGAACCACCTTTTTTTCTATAGCCCCCCCCTTTTTTTTCGTCACCCTTTTTTTCCTCCTTGAGCCCCCCCTTTTTTCTCCGAGATCCCCAGGAAGTTTTTCCCAGAGCCTGTTTCCCCCCAAACTGGAATTGGTTTTTTTACCTGTTTTTTTTTTTCAACAAATATTGGTGTTTGCTTCTTCTCCTTCCTCCGTTGTTTTTTTTTGGTTGAGCTTTTCCTGGTCATCCCTTTCCCCGCATTCTTCCGCTTTTTTTTCCACGGGCTTTCGATGCCCCTTTTTCCTTTCTCTCGTGGCGACCCCTCCTTCAAAGTGACCCCCTGTTCCCACCTTTACGTTTTTTTCCAATTCCACGGGCTATCGAGGTTGAGTTTAGTTTTTTTTATTGGTTCCCTGCACCCTCTGTTTTTCCTGTGCACGTGAGTGGCCGCGGTTACCCTTGTCCTTTCGAGTGGTCTTTACGCGGTCCTTCCTTTTTCCCCCCCATCTGTTGTCCCCTTTGGTCTTCGTGGCTTTTTTCCGCCTTGGGAGTTAGTTTGCTCTTCCTGTCTGCGTTCCCCCTTTTCGCATTCCTTCTTTCCCCTTTCCCCTTTCTCCCGTCTATATGGCTTTTCCCGTTCAATAATTTTCCCTTTGCACAGTGCTTTTGTATGGGGGTGCTTTCTTCTTTCTGTTTGATGACCCACCCCCCCCAGCAGTCCTTCTTATTCTTGTCGGTCTTGCTTTTTGGTTTCGGTGATGATCTTCACTTTATTCTTGAATCTTTTCGTTTCTGGGACCTGCGTATGTTGATTATCTGTTTCTTCCTGTTTGGTTCGAACCATTTTTTTTCCTGCTGGGAGTCCCCCTGCACGTAAACCCTTTTTGGAGCCCACCCCCCTTGTTTGCGGTGCAAAAATTTAAGTTCATTCCATTGCGGCGTGCGCCATGGTGCCTCCCCCCTTTTTTTTTTCGAGCGGGTCCATCGCCCATTTGCGTCCTTCTTCCCCCTTTTCCTTTTCCCGTTCAGTAGATTCTGTTTTTTGTTTTTTGGTGGTGGGGTTTGTTTTTTGGTGTGTCTTTCCTTTTTTTTCCAACCAAGGGGAATCTTTTTTTCCCGCCCAACGTGATTTCAACTTATGTCTATGGATCCCCCCCTAGGGGGTTTTTTTGGATTGGCAGGTTTTTTCAGCTTTGTTTGGCACTATATGTGCCCCCCCACCTTCCGTGAGATTTTTCATGGGCCCCCCCCCCGGGGCTTCCCATTTATGTCGCGTCTTTGCAGGTGTTTTTTTTTTTTTTTTCTTGACGTTTTTAACTGACATTCGTTAATTTCTTTGTAAGTGTGTTGAACCTCCCCCCCTTTGATTGTTTTTCTTTTTCTTTTTTTCCCTTTCCCCGGTCCTTGATTTTGCTTTTCCAGGGTCCAACCGTTCCCCCCCTGTATTATTTTATTCAGCCCTGGGTTGGTGGTTTTTCCGGTCCAATGGAGTGGGTTCCCTTGCTTTTTTGTTGTGGCTCGCTTGAAGATTTCTTTCCAATCCTGCCCCATTTTTTCGTCCCCCCCATTCAGATTCTTCAACGTGTTCATCCAAGTTCCCCCCGTCCGTGTGCACCCCCCCTAAAACCTCACAACGTTCCCCGAACAATCCCCCACCTTCAAACAACACAAAAGCCCCTCACCCCCCGCATATCAGTGGGGGGAGCGGGTCGGGGGGGGGCGCCTTGGGTGGGGGGTCGGCGGCGGCGTGTTAACCACCCCCACAACCCGCACCCAAAAAACAAGCCAACCCCCTCATACCCCACACCACAAGAAATCCACACAATAAAATAAACAATAAATCACAACCAAAACCCCTACCTTTAAAAAAACTACCCCCCCCATTACACAAATTCCCCCAACACACCCTCAAACCACACCCCTACAACACCCCCCACACGCACAAAACAACCGCACAACTACAACACAACAAAACCCAAACCCCCAAGAACAAAATCAAACCACCCCCCCCGTTTCCGGTTGCCTTTCCCGGTCTTGTTGTTCATAGAGTCCCCTTCGTGCATTCTTTTTGAATTTTGACGATTTTTCCGTTCCGCTTTCCCGTCCGGGCTTTCTGTTTTTTTTGTCCTCTCCGTTTTGGCCCGTACAATTTTTTTTTTTCGGTCAGCTTCCTCCGTTTTGGACGCACTTTGGGATACAGCGTTCCCTGTCTGCCCAACGGTTTTTTTGGAGCAGCCTTTCCCCTTCTACCATTCTCCAGGCCTGTCCCTTTTATCGGAAGACTTTCCTGATTAATACGTTTTTCCCCCCCCATTTTCCGATGGCCCTGGTCTGCCCCCGTTTTTTAACAGTTTTTCTTTCTTTTTTGCATGATTTTTTCCCCTCCTACCCTATTTGTTATGGTTCTGGCCCTTTCATCATCCATCTTTTTTGCATCCTTTCCCAAAAACTCTTTGGCTTGCCGGCTTGTCTGTTTCGTTGTTTTTTTTTTATTGATTACTTTTGTGTTTTTTTCCAGCGTGCCGCTTTTTGTTCTTTCATTTTCTTTTCGTGGTTTTCGGTTGTTAATGCTCTTTTGCCGCTTCTTTCCTCCCTTTTTTTTCCCTTTCCCCCCTCCTCTTTTTTTTTTTTTTGAGTGAGTTTTGAGATAACTCTGTTAATTTTGCTGCAGCATTAAGAACCTCACATCCTTTCACATGTTACTGGATTCCCGTTGGTCCCCCCCTTAAAAACACTAGCAAGGCCTGATTTTCTGAACCCACCTTTTCTCCTTAGTCATTTCGATGGTATGATGCCTTTCTTTTTTTCATCAACCAGTAATTTCCCGTTTTCCCCATTCCTTCCGCGGCCTTACGGAGTTGCCTCACTTTGGTTCTCTTTTGCGCGGGTAATGCCCTCCGTATCTTTTTTTTTTTTACACCCCCCAAAAGTGTATTTTGTTCCTTTCTAACACCTTCCCCCAAAGGCCCTTTTGATTTACCTTAGTTCGCGGATTTTTTTTGTTTCCTGGTAGGCTGCTTTCTCCCCTTTTTAATTCCGGCAGCTGGACCCGCCATGGGCTCCCCGGGCTAATGGGTTCCCATTTAAAATTTTTCTTTTAAAGTTTCCTGGGGACCCTTTGCATTCCCACCTGTTCCGTTTGCATTTGCACACCGCCCTGTCCCCCGGGCCTTACCGATTCCGGTGGCTTTACCCTTGAGATTCAGTTTGATGTCGCCTGCATTTAGGCTCCTGAAGGTGACCAAATCATGCCCTTCCGCCCCAAGGCCCGGGGTGGTTGGTTTTGTTTGGGCGGTTGGACGAGGTTGGTTTGTGGGTTTTGGGTTTTCCCACCCTTTCCATTCTTCCCCTTTCCAAACCCCAACCCCCCCCCTATTTTGTGGGCTTTTTTCCTTTTTTCCTGGACGTTTGAAGCAAAACGCCTATATACCCATTTCTGCCCTGTCGACCCTCGCCCCGTGAAGACCCCCCCGTTCCGTCTTGTAGGCTGCTTTCATTTTTCGCCCGTTGGGATTGTTCCCAGGAATAGAATGATTTTGTGCCGCCCCTGGAGCCGACAATTTCCCCCCCTTCTTTTTTTTTGCCCATCATCCAATTTCCCCCAATCTTTTTTTTTTGATAAATCTTCCTTTTTTTTTGCTCGCCCCCCCCGGCCCAGCCTGATTTGTGGGACATCGAGTTCTTTTGTTTTTCCTGTCTCCCCTCTTGGACCGCTTTTTAACTGCCTTTCACCGTTTTCCCAATGTTCGACCCTTTTTTTTGCACCTCAACCGGTCTTTTTTTTTCCCCTGGAAACTGCTTTTTTTTGCCCCGGCCCCTCATTTTTTTTTTTTCGCAGGTTGCACGTTCAGGCTATTCATAGGTTCCACCTTCACTTCTTTCCATGAATGCCAATCCTCCTTGAGTATCCCTCCTGTTTTGATTCGTCATAATAAGTCTTTTTTTTTTCGCTTTCTTTTCCCCCTAGCGTCCCCCCTTATTCCCGGCCTTATGTCCGAGAATTCCGCTACGTGTTTCCTTCCCCCCCTTGCCTTTTTTTGGCTGGACAACGGATTTCACTTGTTTCTCCTCGATTTTTTTTCCGTCATGTGTCCCCCCCCCCCCTGTCTCCGTTTTAGTCCCCCCCCAATCTTGTTAGAATGGCCGCTTCCTGACGGTCCTTTCGTTTCAAAAAGAATTTTTTTTGTGCGACCTTTGGTGACTCTTCAAAACATGTCCCTTAGTGAGCCCCCCCCCCCCTTTTCTTTTCTTTTTGAAATTTTATAGTGCCCTTTCTCCCCTTCTGGAGCCTTTTTTTTTAATGGCCCATTTCTGCCCAGTTGGCGACCCAAGGGTTTCTCTCTGGTTCCTCTATCCTTTTTTTTTTCATTCCTCAGTTGTTGTTTGTTGTTTCTTCTCTTCTACTTCCTTTCCACTCCGTTTGTTTTTTTTTTTCCACGGGCTCTCTCCCTTTAATTCGTCGGTCGAACCCCTCTTTTTTCTCCCTTTTTTGCATACCCCTTTCCGTTGCAAGAAACTTGGTTTGCTTCCTTCTTTTTTTTTTTGTTTATTGTTTTTCAGCCCTATCACGCGGGGGCCAGGCCGCTTTTCCCCCTCCACAGCCTTCTCTTGGTGGAACTGGTTGCCATCTCACCCTAGATGTTTCCCTTATTTTGGGGTCGTTTCCTACGGGACACTGGATCTGGTTGCCATTTTTGTGGTTTTCCGACCGCCCTGGATTCACACGTTGAAACATCTTTTTTTTCATTCGGCCTTTTTTATTTCCACTGGTCTTTTTTATTTCTTGTTTCTTCCTCCCTTGACAAATTTGTGATGGGGTCTTTCGGGTCCCTTTGATTTTTTTTTTTGAACAAAATCCAATCTCACAGTCCATCCCCTTATTATTTTCGATTTCGTGTCCGTGTGACTTTTATTCCAAGGGAGTGGAGCTCTGGCCCTTTTTCTTTCCCCTTCAATGCGGGAAACCGGCACATCCTTCTGACCAAACCCTTTCTCCCCGCCCCCCGCTGTTCTTTTCCTGCCCGTTTCCCAACGGAGGGGAAAACGGTTTTTTTTCACCCGAATTTTCCCTTTTTCTTGGTCCCCCATGAAACCGAACTCCCGTGCTGTCCCCATCGCATTTTTTTTTTTTTTTTTTTTTCCCTGCATTTCCCCCCTTGCACCGACGATTTCCGCAACCACGTCTTTTTCGTACGTTTGTTGTTTTTCGCTTCCACCCCTCTGGGCCCCAACGGGAACGATTTTCTTTCGCACATTTATATTTCAGGATTATGTTTGATTCCCCCTAAAACTTGGGTGACTGGGTACTCCAGCCTTTGTGCCTTCCAACTATATGCTATGTTTTCTTTTTAACCACCGCTACACCCCTTCCGGCTGCCTCCCATATCTTTTTTTTTTTCGTTGGTTTTTTTCCTCCTCCGCCACTTCCCCTGGCCCCCTTTTTCTGTTGCCAATCCAAACAGCATGGGGCCCTTTTATTCCTTCCTTTTTTTTCTTTCACCGTGATTTTGATTCCCCCCCCCCCCATTCCCCTTTGCAAAGCTTTATATTTCCCCCTCTCAATTGGTGGGTTTTCTTCCCCCTTTCCCGTACTTGCTGGCTTTGGGCCCCTTTGGTGCGCTGTACTCCTTTCCCCTTTACACTCCCCCTGCAATTCGTAAACCTAAATCTTTTTCTCTCAATTTTCCCCCCTTTAAAGCCCGTTTCCGGTCCCCCCCTTTGCTTTTGATGCCCCGGGATGATCCTGGGACCCTTGCCTTGCGTGACTTTTTTTCCTTTCAGCTTTCGATCTAATTTTTCCCTCCCCCTTTTCTGGCCGCCTTACTGTTCCCCCCTTTTCCACTTGGACGTGTCCCTTCACTTTTGGATTAGGCATCTTGCCCGTCTGCCCACCGTTTTAGGAGCCAGAATCCTTCTTACCTTGATTTTTTTCCTTTCCCCCTGCCTTTTTTTTCGTTGGAATGATTTCCCTTTCCCCCTTTTCTTTTTTTTTTCTTCTTTTAAAACCCCCTTTCCGGCTTCGCCCATGTGACATTTACCAGTCCTATCTTTTTCCATGATGGAGCCCTGGTTTTTTTTTTTTTCTGTTTGGGGAAGAATTTTTCCTTTTCATCCCCTCTTTTTCCCTTTGCAAAACCTGTCTTATGCCTTGGGATTCCCCCCTTAATAGCCCCTGAGGATCCTTTCTGGTTTTCCCGTCTTCCCGAGTCCATTGGCGCGGGTGCAGTTTTTTTTTCTTCTTTCCATTCTTTTTTTACATTTCTCCGCTTCCCCCAGTTTTTATTTTTTTTATTTCCCCCTCCTCCGATTGTGTTTTAGTTTTTTTTCAGCTTCTCAATGGGAATCTTTCAAGCATACCCCAACCTCACTTCCTCTTCTGACATACCTCCTCCAATGACCGGGTTCTTTTTTTCCTTAACAATCCCCTTCTCACCTGGGGATTCCGGCCTTTTCCCCGGGAATCCCCTTCCGTGTTTTACCCTCTGGTCTGTGGATGGAAGTCTTCACATCACTGAAAATCGATTTCCTTTCCCCTTCACTCTAGCCTGTTCCGGAGTGCCTGTACCAAGGTCCTCCGGGACTTTTTTTGCCCTCCTTATTAATCAGGAGTTCATCCCGCCCCAAACGTCCCCCACCTTGCCTCTTTTCTTTCTGCGGATTCTGTATCCGTTTGGACGTTCACGGGTTGGGCCTGACGATGATATCGTGCGTACGGCGCTCTTTTTTTTCCCTCCCTTCTTTTTTGGTCCCTTTCAAGACCCTCCCCCCCACCTCCCCCGTCGTCCCTTGCGGACTTGATCGTTCCGTCCCTTCTATGTCGGGCATCATCTTATGCCCCCCTTCCTTTGCCCACTTTGAAAATCGTGCTTGCTTTTCCTGAGATTCAGGGTTTTTTTTCCATTGCTTTATGGAAAGTGGTCTAAGGTTTTGTTGTTTGTTTTTTTTGGGTCCCCCTCCATTTCGCCTTTTTCCCAACACCACCTTATAGTAAAGTACCCTCCTTTGGTCCTTTGTTCTTCTCTCTCCAAATCTCCCGTTGTTTGACCAGTGGCAAACTTTTTTTTTTTTTCTTTCCCTATTCCCCCCCATTTTTTCCCGTCAAACTTCAGTTTCTACTCCCCCCCCGTTTGCCGAGCATAGGTTGCCAGGTCTCCCTTTTGCTTTTTTTTCCCTTGGACCCCAGTGATAGGCATGATGATTTTTCCGCACCTGCTGGGTCCCCCGCCCTCCCCCCCCGGGTTTTATGTGATCCATACATCCCTTGTCATTTTTTTTTTGATAAAATCCCCGTTTTTCCACGTGTTGTTTGGAGCGCCCCCCCCCCCCCGGACAGAACGTTCGTCATCGAGTTTGTTGTTTTCCCCTGCTGATGCCTTCGTAGTTAACTTCCTGTTTCCTTTTGCAATTCCTGATGCCCCTTTTCGCACTTTTTTTTTTCAGCTTACCTCCTGCAGGGCTTGCTAATTGCCAGGCAGTTTTTCCTCATATGATACTTTTCTTAACCTCAGGGTCCGCCTGAAAAAACCATCATTTTTGGATCCCCTTCCCCCTGCTGCTACAACTTTTTTTTCCTGCTTTCTTTTTCTTCCCCTGTTTCCCCTGGAAATCCCACCCCCCTTGTCTTCGTCTTTTTTATTCTCTGAATCCCTCAGTGAAAGTTTTGGCCTCCACCTTCCCTGAAGGGCGGGAAAACGGATTCACTTTGTTTCTGCTTTTGTCCCGGTCCCCTTCCCCCTCACTGGTTCGTAGTTCCACCTCCCCCCCCTTACCCCCCCACCCTCTTTTGGTAAGATGCGTGCCCGCCAATGGCCCTTTTTTTTCCCCCCAATCTTGTGGCCGCGTTCGCCCATTTTTCGGTTTTGCTCGCCGGGAAAACCCACCTTTCCCCCCTTCTATCTCCCCCTTTTTTGCTTTTACCAGTTTTCTTTGGGCCCCCTTTTCTCCGTTTCCGGGACCTTCATCCCTCCCTTTTGGACCCCGGGTTTGAAGCTTGCTTTGTTCCCCAATTATTTTT
>Ga0179593_1684756_pt1 | contig 15539 bp, 22 predicted proteins | sample CZODoug2_1_08_16_FD_185931 | JGI IMG/M metagenome (GOLD analysis project Ga0179593, IMG submission 185931) | Vadose zone soil fungal communities from Angelo Coast Range Reserve, California, USA - CZODoug2_1_08_16fungal (PacBio error correction) | ecosystem: Environmental > Terrestrial > Soil >... | reverse complement strand
ACCTTCCGGAATGCGTTTTTTCCCCCGCGTGACCACGTTCTGCGAAAGCCTTTTTTCTCTCTTTTTGAGCGTGGAAAGTGTCCCCTTCACGGAGTCGCCTTCTTCCAGGCGGCCTCCCCCCCCCCAGGGTTTCTAAGGTTCCCCCTGAGGATTAATTTTTTCTTACCTTTCCTTTTGTAGATGAGGATTTTTTAAGAGGGGTAGCCCCCTCTTTTTTTTTTTTCCCGAAGGCCCTCCTTTCTTTTTTTGTGTCCGAGTCCCCCCCCAATGCAGAATCATGTATACGTTTACATGAAGTGACCCTCCCCTTTCCCCTTTTTGTATTCAAAAATATTGCTCCTACCCCCCCGGATTCCGTTTTTTTTTTTTACATCCCGGTCCGTAGGCTGTCAGAGGACATAGCAGCGGGCTTTTCTCCCCCCTTTGAGGACCCTTTTTTGTTTTTTGGTAGGGCTTTTCCCTTTTGGACTTTTGAACCATTCGGAAGTCCTTGAATCAAAGTCTTCCCCCTCCCAGCATGAAGTTTACGTCTTTTCTTTTTTTTCTGGACTTAGATACGATTTTTAGAGAGGGAAGGAGGTGGTGTTTAGGGGGTGAGGATCCCCCCATGAGGTTTTTTTTTTTTTTTTTTTTTTTTTTTTTTTTTTTTTTTTTTTTTTTTTTTTTTTTTTTTTTTTTTTTTTTTTTTTTTTTTTTTTTTACCCTGCTCCTTTGAAAACCCGTTAGGCCTTCGTCAGAAGTGGAGGATGCCCTTTCGTCCGAGCGGGTTTCACCTTTTTTCTTTTCTTTCCCCTGAAGTATTCTTACTTCTTCTTCTTTCTGCGTCCATTCTCTTCCTGAGGAGGGTTTCCCTTTCCCCTCCTCTGTGTCGAGAAAAGGTTTTTTCGGGAAAGTGCGCCTTTTTTTTCCCTCCCTTAGTCTAACTTTGGGGCCCCGGGAGAGACCCTTTTTTTTTTTTTCACACTGATATTTTTTTCGTGGGATTACCCTTCCCCCCCTTACTTTGGATGCACATCCCCTTTCGTGAATATCATTCCCCTTCAGGAGAAGCTATTCCCTTTTCAAGCAATAATAAGTTGTTTTTTTCTTCTCTTTCCCTCCGCCTTTTCTCCTATATGCACTTTTCTTCCCGAGAGCGGTGAAGGCACCTTCCCTTTTTTGGAACTTTCCCCCCCTTCCCCCAGCCATTTGACAATATGTGGTAATCCCCCACCCTTAAGACCGCGATGAGCCGCCCCCCCTTGTAACTTGCGCCAGGATGACCCTGTTTTCGCCGCGATATTTCCCCCCCCCTCCCTAGGAACAGCTCTTTTTTTCCCCGACCGTCCTCGGTTTGAAAAGGCCGTCACTCCCTCAAAACTCGGAACCTTCCTAGCTAGGACATTCCTTTTCCCCGGAGCAACGTCGTCCGCAGTTTTCGTTTTTCTTCTTTAGGGGTGAAAATCCCCAAAAGAATTTTTTTTTCAATACAGACCCCCTCCCCCCCCCCCCACCCCCGAACCGCAATCCCCTTCCCTTGCAGGCCCCCTTGTGCCAGTTCAAGCCCCTTTTTTTTTTCAAAGAAAGACTTTTTTCTGACGGGACCCCCTCCTTTTTCATGCCCGGTCTCCATTGGGCGATCCTCTCATGACCGCATACAAATTTTTCCCTTTTAACGTCTCATCCTCCGTCTATGTCTGACGAAGAAGGAATCCCAATGTCCTTCCCCTCCCCTCCGTAGTTTTTCGACCTATTGTTTTTTATACCTGAATGAAACCTTCCTCCCTTTCTGCATGGTAGGACCCTTCGAATAATGCATGTCCCCTTTTTTTCCTTTTTTCGAAACCAGCTCCGATAGAACCCCCCCTTTTCATGGGAGGCGGGGACCTTGGGAGACCAACTCTTTTCTTTTTTTTTCTCCCCCAGAAAGATTCCTCCGGCCCCCTTCTCCCCGACCCGCACCAAGTTACAGAATGAAAATTTAAAACCTTCTCAGAAGTGTTTTTCTTTTCGAGGGCCCCCTTTCCCCTCCGAGCGTTTGTTACCAACGCCGCATGGATGGGCCACTTCTCAATGACGACTTTTGCGAGAAGTGTTCTTCCCCTATAAACCGGCCTTCTTTTCCTTCGGTGCCTTGAGTTGCGTCCCCTTTCGCGAGGAAATTTTGAATTCCCCTCCCCTCTCCCCTCCCAGCATACGATTCTTTTTTCTTAGCTTCTGTAAACTGCCTCCTTTTTTCGGCTACGACAATTTTTTTTTCCCCACAAGATTTTTTCCCCCCCCCGCATTCGACCCCCTGCATGGGTACCCTTCCCACCAGCTCCCCACGTTTGAGTCAGTTTTTTTTTCCCCCAAGAATTCTTTTTTTTCAAGATTGGAGACAGAGGCCTCCTAGTTTCTCTGGTTCCAAAGAATCCTTTCTTCTCCAATACGAATGATGTGCCCTTCAAGGGCCCCAACATGATGACCTCCCCCGACTTTTTCCTGTCTCAGCGAGTTTTCTTTTTATAACAATCGATAGCAAATGTGTTTTCGCATTTCCTTCGGGAAGGTACATCCCTTTTCCAGAATTTGTGGAGGTCCCGAAAGAGTTTTTTTCATAAAAGTCCGGACCTTTTTTTCTTGAGTTTCCCTCCAGAGGCGTACTGGGAGGCACTTTCTCCCGGTAAGATCCTTCCTTTCCTCCAGGACCTTTTTTCGTAGTTCCGCCGGAAGAGACTAAGGTGCTTTTTTTTTTTTCCTTTTCTTCCTTCCCCGGAGAATGACCCTTCTTTTTCCCGGTTTTTACTTCTTTTTCGGTCGTCAGATACCCCTTTGGGCCTAAAGCCCCCGTCACAATCCCTTTTTTTGGTGTTTTGGTTAGAGCCCCGCACTCTGGTAGTTTCGCGACCTTTCAGACACCCCCCCGATGAGGTGCTCTTCTTTTACGTCGGTCTCGTTTTTTCAAGAGCCTTTTATCGCTGTGATCTTTGAAGAACTTCAGAGATCGGAATTTTTAATAGGCTACGTAGTCTATCGCGTCGGTTTTTTCAGAGCTTTCTCCTCTGTCTGTTATTCAGGAACCCAAACTTGAGCCTTCTTCCCTTTTCTCTCCCCCCCGATTATCGAGATTTTCCCCCCCACCTGAGTCCAAAAACCCCCCGCCGTTTTTTTTCACTTTTCCCCTGGGGCATGGTAGAAGAAGACCTCCCCCGAGGACACGTTCCCTTTTGGCAACGAACCCTTGTGTTTTTATTATAGTAGCGGACCGGGTAAAGCTCCCCCCCCGCAAATTTATTTCGACCCGTACGTCTTTTTTTCCCCCGACATAAATTGATCCCATTTTTTTTGTTCCTGAGATCCCAGCCCACGCGGCTCTATTTTTCCGGCAGTCCCCCTTTCCCCCCCTTTTCAAATCCCTAAGAGACGTCTTGCTTTTTCCCGCAACTTGCCCGAAAAGAAGAAGCCGAGGTTTTTTCCCCCCTTTCCCCCCAACAGGTTCCCCCTCTCCCCGCCGTCCCTTCCCGGCGGAGACTTTCTCTTCCCTTCGAAGGCAATTCAACATGCTTTCTAGAAGAAGGGTTTTTCCCCCTTTCTTTCCCAACATTTCCAGAAGCGTACCCTCCTTTTCGGATAAGTTCTTTTCTACCTCCCCCCGTGCAGGTCGGAGACGTAAGAACGAAAACCCCCATTTTTGCGACAAATGGATCCGTGATTTTCCTCCCAGGCATGTTTCCACTGCGTCGACCGCAAGTGCTTTTTTTTTCCTTTTCTCCCGAAGCTTCTTGATCTTAAGGAGCGCTTTTTTTTTTCTACTCAATTCTTGCAATACCTCTTCCAGCAGACGCTTTTGCTTATTTCTTTTTTACCAAGTAGAGTCCTCCTTTTCCTGGAAGAGGCTTTATTAGAGTCCCTTTTTTGTTCAGATCATGATCCTCTCATCAGGACAATCCCTCCTTTTTTCCTACAGCGACTTTTTCCTTCATCGGAAGTAATTCGAAAAATTAAGCTTTCGTTCCTCCTTTTTGTGGGTAAATTCCGAACCCGCCCCCCCAAGTTTTTTGCTCCCCTTTTACGGTAGATGGCTGTTCCTTCCGTTTTTTCGAAAGATTCCCTTTATTTCCCCCTCCCCGTCGATAGATGTTTGTCGTCGATTTTCCTTTTCTGTTTTTTTCCTCCCTTGGCTGAGTAGTCATGTTTTTATTTCCGTCGGCGGAGACCAATAGCTATATTTTACTACATCCTCCTTGGTGAGACTCCTTTTTTTTTTTCTCTCCAAACTTTCTTCATTTTTGCTTTCCTCAACACTGTGTACTCCAACCCCCACCCCAGGGCGGCTCCTGACACCCCTCGCGGATTTCCTCTTTTTTTTTTTTTTATTCTGGTAAAGGGATCTGTCTTCCCCTACCCAGCAGAATTTCTTTTCCTTCCTTTTTTCGGCGTTTTCTTTCTACACGGACAAGGCTATTTTGGAGAGTCATGGCGGCTTTTCCAGGTTACCTTCCCTTTTCTCTGGAGATTCTCTTAATGTCCGCAGATTTCTTGAGGCGGAACGCCCTTTTTTTTTTCCCTCTTCTCCGAGGCATCCCCTTTAAGTCAATGATATCTCGTTTCGGTTTTCGGATTTTTCCCTTCCCTTTCCTTCCTTGTTGCGCACCTGGATCTCCCCCGGAAAGATACAACTCTTTCCCGTCTTTCAAAGTTTCCCCCTTTTCTCCGATTTATTCCGGTGTGGCTGGCGCGTCCCCCAGGAGGCCGAAATTGACAGAGCGGACCCTTAGCGCTGCTTCTCCATACCCGCCGTTTGCATTCAAGGTCCTTCCCCTTTCCGACATGGATCGAAGCAGAAGACCCGTTTTTTTTTTTTTTTTTTTTTTTTTTTTTTTAACCCTTCCTCTAATAGAACTCCGTCTCCCTTGAGATTCAGACCTTGGTGGAGCGGCTTTCCCTTTTCCCTTACAGGAGGGAGGGATTTTTCCACATATTGCCTTGCAGGAGTACTTTCGAAAGGAAAATTCCCCCTCTTTTTTCGGTACTTTTTTTTTGCCGGTCTTTTTTTTTCCGTCCCAAACTGGCTTGTTGAGTGATCGTTTCTTTTTCAAAGATGTTTTGAGAGGGACCCTTTTTCCTTCTTTTTTCCCCAAAACCCCTGTTCATTTTTTAGGAATATTTATCTTTTTTTTTCCCCTAGGGCATTTTCGTCCTCCATTTCCCCTTTCGGTTTTGTTTTTTTTTTTCTCCGGGTCCTCTCCTTTTTTTAATCAGATATAGTTTTTTTGAGAACGGGATGCTTCGTCCCTTTCCTTTTTTTTTTTAGAGGCAGTTCTTTTTTTTTGTTTTCGCGACCGCTACTCTCCTTCGTCGATCTCCCCTATCACGGATGCGGGCGTCAAAAACCTTTTTCCGAAGCATGTAATTTCAATCTGCGACGTTGGCTGATCCCTCCCTCTTTCTTTGATGGTCGCGCTCTCTTCCACACTCGTCGCTTTTCTTGTAGTTGCCCCTTTTTTTCCGTGACGCAAGCTTCGCTTTTTTTTCTTGTTGTGAGTACTGCCTGTCTTCCACAAGTCAGTTTCAGATGCCCTTTTTTTTTTTCCTCTCGTCTTCCGAGATATAGACTTGGAGGATTCCTTCATTAGAAGGTCTTTCCCTTTTTTTTTTTTTGTCGCATTTTTTCTTCTGAGGCCCTTTTCCCAGGCCAGGAAGTCGACGGTCGCCTTCCCGAACATTCTTGGTCCTCTCCTTTTCACCTTTACCCTTTTCTTTTTTCTGAGCCTGTTCGATCTCGTGGGCTCCCTAGTGAAACCTTTTTCTTTTCTCTCGAACGGACGTCGCCCGTTTTCGAACCAGTCTTGCTTTTTCTATTTTTCTCAGCATTTTTGGCCAGAATGCGCTTTTGTCTTGCCCTTTTTTGCCCTTTTTCGTTTCGTGATTTTCGTCAGCGATTCCCCCCAATGCGGACGTACTAGGGGTGGTTCCTTGCCCTTTTTTTGAAGATGTTCTGGTAGGAGTCCCTTTTTCCGGGTAAAGCCGTAACACTCCCCTCTCCTCTCCCAATCTGTTATTTGATTGGATTTTATCCCTCTACTTTTCTGGGTGACTAATGATACGGTCCCATTCCTTCCCAGAATCCCTTTTCTTTTATCCAAATTAGGATTCCCCTCTCATCCTATCGACTTTTTTTGGAAAGAAATTCAGGTTCCCCCTAAACTTCGTCGTCGCTTCCCCCGCACCTCAACAGCTTCTCTTCGATGCTGTTCCTTGTTGGCTGTAGAGGAGGATATTTTCCCGAGGAGGGTTTCGGCCCCTTTTTTTTTCCGATTCGTTTTCCCCTTCTTGTTTTCCCCCCCTTTTTTTCTTCTTCCCCACTTCAGTGAATACAGACAGGTGGAAGACATGCCCCCTGTATTCTTTTCCACCTGTTCTCCCTCCTGCCCACTTTCCAATTTTCCATTCCGTAGGCTTTCCCCGTGTGGACAGCCGCGTGTAAGCAAGTTTTATTTTTTTTCCTTTTTTTCTGTGTAGGCGGTTCCCTCCTTTCAGACCCTTCCCCCTTCCTTGGCCCTGGTCTTTTTTTTCCATCCCCCCCCACTTCTGCAGCAAGAATGAATAATTTTCAGGACGGCACCAGTTTCCTTTTTTCATTTACGGAGGTTAGATTCCTTGAGGAGGGGGTCCCCCCAGGTCTGTTTTGAGTTTTCCAAAAAAGAAGGTTTTTGAGATAGGACTGCTTTTTTTTCTCCACATAGCTCTAACTTATGTAAGACGTTTAGGATTTTCCTTAGAGAATTTTTTTTTTGGGGACTCTTGACTTTTTTTTTTCCCGGAAGATTTGTTTTTTTTTCTGAGCCAAGGTTCAGCTGAGTTGTTCTCTTGAACGATTTCTCCCCCCTTTTTTGGTGCGAGTTGGAATACTTTTCTTCCGAGGCGCTTTTTTTTTTCGAGCCTGGTCTCCTTTTTCGAGCCCTTTTTTTGGCTTTTTCAACATATTGCTCCTTGGCGACTTCTTCCCAGAATGTGGCTTCCCCCCCTTTTCTTTTCGTTAGGCCTCTTTTATCGGTGCAGAAGTCTTCCCCTCTATACCCTAATAATCAGTTTTTTTTTCTCTGATCTTGATCTTATGAACGGTACCGTCTCTTTTTTCTCGGGGAGGGCATCCCCCCCCTTGTTCTTTACAAAGCCCCACTCACCAGAATGATAGTGGTCCCCCTCCCCAGTTTGTCCGACCTCTTCTCCATGCGAGCCAAATTCCCCCTGAGCAAGTGCTTTCTTTTCTGAAGTCGCTATCCTGGTAAAGTCCCCCTTTTCCCGCTATTGGAGCAAGATTTTAAGTGGTTCCATAAGGCCGTCCTGTCTTTTAAGAAAATATTTCAGAACTCTTGAAAACAGTTTAGACATTTTTGTCCATAATTATACTGCAGAAACAAGTCCTCCCCTTTGGTTTTTTTTTAGAGAGTGGGCCACCTCTAGCCCTGAATTTCCCCCCCCTTTTTGATTCGACCCCCCTTTAACCACAATATCTAACCCATGAAAGGAATTTTCATGCTTATTTTTCTCCGCCGTTTTTGGCCGGTGACACAGCTTTTTATGACGGCCTTTTTTCGAGAAGATTTCCTTCTCCTAAAAGTCTCACCCCCCCCCCCCTTTGCTGAAAAGCCTTTGATATGCGGTCGAGGCCGCCCCCTTCCGCCCTTTGAGGAAGGTGCGGCAACTTTTTTTTTGTATACGTCACTTGCCTTTAGTATGCATGTTAGGACCAACCTGTCCTATAATGGATGCTTGCCTTTTCCTGGGCTTTGACATTCACAATCCTGATATGACCCCCCCCCCTTTTTTTTTCGTTCTTGAAAAAACGCCTTAGGGGAAGACGGACGAGACCCTGCCCTCCCCTTATTAACACCCTTCCACACGACGGAAAACACTTTTCCATCATTCAAGGGACCCCGATGTTGCTTTTTCCCTTTCTTCGGGACAGCTCTTCCGTCCATCCGGGGAAGAAAAAGACGTCCTTTTGGCCACTCTAACTCCTCTCTGAGACCTCCTTGTAACAGCTTCTTTTTTTATTCACACAGCATTTTCTTTTAGGTGAGCACTGCCTTTTTTTTTTCCGCGATCTTTTTCACCACCTTGTCCTCACTACATGTACTCCTCCCCTCCCCCTCTTTTCTGTTTGAGAGTTTTTTTTTTTGCTGAAGTGAAGTAACCTGCAGAGGTTTTTCGTAACACATTCTTGATTTAACCGAGGAAACTACCTTTTTTTCCCATGAATTGGCCCTCCACCTCTCCACACGATTTTCCCTGTAAGCTTCTTCACCACCGGTCTCCACTTCTTTTTTCCCAAATGACTTTTTAAGAATTCTTTTCCCTCAAATTGCTTAGCAACTCTCTATTTTAATACATGGCTACCCCCAACAAGACGACCCTTAGAGAGATTTTCCTTTTCCCAAGTGATTCCCCTTTCTTTAGATCAACCTTCTCTCCTCTGCTATCGCGGACTACCCCGAGGAAAGTAAATGGCTTACCCCCCGGATGACTCTCTTTATCCCCCCTTTCCGGAAGGAGGCTGAGGAGACTTTCGAGGTCAGACCTTCCCTACGTTTTAGACTTTCTTCCCTTCCCTCCTCATTTGATCCTCGCAGGGCCGACCCCTATCACACTTGGACGAGTGCTTTTCTTTCTAGGATGCACCTTCTTTTTTTGAAATTTTTTTTACGGTCTACTGGAGAGGATTCATGTCTTTCTGAGGACAGTAAAAGAAAAGACCGAGTGGAGCCCTCTTCTCCCGATTTGGTGCTGACGTAGCCCCTGGCCGTCTGTTTTTTTCCCTCCCATTAGCTCTTCCAGGGAAGCCTGCCCCCTTTGATGCTGAAGTCCCTTCCCCACCTCATTCCCGATCGCTCTCGGCGTAGGCTCTTTTGATTCGTTGGATCCTTTCCTTCCTGCCGGCCCTCTCTTCCCACTCGAACAACTTTTCCCCGCAAACGCCGCACTTTCAGCCACCTGCCTCGGTGTCTTTTGACCCCCCCTCGAATTTTCTTTTTCCGACGAGAAGACGTGGCCCTGCCCAGAGTCCCGGTCCCTCTTTTGAATATGACTGTGTTTTCTAGGTACCCATTTTATCTGACAAGCAAAGCCCCTCCCGTAAATCTTTTCTCTTTACTTGGGAACCCCTTCCCCCTGGCGAAAAAGGCCCCCCGAAAGGACATCGCGGTATTTGTTTTTTTTTTTTCCGGTTGAGTACCTACTTAGAAACGTCATTTTTTTAAATCTTACTCCTGAACTGATCCCTTCCTCTCCCTCCAACACACTTTTTGAGACGTCCCTTTTTATTGTTTACTTTTCTTCTTTTTGAGAAGGAATCCTTCTGATAGGTATTCTTTTTTTCCCCATGGCTGGCCCACCTTTTCTCCATTTCATCTATAGGTAATCTTTTTTTGCCCCAGAGGTTTTTTTTTTTTGGAGCAATACTAATGTCTGTCCTCTTCGTAGGAACTTTATAAGAATCTCCCTTCTCAGAACAGCGTGCTTTTTTCCCCATGTCGAGCTAGTCTTTTCTTTCAAGGTTTTTCCGGTCTCTTCTTACTTGTTTTTCCCCGTGAGAGAAGCGCCTCCCTTCCGAGCGTTCTGTGTTCGTCGATTGCGGGTTTCCGGCCCCCGAGGGAGGAGACTTAGAGTCGGTGCCGTTCATGATGATTTGATGACTTCCCGACGTCGTCCCTTTTTTTTTTTTTTGAGCACCAATTTTCTTTTCCCACTTGAACCCTCCCCTTAAGGACTAGCCTTTTTTCCTTAAGAACTCCGTCCCCAGCAAGTTTTTTTTCCCGTACGAGTTCTTCTTTCCCTTGACCCCAGATACGCTGATTCGAGATGTTTCTCTGAGAGTATTCTTCTTCCCCTTTTAAGGAAGAGAGAGCCTCCTTTCTTTATAACAATCTCTCTCTTTTCCCCCCCCCTTTTAGTTTGTCTGTCTATCATTTTTTTCTACAAAGAGGTCATAACCCCCATTTTTTTGCTGACAGGGAATTAAACCCCCCGAAAGGGAGAAATACTTTTCCTTCCTTTTTTAGAGATCGACTTCTTTTTTCTGGTCCGGTCTATTTCCCCCCCCTAAGGCCCCCTCCCCTTTTTCTTTGTGTGAGGAGAATTCGGAATGTCCGAGCACGACCTTCTTTTCCGGTGGAGCGCCTGGCCGTTTTTTGACTTTCCTTTTTCTTTTTTCTTGCCCACGGAAGTTCCCATCTCGTCCTTTTCCCCTTATCAAAATAGATAATTTTTTGCCCCACGAGAAGTGTTTTTCCTAAAAGCCTCGACCCTCTCCTTTCATAGGAGCTCTTTAAAAGCTATGGCGTCTTTTCCCCCTGATTATTTTCAGGACAGATAAAGTTTTCTTTTTTCCCCCCAAGACACCCTTTCTCTCCTAAGTGATTTTCCTTTGGTGATCTTCTTCTCTAAGGATTCCCCTTCTATTTAGAAAGCCTCTTTTCGCAGGCTGCTGCGCCTTTGCTCACTATTCTTACCCAGGGCAGGGTCCGAAAATGGACCCCTTTTTTTTTTTCGAAGTCAGACTCCTCTGTTCTACCACCCTCCTTCGCACATCCGAGTCTCATTCCTTTTTTATATACCGGGGTGGGAGCTTTCCTAAGGGGGCTTCCCTACTCCCTTTTAGATGTAATTACCAAAATCAGCAGTTTTCGTTCTCTGGACCCCTTTTTTTTTGGAGTCAACCATTCTTTTTCCTTCGGAATATGTTTTCCCCTCCCCTATGGCTTTTGAGCGGTTTTCTATATGGAATAACCCCCTTTTTAGGGACCAGATTCCGTCTCTTTCTATTTTTATCCCCTGGTCTCCCGTCTAAAAGGAAGTCCCCCCTTCATTAAGGTAGGGGCCTTTGGAGCGCCGGTGCTTTTTGTTTTCTACCGGTCTTTTTTCCCTTCTTTTATGCGGCAATTTTTACTTTTTTCTTGAGAAAGCTTTTTTTCTTTGCTGGGTTTGGGGGGAGGTTGTGTTTTTTTTTGTTCCTCCCCGGTGTTGTCTCCCACCCCCCCCTCAGTTCCTGAGGGAAAGTAAAAGATTGATCATCATACCTTTTTTCTCACCCCCTTTTTTGTTTTTTTTATTTTGGGTGGTGGGAGAGTAAGACTTTTATGGTATTCCTGGCTTTCCTTCTCCCTTTTTCTCATTAATGCCTTGGATAACTCCCTTCTTGGAGGTCCCCAGTTTTTGGTCCTTCTCATCACCATCTTCTCGTCTTTCAAGGTATTGTAGTTCCGGAAGCTTTTGATATGACGAAGCTCCTTTTCTCTTCTGCCAAGTAACTCCTTTTCTTACAAAGGCCTTTTCATTTCACGCTTTTTTTCGAGTCTTTCTTCCTGCCGAGATATACTTCTTTTCAGGGAGTTTTTTTTTTTCTGTAAATTCCTCGTCATTTTTCCCCATCCCCATGCTGTCCCCCCCTCCTAAGGCCTACTCTTTTTCATCGAGGTAGAATACTTTGGAATAGTGATTTTTTTTTTTTCCGAGGCGGATCCTTTTCCCCTCCTGGGTATTTCTTTTCCTCGTGCTCTGAGGAAAGCGCTCTCTGCTCCCGTAATTCTCTTTTTTTCCCCCTGAAAATATTGGTCTTTTTCCTTCTTTTGAAGACCCCCTCCTGCGTCCCTTTTTTCGGTCTTTGAAAATCTTTCGGTGTTTTCTCTTTTTCTGAAAGTTTTACATCTCTTTTGCATTGCCATTTATTCTTTTTCCCGAGCTTGAAGTTGACGATCTTGGTAGGAGCCGGCCCCCTGGGGTTACCTGCCTTTTTTCCTCTCAAAGAAGTCGTAGTCTTTTTTCTCCTTTTAGTTGAATTAGGTAAACTTTCGTTAGAGACGTTTTCCCTGCAATTTCCTGCAATGCTTGTGCCTTTCTAAAAGTATACACGGAACCCCCCCTTCAGAAGTAGTTGAGCTTTCTGAGTTGTAGGCCCACCCCCCCCCCTGCTGTCCCTCTCCTCACAAGAAACCCCTCCCCTCCCCTGTTAACCTTTGATGATGTCCGATTTAGTTGAGTTTTTTTTTTCTTTTTCAGTTATCTTTCCCTATTGGTCCCCTGAAGCGGTTTATTTTTGATCAGGATTGTTTTCCCCCCTTTTTTCTTTCCTTCCGCATCATGATAGACATTTACGGCGGGCCGTTCCCTCCCACATATTCCCTCCGCCCTTTTTCCCAGGATCACTCCCTTCGTCCATCTCCCCTTTTACATAGCCGCGGTCTTTCTTGAAATAGGATTTGTTCTTTTCCTCCTCATATCTTTCTTTGTCCTTTTCTCCCTCCTTTGAAAAAGACAATTCCCCCTTATGCAGGAAACAAGGTCCTTTTTTCACACTTTACGCATTTTTCTCTCTTGAGGATGGTGGTGTCCCTTTCTGGGTTTTTCAAAACGGAGGGGGTGGCCCCTTTTTTTTTTTCTTCTGTAACTGATGAGTGCACCTCCTCCTTCCCTTTTTCTAGTTTCTTTTTGATATCTCCTTTCTGTTCTAGAGGGTTTGCAGAGTTTCGGCGTTTTTTTTTTTAAGATGCTTTTCCCTCAGTCTTATTGCCGCTTCGGTGCATTGACCCCTTTTTTTCTTCTGCGCCCCGTTTTGCCGAGGGGCTGGTGACTTTTTTTTTTTTTTTTTTCGAAGAATTTTTCCCTTTTTGGCTTACCCCCCCCCCCTTCGGTACGATGTATTTTGTCCCCCAAGGTCCCCATGTTTTTTCCACAGAACGCGCTCTTTGCTTTTGAAAAAAAGTTTTTAAGGTAGACACGATTTCCCTTTTTAATCCTCCTCCCTTTTTTTTTTTATCTTTGCATAGAGGGAGAATGTACGTCCCGCCCTTCAAGGTAGAACTGAAGTTCTTTTTTTTTTGTCATCACAGTCTTTTTTGTGTGGAATAACATCCCCAGAGTGGGGGCAAAATCTTTCCTTTCAAAAAGGTCTCGGTCCTTATGTTTTTTCATGATCCCCAGAGAATAGGTCTAGGAGCCGTGGCTCTTCCCCCGCTTTCATTTTTCCCCCCCAAGACTCGGAAGCGGTCAGGAATGGACCTTTCCCCCGTAATAAGGCCCGTCATCCAGGTTCTTGCAAAACCTCTTTCCCCCCCTTTTTCATCTTTAGAAAGCAGTCCTTTTTTTCCGTTGGTGCAAATACTTTCATTCTCTTTACTTTTTAAAACATACGCCCCCCCAGAAATGTGAAACAACCTCTTTTTTCTCTAATAGTTCATGCCCTTGCCTTTTCTACCCCCTCCCCCACTCATAATGATTTTCCTTTTTCACCCCCCTTTCCCTTTGATGGGACAGGTTCTGGAAACTGACCTTTTTTTAATGTTCTTCTTTTTTCTTACCCAGTGCCTCCCCCCCCTTTCTCTTTTTCTTTCCCCTTGATGAAAAGAAAGGGATTATTTAACCTGTCTTCTTCCTCCTGACGGTCCTTACCCATTGAGGGACCGTAGGAATATGTGTGGATACCTCTTTCCCCTTTTTCAACTTTCCCTTCCCCTCCTGTAGCCACCTGAGATGGAATGGATGTCAGCCCCCCTCATCGCCCTTTTTCATTTTATTTCCCAAAAGAGTGGCGAACTGAACAGAAATCCGATACACTTTTTTTCCCTTCACAGCCAAAAATTACCCTCCTCAAGGGAACCTTCTCTCCTCCTTTTTCTGAGAGTTGCAGAAGGCCTTTAGTGATGGCCCCTGCAATTTCTTTTTCCCGTCTTCAACCCATAGAGTTTTTCCTTTTTCTTTACTTTTTGAAGCTAATTTATGATGGACCATGGATTTCGGACTTGACGTGCTCTCCCCCTTTCCTTAGTAAACTTCTCCCCACTTACATGAGACTTCCATTCTACCCTTATTTCTTGGGAGAGGACATGGGATTACCAATTGTTCCCCCCCTCAAGTGTCCACTCCCCTCCCCAAGAATGGGCTTCCCCCTACAACTCTTTTCCCGATTTAACCACAGCAATTCTTTTCTCCCCCCGTGCAATAAAGAGGATTTTCTGGACTAAACTCTCTTTGAGTCCCCTCCTCCCCAATCCGCAACCAAACGATGGAGGGTTTTTCCTGCTTTCTCTGCGATTAATCCGATGATGTAAGAATCCCGCTTCTCTGGATAGTCCGCTTCGGACAAGTTGGCCATCCCCAGAGAGCAAACATAGATGGTCTTCCCTTTCGAAACTTTTTGCAAGTCTTCAGTCTTCCCTCCCCTCTTCCTGACGTCCTGTCCCTTTTTTCTCTTCATGGTACGATCGTCCTCCCTTCAAGTAGAGATTTCTTTTCCTGATCTCCTCCCCCCCATCGTGCGTTATTTTTCGGAGTCCTTCCCCTGTTTTTCCCCTAGAAAGGGAGAGAGACCCGGCTCCACACTCGGAGGCCCCTTCCCCTAAAACCAATGACCGGAGTCTCCTTAATTTTCGAATGTCTCTTTTTTTCCGTCGGGGGCCCCTGATTGATCAAGCTTCTCGCTCTTCCGTAAGTTTCTTTGGCTGGCTGTTTTTTTTCGTGTTTTACTCACTAAGCGATTTCTGCTTTTTTTTTCGTCAGATCGGCTAGGTCAGGGAAAGATGATCCTTTCCCCCCCCCCCCCCCCCACCGTGTGCGCAGCATGTTCCGTTTTTCAGCCTAGAGATTTTCCCTCCCTCAGGAGAAAGGGGCAGGTTCTAAGGTCTTTTCCCTCCCCCTCCCTTGACTCCTCTTCGAAGATTCCCCCCCCCCCGATAGGAACAATTGTTTTGATGCACATAGGCTTCCCCGGCCCGGTTTCCCGCTCCCCCCTCCCCTTAGTTGGAGAAATCTTCTCCATCAATGTGTTTCCCCCCTTCAGCCACCTCCCTGACCTCTCTTGCTTTTTTTTTTCCTTTTTGTGAAGGAAATCGACCACGCGACTGTCCCTGCTCTCCATTTCCTACAGACCAGACGCCTTTTCATAACTTCGCACACAAACAGGTATTCTTTTCCTGAAGAGTCATTCTCGGATCTTTTTCCTTTTCTTTTTTCCTTAAAGAGGAGTCTGTTGTGGGTAAATGGAGGAACAATTTCTCCCCCCTCCCTAGGTTCTTCATCTAAGTGGAGACCCCTTTTTTTCCCCCTTTCCTTTCGCTTTTTAAGAGCCCCTCAATAGTCCCCTTGATGACAGCCTTCTCGACAGAGATATAACCCAACCACCGCCCACGTCTGTCTCCTCGTTGTTGGAGCCCCCTTTCCTTTTTTTACGATCTTGATATGGCCGAGAGATGAGGATACATTTTTCCTCCTCTCCGTTTAACTCCCCTTTCCAGATTCAGTTCCTTTTCGAGGGGAGGGTGGCTGCCTTTCGTCGTTCTTGATCACCCTATTTTTTATTATGAAGATGAGGCCTTCGAAGAGACCCTCTTTTCAAGTCGCCAGGTTTCCCCGGCGTCGCCTTGCTTTTCTCCGGAAAATTCCTTTCCCTCCTTAAAATTAGAATCCCCCCCCCCTCTTCCTTTTTAGTAGAGTTCTGAACAGATTACGCCCCCTCCTTCTTCGTCTCTGGCCTAGTACTTGGTAAGGTCCCCCTCGAGGTCCTTCCTTGTTTTTTCGGATTG
>Ga0179593_1639816_pt1 | contig 15540 bp, 18 predicted proteins | sample CZODoug2_1_08_16_FD_185931 | JGI IMG/M metagenome (GOLD analysis project Ga0179593, IMG submission 185931) | Vadose zone soil fungal communities from Angelo Coast Range Reserve, California, USA - CZODoug2_1_08_16fungal (PacBio error correction) | ecosystem: Environmental > Terrestrial > Soil >... | reverse complement strand
GCTTTTTTCCTCATTTCCCCCCCCCCCCCCCATTTTTAAACTCCAACGCTTTTCTTTTTTTTCCCCTTGACAAATCTATTGTTTTTCTTTTCAATGAACTTCCCTATTTTCATGTCCCTCGTGAGTTCCCTCTCCCTCTGTACGATATCACTGTTTTGTTTTTGGTCTTCTTCTCTCTTCTTAGTCGTGTTGGGTGCATTTTTTTAGCGGAGGATCTTTTTCCCCTTTTTTTCCACCTTTTTCGCCCACACTCGTCACTCCTGCGCAATTGATCGAAAGTCCTTGATGTCTCTTCTTTCTTTCGTTGGTGATGAGCGATTTTTTCTTTAGCACCCAATCCCTTTCTTTCACCCCTTACGACCCAGAACATCTTCCATCAGATAGAGCGAATAAGGTCGCCAGTCCCCCCGGTTTTCCCCAAACGGGAGGCCTTCCATTTCTCTCCCCCCTGCTCAGTTCCAAACCTCCTATTTTCAAGAAATCTTTTTTCCACTGTCCGACCTTTCGAGAAGAGTCCTCACGCCTTCCCTTTTTTCAAGCTTTTCCTTCCTTACTTCCTTTTCGTCGATAATCGCTCCCTATCCCTGCGAAGCCAGAGAAGGTATTTTCTTCCACAATTCCCGCGGTCACTTTTTCCCGTTTTTCAAAAAGAAGCAGGAACACCTCGGTTTCTAAACCTTTCCTTTTCTTTCCCCCTTTGAACCCCAATCAATTGCCTCCTTTGTTTCACCTGTTTTTTTTTCCCTCCCTCACGAAGTAAGTGAAGGATACCCTTTTTTATTAGCTTCTGCTTTTTTCTTTCTTTTCAGATATGAATGATGCACGCTCCTTTTTTGGTAATAACTTTCCCCCCCCCAACCCCCTTTCCTTTTTTCCCTACAGAGATCAAGGCTTGTTAGAGGTTCCCGTCCACCACACCGCGAAAATACACCTTTCCGAACCCCCCCTTCTTTCCCTTAGAAGTCCCCCTCGAAGGTGCGTTTTTCCCCTTTTTCTTTTCAGCGGGTTTTCGAATGTCGCCAGCTTCGATGGAGTCGGGAACTCTTCCCCTGCTCTTTTGAACGTCGGGGCGCCTTAGGTATGCCTCTTCTTCCCCCCGATTTTCCGTTGCTCAGATTTCCTTTCGACAACCTGAAAGATTTTCCCGTCCTGCATGCCTCCCTTGCAAGGACGAGCAGGCGCCCAGTTTCCTGTGAAAGTGCTCCTCCCTTCCCCCCCTTCTTTTCTGTCGCGGGACGATTTCCACGTTTTTCCCGATGGCCAGGAACCGCGCCCCCCAAGGTCCTCCCCCTCTTTCTTTGAAGCTGAACGGATGCGATCGGTGGTTTCCCCTTCCAGTTTGAATGGGCGCTTCGAACCCTTTTCCCCCCCCCATCAAATCCGAGAAGCTTTTTGGCGCTTCCTTTCGAGCAATATAAAGACCTTTCAGGTGTCCCTTTCGCTGGGTGCGACATTGTCGGCTGAGCGAGCCGCTTTTTGGGGCCCCGAGATGTGGAGTTCCCTTTTCCAGCGAGAATTTGAAGGAAGCCCCTTTTTTTCCTGAAGATCTCTCCTCGCTCTAGCTCGCTTCCCTGACGTCTGCGGGGCGTCGGGTCTTGACTTTCGCGCACGAGTATTTCCCTTCAAGCCTGTTCGCCCCCCTCCTCCTCTTGTGTTTTTCTCGATCTTTTTTTTCCCACGGCTTTCCGTCATCCTCTATTCTCCGACCCAATAGAAGAGATTTCCTTCCTCCCCCCGCCCTCCCTTGCCGTTTTTTTATTCCCAGGCGCGGCTTCGGCGGTATCTCCCTCGTCCATTGCCTTTCGCGCAGAATCAACATTACTTCCTGGGAACCCGCGTCGCCTCCTGCTTTTTCATGCCTGCTGCAGACACCTTGCCACATGAATTTCTCTTTTCCCCTCTCGCGTCTCAGCTCTCAGCAAAAATCTCTTCCTTTCTACGACTTTTATAAGTCTTCACCCTCTAACGTCCCCTTCCCTGTTCTGTAGTGTCTTCCGTGCTCTTCCGTCTTCACGCAAGATTTTTTCCTCTTCGCGCAATTTTTTTTTTACCTTTTACCATCTGTACGCGCGCCTCTCCTTTCCCGGTAAGTTCACACTTTTTTCTACTTTCCAGCTGGGAGACTTGTTCAGTTCCGTTTCCCTTCCCTCTTTCCCCGTTTTTTCAAGAAAATTTAAGAGTTTTCGTCCCTCTTCAGATGAGCAAAACCCCTAATTGTGCCCCCTCCCCTTAGAACCTCGTCCTGCGCCCCTCGCATCTAGAATTTTTCCCTTTTTTCTCCTCGAGCCTCGTTGATTGGACGTTGCCTTCCACGAGCGCTTAAGCGCCTTCCCTTCCCGAAGAACCCTTTTCCCTCCCTCCCCCTCCTCCGACGTCGAAGTCGCTACAATCTTTCTTGGCTCGGTGATTTTCGTTTTTTTTTGCCCCCCCGCTCGCTTATGGATGCATGCGGATCCGCCTTTTTTGGGACCAGTCTTCTTTTGGTCGCGCTGCCGCCTCTTGCCCTAACTAAACGCCCTCTGTATGCGAGCCTCCCCCCCCTTTTTTTCCCTCCTACACAAACACAGATTTTCCCTTCTGCTTTGGCTCGTCTTCCCCCTTTTTTTTCCCCGCCCCGCGGTCTCGTTGTAGATTATTTTTCCTTTCTTTTAGGAAAGCGTTCTTTTTTTTTCTTTCTCCCCAGATGTCTTCTCCTTCTTTTCTTTTGCGCGCTTATCGGAGCCAGGGCGAAAAGCCCATGACGCTGTACAAGCTCTTATTCAGTAGTCATTTGCATCCTCCTTTGTGACCAGATTTATATGAGAAACGAAGAGGTTCCGCGCTGTGTACAGATTTCCTTTTTGAACGAAGGTTGGGATGGATCCCTATGTCTTTTTCTTTTCCTTTGGGGAAATTTGTGTCGGTTTTGTGGCCTACATCGTCTTTCTTCTCACCCCCCCAAAAGAGACCCTCTCATAGGCCTTCCTTTTCTCCATCCCCTTTATTTGGCGTTTGAAAAGCTCCTTTTCCCGTTTTCCCCCCCGATCATCAGATCCCCCCCCCCCAGAACAACGCCTTCCCCACATGAAGAAGAGCCCCCTTTCAGGATCCCCTTCCCTCCTGGGTGACGTCGTGGCATGCAAGACAATCTGGCCTTTCCTTCCCCACGAGATTGGGACCAGATCAATCTTTTTCTTTTCATTTAGGGTGCTCTCCAATTTTCATCTGCATAGTGTTTGCAGGCTCGCCCTCTCGAACAATTCACTGCGATGTTCTCCCCCCAACTCAAAATTGTTGCAGCTCCGCCCTTCGCCTCTGTCTTAGGGATCCCTCCTTTCGCGGAATCTTGATCCTTTCTTCCTTTCCGAAATCCTTTGCGTCGTCGGTCCTTTTCTTCCTACTTAGATAGAACTCCCCCCCTTCCCTCTGCAAAAGCCGATTTCGACCATAGAGGCACCCGTGGACCTCCCCCTGTCGCTCTCGGCAGGCCCCCTATTCCGCCCCCCCACCGGTGCCACCCCTTCCTTCCCCCTCATCCCCCCCAATTAACGTCTTTCGTCCGATTTCAGTGACCCTCCCCTTAGCCTGCCTCCAGCGATTTTCTTCCCTTCCCTGTAATTGCTACCTTTTCCATCCTTTTCTGTCCAGTTTTTCCTGCTTGATATTTTTCCTTTCGCAGCGTTTTGGCTTTCCAAGCGAAGAGCGGGCTAACCCAGAATCTGCTAGCTGGACAGACGATCTCCGTATTCACCAGCGTGGCCGTTTCTAATCCCTTGTGGGTTTGATTTTTTGGAATTTGTTGGCCCTCAAGTTGGACAGCAAACCTTTAGTAGCGACCCAAGTTCTTTTTCCCCCCGAAAATAGTTCTTTCTTAACTCCTTTGACCTTTCTGGCACAAGCAGGTCACAGATTCTTCTGTGGGAAAGCTCAATCCCCCCCATCTCCCAGAACCAGCCGTAAAGGACCCCCGAGGACGCTCCCTCTCCCATCCAAGAGGAGAAGAATGCCTCCTATTTTTGATTTCCTTTGTAGTCCCCCCCTCCCTCTTTTCCTCACGACCCGCGAAGACCTGAAGATGTTTTATTGCACGCCTTCCCCTCAGCCCTCGCCGCTAGGCGAACTGTTCCTTCCCCCTCACGGCAAGCGTTCGCCAGATTTTTTCCCCCCGTGCTTCCCCCTCAAAGGCGGTTCCTGCTCCTTTTTTCAGTGCAGAGTTAACCTTCTTCTCTCAAGCCCAGTTGCTCCTCTCGCATGAACGAAACAATGTTTTTTTTTCCTTCCACCTGCAGCATCCCTTTTTTCCCCCAAGTCCCTATCTAAGTAAGAACAAAAAGGCGTAATTGCTCTCCGCTCGAATTAAAATACGCTCTATCACCCCCCACGCCGGCCGATTCTTCTCCAGACTCCTCCTTTTTTTCCCTTTCACAGGTTCCAGTCCATGAGTTGCCCCCCCTCCTCCTAGTTTTGTTGTTGAGATTTTTCCATTAAACCTTCTTCTTTCATGCCTCTCCGAAAAAGGGCGGCTTCGTCCCCGAATCTCTCCTTCTTTTCCCGAATGGGAAGCGTCGCTTGCGAATTTATTCTTACGTTCCGTCCTAAAGTGTCCCCCCCCCCCTTTCTGCGGAATTTTTCGTCCTTCTGCTGGTTCGTTCATGTGCGCGATTTTTTTTTCTGAAGTATTCCCCCCTCTCCCCCCCCCTGTTCACTCTTTAGTAGACGGTCACGTTCTGCTTTTTCTTTGCCGGTATGGTGAATTATCGTCGATGACCCCTTTTTTCCTCCTTGGGTTTCTCTTCCATCCTGTGGTGCAAATCTTTCAGTCTTCGCTTTCTCGAGCTCGTGTGCGGAAGCAACCCCCTTTCCCGATTTCCATCTCTCTTTTTCGTCGCCAATTCGGTTCCAACGACGTCTCTTTCTTTTTGGCGGCTTTTCCATGAGCCTCTGAGTTGGCTCTCTTGCTTTGCCGTGTACCACATCCCCCAGTTTTTTTTTTTTGTCTTGGAAGATTGTCAGAATCACATCTCTTCCCGCACCCCCCCACCCCCCCCCCCCAAACCCCCCCTGTCTTCCCCCTTGTTTTCCTTTTTCTGCTTGCTGTGTGGCTGTTTTAGAGATTTCCCCCCCCATTCAACAGCCAATTTTTTTCCACCAAATGATTGCGGGCCCCCTGCTTGGTGAACTTCGACTCTGTTGCCTAGTTTTTTCCCTTTTTCGCTTTTAACCCATCCAAAATCTGCGGCGTGGTCCGAAAAGAGCCAGTTTCTTGCGACCACTGGAGTTATTTTTTAAACGGCGAAGTTGACCTTTTTCCCTGCTAGCGAAGTCTTTCCCCCTCCCCATTTGTAGGCTAATATTCCCTGCAATCAGTTTTCACCTCACACTAATTTGGGGATGCCTGAGTTTTCCCCTATTTTTTAGATAGTTTCATCCTGATCTGCATTGCCCTCTAGGGAGGGCTCCTCGATGTCCTCCCGTTTCTGACTCGCCTTTGCGCGCCATTTCCTTGTTCGCGAAGCCCGCCCCTCCCGATCGCTATTTGCGTCTCTTCTTTTTTTTTGATCCCGGTTTATGATGAGCGACGTGATGGGACCCCTTCCTCCGACCGTATGATCCCCTCACAGAGAATTTTCCTTTTTTTACTCTGCGGGTCGCGGAGTGCTTTTTAGAAGGTGTCTCTCTCCGCTTCTTTCAGCTGAAATAACGTGGAATCCTTCCCTCCCCCCCAACTCGGATCTTTTTCCTCCCTCAATCTCTTGCGGTGAACAATTCCTTGCTCGATTTTCTTTCCTTTCTGCCGGCCACCAGGCTTTCCCCATCGAAACTTTCTTCTGCGTCCTGTGTTAGTCGGTTGTTTTACTGATAGGGATCGGTCCCCTTCCCGCTTGATCCTGGGCGCGAACGCCCCGAGAATGGGCGTTCATTCTTCTTCATGATGCAGCAGATGATGAATGTATTTTTCTTTTCCTGGGACGCCACCCAAGACCTCTGCCTTCACCAAACCAAATGTCGAAGTGCAGATCTACGGCATTCTGCTAGCATCACGGCGGTTACACCCCTTGCTTGCCAACCCCAAAGCGCGTCCCCCACACATGCACTGCCGCCATATATAAATCTTTTCTCGCCTCTTCCACGAAGCAAACGAGTAATCACGATGCTCTCGTGGCAAGATGTTTTCCCCGCTCTTTTTTATAATCAGCTCCACCCTTTTTTTCTGAGAAGATTTTCCATTTTGGCCCCAGCGGCACTCCCCCCAGCGAATCGCCTCACTCTGTCGACCAGGTCGGACGGAAAAGTCCTTACTCGCCCGCAGAACCCCCCCCTACATTGAATCCTTTTTCAAACCTCGGAGCTGCTCTTAATGAAGGTTCTAATCCCCTCTTCCAGTTTGAAGATATGCTCTTCCCTCTCTTTGCTCCTAATGTAACCCAACCTGTGATCTATACGACATTTTTTTCCCGAGAGTTGTTCGCGGGCTTTTCCCTCCTCCCAGTTTTTTTCTTTTTTTCTTTTTTTTTTTTTTTGTTTCCGACCTCCAGAGATGGTATCATTTCTATCTTTTCTCGTTCTACTGTGAGCAATTTTTGATGCTTTCTCCGGCCGTTTTCTCAGTCCCTCGATGAGGATGGAGCGTTCACCCCTCATTTATTTCCCGGCAGAGAGTCTTTTAGCGGACGCTTTTCGTGGAGTTCTTCTAGCCTTTTTCGTTTCGCGGGATGGCAGGCGACAAACCTGCAATCTTTTTTGGGAGACTTTCAACCGTCCTTTGCCGACCCCATTCCCCTCGCGCACCCTGGCGCTTCCTCCAGTGGGATAGACCTCTCGGCAGAGTCTTTCAAACGTTCCCTCATCCCGCGCGCTGAGAGAATGGGCCCCTCTTCAGACTTACCTGACCGTTTTCAACTCGGAAGACAGCCCACTTTCCTTCTCAAGTTTTTTCGGGACCCTCTTTTCAAATCCTCTAATTTGATGGCCCAGTTGAGACGCGCCCCGCGCAAATATCCTGGCACGTGGTATTTTTTTTTCGCCAGGGGTGAGGCTTTCCCCTCCGAGAATGCTTCCCCTCACTCTTTTCCGGACAGGAATGTGATTTGTCTAAAGTGTTCTATGGCTCCAAGAAGAGCATTCCCCAGCATCTTTTTCGATTTTGCCAGAGACGCGGTTCCTTTTCTTTTCTTTCTTCGATTCTCACGTCGTAGAGGATTATGGTCCTGGGAATGACGAAATCCCCGTTGTTGCGAGATCCCCGGATTCTAATAATCTCCTCGTTGTCTTCTCCGAACAATCACCCCGCAAGAACGCGTACTGGCTCCCCTCGGCTTTGCTTTTTTTTTTCGAGCTTCGGCGTCCTGCAAGTTCTCTATTCTAAACTCCAATCACATTTGGCAAAAGCTCTGCATTCCTCTTCCCCGCCTTTAACCCCCTGATGAAAATACTTGCCACCCTTTTTTCCCTTAAGTTTCCTAATGAGGACTTTCTCTGGACTTGACTCTTTATAGGTCTTTCTTCCTAGAAGCTCGCCCTTTCCTCAGAATTGAGTTTCTGTTCTTTTCCACCGACTTCTCCCCTGTGCTTACTTGCAGATTACCTCCATAGTTGGATGCCATCCATCTTGCGCCCGTGTCTGGTCCCCTTGGACAAAAATCGTTTTTTCTCCGCCGACGGCGGTATAGTCGCTTCCTCTGGAGGGCCAGCTTTTTGTCCGGCCTTAGTTTCAGTCGGATTCCTTCCTTTTCACCGAGGTTGTTGTCTCCCTTGCCTGCGCAAAAACATTTTGGAAAGCCCCCCTCCTGACCTCCCTTTCGCGAGTTCAGCCACTTTGACGTATTTCGAAACTCGTAGCCTTCCTTTTGCGGTGCCTGCGCACCCGCGCTTTTTCCAAAAACTTGCTCGAACCTCCCTTCTGAAGTCGCCGCCCCTCTCTTTTTGAGAGGATCCCCCCCCTTTTCTTTTTTTTGTGGATTCGGACCTCTTTCACGCTCGGGCTTTCTTGGATGGATTCCTTTCCCGCATTTTTTTGTTCCTTATCCCTCGCGTGTGCTGGCAGCAGTCATACTTCCCTCCCCAGCCTGCAGATTAAACTTCAAGTACTTTTTCTGCTACTTTTCCTGAAGGTTTGAAAACAACTTACCAATCTCTTCTGTTCAGTATTGCCGAGAAAGGTCTCTTTCGGCTTTTTTCTTCGCTTTAGTGCCTATTTTTGCGGGAAAGAGGTTCCTCCTTTCTTGGGGGGATTCTCTTTGGATTATACGGAGCTTCTCAATGTTCTGCCTTCCCAGCTGGCCCTGCGATTTGGATCCTTTTCCTCTTGCCCGCCCCCTTTTCCTCGAGAATACTTTTAAGGGTCATTCTTTTGGCGCGCTTCTCAAGTTTTGCCCCCTTCGTTCAATTTCATTATTAGCGCTCCATTTTTCCTCCCATTTTAGGAAGTCATATTTTGGGTCTCCAGCATGGGTATGGGGTCTCCTGGATCGCGCCATAGGTTAACTAAAGTCATCTCATCATCTTCCCATTTGGCTCCATATCGGCCTCTTTTTTGCGCGCAGTAAGGTCTCCCCTACTCTCCCCTCCGTCCTACTCCGCCGTGATAATAAAAACCATTTCTCTCTCGCGTCATTGGTTCCCCGTCTCACGTGCAGTCCCCCTTCGCGAAATTTCCTTTCCCTTTTGGACCCTTGAAAAAAGATCCTCTTTTTTGATGGCCGTGCGGATATGTGGGTGGCACTGCTCAAGCGGCTCGGCGGCTCTCCCAATTCACCGACGCCTTTTCTCCCGACCAGAAGAAAATGCATCACCTTCCTGTCGAATTTTTTCCCTTTTTCCGAAATCTGTCTTCTTTTCGCACCCCCATCAGTCGATACATCTTGACTTCTTCTCCTTTACAGAAATCCGCTCCTTCCTTTGCGACAAAATATTCCACTCATCGTCTCCCCCCTTCCCAACTCCACTGAGCCTTTCCTCCCCCGATTCATGATGACATCGAGGCCCTCGCCGACCGTAGTTTCAGCAAGGGTCCCCCCCAAACTTAGAACTTTCCCTCATAACCTCGGTGACTCTTCATCCCAAATTTCAGTGTTTTAACCTAAGCTTTCCCAAGAGCTTTTCGTCCCCTTTCTTTTCTAGCACAATATGTAATTAGCGCCCTCCTGGTCGAAAGTACAGGTTTTTTTTTTTTCATTGACCCCTCTCTGATTCCGTCCTTTGGATGGGGTGAAAGCCTCCTTTTTTTTTACACAGAAGAGGGCTCTCCCAGACACGAACGAATAGACCCTAGTGGCAGGTGCCCCTCCTTCCTTGGACTTTGAGGTGTGGCATTGGTTGGAAACTTTCCCTTTTCCCTCACCAAGAAAGCCTTCCTGAAGGACCATGCAGAACCCTCGAAGCAGGATATGGATTAACTCCCCCGAGGCAAAATACCCTCTGATTATGAGGTGGTCACGGGCCTTCAGCTTTCCCAGGGGTTTCGTGAGAAGCCGTTCCTCCGCTCCTAACATCACGGCTTTGGACCCCCCCTCCCCCCTCCATGGGGCGCCTTCCCTCTGATATGAAGACCGGAAGATATTCCCTCGCCACCTCTTCCCCTCTCCTTAAGAGGGTCAAGCGAGATGGGTCTTTTTCCCCTTCCCCTCCCTGCCCCCCGAGGACCTTCAGGCCGGCCTGCGAACCTTTTCCATGGAATTCCCCAGGCACCCCCTCACAGCCGCCGCAGGTGGTCACCCCCGCAAAAAAAAGTTCTGGGTGAACGAGACAGAGGTTTCAGCGTTTCCCTCCCAAAAGAGATCGCGCATGAACGCCACCATCTCCCCCCCCCCTTTCACGAAAATTTCCTTCGTCGGCCTTCCTTTGCGGAGGATACGTCAGTCTCATTCGCAAGCTGATTCAATTTCTGGCAAGTAAGTAGACACAGACTTGTCGCGAGTCGCGAAACACAGTCTCCCTAGCCGCCCTTTTTTGCCACCCTGCCCGACTCAGGTTTCGCCACTCTTTTTCATTAAGGGTTTTTCTCCCTTTTCCCGCATTTGTAAGGGTCCCTTCTTGGAAACGCACTGGCACAAACCCGGCTCGGATTGCCGCCCTATTTCGCCTTTTTTCGTTGTTCTTACTTATGCCCCCGTCCCCCGCGCTTCGATGCATTTGGGATGCTTCTTTCTTTTTTCCTTGCCGAATTTTTTGAATTTCGTGCCATGATGTAGCAACTATTGGGTCGTAATGGCTCTTTTTGCGATCTTCTGCCGTTCATGAACTGACCCTGTCTCGTTCACGCCTTTGAGTTCTCCCCTTCACATCTGCGGAGTGTTTTTTTTTTTAAGTCACTTCGCCGAGCGGCGGAGCTGCCCTTCATCGTGTTTGCTCGAGAGTCTTTCCTGGGAACATCTTCAGGTCTTTTCCGTGCTTACGCACCCCTTTGGTATATACGTTCCTCTCTCGCGCCTTGAGTCTCCTTACCATTGGTGTCCCCCAGCTGTGAGCTTATCGTTGTATTGGCCTGGTTCAAGGCCTTATTGAGTTTGTTTTCTTGGTAATTTGACCCACTTCTTTCGCCTGAAGTTCTTCTTTCCGCTTTTACCCCCTACTTTCTCCTTTCTCCACGACCTAGGGCATGGTCTTCAATGGTTTTTTTCTTTGTGTTCTGTGAAAAATTTCCCCGCCACACCGCCCATCGCCTCCCAACCACAACACGATGATTGCTTTCCCGCTGGTGAACTCTTTATTTTCCCCCTCGAATGTTCTTCCTATTCTGGGTAGTCCCTTCTTTCCCACACTGCTCGTGGTCAAGAAAAGTCTCCTTGAGCCAAAAATGTAATCTTTTCCTTGGCTACCGTCCCTGCCCCTCTTAGGCCGAAAAGCTTGGTCGAGGACTTTCATCTTACGCGGCTTAAAATGCAGGGAGGCGTCAGTCCGGTATTTTTGTTAGTGTCATTCGATAGTTGGGCTTCCCTTTTCCGTGGATACATGTTTTCCCGGGAGGCGTCCCCTTCCTCGATGTCAAAGAAGATTCGCAGGGATTTGTCTTTCCGATGGAGAGGGTTTTTGCTCGCCCTCGACTCAAGTTTGGATTTCGGTGCCCAGTAGCGGAATCCCTTTGATAACGATGAGCGATTTTTTCCTTGTTCAAAGAAGACCGATGCGAAACTTTTTTTTTCCCCGAATTTCCTGACATTTTTGCGGGTCTCGCGTTGGTGAATGTTCGCAGGTTCTTTTTTTCAGTGCAGAGGACCCCCTGAGTCTGATGCTGCACCCCTGAGGATCTTTTTCAATAGCGGCCCCCCTTCTCTTGCGGTGAAAGGGAAATGCCCTGGCCGTGCGTCCGTCCCTCCTCTGCTGTCTCTAAAATGATGGTTTGCCTTTTTTCCGGTTAGTCAGTGTTTCCCGGCTGGAGCGGAGTTTTTTCCCTTCTGGGGAACCTGTTTAATGGGCGGAGGACGCTCCTCCGCTTTTTCGATTTTGAAGGTATTGCCGATGTTGGTGTTTTCTCTTAGCTGGTATCCCCCATGCTGCCGGACCAAATATTCTAAGTCAGATAGCTCCCTTTCGTGCTTATCCCACCAACGGAGGGCCCCCCACTTCCCCTGTAAACCTCCCCCCATGACTGCCCTTCCGCCCCTTATCCTCTTTTTGCGCGCTTTTCCCTAAAGAAGGAACGACTTCCCCTTACCGTAAGGGAAGCTTTGCCTCCGTATTTTAATAGCGCCCTCTAATCCTCCAGACAGTCCCTCTACCCACCTTATGGCACGCAACCCCCGCGGCCCCAAGCGAATCGCCTTCCCTCCTCCCGAAAAATTTCCGCGAAAAGCCTCTGCCGCCAGAAGAGATTTTTCATTCCTAAGTTGTTTTTTCCCCCCTCAAGACGAACGAAGTAAGTGAAGTCTCTCCCCCCTCGCCGAACCTTTTCCTCCCCTATTTAGGGCCTCTATGACTGCTGCCTCTTCTTCTCTCATGGTCCTCCCCTTCAGCATTCAATCCAGAGAATCACTCTTTTTTCTCTTTCCTCTACAACCCCTTTTCGCCTCGCCCCCTTTCTTTTCTAGCTTCGCTCGAATATATCTCGAGTTCGCCCCCCTCTGCCAATTTTTTTTTAAGCGCGCGGGTGGGCCCCCCCCCTCCCCCTCTTAGATTTTTTTTTTCTCGAAATCGCCCGCTTTAGGTCAGGCAGGTCTGAGTGGCTTTTTTTTTCTCTCTGATGTTTTTTTTTTTTTTCTCGGGCGACAAACTGTCCCCCCCCCAGGGGGATTTTTTTTTTTTTTTTTCACCGGCCGCCTGCCGCCTTTTTAACCTCGATCGGCGCCCAGATGTTTTCCCTTGCTACTTCCACTTGCGGACGCGTCCTCTCTCTGCAGCGCGTACGGCCAGGACCCCTTTTTCGTCTCGGTCCAACGAGAGGCCTTTGCTGTTCTCTTCTTCTCAAGTTTCTCCAGCCATGGGAATGTCTTTTTTCTTTCCCTAATGGAGCTCCCCCCCCTCCGGTAATAAAATCCTCCCGTAAGTCCTCCCCTGCGCAATACCCCTCACTTACCCCTGATTTTCGCCAGGGGTTCAGCCCTTCCTTGCGCGACTGTTGACGAAGCTGGTGCCGCGTTCCCTTCATGTGCTTCTCTCGCAACTTGCAGGACGCCGTCTGCGCGAATGCGCCGAGGGACGAGTGTGACCGCGCGTTATGGGGGCGTGCTTGTTTCTTCTGGGGCATTAGCGATCACTTTTCTATTCTCCTGAAGCAGGGGAATGGCCCCCCTTCTCTTTTACCCTTCCTACTTTGTTGTTGTTTTTCTCTCCCTGTAATTACACTTTTCAGTAATCATCTAATCTTTTCCCTTTCCCCACAATCTCCTCCAAGGCCCCCGCGTACAGGAATCGAGACTCGAAATCGGTCCCATTTTTCTCGCGCATATAGGCTTCCTTCTCTGCCTAAATAAAATCTGGGCACCAGCGTTCTTCCCTTTTCCCTATTCGTGTCGAACCCTGGCGAAAATCCTTTCCATCTTTCCTTCCTTTCCATTGCGCGCTGCGCGTATCCCTCCTTCCTTTCCCTTGCCAGCACCTTTGATGGACCGCGTTTTCGCCTCCTTTGCACCCTTCTGTCGTGGACAACCGATCTCGTCCCTCATCCCTTCGACACTTCCCTTTGTAGTCCCTTTCTCTCCCCAGCTGGCGTCCCCGTGGAAAGCGGGTACTCTCCCTTAGGTTTTTTTCTATTTCAAACTTTCCCTCTCTTTGGCGCCGAGCGCGTCCTTTTTTCCCTTCCCGGCAATTTTTTTCGGCGCTCCAATAACCTCTTTTCGCTCCAGTTTCGCTTGGCGACCCACCCCCTAGTCGCCACGCAGACCTCTCTTCTCCCCACTTCAGAATCTCGCTTTTTTCGTAACGTCCAGCGGACGCAATCGATTTTTCCTCCTGCCCAGCGTCTCTTTTCCCCTCAAAAAAAATTGCTCTTCACGCACAGTCTCCTTACCCCCTTAAGATCGCTCACTTTTTTTTTTTCCTTGAGGGCAAACTTTTATTCGTTCGTTTTTTTTTCCCCGCGATCTCCCTCCCTCTTTTCTTTCTGATGGAATTCCTTCCCCGCCTTTTTTTGGTACCTTCTACCCTGGTCGGGAAGTCAGAGCTTCCCCCCCTCCCCTCCTCTGCGATTCCCCCCTCTCTATCCTTCACTTACTTCTTTTTTCCCCCCTCTTCCGAAGTTTGTCCCCCCCCTCTTGGTCCCATCTGCTGTTCGGCTGCACCCTCCTGTCTTTTTCCCGGCGATTCGGGCTTTCGCAGCGCGGGCCGAACTTTGCTGGTTCCCCTTCCTCGGGGATTCTTTCGGTCTTCCCTCTAGGATACGGATTCTCAAGAGGTTTCTGTACCCACTCATTATTTTTAACTCTTCCCCGCGCCGCGCACGAGTTCTCCCCTTTATGTTCCATTTTGGCCTCCCTTTGTCGATTTGCCCAGCAGGTGTTTTTTCCGGAATTTCTATCTGACTTTCGACCTTTTTTCCTTCGAACCCCGATATGGTATTGTTTCAATATGGTAGGGAATCACCAAACCACCTTCCTTAATATAATTTTTCCCTTTTTCGATAATACGCTTCTGAGGTTCCCGGTTCAAAGGGACGTTCCCCAGACAACGAAGAAACCCCCGCAGAAGATCCAACCGATGAAGAGTCTTGTGTTAATGATAACGGGACATGCACCCCCTCGAGAAAGGCCCTCCATTTCACAGCCTCGCCGAGTAAAAAGATCCTAGTTTTTTTTTTCGGATGCTATCTCCATTCATCTTGCAAAGCTGGTCTGGCGCCCTACCTTCGACAATTCAACCTTTTTTTAATAGGCGTCTTGAACCGAAGCCCCTTCCCCCTTCTCTGTTCGACCTTTTAGAATCGGTCTTATTTTCCCTCAAGGCGCTCTGATCCACATTCTCCTTTTCCTTTTTTCCGAAACCCTCTTATTCTTTCGTCGTCGGATTCTGCGAAAACCTCTTTCGCGAAGCCCTTCCCCCCCCGCGCGCAAAGCCGATTTTTTCCCCTGCTGACCCCCCCTTCCTGCGCCACGTCGTACGGCATCCCCTTTCTCCACTTTCCCTATAGAATGACCCTTACCCGTTTTCAAAAACCTCCATTCCTGCCTCCCCCCATTTCAGTGTGCATTCCCCTCGTAAAGATTGCAGGTCTTCTCGGCTAACCTTCCCCTGGCTAGCCCTAATTTTTCAGTCCTTTTTAAACTCCTGTCCTGAAAAGTTTTTACCAGGCTTTTTTCCTGAGCGATTCCGCAGAGCTTAGGGGTTTCTTCTTATACCCCTGAAGATGCAAGACTATCATGGCCTCCCCCTTAAAGTGTCTTGGCAGTTTGCCCGCAATCATTTTTGGTTTGATGCGCTTTTCCTTTTTGAACGTTATCAAAGTTGTACTCCCCTCCCTCCAGTCCTCAGGCCAAGTGTGAAGACCATGCCGCCTTTTCTTCTCCTTCAGGGTCTTCCTGAAGTCTTCTGGACAAGCGGCCCTTCCCAACACGTATTTTTCTTCGGTCAGGGCCAGCCACCCCCTCTAACCTGGGCCCAAATCACTCCTGAAGCCGTCAAGTCCCCCCTACGACCGAGAAAAGGATTTGGACAACACCCGGAATTTTGTTACGAAGGCCGCTAGCGAGATTCGAGACCCAAGTTTCCGCACGATTCTCGCTTTTCCCTCTGAAGATGTCCTTAGATGGGCACGCTATTTTCCCCCAACCTCTGCCATTCTCAGCGCGGAATTCTTCCCCATTACTCACGGAAAGCCCTTTCTTCCGTTGTTCTTTCTCCCTAAAAGGCTTTGAACGAGAAGAGGGAGTCAGTCGCCGGCAGAAGACCCCTCCCTTTAAGAAGAATCGCGCCTTCTCCCCCTTTTTTTCTACCTCCTTTTTTTCCTTTTCCCGCCAGAAATGTGGTTGCCCCGTCTTGCATGGCACCGTTATCCAAAGGAGACTTTTCGTCATCTCTCGATTCCACTTTGGAAAGTTCCCTTCCCCCCCTCAAGGAAGGTTCTCTTTCCTTCCTTTTCCGCCTAAGAAAGAAGCCCTTTTCCCCTTGTTTCCATGCCCGAGACTCAGGTTT
>Ga0179593_1567883_pt1 | contig 15540 bp, 18 predicted proteins | sample CZODoug2_1_08_16_FD_185931 | JGI IMG/M metagenome (GOLD analysis project Ga0179593, IMG submission 185931) | Vadose zone soil fungal communities from Angelo Coast Range Reserve, California, USA - CZODoug2_1_08_16fungal (PacBio error correction) | ecosystem: Environmental > Terrestrial > Soil >... | reverse complement strand
CTCCTCAGGAGTTGGTCTGGCTTTTCTCCCCCTGCCCCTGACCCCTCAGAAAAGGAATAGAGCTTTTTACCTTATCTTTTCATGCCGGTGATCCTTCTTTTTTTTTGTTGCCCTTTTTTCTTAACCATGGACTTTCCCCCCTCGCCTTCTTTTTTTCCTACCGGTCCCCCCTCCCTGTCTTTTTTCTTTTCTTTCCCACTACGTGGTTGAATCGTCTCTTTCTCCATGAGAAGTTTCCCTTTATCGCCCCGCCGTTTTCCCCCTAGGTCAGCTTTCCCCTTACATCCCTCCCTCTTCTTTTGCCCCCTTTTGAGGAGGACAACCCCTTCACCTTCGCTCCCCCTAATCTCCCTCCCTTCTTTTTTCGAAAAATAATTTTTTCCCCCCCAGGACTTAGAGCGATCCCCTCCTGTATTGTTCTTTTTTTGACCCCTTTCTTCGTTTTCTCCCACTTTCGGGGAATTTTTCCCCTTCGAGACTTTTTTACTTTCCCCCGGCCCCCCCAAGGTCTTTCCCCCCCACTACAGCCTCTTTCTTCGAAGTCTTTTTTCGTGATATCCCCCCTCCCAGCCCCTCTTCACCACTGCTTCCTCCCCCCCTTGTCCTAACGCCGGTTTTTCCACCTGTTGGAATCTTTCTCGCCCTTTCACGGAAAATTTTCTTGCCCTCCTGTCTCTTGACCCCCCTCGCACATGTTTTTCTTCCCGAGAGGGTTCATTTCTCTTTCGCCCCCAAACTCCCCCCTCCTTCCTGTATTCCAGACTCTACTTTTCTTCCCCAGTCCACACCCGCTTTCCCTTACCCTTTTTTAGGTAGGTACGTATGCCCTTTTCCCCTGAAGAGATTGCCCCCTTTTTGAACTGACGCCGATTCCTTGATTTCGTTTGCTGGGCTTCCGGGACAGCTTCTGAAGGCCCCCTTGAGTACGATAAGGACGTTTTATTCCTCGAGCGTTCTTTTTCCCTCCTCCCTCCCCCATTTTCTGCCTCCCCCTCGACGTTCCCGTGAAGTTGTTTTGACTCACAAACCGTTCTGGTATGAGCAACCATTTCGTCCCTTTCCCTCTGGCCCGGCAACCTCCTTTTTGTATGTTGTTTTTATTTTTCAAAAGTCATTCCCCTTTTTCATTGGCGTCCTCTCTAAAGGTAGTTCATCTTTTGCATGCTTCCTTCTAATCCCCTTGAGATCTCTTTGCTGTTGCAGACTTCCCCCTTGAAATTCTTGACTTCTTGAGGCTTCTTTTTTTTTCTGATCTACATCTTGACCCTCCGAGTTCCTTCGGTCTCGGATAGCCCTTTCTCTCCCGAGACATCTCCCTTTCAGGTTTAACGCCTGGATTGAGGAGAAGCACCTAGTAAAGTCACTTATGTTTGCTGTAAAAGCTTGCGTTGACTTCACTTTAGAGTTCCTCTTTTTTCGTGAGTTTAGGTTGCCTGGCTCACCCGTGAACTCTCCTTTTTTTCCTCCCCGTCAGAACGTTTTTCCGTGCCAGCTGAACGATCTAGTCCCCTTCGTCCCTCTCCCTGGTCTTTGACTCTTCTTTTTCCTGTGTTTCTCTTCTCACCCACCTCAGTTCCTCTCTTCCCTTCCATCTGGAAATCTCTTTTCTTTCCAACCGCCGTGAATTTCCCTTTCTTGCATGAAGCTTCCTTTCCCCCCCCTTCCCCCCCTCACCGTTCATGATGCCCCTCTTTCCCCTATAAATTACCGCTTGGCGGTCTACCGCCTTCCGATAAATACCCCCTTAATGCATCCCCCCCTCTTTCCCCAGATTTTCCCTCTTCCTGGCGAAGGTTTGTCTAATACCTGACGGCCTCTAAGGTTCTCTGATCCTGATCCCTCCCCCACCAAGACTTTTTCAGGAGGCAGGGGAAACCCCCCCTTCCTTAGCCGAGTCGGAGAATGGAGTGAGTCCCCCCTCGTCCACCCTCAGAGTGCCGGTCCTGCTTCCGCCCCCTTTTATTGATTTTTCCACCGTCCACTGCTTCCCTTCATCTTTTTTCCTTTGAGACACCCTTACGAATTTCAGCTGCTTACATATCCTTGTGGATTTCCCCACCGTGGTTGAGGCCTTTTCTGCTTTTTCATCAGCTTTCTTTCGCCGGACCATTTCCCTTTTCCTCTCTTACCCCTGACATCGTGGCATTTCTTTTGCAGCGGGTCCTCGCCAGAAGTCCTATTCCCCCTTTTCAATTCTATATTTTTTTTTCAATTCCCCCTTTTCCATCCTCTGGCCCCTCGTTCCTTTCCTTTGTACAAGGCTGCTTTTGCTGCCCCGGCTTTCTTGGAACCCGCTTTCTGACCCCTTCCGACCTGAAATCTGTTGAAATTTCCAAGGGCTTTTTCTCGTTGGACCGATATTTCAAGTGACTCTTTCTTCCCAACTTTTACCTGTTGAGTCCTTCAAGATCGAATTCCCCGCCCCCCTTTTGTGCTTCCCCCCTTTTTCCGTTTTTTTTTATTTTTCTGGGATTTTTTCGGCAAGCTACTCTTTCTTCTTTCCAGAGTCCCGCGAACCCCCTCGACTTACATGCGACGCGGTCCTTTTTCTTTCCCATAGAGTCAGGGTACATGGTTTGGCCGACCGTTTCCTTAAGTTCCCCCTTTTCCTTTTGCCCTTCTTCCTTTGAAATGGTGGCCTCATTTTAAACTTCTTATTCCCCCTTCCCGTTCACCGGATCCCTTCCAAAAATCCTTGAGTAGCCCTTTGGATTCCCCTCCTTTCTATCTTCTGAGAATTCCCCCCCCCTCTCGGCTTTATCTCTCTTTTCTCGTCATGGCCTATGCCAAAAACCCCCTCTTTCCTCTCGACCCCTTTCCCAGTAGTTTCTCATGCCATAGTCCAATAGACCTCGAAGCCTCTATCGGGTGACGAAAGTTGATTAATCATCTACCTTTTCTTGGATGGGATTTTTAGACCCCCCTCCCCCCCCCCAAGTCCCCGGGGGGGGGCGGACACCCCCTTTTCTGGAGAGGTCTTTTCTTTCTGGTGAGTCCATTCCCTAAGGCTTGGCCAGCACCCCCACGACCCCCTTTCCTCATTCCCTCCCCCCCCCTTTTTTGGAGAGATTCTTTAGTTAGGTGCTTCTAGACCCCCCCTTTGATTCCCCTTTCTAACTCATACGTCTCTGGCCAGCACTCCTTTCGATGGACCCCCTCTTTCCCCTTTTTTTTTGTCTTTTCCCCAGGCCCCTGCCCAAGCCCTTTTGCCCCAGAGTTGCCTGTCAATCCCTTAACCCTCTCCCTCCTTCCAGACTCGGTTGGCTCTCATGGATATTCTTCACCTCGCTCTCCTCCTGTCCGGTCTAGATTTTTTCTCTCATATGTTATTACTGTCCCATAGATCTTCTTTTCCGGGCCTCTAGAAGACTTTTCCTTCTTTCGACCTCGGCTTCCCCCATGATGGCCAGGAGTTTTTTCCCTTCATTGGGGACTTGCGCCCCCCCATTTGGAGAAAGTACGTTTGCTGTGGGTTCTTCGCTATGCCCCGCTTTTTCCTTGGGACCCCTTATTTTTCTTTTCGGCCCCCCAAAGGTTCCCTTCTCTAGGTCCACTTTCCTCCTGCATGTTCGAATGGTTCGGTCCCTTCTCGAAATAAACCCTCGCCGCCCTGGTGAAACGCCATTCATGGGACCCCCCTTTTCAATTTAGGCGTTTCTTTAGTCCCCCTGTAGATTGATCTTGTCCTCCGGACCAACTTTTCATCTCAGCCCTCCTGTAGAGTCTCCCCCCTAAAATTTTCCCCCCCCTCCTTTGAGATTTTCGGCGTCTTTTTTGACTTTTTCGAGAATTTTTTTCGGGGATTGTAAAGATTCCTTTTACTTGCACTCCCTCAGAAGATTTTCTTTTAAGTCTTGCACTTCCCCCCGATCCTTTTGATAGCGCCCTTGTGCGTGTGCAAGGCTCTATAAGTCAGTACCGCTTCGGTCTCCCCCAAGAATTCGGGTTGATGAAGAGTTTCTTCCATGGTACTCTCAACCCTTTTAGGTTGACGCCAGCGGGTGAGTCCCCTTCCTTTCAGCCCCCCCCCCCCTCTTCACTTTTTTAATGCTCCTGCCTCTTGACCCCCTCCCCCCCCCCCCCCTCCCTCAGGGATGGCGGTTGTTTGCCCCAATATCCACTTTTTCTTTTTTAGATGCGACCCTTCGGACTTTTCCCTTTGAGTCTGAGATCCCCTACACTCATTTCGGTTTCCTCTCCCCCCCCCCCAATTATACTGCTCGTTCACGCCTCCCTGCTGTTCCTATTCAGTAATTTCTCCCCGGCTGGTTGATATCGAAGCCCGCGCTTTTCTCTTTGATGATTGGTTATGATAGAAACCTCTCCTCCACGTCCCAGAACGTCGGTCCTCCTTTTCATTTTCCTGCTCCCCCTCCCCTCCCGCCCCTCTCGGATGTTCTGACGTACTTCCCTCTCCATCATTTGGTTTGCCAGAAGGTGCTTCAGGCGCCTGCTGGCTTCCGACGCTCTTCCACATTGACTCGGCCAATCGTCCTCACGTCATGCCTTTAGGAACTCTTTTTTTTTTTCATCCCTGCAGAGCTTTTCTATACTTCCTTTTTTCTTGTTGTTGAGAGCTCCTTCCCCTCCGACTTCGAGGGAGTCCCTTTCGTTCAACTGTCACGGCCTGACTTTACTTGGGTTTTGCAAACCATCTCTTCATGTGACTCCTCCCTGAGGTTGGCATGACTCTTTTAGTCCCTGATTTTGTTCGTGCTTCGGCAGTAAAAGAATTCCTTCCCTCTCCCTATAAATTGATTTTCTCTTGTGGGGCTTTCCTTGTAAATAAACCCAGGGAAAACGTCCTGGTAGGATCAGGACGTCTCGACCTCTTTTCTCCCCCCCATGAGGGACCCCCCTCCCTCCTTCGAGATCTGGGGTTGAAGCCTTTCCCGTCGGCCGCTTCCCTAAATCCTTCTCTCCATGAGTGCCGGTCCCCCTGCGCTCCTGACTCCATTGCAATGCCAGAATTTCCCCCGTCCCCTTTTTTCTTGCCCACCCTCCTCCAGTGTTGCGGTTTTTCCCGGGACGACTCTTTTCTTCCCTACCCTTCCTTTGGTTTATGGCAACACCCGTCGCTTTGCGGCTTCCGTGCTCTTCCCGCTTGGGCGTTCCTGACTGTCCTTATAGTTCATTTTCATCCCTTTCCTTTCTTGCCTCTAGTTCTTTCTCCGGAACGCTTGGACGAGAGCTCCTATGGCCCCCCAAATGTCTCCCTCTCTCGGTTTCCCTTCCCTCCCTCTTCTGTACTTCTTTTGGCCCCCCCCTTCCTTTCCTTGAGATCCACCGAAACACCGATTATACTACCTAAGTTATCTCATTCTTACCCCTTCGCCCCTTCCATACAATTTCTTGATTTTAGGCCTTTCTCCCTTCCCCGGGTATCCACCCCTTGAAGTCTACAGTATCAGATAGTAAAGGGCCCTTCCTCCCTTTTCTTATCAAAGAGGTTTGTGGCCTTTTGGCCTTTTTCTTACGACAGTTTCCCAGACCGTCCCCCCCCCCTTCTCCCATGAGCGATTTGTTCTTTTCACCTGCGACTGTCTCCCCGTTGCCTCCCCGGTTCCCCCTCCCCTCCTCCTGTTTTTTTACAACTGATTTTTCTCCAGCCCCTGGACTTGCAGAAATCCCCCCCCCCCTTCCCTTCCGAGAACATGTTGAAAGGACACATGGCTCAGAGCCGCCTTCCCAGCCTTTCTTTTTTTCCAGCTTTGCCTATCTCGACCGATATTTTTCGGGTCCCCCAGTATCCCCTTTTTTTTTCGATACCCTTTTTCTTCTGCAAACTCTTCGTGGCGCTAGCTTCGCCCAGTCTTCAGTCGCCTACTATGCGCCACCCCGGGACCCCTCCGCTAGATTTCAATGCGAAGGGTTTTTTCTCCCCCCCCCACCCAAAGAAAGGCACACTTGCATGCATAATTCGCAAGGTTGTTTCCCGGTGTACTTCTTTTTTTTTCAGTGTCTCAGGACAGCCCTCCCCCAAACCTTTGCATCTCTCTTTTCCCCTATACGCAGTTTTTTTTCTGAGAGTTCCAGTTCCCCGTTTTGTGCGGTCTTTCCCACTGCTGTATAAACCCTAGTTCGGACGGTCTTTCCCCTCTTTCTCCTTATTGGTGTTTTCTTCCCGGAAATAATATACACACTTTCGCGGATGAACATCACGGTCCTCCCTCGACCGCTTGCTCAGGGAACCACCCTTTTGCTCGGACCTCATGCGACTCTCCTCCCGCCGAGTTGTCACGTCTCCTCATTTTTTAAGGAAGCTTGCCCATGTCTTTCCCCCAATCCTCTCTTTCTTCTTTTTTTTCAAGTCTCCTGACAAAGAGATTCATTCGCCCCCCTTTTACAACTTCCTTCCTGCTAATAACTCATTTTTTCCTAATCATTTTTGATGGACTGGATGACACGAACTTTTTCTTTCATCTCCTTCCCCCCCCATTGGACTTTCCTTTTCAGTGGACCACTTGGGAGAGACCCCCCTTTTCTCCCCTCTCCTCGGTCAATACCTTCGCGCATGCTAGAATGTTTCGTTTTCTAGAGACCATCCCCTTATCGTGTTCCTTCCCCTTGAACCCTCCCCTCCCCCGTCCCCCTTTCCTCGACGTATACTCTGTCGACTTGTATTCAAAGTGCGTCCTTCCTCGGAAGAGTAATCCGTGCCCAAATCATCAAGCTCCCTTGTTCTCCCCAGAGTGTTCAACTGTCTCAGTTCTCTTTTCCTTCCTCCGCGGTTTCCTTTTCTCCAGCTTTTTTTTTGAGGTCTCAGCACCAGATTTTATGATCTTTTGCCCGACTTCTGTTCAACCGACGAGAATTTCGGGACTTGATTTTCGACTGGTAATGCGGCATCGCGACCTTATTTCCTTTTTACTCGGCCTTCATGTCTTCTCCCTCTCCTAAACCGGGTGAACCCTCTTGGCGCCCCAGAGTTTTGAATCCCACGGTTTTTGCTCAAAATTCCCCCTTTTTTTTCTTTTGAGTTAACGAACCCTTTTTTTGACTTGGGTATGGACACTCCCGCCTTTGAGGTATAGGATGCGGACTTCCTTAAATTTTCCCCTTTTTTCTCTCCTCCCGGTTACCTTTACGAAATGCTCTATGCGGTCGACGCCTTGTAATAATTTCTTGAGCTCACAACGGTTGAGATGGTCTTTTAAGAAGGGAGATCTCCTTCCCGGGGACGTCCCGCCAAGAGTCCTCCCCCCTCCCCCCGAGTTTTTCCTTTTTGGGATTGCAGGCGCCGCCCCCCCTCGAAAAGCCGAGTAGTCCATCTTCGGCCTGAATTTCCTCTTCCCTCCGGGACTTTTCCCGATTGCTGGCCCTTGAAATCCCTTTTTGAAAGCCGTCAGCACTCATGCAGGGGGACAGGCCCGCTCCTAGGACTCGACTGCGCTTTCGGTGAGATCTCTCTTTTTCCTCAGTGTTTTTTTTTCTTATAAAGCCCTCCTTCTCGCGATCGTTAGGCTTTCTTTCCGTGTCTCTGCGGAGGGCTCCTCCTCTTTCCAGAAGGCGGAGCGGAACGGGCACAAATGAAACGTATGATTCTCGATCGCTAATTACCGGCCGTCCGAGCGTGGCATCCCGCCGTTCAAGTTCTTTGCGGCGGGTTTTCTCCCCCAAAGTCGTTTTTTTTCGTTTCTGCGAGAGTTTCGATCATCCAGGAGGTCCCCCATAAGCAGGGCGCGTTTCTCGATCTTCTCCCTCCCCACTCTCAACTTTCCCCCCATTTTACCCCAGCCCCCCTTTGAAAGTCCCTTTTTTCTGACCCCAAGAGTCACCCTAATGATTGCCTCCCTTGTATAATGGAATCCTTAACCTTCTTTTTTTTTTCGCCCAACTTCCTCTCTTTTCCACCCAGAATATTGCGGGTCTACGGAATTTGTTTTCTTACCAGCCCGTGGTCCCCCAATTTCAGCTTTGCTTTTCTCTGCTTTACTAGCTGGTGAACCTTCCCATTTTTTTTTTGTAGTTTTCGATCCTGATCGTGTTGGCCCAGGATCCTGCAGTGGGCTTTGCTGCCGCATTGGGCCCGCTCCTTCTCCTCTTTCCCCCTTTTTTTTAACTTCCCGGGGCTCATAGCTGGAGACTTCTTTCGCCTTCCGGCTGTTTTCTTGTAGATACCTCCCCCTCGCTGGTTCTTCAGTCCCTCCTTTCCCCGCCAGTTGCCTTCCTGGAGATTTTTTCTCCCCTCATTTCTTCCCAATTTTCCGTTTTTCCCCACCTCTCCCCGATTCGACGTTCCCTCAGGAGTTACGCAGCGCTTGGCATTTGTTTAGGGCTTTTTCCTTTTTTATCCCCGTCCAGTGATGTGTCGAGACCAAGAAACAATAATACATGAGTTAGGCGGATTTCTTTTTAACTTTTTCCTACCCTCCGAGTCTCCTTCTAACTCTTAGAAATGTTCCAACTCAAACGACTTCCTTCCTCCAGTTTCCCGTTTGCAGGAGCAACCCCCTGATTGAATCAAGAAGTTTCCTGGTTTCACTCCTTTTTTTCATCCTGCTAAATCCAGCTTTCGGACCACTTCCCAGGCTTCCTATCGAGGGGGATACCGTTTGAAAACTATTCTTTCAGCAGTAGTGACGAGATGCATCAGTCTTATAGCCTTCGCTCCCTCTGAGAGGCGTTAGTTCCCATCGAATTCTTCCTTCGATAGAGTTGGACGTCAGGGCTGCCGCACCCCCGTCCCTTCTTTGAGTTGGAGCGAACCCTCCCAAACCCAACCCCCTCAGGCTCACCTGCTGGAAACTCCTTGACTAAGGTGCTTGGCCTTTTCTTGGTTATCCTTGTCCGTGGCACCCAACCGTTTCCTCATCCTCCTTTTTTCGAGAGATGCCGCCGGCTTTGGTGGGTGCTTGAGACCCCTTCCCTTTCTCCCCCCAGAAAAGTAATTCCAGCACATTTTTTCCTTCCTCAGGGTATCACTTTTTGGTTGTGGCGTTTCTCCAAACTAAATTACGCCAATTCTCCTTGTTCCCCTCACCTTGTGTCCGTCTTTTGACCCAAGTTGGGTGGCGCCTAGTTTCAACTCCTGGTTATGGACCTGACCCTTGTCCTCTTTTCTCTTGTCTCTCTGACATCGCCCTTCTATTGAGCCTGGAGCCCTTTTCTATCGAGGAAAAGGGCATCGCGCTTTATCCTTTTCCCTCAGTTCCCCTTAACTCGTCCTCTCAAATGGCCCTTTGAGCGGCTGGTTAACAGAAGACTTTCTTCGTGTGATTTCTAGCTTTATGCCACATTTTTCTCTGGTACCCCTGGGGACCTCGCGGGTCGGAGGTAGAATTTTTACAATACTCTTTTTCCTTATTCGATTTTTTTCTCTTGTCTCGAAGGACCAAGTGTAGATTCTCCGAAATGGGTCCCCACCCCGATTTCCCAATATGCCGGAGCTCTCCCCTGCCGTGATTCTTCGATTTGATATTTGAGAACGGAAAGTCATATAAGTCACGGAAGCTTTTGACCCTCCCTCTTGTCTCCCTATTTCTGTTTTTTCAGTTCGCTCGTCGTTGGTCTCCTCCAAGGAGTTGCGCAGTTTTTAAAGGTACTCCCAGGGTCCAGAGTATGACGCGACTCTCTTTTTTTGAATTGTACCCTCGTGACTTTCCTCTCCTTTTATTTCTCTTTCCATTTTCGCCGCTGTTTTCGAGATCCCGGACTTTGATAAGTCTATCTGGTAAAAACTGGTCAGCGGAACATCCCTTTAATTTTTTTTTCTGTTCTCTCTCAGCCATTTCCCGCTCGGGGTTCTGCTCCCTCTAATCTAAGGGCCGATTGGCCCAGGCGAGTGTTCTCCAGCACCCCCCCGAAAATCCCCCCATGGCTTGGAGTAAAGCGCGCCAGCTGCAACGTTTCCTTTTTTCCTCAATTTCCTTCGATTTTTCGATTTTTCATTGAGATTTTTTTTGAGCTGGCTTTTATTTATCGAGAGATATGTCGCAAATTTTTATTGGTGCCCCTGATGAACCCCTGCCGCCCTCGTGGTTGGACATGGTCCTTCAGGAGCCCCCCCTCTGCCCCTAAATTGATAGCCCGCGGGGAGTCCCCGTTGTTCCTTCCCTCTCTAGTCTCCTCTTTTGAGTTTCTCTCATGGAGGCTTAACCCTCTCCGATCGTTTCTCCCGTCAAGAACAGTTCCTCATAAGTTCCGATGGAACGATGCTCGGCCTCCTTTTTTCGGTGCTTTCTTCTTTCTCTCCCTTCCACTTTCGCTTTTTCACAGAACGCGGACGATTCTTTCCGGAATGACGTGCAACGCGCTTTTCCTGTGTAGATAGAGTGAGCAGTCTAAGCGTAAACGGCGTCCCCCCCTTTCATGATTCCCCCTCCCCTATTCCTGGAACTAATTTGCCGGCAGAATGCCCGGCCCCCCGCCTGTCTTTTTGCGAGTGGGACGGCGAAATTTGCGTCCTGCGGGCTCCCCCCCTAAGGCGCCTACGCTTCGCGATCCCGACTTTTAAGGAGTTTTTCCCTTTCGCATTTGCGCTCGCGATCCTTTTCGAAAAAACGTGAATCCCAATGATTCCGACCTTTCTTTCCCTCCTTCCCCTTCCTCCAGGATTTTGCTTTCTCACAGTCCCCTCCAGAAATGGGTCCTAGCGCGTTTCAGTTCGCTGCCTTGTTTTTTCTTCACCAGGATCCTTCTTTGATCTCACCCTGCCACTAAACGGTCGATCTCATCGCTTTTTTTTCCATGACACGTATCGTGCCTTTTCATGTATCCTGCCTCTCCCCCTGGAGCGAGCCGCTTCGCGTAAAATAGAGAGGCTTCCCCACAAAGTGCCTTTACGTGCCATACTATTACCCTGAGGGATTCCGATGAGCGGAACGGTTCTTATCTAACCCCGATAACCTCTCTCAATCCTGTGACACCACAATATCGGTTTGATTTTGGCGTCTTGATCTTTCCCATTTTTCCGTGTCAGACAAGTCAAGATAGACACTGTCCCACTCCACTTTTTTTCTTTTCAGCTGCCGCTCTTGCTCCTTTTGGTCCGCGGGCCCAGGGGACTTCCGTTGTCCCGAAAAGCCCCCTTCAGACATGGTTCTTTTTCGGATCTCGAAGGTGACCTGTTTGCAGACCCTTTTTCCCACTCTCTGAGTTTTTTCCCTCTTCCCCCCCCTTTTTCCCCTCAAGCCGTGAAGTCAGGCCCGATTTTTCCCACCCGTCCCTTTCGAAGGAGATTACGTTGTCCAGAAGGGCTTGAAGAGCTTTTCTTGAAGTCCTCTCTTTCCAGGATTTGTCCGATACCTCCTCTGAAACCCTCTCTCTCTCCAGCGCGTGCAGTTTAGGCGTCAACTCCAGGCTCTTCCCCAACGTAGCGTTAATTCTACTCTATCTAGTTCATGAAGTCCGGTCGTAATGTCCTTTCCGACCAAACCCAAATCTTCCCAGGATGGATTATTCCGGCGCACGGGCTGTCCGTTCGGGCGGTGCGTTTCGAGTCCCCAGGTCCTCCCAAATTTTCTCTACTGTTGTTGTGGCTCTACTTTTCGGTGATGGGACCACGGATTGATTGCTTCCATTTTTCCCCAAGAAAATCCTTCACCCCCCCCCAGTCACTTCGTTCCCCCAGAAGGTTCTTACACCGCCCCGAAGTTTTTTTTTGCCGCACTCCACCTCCCGAGAGACGTGACGTCTTCCTCCCCGAGTGTCCGTCCCCGAATTTTTGAGCATCGGATGCTTGCTAGGCCCTTAGTCGCCGCGCTCGCTCCGCTCGAGATTTATGAGCTTGCCCATGAGGTTTTTCTCCAACTCGATCTCTAGATGGAGCCTCCCTCTTCGTACGGTAACCCTTATTCGCCATTTCTTTTGTGAACAACATCGTCTTTTCTCTCTTGATCAATCAGGTTGCCCGATTCTGTTTTAAGGTTCCTTCCTGCGCTGAGTTCCCACAATTTTGGCCGAGGGTTCAGCGTTCAAGTCATAGCGATTTTCTTGCGGCCCTCCCAAAGCCCTTCGCTATTTATTATGCGAAGTCTTTTGCCCTCAACTTTCTGTTCCCGAGAAACTTTGCCAACCCCCACGCCCAACTCTTTTTTTCCCCCCTGCGCAACTCCTCTGGTCGTACTCCCCCTGATGTCCTTCATTGATCTTGGAGAGCTCTCCCGTGACCCCCCATTTCCTTTTTTTCTCTTTGGCAACGGGCATGTCGTTCCAGTGCTTTTGTTGACAGCGCGGTTTCCGGTGTTTCCCCGCCGTCTTAAGACCCTGGGACAGTTTTTTTTCAGAGACTTCTGCTGCTTGGCACCTTTTATTGAAAAAGCGAGAGGCTCTTTTGCTTTTTCTTTTTTCCTCCGGCCCCGGCAATCCGCCCCTAAATTGTTGGTTTAATAAAGTTTTCTTTAACCTTCCTGTTTCCTCCCAGAGGATGCCGCGCCGTCCGCCGCAACTGTTCTTTTTTTTGACCCCCCCCCTTGCTGGTGTCAAATTGCCCGCCGTCCAGCAACCCTCGCTTGGCTTTGTTTCAAGCCAGCCGGGTTCCGATGTAACATCCTTCCCTCTTTATAGACTCGCCCCCAAGTCGGCACCTGAGAATTTCTCCCCTTATCCTTTGAGAGATTTTTTCGCCCCCGCAGGCCTCTTTTCCCCCCCTGGGAGATGTCGTTTTGCTTTATACTTTTGAGCGCACCAGCGCTATGGTCACTTCCCAACTAGCTCGCCAGATTTGCTGGTGCAGCCCCACTCGCAAGCAATTGCGCCGAGGGATGTCCATTTTTTTGATGTAGTTCTATATGCCCAGTTCTTTCTTTTTTTTGACGTCCCTTCTCTTGCTGGATTCTGACTTCCAGCGCGGTTTTCCTCCGTCAGACCGCAAGAGAACGATCTCTTCCTCCTGCCGCCGGTCGTTCGGTTCTTCCTCCTCCTCCGTTTTTCGAGCATCACCTTCTGAGGCTTTCCTCTTCTTCCCTGACTTTTTCCCCACTCTTTCAATGTGAAGTTTTTCCAGCCTGGCCCTGAGCGGAACCCTGCTAACATCACGTCATGATGTTCCCTTTCCAATCACGGCTCCTAAACGCTCTGGCCTCCTTCGATTGTCGTTTCCTCCACCTTTTTGTCCATGGCTCCTTCCTCCTTAGACGAGTTTGCTTTCATACCTGAGGAGGCCCCCATAACTCGTTTCCTTCGATTGGCGGCTTCTTAGGCATCCACCTCTACATTTGGCCCGGAGGATCGATCATCGGCCCGCCGGAGACCCCCGAGAACTCAAGAGTGCCCCGATATGACGCCCTTACCCTTTCGAAATGATTTTTTCGACTGTGCCCACCTTTCATTGAACCATCGCACTTTTTTTCCGTCTTTACCTCCCCTTTTTAGTCAAAAACCGGCAGTTTTCGGTCGAGGAGTCTTTCTTCACCGGAAAAGGGGTTCTTCCGACCTTCCTCTCTTTGCATCCCCCTTTTTTCCTACTAGAGGCTGCGCCGCATGCTCCCTCAAGTAGCATCAAATATAGGAGGTTCCCTTCCCCCCAATCGGACGTTCCTTCTACCTGGGCGGGTCTTGCGATTTGGCGTGCTCTCTGAAACCCTTCTTCTAGCATTCCTTCCTTTCGCCTTGGTCCCCCGGAAGTCCCAATCACACAATTGACTTTTTGTAGACTCCCCTTCTTGACCAACCGTCGAAAAGCTCAAGTCCTACACTCCTTTACGCGCCGCGACATTTGTTGCGTTCGGTTTTTTTTTACCCTATATTCGTCTCCCCGACTACAACATTCGATACATGCGCCCTGAGAGAGTGGACCTTCATTTCCCCTTGGCGTTCTCTCAAGTTCACGATTTTCCACCTCTTCTAATCCCCCCCTTCTTATGTTTACATGCGCACCCTCTTTCCCCTCATCAGGAAGCTGCCAGCACTTTGAGTTTCCTTCTGTACTCTTTGCGTTTTTTCCCTACGGCCAACCCCCACATTCCGCTCTGAAAGCCTCGAGAGAGTTTTATAGTTCATTTTTTTCGTACCTCCTTCCCCTCCCTCCCCCCGAGACGAGGTGGCCTTTCCGGTGCTGATCAATGGAACGCTCTTGGTATGATGTCCTGGTACAAAAACCAACTTTACACGCCGTCTTTTTCTGGGCGGGGGACTCTGGTTTTCTAAGGGCCGTTATCGACCGCACACCCCCTTGGCGCATCTCTCCCTCTCCACCACTGGGTTTTTCTTCTGTTTTTTGTGGTGGCACATTTCACCCCGCTACCAGACCCCTCCTTCCCCTCCTTGCCAGAAAATGATTCCTTTTTAAAGCAGGTTTTTTTTTTTTTTTGCTCCCTAATAGTTTCTCGGCATTTTTTTTTCCACCCCCCTTTCCAACAAGATCCCTGCGATCGAGTGCGTCTTTTGTTAAATACGTTTGGTGTTTCCCCTTTGAAGCCTCCTGAACACTTTGGCATCTTGAGCATTTTTTCTTACACAAATAGCTTCCTTTTCTCATTGGACCGAGCCTTTTTGATTCCCCCCGAGATCCTGTGAAGAATCTCGGCACTGGTGACCCTCCTTCCTTTCAACCCCCCTTTTTTTTTCTATTCTTCTGCTGCCAGTACTTTACATCCTCCTCAGTTGCTGCCTATGCCACCTTGGGGTCATTATGGGGCCATCTCAATTCTGAGAGAGTCTGGAAAGGGTGCCCCCCCAGTTCCCACTATTCGAATTGCCCCTTTATACGCACTCAACTCGTTATCGTCGAGCCCATGTCAACCTCAGCACTTTCCCACACTGGCAGGCAATCCGGCGCGGATTCCCCCATGTCCTTTCTTTTATCTTTTATTCCTTTTTTTGGTCAGAATCAAGATCCCATCAAGAGCATGGTTATCCCTCTGATTACAAATGTCTTGGTCGCCCTGACCGATTCTCCCTCGGTTTTTTCCCGGTCTTTCCAGCAGTTCAAGGAAGGTTACAGATGTCCTAGAGAGATGAAATCCATTTTTGAATTGTCTCAGTATTGATCGCCTATTTCTCTTTCCCTTCTGAGATGTAAACTCTAAGAAGGCAGGTTTTAATACCCCCCTCCTTTCTTCGTACCCCCCAATCTTGGATGATCCCTCCACCCCTTCTTTTTGATAACAAGGGATGGTAATTGAGAAAACTTTTTTCTTCCCTTTCGCTTTGCACCCCTTCCCCCCTTCAGCGGCTTTTGTTTTTCCCCTTTTTTCCTGGCAATCATGATCCTTTCTTGGCGTCATTACTTCTCCGGCCACTTTGAGGAGTAGGGGTAGAGCCAGATGAATCCCCCCCTCTTTTAAAAAAAATCCCGGTGCTGGCATTAGATCTTTGGTGTCATCACGCCTCTCCCTGGCAATCTGCCGTCGTGCTCTTGGAAGCACCTTTCTTCTTTCCTAAAATCGTCTCCGAGCATGAGCACGTCGTTGTGGCTTCTTGCCCCCCTAGCCCAGTGGGATGTCCCCTTGAATTCTCCTTCTTGCTAATGTACGGTGCTTTGTGACCCCGCACCTTTTTCCCCGCTCCCTTCTGCTGGCTTCCCTTTCTTTTTTCCTCCGCGCTTTTCCTCATTCCCTTCTTCTTTCCCCCCCTATCTAGGACCGGTTGTTTTGGATG
>Ga0179593_1428351_pt1 | contig 15541 bp, 22 predicted proteins | sample CZODoug2_1_08_16_FD_185931 | JGI IMG/M metagenome (GOLD analysis project Ga0179593, IMG submission 185931) | Vadose zone soil fungal communities from Angelo Coast Range Reserve, California, USA - CZODoug2_1_08_16fungal (PacBio error correction) | ecosystem: Environmental > Terrestrial > Soil >... | reverse complement strand
TCCACGCCGGCCCCCGAATCGACCAACTTCCCTGTTTTTCCTCCCCTCCAAGTCGATGGAAGCGCAATCAGCGACATGTGATTATAGTTCTTCGTGCTGCTTCTTCGCTGTCCGATTCGTCCTTTCGACTGTCTCGCTGCTTGTCCTTTTTTGATCTGAGTGCTCTTGAGAGTTCCCCCTCCCGTTGAGTCGCTCGTACCATAGCTCCTTCCGACCTCATAGGATCTCCCCCCTGCCTCCCTCCCCCCCCCCAGTCAGTCCAATGCTGTTACACCGTCAACGTACTTGTGGCCTTGTTTGGAGGCACAGCCGCAACCCCCGCCCCCCGCCCCGAAGCCAGTGGCCGATTTTATCTACCCTCACTCTCCCTAGCAAGCACCCAGTTCGCATCTTTCCCGACCTCCTTCGCACTTGTTTTTCCTCACACCCTCAGTTTGCTTGCGGCAAGTGGTCAAAATTATTCCCCCCCCTTCTCGACCCCCACTCTTTTTTTCTTTTCTGAAGAGAAGCACCTCGTTCGAGGGTCCCAAAAGCCGGTTTTTCTCACTGGAGTGGAGAGGGTTTCTTATCGTCCACCACACTGATCAACCCCCACTCCCCCGATTGCCCCTGTTTCCCTCCCCTGTAGAACCCACTCTCACCTTAACAATATGAGCACCCCCCCTCCCGCTTTTTGCCCTAGCCCCCGGTTTGTGCCTCTCTCCACGTGTTAACTCCTGCATTTTTTTTTTAAGATGATCACGTGCCTGACCTGGCTACCCCGGAGAGTCTTCTCTTTCTGAAGGTTTCTGTAGCCGTTTGAGAAGATTCCTCGTTTAATCTGACAACGTCCTCTTGGACATTCCATTTCCGCACCCTTCTTTTTCTCCCCTCCCCTTTGTTTTTTCTTTTTGATATAATAGCACACTTCCATCTCATTGTCTGTTTTGGTACGACATAGGAAGCCCACCCTTCCCTCGTCTTTTATGCGAGCCTTATAGGTCTTTTTGTGGTTGTGTTATGAGCTTCTTTACCCAAGCTTAGACCCTCGATAGAGGCAATACACCTTTTTTGTTCTTTCTTCAAGTTAGATTTTAGTACTTTTAGTTTTTCGTTCGGCGGAGAACTTTAAGTTTCAGCCCTCCTCCAGACGTTTTTTTTTCCCCCCATCAAGAACCTCCCCCCGTCTGCTCCGTGAACATCACTGTTTTTTCCCCCCCGGTAAATTGATGTTGCCTACACTTTCGTTTTTTTAAAACTGAACAGGCTAGTCCTCGCCACCCTTTCTTTCCCCGTTTCTCCCTCAGGGGCCGCCACACTCCCTTCAGTTGCTTTTTTCTTATTTGGAATAATCACTATGACATGGACTGCGTCAGAGGCAAATACATCAACTCCCCCCCCTTAAGAGAAAGCTCCCCAACCTTCGTCCTAGGTCAGTAATCGTTTTTATCCTGACCCATGTCCCTTGATTCATGATAGCCCTAGCTTCCCCTTTTCGAACCCTCCCTTGCTCCCCCCTCCCTCACCCGACTTTTTTTTTTTTGCCCGCTCGCGTAGACCCGCCGCCCCCTTACACTTTCCTGTCAGCCCTTGCCCTGGTGATCGGCCTCCTGCCTGATTCTTAAGCGTGGCCAGACTCGCAGAATTCCCTGACTTTGTCGGACAAACGTATCTCGCCCCTCTTCCGCAAGGCTTTTCTTTTGCTTTGCTCCATATGAGGCCCCCGAGTTTCTACCCCCAAGTTGTATTTTCCGTCCAGTTGTGTTTGGTTTGTTTTCTTTCCACCCCCCTTGACTACCCCAGTCCCCGCGAAGACTTAGCCTCATTCGCTTCCCGCCTAGGCGCTTCTCTTTTTTAGGCAAAAGGCTTCGGCCCCCATATCCAAGAGACTGTCCCCTCCCCATTTCCCCCTACTCTCCCGTTGTAAGCCCCCCTCATCAACACCGATGACACTGAGCAGTCCCTGCGCCGCATTTTCTGTCCCCCCCTTCTAGCCGCCCACTGCGACCGACACGCCGACAATTTTATGCGTCCTTTTTTTTTTTTCTTCCAGTCGATTTCTCTTCTTCGCCGAGCCTGGATCCCTTTTGAGTCACCCCCAACCCTCACTTCCATCCTGACTGCACACAGTGCCCTGTTCCCCCCCTCTGCATCTCTCCTTCTTTTCCCTCTAGTGTTGTAGTGTCTGTCTCTCTCTTGACTTTTGAGTAGCCTTGCGACGCCCCACCACCCATTCTTCCTTTCCCCTTCGGGTTGGTTTTTCTCTACTACCGAAAGGATTATCTTCCCTATCTTCTGTATCAGCTCTCCCCCGTTTCCCCCGTCCCAAAATACCCTTTTTAGGTCCCTTCCTTCGAGGCTTCTCTTACATATAGCGGATGCATCGGTGTGTTTCACTCTTTATTCTCCCCATGATGCCTTTCACGTTTAGCGAGTGCCCCCATAGACTCCTTCCCCCCCTCTTTTTTTTTTTTCACTTGAGAAGTGACACCCCCAACTCTTGCAGGCTGTCTTCACTATAAGTCGTGCATTTAGCCCCTTTCGGTTCTCCTGTTGCGACCCCCCACCTTCGGTACACCCCACCCCCCAACACACCCCCCCCCCAAAACCCCCCCCCCGCTTTGTACAGTTTCTTTCGCACCTGGTGGGACCCCCCCCCGACCAAAGTTAATTCGAGCCTCGGTGCTTCATAGAGGTTTTCTTGTCGCCATTTCGAATTCGAACTCTGCCCCGCCTTCCCCCCCCTATTTTGCCTGAAAGTGATTACTTCATGCCTTAGGCCTTTGATGTTTCCCTTTTTTCCCCCCTCCTGAAGGTACCCGCCACAATAGGTATCCTGGCGGTCGCTTCTCACTCGGGAATAGTTCCCGCTAACTAGCCGTGGGTATTGGGTAAGGACCCCCCCCCTCATTAATAATCCTCTTAGTTGAGTATCTATCACAAAACCCTTCTCAGATGTCTTATTTTGCTGATGCAACCATTGTATATGCTCACGTCCCCCATAGAGTTTTGGCATAAGGTTGTCCTACTCACGACACAGACCCTCGAGGAAATCCAATTTATCTTTTTCCCCTTTCTCAGCCCCGTGTAGGCACCCCCTTTTTTCCTTGACTAGAAGGTCGCGACAGTTTGAGCAACGGTTCGCCCCCCTCTATTTGTATGCTTCTGAAATAATACCTGTTTCTTTTGTTCCTTCATATTCGCCCCCCTTGAACCTCCAAGTCCCCCCCATTTCCGAAAATCACACCCCCCACAACGGTCGAGCCTCTCCTCCCCCCTCTACTTCTCCCACCCTAAATCTCCCTCCTCCCGCTAAAAGCTCTCCCTTGCACCAGGGTCCCCCCCCCGACTTACCAAACCCACTTAGAGGAATTTCCTTTCTCCTCCTTTGCCCAAGAGCAGGCGGGATGACACAACACTGTTTCCTTCACCTTAATGACTGAAACCAAGCACCTTTTCCGCGGTCGTTCGTTTTTCCTACAAGTGTACCGCGCTGGACACCTAACCGCCTTGCGCCCTCCCCGGGTTTTTCCAGTAGACACCGTACCTATACTTACGAGCCTCCTCCCCCCCTTGCGTTTTTGAATGCTGTCACATAGGCCCCCCCCTTCAGTTCCCCTTTCAGATCTTTTCCCGTGGGCTCCTGCCTGCTTCACGACATTGCATCGGTGCCCTTTTTTTTCAATGTTTTTTCTGAGAATCTCCCGATAAAACCAAGAGGAATTCCCCCTCTGGACTTTCACCCTTAAGACGATGTCTGAGGCATCATACTTTCTTTCTTCCTCCTTACTCCCGAATATCTTGAAGCTTTTAGCCTGCGCTCACGTTCGTCCCTTTTTGTTTTCCCCAGAAGGAACACTCAAAAACTGGAGCCTCCGGGTTTTGATAATGGTTAGACATCTCCCCGGTTTTCAAATTCACCCCGCCTCTATGTATTCTTGTTTCGTGACCGAAGGCCCACCTCGATCCTGCACAGCTCTCATCCTCCCATTTTTTTCTAGTGATTTTGGGTGCGCCGCTTCCGTTTTAGATTCGCGTTCTGTGTGTGTGGTCTTTGTGAGTTTTTTTTTCCTCAGCCACCAGCTCCTTCCTTTTACTGGTTTCGTCCCCCGGAAACACTCATATCTCTTGCAACTACCTGTCCCGTATTAAACCAGTGATCGAAGAGGTACGAAAAGAAAAATGACCGAATTGAAATGAGCCCCATTGCTTGAGAACACCCTCCTCAGCATAGGTTACCCCGGGATTCAAAACCAAGATGTTGTCTCTTCCTCGCCACTTTCTATCGCTTTACACGTCGCGGGGAATAGTTTCGTCAGCATCGTCAGTTGAGATCCATCGTGGCGATAATCCGGGCTTCAGCCGAGTCGAACTCTTTCTTTAAGTCTGTGCTATCTTTCCGCAGTGCCCCATTTCGGTCCCCCTCATCCGACACCTAGAATGTGCGCAACGAGATGCACTATACTTCTTCACTAGCCGAGAGAAGATGTGCCGATAGTGACTCATTGACCAACAAATTAAAATGATGTTACCAGCGAACTCCGTGCCGTCCCAACAAAAAGGATCACACAATCCTACTGGCCCCTTTTCTTTACTCTGTCCAGTCTTTTTGCCTCCGGTTTCCCCCCCCCGCTTCCTTATTGCTGTGGTGCCGTTTATCATCCGGCGAGGCAGAAGCTGCGAAAGGCTTCCCGCTCTGATCCAAAAATCGACAGTCTTCTGCTACGTTCCGCCCCCTTTCCATTTTCCCCTTCCGCCCCCCTTCATGAAAGTTTGAAATAGTCCTGTTCCGCGTCACAACCGTTTGATTTTCCTCATTTTACCCCCCTCGCAAAACTAGTCGGCCCAGTTCGCCCCTGACCCTATTCCAGTAGTCGTCTCACGCCACCCCCTCACGTTTTTTAATGCAGGTCTTTATATCCTCTTTCCCCCTTCAGGTAACGAAGAGAACTCCCTCGTATCTCATTTTTTTTGTTTTTTTTTTGTTAGGCTTTCTATATTCGGTTTTTTAGGAACCTCTTCTACCATTGCTCAACAAACCTTAAATCGATTGCCCTTTTCTGTTCCCTATCCCTCCCACGCGGCCCCCTTTGAAAATACTTTCTTCCCCCCCCCGACTACACTTTTGGTAACCGCTTCTTCCCTGTCACCTGAACCCGGCTGCTTGTCTGCCTTCATATACTTTCCGGGACCTTGGGACCCCCCTTCCCCTACCTCTGCGAGGCGGTATTTCCAGTAGCCGTTTGCTTCATACGACTTGGAATCCTCCTCAGTCCCTTCTTTGAATTTACAGTTTCAGGTGCTGAATGTTTTTCTTCCCCCTCACTCAGGGGCCATATCGGCTCAATGAATTCAGCCCCTCCCCATGTGCGCGTTTTCCGGCCTCACCTTATTTCCTGCGACTTGAATTTACTTAAGGATCGTTTTTCGGTTTATCGACCTTTATTGCTCACTCCCTTTTTTCGCCGCCCCTCCCAAGGGGTCCCCTTTTTTTAGATGATGAAGTTTGCTGGTACAAATAGTCTTGTTCTGTGGAATGAAGTAGTTTCCTCCCCCGCGAAAAACCTCTACTGCGGGATTATTCAGTTTCTTTGACCAGAGACACTTCTGACTCATGTAGAAACCTTCCCTCTTTAATACCTTTTTTTTTAGTGAGACACGAAGAACCTCCCCCTTATCCCTTCCCAACTAGCCTTTGGCAACTTGATCGACTCCTTTCGCCTCATTTTGAGTCGGATCTCCATTTCATACTGCCTGGGAACTCTCCAGACAACCTTTTTTCACCCAACCCTCACTGTTCCTTCTATGGCCAGAACGCTTAGAGGCTTTTTGCCCCCCAAGGTCAGGAGAGTGCCCTATTTCCTCTCTTTTTGAAAGAAGAAAACTACCGACGATGTGGTACCCCCCCTCCCTCTTTAACGGACTCCGCCCCCCCCCTTGAAACGCGAACGAATGCCCTCCCTGACACGGGCTGAGCATACGGTCTTTAGAGAGTCTGAGCCACTTGATTTCCTTTTTCACAAGAATACGCCTCGCGACCCCGATATCGCCAATCCCCTCGTAGCGGTTTGTTGCTATTTTGTGGCCCTCCTTTTTTTCTGTCCCCCCCCCGAGTTTCTAACCAAAGCCCTTTCCTACCCGGTCCTTGGTCGAGCCCGATCCCACCCTTTCGCGTACTGATGAGCCCGCCCTCTTTTAAACCCCTCTTCCCCAAGATCTTATGTTGTCTTTCTGGAGAGGATTGGCCCCCCTCCTTTCGATTTCATTGTGGTACGACTTCCCCCAACTAAATAACCTCCCCACCTGTTACCCCCCCCCTAATTCCGACGGGACGTCACTTTTCCTCATTTTTGCGCGTAATGAACCCCCCACCTTAAACTTTATGTTTCATTCGTTCCCAGTGCCGCGCCATTATATGTCGCTCAACTGATCACCCTTATACGCCGCCCCATTAAATTCTGCATACCCCCTTTGTTTTTTCAATGATTCAATGCTTCCCCCTTTTCCGTCCCTTTGTCTCTCTGCCTTCCATTCGTCCATTCGGAAACCCCCCCCCCTTTCTAGCCCCCCAGCAAGATCGCGGGTTGGATGCCACTCTAGCCTTTTTCTTTCTTCCCCCTCTGTGATTGACCGACAATTCGCGGGCCCGTACCCCTCACAACCCCCCACAAGAGCGCACAACCCTTTTCTGCCTTTGTAGCGTACTCTCCCCCCCCATTTGCGACGTTCACGTTTTTCTCCTCCCATTTTTTCTTCCCGACATGTTCCCACCGTGCAGGTTACCGTCCTCTTTTTGACCAAGCTCTCCGCTTCCATGGGCCTGCCTTTGCCGCCACAACCACTCGCACCTTGCGATTTAAGTGTCCCCTAAAAGCGGGACCTCTCCGCCTTTTCGCGTTTGTTTTTAATGTGAGAACCATTTAACCCCCCCTCTTCTAACCCCCCCCCCAAAAAATCTTGATTTTTAGAAGTCGGGATATTGCCTCCCCTTTAATGGGCCCTTTGAACAAGGACAAGCCTTCTCTCTTTCTTTTCAGAGGTTCCCTTTTTTTTTTCGCGCCGCTACGCTGCTCGATGATTTCCCTTTTTCCCCCAAGTAGTCCTTTCCCAGGCTCTACTCCAGGTAGTTTGTTTAAGAGAAGGCTTTCCTCTTTTTTTCCAATGGCTTTTCTTTTTTGGGAGGTCGTTGCCGGCGTCTTGTTTTTTTGTGTGCGCAGATTTTGTCGTCCTTTGATGTTTTTTGTGGTTGGTTTTTGGGTGTTTTTTTCTTTTTTGTTTTTTTTTTTTGAGTTTTTGTTTGTTTTTGGTTGGTTTTTTTTTTTTTTTTTTTTTTTGGTGCCCGGTTTTGCAATCTTGCGTTTCCAGTCTCGCGGGTTCCCTCCTTCTCGTTTAGCAGTCTCCTTTTTTTTTTGTACGTCCTGATACCAAACTCTACTTTCAGAAGCAAGAGGAAGTTTACTCACGCCCCTCTTTTGTATTTTGCGCTGGCACCTTGTTTAGACTCAACTTCCAACTTCCTCCGGCTTCCAATACAGTCCGTTGCGATCCAGGGCTTGCTCTTCTCTTTCTCGTTTGCGTTTTGAAATATATTATCCCTCTTCGCCCTCCCCCCCCCTTACCAGCGTCTTCTTCTCCTTTCTTCCATGCACTCCATTTTCTTTCTCGGCGCCTGAACCGAACGATATCCGCCTCCCACCTCCCTACCGCTTCTTCCCCTACTTCATAGTTCCCCCCCCAACGACAGTGTGCGCTTTCCCTCTCTGCGTTTTTTCTTAAACTGACCGCACCCTATCCTTTCCCCCCTCGAGTACCGTCTCTGCATTCCCTCCTCTTTTACCCCCCCCCCAACTCCTGGTACATTTTTCAGTAATCTATGGTTTCACTGAATGAAGGTTTTCATCATAATTACGCGGCCTCTCTTCACCACCTGCTACCGAGGATGTTTAATTCCCTCCTCTATCCCGCCCCCCGTACTCACGGGCCCCCCTCTTTTGCGCTCCCTCCCGCTTGACCCTTGTGGTCCCTCTTCCCATATGTAGATACGACAGCATGCCTCCTCGACTGCCCCCCTCCGCTCAAAATCCTTTCCTCTGAATGCTTCAATTTGGTTTCGCAGACAGGTCCCTTGATTCAAAGGCATCACTTAATGTTGTTCTTTAGAACGGAGTTACGCTACTACCTCCCATGACTTCTCCTTCCCCCCTGCCATAACTTCTGACGAGGTGTCTTTCTCTCTCTTCTTTTCTCGGATATAGATGCCTTTTCCAGCCCTTTTACGCAACTTGAGTTTTTTTTTTGTGCACGACTCATCCTCCTCTTGCGGTTCCCTGAGAGAATTTCCTTTTTGCCGTCCTGGTGAACATTACTTCCCCCCCCGGTACCCCTTTTGACGTAAACCTCCTCTTTCTTTTCCTTTCGTTGCCTGCAAATTAGACTCCCCGAGCCTGTCCCTCCCCCTCGATGTTGTTCCTGACTTTCGCTAAATTTTTCTCCTCCTAAATCCTGTCTCCGCATTAAATGCACACGACCTGACTGCGTACTCCCTTTTTTTTTTCCCCTCCCCCCCTCCCCCCTGAGACACTGACATAGATTTAATCAGTACTGAGGCGCGCATTCCCCCCCCCCTTCATTCAAGGCCCTTTCTTAGTCGCAGATGGCTGTGCTCATCTCTCTTTTATCTTCTGTTGGTTTTATCTAGATCTTGCCACAGCCCGTATAAAACCTCTCCCCTTCTTTTCTTCGCCGGTTTTCAGGAAATGGTCTGTTCAATCTTTTTTTGCTTCTTGTGAAAACCCGTATTTTCTTTTCTCTTGTGTTTTGACTTCTCTCATCCAGAAGGTTTGCGGCGAAGCTGGAAGCTGGACCCCCCCTTTCCTCTAAATTCTCCCGAGGAGCTTTTCCTTTTTTGCCGATTACATCAATGTGTTCCCCTACTTCCAAGAAGAGCCCTGAATCTTCTGGGTCCGTTTCCAAAGTATTTCCGCGCGGCCTCTCTACCCACACCTCTCCTCTTCCCCGTTACTTCGACCGTTCTCTTTTACGCCAAACCCTCACGTTTCTTTTTTTTTCTTTGGAACATATTGAGAACCCCCCCCTTCTTTCTGCTTCCGGTCCCCTCAATATTCTTTCTTTCCTGTTGGGTGCAGTCTTCCTGGAGGCCACGTTTACTGCCTTCTGCAGACATTGTCTTCCACAACCACCGAATGACGGATGCAGACATTCCTGCCGGACCACGTCAGTTTTCTCTCTCGATGACCACTCTCCGTTTCTTTTCTATTTCTGGAATCATCCTTCTTCTTAGAGATTTAAAGGTACGTGCCTTTCCGGACACCTTCCAGTTTCTCGAGGGCAACTTCAGGCAGATGAACCTGTAGCCGTTTGGACTGACTGCCATGTGTCCTTCCTCCACCTGGAGCACTTTGTTTGGAGTAGATTAACGGTCGCACAAAGTTTTTTATTTCCCCCTCTTTCTTTTCCTAGCGGGCTAATGAAAATTTCCCCCCCTCTCTACCATTGAGCGTTCAGAATGCAAAGCGAAACGACCCCCTGTACTTCGCTTTCCGCCTCCTAGCTGTTCTTTGCGTTTCCCTCCGCCCCGGTTTGTAGCACTCTTCTACGAAAATTTTTTTATTTCGAACTTTTAAGAGTAGCCGCTTCTTTATTCGGTTATTTTTCAGAAGACTCCTCCTCTTCTCTTCTGAGGACAGCCCTCCCCCCTCCCCTCTCTAATTCCCCCGTGTCGGAATACTGTACGACCCTTGTCACTTTCTTTTGATCCAAGCTGAGGACCCTTCCTTTTTGTATCGCAAGGAATGCCCTCTCCCCTCCCTTCGCCGCTTTTCAAACGCAGAAGTTTATGATTACTATCTCCTCTACGAGTCCCCTTCCCCCCAACGACGTTTTTCCTTTAACTCCCTGAAAATTGCCGCTTCTTTTGACAATTCATCTGAGGCCCGCCACCCACGTTTTCAGGGCCATACCACCTGAGCCCCCTTTTAGTTTTTCCCCCCTCAGACGATTCGTTCCCTCCTTAGAGTTTCCCCCTTGTGACACACTTCCCTACCCTCCCTCTGACTCCGCGCCCCAGAGCCCCTTGCCTGTTCACCCCTTGGAATCCTCTAGAGAGGCACCGAGAGCCCTTCTAACTCGACGCTTTTTCCCCCTACGAGCCCCATTCCCTATTGCCGTAAGGAAGCGTTTTTTGCTGATGTCCCAGCCTTTTAACCCCTCTTTTTTCTACACCCTCCCGGGTCTCCCAGTCGTTTTTTTGCCTCGACCCAGGATCACCCCCTTGATGAAACCCGTACCCTGAGCCCCCTCCCCTTCCCTCCCAGGTAACGTCCTATGTTGTCGCGCCTTTCCGCCCCACCCTTCTCTACGCTACGATCCGTTTCCCACATAAGCCCTTGCTCCCTTTTCCCCCGATGACATCTGTTAACATGCGTCTCAGCAGAAGTAGTCCTTCCCCCCCCCTCGACCTAAGACTCCCTATTGTGCCGCTTCACAGTATGTTGACATCTCTCTAATACAGTCCAGTTCAGATAGTCTTGTTCTCGGCCCCCCACTTTTCTTTTCCGCCCCTTTAAAGCTGCCACCACCGATCCTTGACCTTTCCTTAAAGTATGTAGTAGTTCCACCAACCTCCATTTCTTCTCTCTCTTTTCATAATACTTTTGTTCTTGAGAATCTGGAACATGAGGCCATTGGCAACTTTATTCCATCCATTCTTTTGGTGCATTTCTCTCTGTGCTTTTTGACAGAACTTACATGCGATCTTCTTGACGAACCCCCCTTCCCCAACCCCCAGTAAAGGTGATTTTATTTCTCTCATTATGTCTTTTAGAGCGTCCCCCCCCCTACATTCTGCTTCCCTCAGTTTTCTCGGTGATGTCGGCTTACACCTTTTCTTTTATGTTTTCACGGTGAACCCCCCCATTCTTTTTCCGCCTCTGATGCTGTTACGAATCCACTTCCCTCTACACAACAAATTCGTGGGAGGCTTTGTTTGTTCACATCTGGTATTTTATTCTCTTCGCGTAGTTTATTCCATTTTAGACCGACAGACGGTCTTCTTCCCCCCTCTTTTTATCAAAGAATAGGTGGGGCATTGCTTGATCCAATCAAAAGACGCTGGCCCTCGAGAGGATGAGTTCCCTTCTTCAAGTGTTTCGCTCCCCTCGCATAGATGACTCGCGCTCTTTTTCCCCTCCCTTTCCTTGCTCATTTCTTCTTCATTCTTCATAGGATGGTCCCTTTTCCTTGTACCAACTGCTAAACAATGAGCGCTCTTTCTTTTGTTTTTCTTCGTTCGATGCTTGAGTTCCCTTCTTGCGAAACAGTTAATATCCCTTCCGTGTGTTCTTCTTGCGACCACCTCTTACTTTCAGAATAGATTTTTTACCTTTCCTCCGACCCGTTACGTGAGAATGTACTGTTTCAACGCACCTCTTTGTGTTATTCCCGGCGATTTCCCCGGCCACGGACTTCTCTTCTACCTGCTGCTGTCCTTTTTCCCTCGCCAAGAATTCTTCCAATTCCCCCTCCGGGAGTCGGATAGCCCCCATTCCGCCGTCTTTTTCTCCCTCCTCTTTTCTTACCATGCCCACTCCCTGTTTATAGGGCTGAAATCCCCCGATTTTTTTTTACCGACGAAGAATCCCCACAATCTTAAACTACAAACCCCTTTATACACCCCTGCGCGACGATTGCAGCTCCCTTTCCCCCCCCCCTCCCACCTGAACTTCCATTCGCCGTTTGATCAGAAGCGATAAACCACTCTGTTTCTCTTACCCTTTCCCTTCTTCAATGCCCTCCGTTTTCACATGCACAAAGGGTATCTTGACCCTTATTTTTCCCCTCTTGAATTTTGGTTCGATCACAAGTTTCATTCCACGAGCCTTACCTGGTAACCACTCCCCTGAAAGCCCGTTCTCTGGAAATTGTTTTAACAGTAAGACCCCCCTTCCCCTAAATTCTATGCAGGAAGAGATCTTCTTTTTAATTGCACTTATACTTTCCGCCAAGGCCTGGAGATATCCTTGGTACATATTTCTCTCTGCTCTTTCCCTTTCCGCCGTGAACATCTCCCCCACTAAGCTTAGTGATTTTGTTTTTCATGGATGAACTTCGTTCTACTTCTACGAAGCCCCCTCTCCCCCCCCCATATGTTCACCGCGAAAGCACTCTTCTAGAAGTCCGCATCGTCTCTTTTTTCCTCTGTGCTAGCACCCCCCCTTTCCAAGCTTGATCTGCGTTAGAACGACCGCTCCCGCCCTGAGTTTTGCTTGCCCCGAAGAGTATCTTCTCCTTCCAGGTTGTCCCTCTTTCTAACCTCTCCGTTTCACCCCTTTTAGAAGATCTACCCCGCCTTTTTTCCGTTCCACCCCGGGGCCCTCAAAACCGTTTTCCTGAAAGTCGTTAGAAGAATCCTCGATGTTTTTCTTGCCGTAGTTCCGCTTCCATGTTCTCTGTCCTAACTGGATGCCATTTCCCATAGCACCTCCCTCTCCGCAGAGATTATTTTTTCACCGCGCCTTTTTCAGCCCCTCACGAACATGAATGAACTCCATTTTTTTCTGTTGACCTGATCTGGTTTCTTCCTTCCCCTTCTCATTTTGTTTTCCCGAAGTATTTGTGCGCCCATATCTCTTCTTTTTTCTCCTTACTTCCCCCTATTTCTCGTTTTGCTTTAGTTTTTTCTTCCCGATACGACTCGAAACCTGTAAGTAGCCGCCTTCTCTCTTGTACCTCCGCGCTAGCGACACTGTTCTCCCATCCGTTTAGTGACTTCCTACGGTTCCGAGTTCCCCCCCAAAAGTAATTTTGTGCCGGCGTGATGTTGATCGTCCAGACCGTATGCTCTTTGAATTTCAGCCGGATTATCTCATAGTCCCCCGCCCCCCGCGAGCTGCGTAATGTACTTCCCAATCAATTTTTGTTCCCCTCTCACGCCATAAATAGGCTGTTTCATGTTTGTCCGGGCGGCTATCTCCCTCCCTTTCTCTTGAAAAGATACTATCCCTACCATCCCAGAAAGTGGATCGAACGCCCCCCTGTGTCTTGCGGCGTGGAGTCCAATAACTCTGCTCCCCTATCTAGGGCCTCCCGACCTCTTTTTCAGTTTTCTGCTTGCGTCCAAGGGGTGAACCGTCCTTATGCTTTTCTCTTAAGTCGTTTCATATTCAAATGTCGAACCGATCCCCACCCCACATAGAGATCTTAGATTCACTCTAGACCGTCCTCTCTGTTTTTAGTCCCTAATAGGAGCACCCCCCCTCTGAGAGATGTTATTCTTGGACCTCGTCATCCTGACTCCTCTTATTCCTCTTTCTTTCAATGATCCCCCTGCCAAAAGTCATAGGCGCTTTGCCACCCCTTTTCTGCAGAGTAGTATTTTTCTTTTGATGAAATTGAATCCCACCCCCGCGAACATTGGTTCCTCAACGCCGACATTTTTCTTCCCCCCCCCCCTGCATGACCTAGTTTTCCCAATCGGCTAACCTTATATACCAGCTACCCCTTGCCTTTTGTGTTAATTGGTAGTTTTACTCCCCGAGGAGAGATTTTAGGCTTCCGGTTCGGTCGGCCGCTTTTTTTACCGAAAGACTTTTTATCCTTTTGACAACCGTTCCCTTTTTTTTTATGAAGTTGCTTGAGTAGCGTAGGGCGTGAGAGAGTTTTCTTTCATCCTCTGTAAATACCTCGTATTATATGTCCCCCTCCAGTCACCCGCTCACTTTTGACATTAGGGCTCGGTTCCCTTCCTATGTTCCTTTCAGACCAGTAACATTTTCTCCTCTCTTCCTGGCAACAGAAGTCCCTTCACCCGACATTTCGTCCTCGCCTAGGCGAATATGATACCCTATTCCTCCTAAGGTATCCCAGGAGGTTTTTCACCGACCGTTTTGAGTCAATGAAACTCTTGGCTTCTATTTTCCTAATAAGTTTTATCTCTCCGACTCCCCCCACCTGGCTATTGACGCCGCAGTCACAGTGATCACCCTAGAGACCCTCTCCTACCGGCCTTTTTTTTTTTTCAAAATTAGCGTATTGACCCGCCCCGTTCCCCTTAACGGCCTTTTTCCAGCTGCAAGACGAAACCCATCGTGTGTAATCTTTTCCGGATGAGCCTTCCTCTGCTATTTTGGCGAAACTGCAGCACTGCTATCTTTTCTCCATCCGTCTTCCTAGGGATCTTTTCTTGATTCCCCCCCCGCCCTTTTAGACGTCGCCCCCCCGCACGTTCCCAGCGTTTAACGTGAACCTATTGTGGACCCCCCAGTCTAAACCAAGACAGCCAAATGTATCCCGACCCCAGTTCGGCTACACACAGGTACGCGCTGTTTTTTCGCGTTTCTTCCTACAGCGCCTTTCTCCTTGCTATGTAAACGACGACCCGTTCCCCCAAAACCATACGCTCCGGTTTTAAAACCTGATCAAACAGCCATCCCCGTTTTTCCTCGCACCAGCCACTGCTAGCCGCGACCCTTCTACACCGTGAGAGTGTGGGTTTTTCTCTTTTTTTCCCCCCCTCCTTCTATGCCTTCCAGTTTTTTCGCGTTTATCACCTTTAGAAGTCTAAATGTTGGCCCCCAACCGAGCCCTTCTGATAAAGTTCTCAATGAGGTGCCCTCGCATATTCTCCTATTCCCCCCCTTTTTCCCTCTTGTTGTGATGAGTCGACTGAACTGTCTGCCCCTTTGTCCCCCCACCCACTTCCTTCCAGGCGTTTTTTTCCTGGTCTATTCTCCGAGAGTGTCGCATTCCCACCAAGACTAAATCTCTCTCGCCGCTTATACATCTTCCGCCCACCACTTGACCCCGTTCAGGGTAAGTTTCATTTTTTTTCGCTTGCCCCCCCCCGCGATCCATTCCCCGCTTAGTTAATACTTTTTTTTTCCTTTGACAGTCTACACCTGTTAGCTGTGTTTTACCTGAGAGTTCCCCCTTACTCCCCGCACACTTTAGTTTTCTGTCGAAATTCCTTTCCGCACTTTTCCCCACACCCCCCTTAAACAGGTTTCGTGTTTCACCCTATGTTCGGTACCGGAAGCCCCCGCTTTTCTCTGTTTGATCAGTTGCCAGCCCCCAGCGCGTCGGTACAAACTCTGGTTTTCTCCTTTGATGAAGACCTTTATGAGCGACCCCACCAATGAAAAAAAGAGATCCCACTTTCCCTCTCGGTTATATAAGGAGACCCCCTTCTTTTCGTTGAGGGCCGAGCCTTTTTTATGATATCGAGGATGACAAGGCTTCCACCCGCTTTATTGGTGTATTACCTTATTATTATTCGTGAGGGGAAGGTCGGAAGTTTTCCCCCCCTAAAAAGCGGCTCGACCCAATTTTCTCTGTCTTGCTTTCCCCCCTGAGCGATTTGACTGCTCGTCGAGTTCTCCGCAAGAGTCCCCTTTTGGGTTTTTTAGCTTACACACAGCCCCTTGAACCCCTTCCAAGGGAAAGTAGCCCACCATTCTCCATGTTGAACTCTTTTCCCCTTTTTTCTTGCCATTTAACCCCTTAACTTGCGGCTGTTTTTGTCCTCGGCCCAGTCCCAAGACAGACA
>Ga0179593_1359366_pt1 | contig 15541 bp, 15 predicted proteins | sample CZODoug2_1_08_16_FD_185931 | JGI IMG/M metagenome (GOLD analysis project Ga0179593, IMG submission 185931) | Vadose zone soil fungal communities from Angelo Coast Range Reserve, California, USA - CZODoug2_1_08_16fungal (PacBio error correction) | ecosystem: Environmental > Terrestrial > Soil >... | reverse complement strand
TCTCCCCTTTCCCACAGTACCCTCCCCTGATAACAATTCGTAACTACAGGTCCTTGGCGTCCAAACTGTCAGAGCAGGCCCGAATTCCCTGCCGGTGTAGGCGATTTTGGAGAAAGACGGCTTTGGACTACCATCCCCTCATTTTTTTTTTTCCCCCACGTTTGGTTCGCCCGACCAGTTGCCGGTCTAGTTGTCCCCAACTCTCCCCGCCGCTATTTTACGCCTAGTTTCTTGGCTCCCTTGCCGGCTCCAGTGCACGCTTTACCGCCCCCGAACGCAACTTTTCATCTTTTTCGGTCTTTTTCCGTTGAACTGGGAGCATCCTGTACCACAGTTTTCATTCGCAAGTTCTGAGTCCCGCCTTCAGCCTCAAAGTGAGAGGCGTGCGGTCTTTATCACCCTTTCGGTGTGTTGGGGTTATTGACTTTGCGACTTTCCCACCAAAGGTCCTGTGATGCCGACCCTTTTTTCCAGCCCCTTTCCTGCGGTTCGTTCGTTTCTGATTCCTTTGCGCTTGCCGATGAGCTTGGCAGTCTGTTGACAGGACGACCGTTTAGCGAATCAAACCCCTGCTTATCTTAGGCCCGCCTTTTTCCCCGCCCCCCCCTTTTCCCCCCTAGGCCGACGCCGCAGAAAAGGAGGTTTTCATGTATGGGTTTTCCCCAGCCGTTATGTGTATTCTCCCCCCCCCCCCCCAACCCCCGCCCCCCTTCTAGTGAGAAGCCGTTTGCTCTGTTCCCTCCTCCCCCCCCTTGCCGTTCCATTGCCGCGGCCCTACCCCTGGTTACCATCAAAAAAGTGAGTAGAAAGACTCACCCTATCTGAGGGATCGACGCCATGCTTTATTTTTCCAAAGCAGAACCTTGAAAAGTACCGCCCCGCCGCGCCTTTCTCGTCAACATGGGCTTGCGCTTATCCCCCTTCCTCCCCCCCCCCGGCCCCAAATTTTTAGATGTGCTCATAGGAGAAACCCCTCCGGCCCATACAAATAGGATTGCCGTTCCCCCTTCCTCCCCACAGGTCAGACCGGCGTGTCCGATCCCTTTTTTGGTTTTTTTCCGGCGGTTTGCCCTTTTCACCATCCCTGGGCTTCTTTACGGGTGGAACTACAATTCCCACCCTGGGTTCCCGTGATGTTTCTTTACGACCATTCCCCCCCCCTTTCCGCTCTTCCTGAGCGGATTCTTAGTTTTTACCCTCCCTTCTCTTCCTTTTCGATATTTTCCAATAGTACCGAACCACGTTTTGATTCGCATGTTTTTTTCCCCACGTTCGAAACCGACTTCCTCCAAGTCTGCCTTTGTTTCTCGACGTTGCTTTTCCTTTTTTCCCCTCCCGATTTTCTGTTCGAAGAAACTAGTTCTCGCCAAAGTCCAATTTTGCCACGGTACTCACCACTTCCCCATGGAGGACTGACTCCTCCTTTTTCTTTTGCAGCCCCTTAGGTGTCGTTTCTTCCCGCCAGCATCACCTGATTCTTGGCCGTTTTAAGAGACATTCCCGGCTAAGCGTCGCTCCTCTGCATCACCCCAAATCCCTTTTTAGCTCCCCTCCCGTGTCCCCTACCCTGTACTGAGGTGACCCGTTTCGGCGGCAACGGGAACGCTTGTTTCATTTGCAGTTCGTGGCGCACACCCATTCTCCAGACCCCTCCCCACTCAGTCCCCCCCTGGCAAACAATCCCCCATAGTGGTCTGAGATTTCTTTACTTTAGCTCCAACCCACTGATAAGATTCCTCCCCAGCCCGGAATGCTGCGTCTTCATTTTGGTTCCGATAGCTACCCCCCTCCCATTCTTTCCCATCATTGCAGTCTCACCCCAACACCCCCCATAGGGTTACTCTCACGTTTTTGACCCCCCTCGTCATTCTCCCATGTCCCTTGTTGCCCGTTTCTCTAGCTCTTTTCCCGTGTTTTGAGTCTAGATGTGAACACTTTTCTTCGTCGACCACGGTGACTGCCCCCTCTGCTTTGAGCCAAACAGCGGTGCTGTGTAGCCATTTGAGGGACTTCCCCCGAGGTCCGACTCTGTTATGCTTTCTTTTTTCCCTGTTATCCAAACCAGTTCCCTGAAACCGAAATCTTTGCAGTATATGGACTTTCATCTTGATTTTTCCGACCACCCTTGTTTCTCAATCTGGACCTCTTCCCCATTTTGCCTGGCGTGGTAGCATATTATTTTTCCAGTATCAGAAAACCTTTGTTTGAACGCCAGCCACCTAACCCACCCCCCCCCCCCCCCTTTGGACTTTTTTTGCCCCCTCCAACTTCTCCTAATTCTAAATTTCTCAAGCGTTTGACAGGTTTTTTTGGATGATGTCATCCCCGAATGCCCTAACCGTTTCTCGAGCCGCGCTCTCTCTCTCACTCATTTGATTTTAGCCCTTCTCAACACGACCATTTGCTCTCCCCCCAAATAAAACGCCGCACTTAGATCTCCCCTTGGAATGTGTTTCCCGTTTCCACTGGTCACCCTGACTATAGAAGAGAACTCTTTTCTCGTCGCCCCCCACCCAACAGCGCGTACACCAAGATGCAGTAGACCCCGCCAGAGAGCTTTTTTCCTTTCGTATCATGTTTCTCCCCTTGACCCCACTGTTTGTGCTGAGAGAGTTTTCAAGTCCCTTCCCCTGGCGTTAGCGAAAACTTCCTTCTGCCTCACCTTTCCCCCAGTCTTCTTCTCCCTCTCCTTCCGCCCCACCCACCCGACAGATGAGCAGCACCCAGATTGAGCCTTAAGTCCCACTTGCATGTAGCCGGTCTATCTTATTTTTCCTTCCGGTATTACAACAATTTTCTCGGACTTCCTGAAGTTTATGATGGTCCGAAAACTCGCGATTGTCTTGCTTCCCCCTTTGTTACGGTCCCCACTCCAGCTCTCTGTTTCCCTTTTTTTAGACTGGGTATTGCCCTCACTTTCTCCCCCTGTTACCCCTCCTAGAGGGTTTTTGTCCTTTCGGTTGATGCGACTTTTTTTACCTAAGACCTAGCCCCCCCCCCCCTTTATGCCTTGCGACGAGGTGTTTGTTGAGTTTTTTTTTCGGGGTTGATTTTTTGATTTACGCCTCCCCCCCCGTGACATTGTGGGTTTCTACTGGTTCGAGCTGTCCTTCAGGGCTGCGTTTTCACTACTTTCCTCTTGTTTGTGAAGGATAAAAAAAATTTTGGACTTTCTTTCCCGTACTCCCCTTGACCCTCCTTAGTCTGGGTAGGGGTATGATTGCCACCGTAGTTGGGTTCCCGATTATTCAGTATGAGCGGTCACCGTTTCTCCTCGTTACGGAGCCTCCCTTTTTATACATTTTCTGCTCTGCCTTTTGCTCGACCTTCCCTTATGCTTCACCCAACCTTTCCGCCGCCCCCTCCGTGAAGGTCTTCCTCCCTTCAGTGTGGAAATTTCGTCATGTGCCGACTCCTTACACGTTTACGTGAGCTTCTCCCGCCGCCCCCACCCCTCGAGTAAATTACCTAAAGCGGTTTTCCTTTCTCCCCCTTTTCCCTGGCTTTCCTTCGGTTTGTTCGATGGTCTTGTAATGGACAGTTGGTCAAATAATTCAACCCCTTTCCAGTGGGTTTCTTAGGTGTCCTTTCAACTTGTGTCCCCTCCCCCGCCCGTGCAGGATAATCCCCCTGCTAGAGTGGTTGAGGATGGGCCCCATAGAGATCGAAGATTCCGGCCCTCCGCCCCAATCTTGTAAGAAAGACTCGGGTCCCACCCTCCCCCCCCCCTTTGGTCATAGAGGGCTGTTTAGGACATTTTTCTCCCAGGACCCGGTCGGTTCCAATCGTCCTTCCTTCGGACAAGTGGACGCCCGGCTAACTGTACCCTTCCTTGTGACCTTCCCCTTGATTCAGTTCTTTCCGGTAATTTATCTCTTCTCTTCCACTTCCTTTTTTGTGTCTATTTTTTTTTCCCGGCCACATCCCTTTTCAACTTGGGATCACCAAGAAACCCACTTTTTCTTTTTGTCCCCACGTCCGCGTTCGGCTTATTTTTTCTTTCGCATGGGGACTGGACTACCCCCCCCCCATGGCCACGGTGTTTCTTTCACCCGAACTTTTTTGTAAATTGCTTGCCCCTATGGTTTCATCTCCCCCCGCTATGGTTCTGTCAGCCCTTCCCCCCCCCGCTCTAGCCCTTATGTTTTCCCCCCTTGCCTGTTTAGTGGACGCTGGACACAGACACCAAAATGAAAGCAATGGTCCCATATGTTGACGGCACTCTCCCTGGCTCCCCCTTACCTCTTTCCCAACGAATGCGCCGAACTTTCCCTAGTTCTTCCGCTTCCGGTTGGACAGTCCGTGGCGTAGAAACAATTGTAGGGTTCTGGGTCGTCCACAGGTTTCGACTTCCCCCCCCTCCCGGTTTCGGACCCTTTCCCAGTCCCAGTGAGGGAGGCTATTCTTTTCATAAGTTGCGATGGAGGATTCCCTTTTTTCTTTTTGACCTTCTCGGGATAATCAGATCTCCCCCCCCCGTCCTATTCCTCTTGCCAGATACTGACCCTTCTTTGCCCAATGGATGAACCAAAGTCGGTTCCTTTTTATTTGGACTTACCCCCATAGGTCAAAATAGTGCTTTTATCTTCACCCCCCCCCCCCACGCCGGTCCCCTGTATAAGGAAGCTCCCTCCTTTGACCCTCTCCCCCCGTCCCTTGTCGGTACTTCCTTCCCCCTCCCAGGAGACACCAAGTCTGAAATTTTCCTCCCGAGCGAGGCCGACCCCTCACCCTTGAGTTAAAAATGCCACCACCGCCCCTACCTGCCATTCCCCCTCTACGGATATTCCCACATGGTTTGGGACGGCCTTCCCCCCCGGTTCTACCACTTCCCCCCGCTGGCGTTTTCCCTCTGTACGACCCGGCCAACGAGAGGTTTCGTCCTCATCAACGTTTTACCTTTGAGTGTCCCGGTCAGCCCCTGTTGTCGACTGCGTCTTCTTTTATCTACTAGCTTTCATATATGGACCCGTTTTCTATTAAAAGTGGTGCTCGTTTCTACTTAGGTTGACCGCCCCTTTCTCCTGCAGCTCCTCCTTGCCAAGTTGAGCTTGCATTCCCAGTGGAGGTGGTTTGGTGGGCCCCCTTTTCGGTAGATTCCTTGACGTTACGTTAACCATCTCGGCTCTTCCCGACCCCCAGAATTAGACCCCTTCCCCCCAGGTCTGTTTCTGCACCTTCTGAGCCAAGTTCTCTTGCGGTCCTTCTCGGCTTTTTCCATCCTTTCTGACTTGTTGTACAGGCATGGCTTTTCCTGCTTATACGGTTAACCCAAACAAGTTGCTCTTCCTACCCATTCCATTGCTGCCTCCGACTTCATTTACTTTTTGGTTTTCGACGTTTTTTGCCGGTCTGAAGGCAGAGGTCCATACCCAGCGATACGCCGAGCGCTCGCGAAGCGGTCTCTATTCCTACCACAGCCATCTTGATACGAATTGTCCTTTCCGAATGAGCCCCTTTTCTTTCTGGGTCCTGGAACTCTCGCACTTTTGCCTTTATCCGTGCTACCCCCCCCCTATGTCGAAAAAACCAGCCCCCCAAAATCATTCCCTGGAAAAGCCTAGGCTTTTTCCTCATTTTTTCTCCAGAAACCCTTTTGACTCCTTGTCCCACTAGTAAGTCTTGAGGTGTAATGGTTGTTCGATTAGCCTAAATCCTCCCTCTCTTCCCTCTTCCCATCCCTCTGCCTATGTCCCCCCCTTCATCTAGTTGCACGGTTCCTCGTACGTCCGGTTTTTTGCACGCTGAGTTTTCAACTTTCCCCCCCTTCCTCCCTTCCTCCTTTTTTTTTTCGAGACCGAACTGTGTTTCAGTCTGTTGCACCCCCTTTTATGACCTCTGCCCCCCAGTTCGGCATTAACCTGGTCCGGGGCGTTCTACATTGCCTTTTCCGGGTCCGATTTGCTGCTTTTCATTCGATTCGTATTTTTTCTTAGGCGATCTATCAAACAGCCATAAAGAGTTTTACTTATCGGTCCCGGAGTAACTTTTTGGCCCTAACCAGTATCCCAGTCCCCAATAAGTTCTGAATTCCCCTGTCTTTTCTTGCTGCGTTAGCACATATTTCTTTCGCCGCTCTCCCGGTATACGCGTCAAGATTGAGAACTGCGTCAATCATTCTCCCTCCCCCCCCCCCCCCGGGACGCACCTTTGGCTGGGATCTGACTCCCCCCCAGAACCCCAGGGGCTCATCCGCGAGTCCGCGTTCGGTTCCCTCTCTACGAAGCATTTTTTTTTCTGCGCTCCTGTTCCTCCACAACCTTTCTCTGCCCTCCCCTTCACTGTAGTGAGCTTTGGCATTTGTCTTACCGTGATACCCTTTCCTTGGCCATAAGCGAAGTCACTTACGTCTTTTCCCCTCTTTTTTCCTCCCCCCCACCCCTCCCCGTCGAGGCTCCCTTGACCCAGATTTCCGCAAGATAGCCTTCTTCGTTTCATGTTCTCTTCTTTGGGAAGTCCCCTCACTCGTGTGTCTTTTCGTGCTCCTCTGCTGTCTTTAAAGCCCCCTCCTACCGTTGTTCTGCATTCAACTAACTTTCCCCCACCGCCCATCTTTGCCATCTTCCCTCCCCCTTTTTCTTGTTAGCCAAAACCTTTCCCCGGGTGACACGTTGTGTGTTAGCCAACCCTTTTTGTCCTGCGTGCCCCCCTTCAACCATTCATTCTGGTACTTGCCCCCCCCCTCCGACTTTCACTTCGCTTCCCCCCTTCCCCTGTTCGAAGATGATGGACGCCGCACCTTTCTGCGATTTCTTTGCCGGGCTTCAGCGTAAATAAGCTCTCCCTTTGGTTTTAGACTTTGGGAGGCGCTCCCCCGAGAAATTTCCGATCACTTCCTCCCCTTTTTTCTTTCTCGGTGATGAGATGTTTTGGAACCTCCTCTTTGCCTTTTCGGATTCCATATTTTGAGGATTTTCTTTCCCTCCGTTTGTTTGATTTTTTTTGAGGCCTTCCCTGGAGGGACCTCGTCCTCGGACTTGGGCCCTCAGTACTTTTTGTAGCAGGGATCCTGCGGTCCGTATCTTCCCTTCCTTGTGGGTGCCCCCCCAAATTGGACGTACTTCAATCCCCGGACCTCCTTCGACCCCTTATTTAAGGGCTGTGCTTGATGAAAAATTACTTGGCTTCGGCTTTCCCAGTAGTTTGCTCTTTGGCAGTGGAGTTCTTTCTGATCCCCGGCGTCTTCTTATGAACCTGGTTCCCTCCCCCTAAGAAAATAGCTTCCCCCAACTCTTCTCTCCGATTCGTTCTTGGTACAAATACATTGTACAGTGTTCTACGGACCCCCTGTTTCCGACGTCCTCCCCCCCACTGTGACTGGGGTTTTTACTCCCTCCCAAGAAGTGTACCCCCTTTGCCCGTTTTGAGTTTAATCGCACGGCGGTTTTTTTTCTTTTCTGATCTTACTTTTCACCCACCCCCCCCCCGTTCCCCCCCTCGAAAAGGGTTTCTCCCATGTACGTTTTTTCGGTAAACATCCCCTTTGCCCGTCCGGCACTGATCCCCCTTCCCCCCGCTAGAGATTGGTTTTTAGGATGGTTCCCCCCCGCGGCCTTTTCGATGAACGGAACTCCCTGCAAGTACCCCTTCACCGGGTTCTTGTCTCCTCCATCGACGGTTAGTCCATGCTTTTTTCGAACCCCACCGCAGGTCACTTCCCCTGTTCCTTCAAAGGTTCTTCCGCTTTTACCTGTCGTTCCTGCATTTTTCCCCCCAAGGCTTCAGTGTACCTTTTGCCCTGTTTCCTTCTTTCCTCCTCCATTGGTTTTTCGATTTCAGTGATGCTCAGTACCAATGACCCTGGCCCCCAGATCCACAGTTCTACCTCGTTACAACTGTCCTCGTTTATTCACGACATGTCCTCCGTGCTTTCTTCGTTTTGCAGATGCTTTCCTTCCCCCCTACTTCTTTGGTCGTGACCCCTCCTTCGTTTTCCCAGTTTCTCGGTCTGTAAGCGTCCCTATTTTTCTACTCCCTTTCTCCCCTTTCTTCTCTCAGGTTTTCCGGCTTCCCAGTCCGTGAGGTTTTCCCCGTTGACCTTAACTTTCAGAGTTTCCACCCCCCCCGCTGTTTCGTCTTGATCTTCCCCAGTGTCTCCCTCCTTTCAACGAATTTTCGGCCGAACCCCTTTCCGCTTTACCCTCTTAAGTCACCTTTTGCCTCCGGTTAGGTTGCGTTAGAGAAATGTGGTTTTTTCGGTCCCCTAACAAGGTGGCTTCCCCCTTTACCTTTTTTTTCTTAACTCTTATGCTTTTTTCCTCCCGCTAGAGTTGATTTTCTCAAGTGCTCGTTAGGATTTCTCACGTTGAAGTTTTTAAAGCCTGGGATTCAGACTACCAACCCTTCTACTGTCCTCCTCTCCCTTCCAGTTGGTTCCCGATGTTACGCCGTTTCGACAGGGAGGTCCTTTTTAATTTGTACCAAAAGGACCCCTTCGTTTTTTCTTTTCCCCCCCCCAGCCGGCGTCTTTTTCAGCCCGCCGCGTTCCGTCGTTCAAACCTCCTTTCCCCCCCATGCCGTCCCCCTCTCCTGACTATCAACAAGGTCGACCAACCCTACCCGTTCCCCCTCCCCTCCTCTTCGACTGTCTCGACACCATCTTTTGACCTTTTTTCCCAAGGAGAATCACCGCCCCAGAACCGAAAGTTATTCGTTTTTTTCCATTACCCGCCCCATCCCCCCCAATCTACCAGGCCACTATGCTGGATTGTGCTCGCATCCACCTCCTTTCCAATACAATACGTCCCTTGCCGCATTTCCTCCACTCCTTGCATTGTTTCCTATTGTCGACCTCGGGCGGCGTCTCAGCTCCTTCTCATTCCCTCTTGAGGTGGAAAGCATCACGTGTTTGCTCCCGTCTTTGCTAACGACCTTGATTTCCCGGCTTGCAATTGAGAGTTCGATAGAAACCTTAAGCTACCAATTTTTCCGTCTTTCAAGTGGGCATTTAAACTCACGTGCTAGCAGCCACACCCTCTTGTTTTCCACCCTTTGATTCCAATAAGTTTCGACACGGTGCATATAAATTCGGACCTTGTTTGTGCCCTCCTCCCGACGTTTTGCCTCCTCTGAGTTTGTGTGAGTCGATTATAATTTCCAAGTTCTTGCGCCCGGTCGCACCCTTTTCAATTTTATTTTTAAACGTGACTCTAGTTTATTTGCTGCACTTCTCGTTCTTTTTTGTTTTCCCTGATCGCATTTCACCATGTCTTTATCCGAGTCCCTGCAAGATGCTCTCCGCGTTCCCTTTTCGCCTACCCCCCCCAAACAAATCCATTTTCCTTCGTCCCGGCCCATTGGCCTATGTCTCTTCTTTGTTCCTCTTATTTGGATTTTTTCACGCTGGCTTCCCGGGTTGCCCCCGTCTGGCCCCCCCCCCGCCCCCTAATATTCCCCCCTGACCGACAACCGCCCCCAATCGGTTCCGTCAGAAAAGCAATATTTTAGGTACATCTCCTTTTTTGGTCTTCCCTTCAAATCTGCGTTTCCCCCTCGCCTTCCTTTTTTTCGGTAATTGTCTCATAGCTCCCCCTCCCTTTTTCTCCCTTCTTCCTCCAAGCATCAATCCCCACAGCCCGTCACGGTACCTTAAGTGCAGGTCAAGTAAAGTTTATGCCTCTAACAGTTTCACCCTCCTTCCCCCTTTTTCTCAAGTTTTGTTTTTTGATTCTGTTAACTGTTCCCAGAGTGACAGACCCCTGACGATGCCACCCGTTCGGTGTATACCTTGGATGTAGAGAGGCATCTTGAAGATCTATAGTTCTTGAGCGGTTTTTTTCTATCTCTCCCCCCCCATTTCCCGTTTTTCCAACTAAAGTGTGCCTTTCGAGCTTCCGGCTTTTCCTTGTTCAATACCCACCTGACGATCCCCCAAGACCCCCACTATGCTTTTGCCTGGAATGCCTATTGTATTCCACCTATTATTTTTGTTAGAACTTTCGAATGCCCCGGTTCCCCTCCCGCGTTAAAACTTGAACCACCCCTCCCATCCCAGAATAACCTACATTTCGCACAGATTTTTGAGCCCTACGTAAATGCTTTTTTGTTCATCTTTCGGCAGGAAATTTGTTTTTCCCGCTTAGCTAGTTTTTCCGTTATTAATCCCCCCCCCTAGTGCAAGCTTTGCCTGAGTCTTCCCCCCCTCAACCAAATAGAGTTGAGCGCCCACATCCCACTCCCTACCTTAGGTTGATCTTACTTTTCACGAACTTTCCCTCCGCTACTCACTCCCCACCTGTCTCGTTTGCCGCCCAACCTGACACCGCCCGAGGCTGCACCGACAATGCCAGTCGAAGTACCGCCCAGCCCCTCCCCCTTTCCCCATTCGTACCTCGACCCATTGGGTTCCAGTCTCGTTTTTCTCTCCCTCGGAGACTGTGAAAATGCCTCCTTCCTCTTAGCTTATAGCGTCACCCCCTTTTTTTTAATCTCCTAATGCTAAGTAGTTATCGACCCTTTTCTTAGCAAACCTCGTCTTTCCACGGGATACAGATTCTTTGCACCTTCCCATCTGCCAAAGACATAGCGGGCTAGCTCTTCGTTGACACTTGCCCATAGTACCCCCCCGGTTATAGGAAACGTATGGTCTGTATCCTTGCTGGGCGTCACCTCCTCTATTGTCTTTAGGCTGGTTGCTTTCGAGCCCAAGAACCCCGATAGAGTTCATGGTTGCTTTTTAGTCGTTCGGCCTCAGCCCATGTGCCTCCCCTTCATGGCCCACTTGGGCTGTCTTTCGTTAGCGCTTGGTGCAATTAGTTTCGTCAAGACTTAGGCTTTTCACATGTTGGGGTCGTTGGTTTTTCGGGTTTGTCGGAGTCTTCCCCCTTTCCTTCCCCCTTTTTTCTTACTGTTTTTAAGCAGGACTCTGGCGTCGTTCATCCCCCTTTTTTTGGGTGAATACCCTTTATGGTTTCTTTTTCCTGTCCAGGTCCCACTACCTGTTTCCATCCTCCGACCGGGTTAAGTTGGCTTTTCTCTTTTTTGGACACCGTTTCCCTGCCGCTGGTGTAGGTTGGTGGTATTCTGTTTTTTCCCCCTTAGCGTTTTCCCTAACCCTTGCGCTCTCCTGCCTCGCCCTCCTCAACCCGACCGCCGCATCTTCCTTTAACGGCATCTGTTTCCCTTTTTGACCAAGTAGACAATGTTGCCGTCCGCCCTACCCCCCCAGAAATTTTCCCATAACTTTCTACCGCCTCGTTCCCTTTTTCATCTTTGCGGTACCCTCTCCCCCCCCCTGTTCTGGTTCGCCATTACGTTTTTTCCTGTCCATCTCCCCGGTCGTGGTTATTTCACCCTCTGACCGGGCTTTTTCATTCCGTGTTTCGGTCAACGCGTTAGTTCAATTCCCCCCCTTCCCATGTCCCTAGAGCGGTTTTTTTTTTCTCATTTCGCTTGACTCTGCCCTTCCCGCAAGCTTGTCTTTCCTTCACCCTTTCCTGTGTCCCTGACCAACATGGCCATAGAGGGTCTTTTAGTTTCCAGCCGTATTGCCTCCTCCCCCAAGTCTTCCCCCACCATCGTCAGTTGCTTTTCGTCAGTTTTCCCCTCCGTACTCGTTTTGTTACGGGCCTTGTTCTCTTTCTTCCATCTTTGTCCGTTCTCATATCTCTTCTTGCATCCTGCCTCCGTTGTGTTTTTTATCTCTCCAAGTAACATGAGTCCCAACCGACGTAACCCAGTTGTTACGCGGTCCCCACCCCCCTTTCGCCCGGAAGGTCCTCCAGGGACCATTGCTTTTTCGTTCTTTCTGCTCAGGACGTCCTTGGAATCCGCGATGGCCCCTTTTTTTTACAATTTTTTGTAAAAAGCTTGAGAAGAGTTTCCCGCTTATGCGCAATTGCTTCTAGCTCCGTGCTTGATTCTTTTTTAGGGATTTCCCCCCACCTCTTTTTGACCCCCTCAACCGACTTAAGGCCCCGGCCCTCTGTCAGGACTCGTTACCCAAGGATTTGACTCCGTCCCCCCGTTTTTTCTTCTGCCCCTGCAACCCTTTTTGCCGAGTACGCTCAGCGTCCCCTTGTGGACTCTGGCGGTGCGGTTTGTACGAACTAATTCTTTTTGTGTGGTCCTGCATGTTTTGCACTTTCCCCCTTACCATTTTTCCCGCCCGACGCAGCTTTTGGTCGTCTCATAGATTTTACTGGCCGTGAGGAGATTCTACCCAGTTTTGTCCTGTTCAAGTTCTTGCACCCTCCCTTCAAACCCACTTGCCTATCCTAACTGATACCTCCGCCCCCCAAAGTTTTCCCCCCCAATCTAAGCAATTCGAGAAGTCTGAGGTGTTTAATTGACAGCAGGTTTCCCATCGTTTTGTTTCTCCTTACACCCCCCCTAATTTGCCTGTCCCTCCTCCCTAGTCCTTGTTTTTCGAAACAAGAAGTCAAGGCCGCGTCTCTGTACGATCTTTTCCTTCCCCCCGGAGTACCCCCCCCAACACCAAAAGTAGTATACATACTAACCTTTTTCGCGAGTGGCGGTTTTTTCCAACATTTTTCCCCCCCCCAGCTGTGCATTCACCTACAGGAAAGTCCACATATTTACTGATTCGTCCCAAGTTTTCTGTTAGCATTTACACTGCCCGCTAGCTTTTGCTTTCGATACCACCTCCGGCCCCCCCCTCCCCCTGACGGAGGTGATTTTGACCCCTCATCAACTCCCTAAAGGCGGCCCCAGTCTCCATGTTGGAGCAAATTGCTTTCCGTCCTTATTACTATACGGCTACGTGTGGCCCTTGTTAAAGCATCCCTTTTTGTTTCTCGTGTACCCTACTATATTGTTAACGAGAGCGTCTGAGAGGACTTTTCCCCGTGATCTTTCTCTCTTTTGAAGATATCCTCCTACGGTAGTCGAATTGGTCCCCTTTCAAATAGGAGAATCCAACCAGATTAAATACCACCGGTCGTAGGGTCACCTTACGTAATGAGGACCACGGGGCTCTTCTTACTTCTACGGTTTTGGCCCTTCCCAGCCAGTGTCATATTTTTTTGCGCCCGAGAGATTGCTTATCAAGTAACGTATTCAAGTTCAGTCACCCTGCAACTGGTTTTGACTCCTAACTATTTCTTTTTTTTAGCACTTGCCGTGGAGTCGGAGAGCCTCCATTATCTTCCGCGATTTTTTTTTCCCCATCAGAGTCGCTTCGCAAGCGGTTTGCCTCCCCTTATTCCCAAAAGAACTTCGTTTTTTTTCCACTCTTTATTCATTTCGCTTTTAGATGACCGCCTTTCTTGGTTGAATTTTTTGACGATGAGTCATTTGGCGTATGTTGCGCACCACAATAATAGGTTTTTTCCAACTTTACCCCCCCAATCCCAACATCAGGCCATTCACTAAAAGCCATTATGGTCTGTCTGTAGGTACACCCCCTATGTTCGCCGTCCGCGAGCCCCCGTTCGGTTTCGGAATTGTTTTCTTGCTTGCATCACTCCCTCCCTCCTCCCCCCCTCGAATTTTCCTTCCCCAATGTACCCATTGCCAGGCCATTGGTATCCTTACGTGGTGGCATCGTCCTTTCCTTTTCCCCCCCGGACCTTTCACCCATCCTCTCCCTTTCTAATCCTCCGTGTTTTTTTTTTTGTTGTCTCTATGTTTGTGCCCTGGTTCAGAGTTTCCGCCATGCTGGTCTCTTCCCCCTTGGATTAACAAGGTATTTTGTATGTAGACATTTGAGGCTATTTTTTAAGGTTAGAGGTTTCTCGGTGAGTTTATCGCTTTGGACCGAACCAATCCTTTCTTTCTGCGGGTTTACCTGAGTCATAGTTTGCTTTGCCTTCCCCCCCAATGATTTAAGATATTGGATTTTAGCTGGGATTATTTTGCTTTGGCGTTCTTCAATAGTATTTTTTTAGTATATATTCCCCGGTGAACCCCTAAGCGTTCCACGTGGCAACTCCCCCCCCTCTTGTAAAACATACCCTGCCTGATTTTTCTACAGCCCTCTTTGTTGATTTCCCCTTTTATTCCCCGCCCCGTGGCTTCGCTAGCGTTCTCTGATTAATTAAGCAGTAAGTTTCTTCCTCATCCCTCCCACGTTTATCTACAACTAAAAGACCTTAGTCTTACCTTTTGCCTGTGTTTCCGTGCTCAAGCCTTTCCCCGCGACTGAACGCCATTCTTTTTATTCGACACACTGACAAACCCGGGACTTGGTGCACGTCAAGAGCCACGCGAAGACTTTTTTCCAGAGCATGCCTGTCATTCTTCCTGTTCCTCCATTGTTTACAAGTCCCTCATCGGTTGACCTTCAGAGCGAAGAGTTTGTTCATTCCAAATGCTTCCCCTTTTCCTCATACCGTGCAGCGTATAGTTTAAAACACCTTCTGTCCCCTCAACTTTTGCAACGTCGACGTCCCCAGCTTCCCCTTTTGTTTTTTTAAAACCCGAATTCGGGTCCCCTTTCAGCAACAACCTCTTTAGGTGTTACCAAATCTCGGAAGTGAGCTCTAGGTATCTTGGCCTCAAGACTCCATCTACCAACAGATAGGAAAGCCGAGTACCGTTCTTCGTTGTGTAAACTGAGCTGGTATGTTTGAGGGGGTTTTTTGGAGATTCAATTCGAGTTTGCCGGGTTTAGACTTGGTCTCGTCGATACTTTCAGCAATTTTTCTACTCTAAATTAACGGTTGGGGCGGTTCTCCCCCGGTTTTCGAGTCTTCGTTCTGTCGAGCCTCCGTTTATTTCTGCCGAAGGTGGGGTTTTCTTGCGTCCCTGTGTCTGTATCCGGCTTCCCAGGCCACGACGCGGCCTTGTTTGTACATTGTTTGAGCATGACTGGATAGTCAGGCAAGTCCCTTTGTTGTTTTCATATTACCAACCCCTGTATGGGGACATCCTTTCATCCCCTAACCCTTACCCCATCCCCCTTGTCGCGGCTGACTCAGCTTGGCTGAGGGGTTTTCCTGGCGTGGTTTATCCATTCCTTGGGAGTCCTTGGGTGTGTATATCTTCTCCCCCTTGAGCTAATGTAAATCCCCTCACCTGGGCGGCTCTTCTACCAGACCCTTTCTCCCCAAAGCTACGACTGAACTCAGCGGGGTACTTTGAGAACCCCCATCATTGGTGGGTGAGTCCCACTTAGAGCCTCTCAACAACTTCGTCTTTTACCGAAGACCCTCGATTCCCTTTTTGAATGTGAGGGTTATTAACATTAGGGTGCTTTACTCGGTGTTTATCGTTCTTTGCACCTTGACATGGTTCCCCCCTCATTCCTTCAACTCCTTGCCCCTGGGTCTACTCGGTGTCTTGCCACCCGATTTACGGCCCTAACTGCCGGAACTGATCCAATCCACTATGCGATATCTTTTTGGGTTTTTGGGTGTCTTTTCCCATTTTTAGGCGTCTTGCCGATGAACCCTGACTGCAAGGCTTGTACGCCGTCCCCCCTTCTTGGGAAGACATTGCCCGTTTGAGGTTCGTCCATTCCTTTGCTCCCTGCGAGAATCCACGGCATTCCCTCCCCCGGTGGGCATTAAGGCGGACCCGTTGGTTGTAGAATGTAGTCCCTGCGTGTTCTCCCCCCCGATTACCCCAGTACTGTTTACTA
>Ga0179593_1321428_pt1 | contig 15541 bp, 15 predicted proteins | sample CZODoug2_1_08_16_FD_185931 | JGI IMG/M metagenome (GOLD analysis project Ga0179593, IMG submission 185931) | Vadose zone soil fungal communities from Angelo Coast Range Reserve, California, USA - CZODoug2_1_08_16fungal (PacBio error correction) | ecosystem: Environmental > Terrestrial > Soil >... | reverse complement strand
TTCAGTCGGGTTGTCGTCCAGTACTCTCTCCAAAATTCTGCCGCTTAGAGATCCCCCTCCTTCGTCCCTTAATTCAGAATCGTGTTTTTTCTTTTCTTGGCTTTGATGTGAGCTTAGTCCCACTTCCCGTCATGTTCTGTTTCGTTCCCCACTTTGTCGTTTGTCCATGATCTTTCTTGCCCTTACTTTCCACAGTGCGGCACCTTTTGAATGTAGAGTCTTCCCTTGCTTTTCTTTTTTTGATGTTTCGATACCATGCTTCCTGTTTGTTCATCTTGCGTCGTAAGTCCCCCTTTCCCGCCTTGCTGTTCTTGGGGTCCAAATTCCGGTGTGCTCCAGAGATAGTCGGTCTTCCGAATTCAGACTATACCGTTTGAGTTTGGCAGGTATAAATCGGAGCGCCCTGTGTTTCGGTCGACTTTCGCGCACGTCCTCCTCCCTTTTGCTTTTGCAGACGGTGCGTAGCAAAGGAATTTCTTTTTCTTTTTTTTTTCCGATGCATTGATTGCGATTAGTTGCCGGGATTGTTGTAGTCCTAGGTTTGTTTTTCTCCTAGGATTTACAGGGTGCATTTGCCGTTTCGAGTTCGCTTCGGGCGCCTCATGCGGTTGCCGGGTTATCCCTTTTTCCATATACTTCGGAGCGATAGTTACGATGTGGGGTGTTTGTTCTGCTCTTTGGCCTAGCACGCTTATTTTCTCCGTAGGCCGAAGGTCGCGGTTCTTTTCCTAGGGTTTGGTTTGTTGGGTCCCGTTTTTTTGTAGATTTCCGCGATTCTCGCTGTTGAAAGGGAGCTGGCCTTAAGCTCTGCTCAGGTTTTGGTTCCTGGATTTTTATATACCGCTGATTTTTTTCTTTGCTACGCGTCTCTCTCGACTAGAATTCCTTCTTTTTTTGTTCCTCCAATATTTTTCTCTCGTCACACTGAGAGACCTCATTTCCTGCTCTTCTTTTGAGTAAATATATCTTTTATATCCCTTCCTCCCGTCATATTTTTCTGCCCTTACCCCGTTTTTGATTTGCGCTCACGCTCCCTATCCTATTTTTTTTGACCACCATGGTCCGCTTCCGCTTTATAGAGTAGCGTATTTTTTCACTCCCTTCCATGCGTCCTGTCCCCCTCTCTACCTCCCGCACAATCGTTCCCCCCCCGCCACCCCCCTCCCGACGTGCTTCTTCCCCCTCAGGGAGGGTACCCAACCGAAGTACCACCATTTCAGGACTTCGAGAGTAGGAGGGTTTGCCTTTTTTTTGAACCCACGCGCCCTTTCGCAAGTGGACGGGAATAGCCCATCCTTCTGAGAAATTCTTTATTAAGGATCTTGTGAGAATGTCCGCTCACCCGTCTACTCGCAGGACTCATGATGGTGTGACCAATTTCTTCTCTTCCTTGGCATCCCTGGGGCGACCGCTCATTTCCCCATTTTCGTACGACCCGCTCCTCTCTGGTGTTTCGCGTCGCTGGTTTTTTTCGGTATGCAATCCGTTCTCTCCTTTCCGGAGCGTCCGCTCCCTGCTCAGACCAAATTGATTCCCTCGATTCCCCTATCTTTTCTTGCCGCGACGAGACTGCTGATTAGTTCTTTATCTTTTGCCTAGGTCATTTTTTCTCTCCAAAGGGGTTTGCTTTCTACGTGACAGACGCTTTGTCTGTCTCCTCATAATTTTCTTGTGGACCGTTCGGTGTAGCGACTTTTGTGCTTGTTGTTGCCTGTTCCTCTTTTCTCCCTTTGGGATTTAGAAAGCTCCCCTTCTTTTTCCAGCACCCCCTTGTCCCTCTTTTTTCTCTTGAGGTGAACCGACACGGATTCCTGTTCTCCCTGAACCTCTGGGCCCCCTTCAAATTTCTATCCTTTTTACTTTTCTTTCCCTTCACGCCCTGGTCTTATCAGTACTTGACTGGGAGAGTACTCCTTTTCAGAGGAGTAAGCCTTATTTTTTTTCTCGCCCCCCCCCCCCCCCTCCCCCCCCCCCCCACCCCCCCCCCCTCCCCCCGCAAAAGGGGCTTTTCAGATCAGGATCCCGAGTCGCGGCATAGTGGCTCTCATTTTATCCCTCTCCTTTGTTCTCTATACCACGATGCCAGCAGCTCTTTTTTCCCCGTCCGTTTTGTGCGCTATTCTCTCCTCGGCCTGAGTGAAATTCCTAGGCCGGTTTAGTCGCTTTTGCATGCGCTTCTCTCCCTTTGCTTTACCTTCGACGATTTCCTTCCCTTGCTTAGCACTTTTCGGACTTATTGTGCGCTTTCACGCAGGAGTTTTTTTTGTGTCGTCCCCTTGCCCTCTTTCTTTTTTCCAGCAATAGGCGTCCGTCGCCTCAGGGTGGGTGACAGACTTGCATTATTTTGCTCCCAAGGCTTCTTACACACCAATATACTTCACCGCCGTCTTCAGCCTCATTTTTCCGCTTTAAAAAATGATCCTGCTTCCTCTTAGCCGTGGTTCTACTCCTGGTCGGCCTTTGCAGCTAGTCCTGACAAAAGCGGACAAGCTGTTCTTTTGCCCCTTTATAGCAGAAGGAGGGAGACCCCCGGATCCTCTCCCTAGGCGAGATTTCCCAATATTTGATAATAGTTTGGGTCTGTCGTATAATTGGTCGGCGTTTCGTTTTACCTTTTTTTCCTCCGCGAAGTTGTCCTCCCCCAATAGCAAGTGAAACCCCCGCGATGCTTGTTTTTTGTCGCCCCCAGGTGCTTACCCTTGATTCGGCCAGGAGGATCTCCTTACTAGCTTCGTTTTCCCACATCCTCTTTTTGATCTCGTCGGTGGGCTTTGGTCGCCCGATACTGGCTGTGGAAGCAGCGTTTTCACGAAGGTTGTTACTTTGCTGGCTTCACCTCCCTTTCCTTCCCCTCTTTGGTGGTTTTTGCTTTTGTCATCAAGCCATCCCTTTTGCGACAGCGCTTTTCCTTTTCCCTGTGTTGGTTTTTTCTTGTTCCCCGCCCCGTGACGTATTTCACCTCCAGCTTTTTTTGATAGGTGCTTTGCATGTTCCTTTGGTGGTTGTTAGCGATTTTTGGATCTTTGCTGCCGGGCTTGATGTTTTTGATCTCGAGGATCCAGTCGAGTAAGCGGTCCGTGGTTCCATTTTTTTCGGTTGTTCTTCGATCGTTTTTCATCGTTTGGTGTTTTCTTAGTGGCCAGTACGCTCTTTCAGCGTTATTGCCTCTTTTTTTGAGCGGGACGGGCCCATTCTTGGCTCCTAAGATGTTTTTTAGTTGAGATTGCTTTCCCTCCTCCTTGGACTATAGTAGTCCCCCCTGCTTATTTCTAGCTCGCTCACTCCTATGTGAGAAACTCCGTCTTGTTCTGTCTAATCCAACTAAATTTCCCTTCTAATTTTCATCTTTTCTACGGGCACATCTTCCGACGGCTACCTGACGCCGTCCCCCCCAACCCGGAGTGCTACCACACCCAAAAACCAAAAATCCTCTTAATCCGCCGCTAGTTCCCCTTCCGTTTTCTCGGAGGTAGCCGGTCGGTAGTATTTTCCTGTCCCACCCAAGATAATGCCAAAACCCCCCAGTCCCTCTACTTTTCCTCGCCGCGAATTACTTAAGTCCACCTCCTTCCCCTCCCGGAAACTCATTCTTGTTTTCCCCGGTCTCTCATGCACTTTTTAACTTCTTTCCCCCGCGGTACTAGCCTTAGGTGCTCGAAAAAAGCAGTTTTTACGCTCCAAAGCACCCTTACTCTTTTCCTCTATCGATGGAGACCTTCACCAAGTCGAGGGTGCTCCACGTTTCTTTTTCCTCAAAGGCTTCATCGTGTTGGTTTGCATTTGCTTTTGCTCCGCCGTTCTTTTTCTTTTTCTCCCGCCTGTTCTTCGACTATTTCTCTGTCCTATTCCAGCGGATCGTTTTTCCCCTTCGTATACAGAACTCCTGGCTCAACACAGAAAAGGTGACTTGGGTTCCCCCGCTCATTTGTCGGTTTTTTCTGGAACTTCCGTTTACTGTGACGAAATGGCGTTGGCTTTCTCGACACCCTCCCCCAGAAGACGAGCAGTCGTTTCGACCTCCACACCGTGCTCCCCTTTTCCCTTTAGTTCAAGAGTTAGGATGTCCTGCTGGCCTACGTTCATGTGGTCCGTCCTTCTCTTGCGATGGGGTGCTCCTCGGCAACGCCCTCCGCCCTGCGCCGCGTATGCCGGAAGGTCTCTCTTTTTCTTCATCGTCTTTTCTGTTCCTAGCAGTCGGCCTGTGACGGACCAAAAACGCTGGTCCTCCCAGCGACCCCTGCGTGAGCCATTCTTACCATGCTGGACTCCCCCAACCTTTTAAGTTTTTCCCTTCCTTTCTTTCCAAGGCTCTCTTTTTCTCCAGGGGGGCCTCTCTGTGCCGTGATTCGCGTTTTCCGTTCAACAGTAAACCCGCCTTTGACTCATTGCCCTCCTTTTCTTGCGGCCAAACCTTTGCAGGCCTTCCCAAAACGCGGCCCCCCGCAACACCTCTCATTTTTCCCCTTGCCCCCACAGTCGGGAGGTTCAGCCCTTCACGCCGCAACGCCTCTTCCTTGTAGTTCCTTTTAACAACCCTCGGCCCCTCTTGGCTTTTCTAGGCGGACGGAAGGGCGGCAGTTCCGTTCCTGACCGAACCCCATGAAGGCCCGCTCTCTTTTACGCCTCAAGATACGATGGCCGCCTCCAAGAAAGTGGCGTTCGTTGCCTCTCGTTGAAGTATCCCTCTTTCCCCCCCCTATATTGATGAGCGGCGGACTTCAATTACACCTCTTTTTTTTTTTTTCCCTGCGGGATAGTAGTGTGAAAGCTGTTTTACACATTTTTATCGTTACCCTTCCTCGGTTCCTTTTTCAACTACTGTCTTTTTTCCCCGTTTAGCGTCTCCCTTTCTTTCCTTTTAGAGCGCGGTCACACGGTTCCCCTCTTTCTCGCCGTGATTCCGCGCCGGCCTTTTACCTCTGTTTAAGGGTATGTTGACTACTTCTCTTGCTTTCCGCCTGTTCTGCAAAGTCCAACCTTCTCCTCCTCCTCCCCCCGTGGATCTTGCTTTGTCCGAAAACTCGAATGCTTCAGATTCTTCCCACTTCCTTCTTTAACCGCCTGGGTACCAATCGGATCACCTTCTCGTTTTTTTTTTCGCCCGGCACCCCCGTTCTTGTGATTAACGGCGCTCCGGGAGTTCTTAAACAAAACGTGCGTTTGATCCGTTTCGTTCTTCTTCTTTTCCAAAGCACCCAGCCTTTTGCATTAGTGGGTCAAAAAACGGTGCTTTTCTAAGTCCTTTCCCTTTCCCAACGCGAGTCACCTTCCATCCGGCCATCTCTCTTCAACCCCCTAGAAGTGGCGCCCCCAAAAAGCCATTTTCATGGCCGATTTTCCGTAATGTTTTTTTCTTTTTAAAGTGATCACTCTTCCTTCCTCCCCCCCGCCAGGATCCGTGCCCCTTTTCGAGCCTAAAAACCTATTCCCTCGCGACGGATCTTCTTCTCCACGCGTCTCACAGTTGATCTCTTGGTCGTGACGTGCCGTAGTCCTTCGGTCCCCCTTTGCCCTCGCGGATTTTTCGCTTTGTTCCTTTGCTATTCTCGCGCCGGTGCTCCCGCCCTTCTTCCCACGTGTTGGAATAGCCGATCGACTTTTTAAATCCGGATTTTTTCAGATCTCAGGCTTTTGCATTTTTTTTTTCTCTTCCCCACTTCTCGGCCTTCCTTTTTTTTCTCCTCCCCTTTTCTCCACGAAAAACTTTTTCATTTTTGCTCCTCCTTTTTCTGTAGCGACTTTTCCTTGTTTACTTGTTCGCCTTCGGCCAATTTTTCGTACCCTTTCCTCCCTTTCCAGCTGTCAAGGGCCACACTCTTTTGAAAGTAATCGGCGTCAGCTCTTCTCTTGCTTGGCATCCAACTGACTTTCCCACGATTTTACTTCTCGGATCGCCCCCTCTCTTTGTTGTATGATGTTTTGACTGGATCACTTCAGGTGCGTCACGTTTTTTCTTATCGTTTCCCCACGTCTGATCGAGAAACGTCTTTTTTGGAATTGGTGACATTTCCTTTAGGGTCCGGGCTATGTTCGCAGAACCCAACCCCTTGGTCCCCATGCGTAACCCCTTTAGCCCGTTTTCATCCAAACCTTTTAGTAGCTCCCCCTTCCTCCTTCTCTGACCTTGAATCACGACCATCTTGTTCCTTTGTTTGCCCTGCTGCATTTGGTTTGCACTTTTTTTTTCACATACTCATTCCCTCGACTATTGAATTGTGGAGCCATTAACGCACCCACCCCCCTTTTGCTTCCCCCCCCCCGAGTACCTCTTTCCAAACACCACAAGTGGTGAATTGCGGTTTCTTTTTTTTTCCTTCACGCGGCAGTACTGTTGATGATTCTCTCTCCGATAACCACCCCCCTACTTTTTCACCTTTGCCAATCTCCCCCCTTCAATGGAAGCTTTCGTCATCACCTTGCTCTTGGGATCCATTGCCGAAGGGCCCGCGGGGAGGCAACTTCCTTTTTTCCGCGCGCGCGCAAGCACGTCAGGTTTTCTACTTTTTCCTTCTCTCACAATTATCTCTATTTCTCGTTTTTTTTATCTCTTTTTTTCCTGTGCCAACGTCGACAACCTGCTCTTCGCGAGGCAGAACTTACCAAAAAAGCTTCCATTTTCTTCCAGCGCCCTGTGGAGCAAGTAGCGCCCGGACAAGGCTTCCGTTTCTCTCTCGTCGTTGGCAGTTTTTTCTTTTTTTTTTGCACTGATGTTCTCGGGGTTCTTGATTCTTTGATCCCTTCCCCCTTGCCGTTTTGAACACATCACCAATTACAGCTTGTTTTGTTTTTGCAATAGGTCCCGTTTTTTTTTTTTCGGGATGGCTCCTCCTCACCAATGCGCGGACCTTAAACTGCAGCTTTCCCTTTCCGCCGCAGCGTGCGTTACTTTTCGCCTCGCTTGGTCGTGATTCGGTCTCTTGCTTTGTGCTGCTCGTCTTAGTCGGTTTGTGCTCAGTTTACGTCATTTTTCTCCCTGTCTCGGGTTATGTTCGAGCATGTTTTCAACCCCCCTTCGACCCCGCACCATTCACCCCACCACACTTGCAGCACACCCCCCCCCTTTCTACTACCTTCCTGCGCCTTGTCAATCCCCACCTGCTCTCCACGCCTCCTTCTTCTTTTAGGACACCCCGATTCGAAAAGATTGCACAAGTCTCCTTTTTTTTTCGGAGCTGGGGGTGTGTGTCTGGTTTCCTCCTCTTTTCTCTTGACAGGTCACGTTTTTTTTGGACTCCCCCCCCCTCTTTGCTGGACTTTTTCTGACCTTCATCTTCCTTTTCTTAAAGGCAAATTTTCTGATCTGCTTTTTTCTCAGTATCTTTCACGTATTTTATTGCCCCCCTTTTAAGCGACGCAGGCTTACCCTGTTGCCCTCAAAAAGTGCCCTTCCAGCCGTTGTCACCTTACATGGCAATTTTCTGCCTTCTAGGATCGCTTGGAAGCTTTTTCGTTTCCTCCATTATGTCTGCGACTTTCCCGTGCTATTTTTTGATGGGCGGAGACACCTTCCCCGCGCCGGGAGATTTTTTCACCACTCCCTGCTGGGTATACTTCAGAGTTCGTCTTTTTCCCCACAGATGTCTTTTCTTGAGAAACGCCTGCCCCTCACTCACCTTTCCATGCTTTGGTTGCTGTCCTCGCGAGGTAAAACCAGTGCTTTACGGCGTCGCACCTATTATCCCAACTTTTTTCTTTTGTTTCCCCCTCTTCGATTTATCTTTGTTATTTTCCTTCCGCGTCGTTGCTGATCTGGCGGGTGCGGTATCTCTGATCATTTTTATTCCCGAACTCCCCCGAAAGCGGCCACCCTTATGTGGAAGTTGTTGTCTCCCTTTTTCTCAGCCTGTTCGTTGAAGCTTTTCCTTGCAGGGAATGGCGTGAATCTCGTTTGGTTCTTTTTGGCCTTCGTCCTTCCCTTTCACCGATGCGCAGTTTCGTCTTTCCTCCACCGGCACGGTTTTTTTCCCTTTTCTTTGAGCGCGTTCCTCTCTCTTTCCCTCAAGGGCTCCCGAGACGCCTACGTTTCCTATGGTGACTTGCGTCAGAATCCCTTGCTGGTGAGATCCACTATCTTGACTCCCCATGGTCGGCTTGGTCGGACTTAGCTTCCCTTGCGACTTCTTTCTTCTCTTTTCTTTTGTGCATTGGCGCGAACATTTTAAGAAGGCTCGCCTTAGTAGCGCTCCCTTTCCCCCCTCTCGAAAGGCCGCGGAGAGAACTCTGGCCCCTTTCTCACGTCTCGATGAGGTGTGTCACTGCAGCCCTTTTCCTCCTCCATTGCCTCGCTAACGCAATCCTTTCCCCTCGTTCCTGATGCTTCATTGTTGCGTTCTATTTTTTCAATTCTCCTCTACGCGGGGGTTCTGGAAACTCCTCGTCCATCAGCCCATGAGAAGACCTAATCTTGCATCTTTTTTTTCGCTCCCTTGAGGTCTCTCCTCCCCGTTCTTGATTCGGCCGTTGTATGATTGTGTACCAGCTATCTGGGCCTTCTTGTTTTCTTTCAGCGGCCCGAACTTCCCCCTTTTTTTCGAGGCATGCCTGCTTTTCTTTTTTTGGGGACATGGGTACTTCGTGCTCGTTGTTTCCTCCCTTTGGGGGCGACGGAGCTTTTTTTCTTTTTTTCTCGTTGTGCCGGCGTGTTGGAGATTTCCCCTCCCGGTTGGGGCAGACGTCGTTTAGACTTCGTCAGTCCCCCGGGTGTTTGAGGTGTTTAATTGACCGGCTCTCTCTCTCATCGTCCCGCGGAGCACCCTTCGTACATTCCTTATTTTCTTTTTAGCTGACCTGGCTGTTGATCTTTGGTCAATTCCTTGAGGAATTAGTACGTTATTTTTGGCCAGCTCCCCTTCTTTTTGTAGTCCAGTCCCTTCTTTTCTTATATTAGCGCGGTCGCCCTCACCCCATAGCGAATAATTCTCCTTTTCGAGCCTGCGGTATTTGGGATTTGAGCGAGTACCTTGTTCTGTCGTTCCCATTTATTGCGTGGGGACCATATCCTCATAGGGAAGTACTTGTCTCGATTGATGGAAGGTTTAGGCAGGTATTATGAAGAACGGAGTGTCTTTTTGATTGTTCTCTTCCCTCCCTTCCTATTTCGTCAATTCATCGTGCTAGCTTTCCCAGATTGACGTTTCTGTTTGAAACTACTGTCCCCTTTTTTTCTTCTCTGTCTTGATAATACGTCATGCGAGTTCTTGTTTTTTTTAGATTTCTCAGTATAAATAGTCCGGATGGTTTTCATTGCCGCCTATCTCCCCTGTCACCCGCCCAGGACCATTTCTAAGAATGCATAACCCGCGTTGCGTGCTCGTCCTTTTTGTCACCTTTGTTAGAAGGTGGTACTTTTTTCGACTTGATGTTCCTTTTTTGGAGCGGGGTTGCTTCCTCCTGCGTCCTCTTTCCTGGCTACTATTGTGCCTAGCGCAGTTTTTCCTCCTCCTTCTTTGATGAGTAGTCACCCTTGGCGTTTAACTTCATGAAATTTTTCGGTCGTCTCATGGGTTGTTTTAGCTTTTGTTTCTTTTTGGAGTAGCCCCCATCTCGGTCGCCTCCTCATTTAGTCGGCGCTTTTTTCCGTATGTTTGGTTTGGTTGTGTTCCTCCGTTTGATGGTTCTATATCGTGCTGAGACCGATTTCCCTCTATCTTCCTTGTTGCGATTTTCTGTTCGTTTTTATACCTCTCGACGCTCCCTTTTAGTGCTAAGCTTCAGGATCTATTTATTTCTGCCCCTTTATTCCTTTTTCCATGATTCGTTCCGACGTTCTGGATTTAACTCCTTTCTTTTTTTTTATCACGTCGATTGCGTCCCCCCGTGAAGTCTATTCAAGTAGACGTCCCCTAGTCTCTTTTTCCCTCAACCAAACGGCAAACTCTCTAACCGTTTTTTTTTATTCTTTTCGCTCTCCCCCACCGGGCCCTATACGCGCCACCCGTTTTTTTTTCACCTTTCCCCTTTCAGGACTTGCAGTGCTGTAACAGGAACCCCCCTACTCCAGCACACTCTCCCTTCCGCCAACGCCCTACCCCCCTCCGTTCTGTGCTTATCACGTTCCCTTCCAAGACCAACCACCCCTCCTTAGCTTGGCCTCCTCTGGTCTTTACTTTTCTGGCCCGTGCTGTGACCATCTTCCTTCCCCATGACCGGGAGATCGCACTGTTCCTTCGCGCCAAGTACCCTTTTTTTTTTGCTGGTATGAAAGTTATCTGGTTCCTACTACGCTCCTACTCCAGGCCTCAACTCTTTACCTCCATCTCATTTTACGTCCCGCATTCACCCCTTTCCAGATCAAGGGTATAACCTTTTGTCGCACGTCAACGCGCTTTTTTTTTATTTCTCGGTGTTGGTGTGTCTTGAAGCTGTCACGTTGAGACGTTGTGGTGATGAGCCCCGGCCATTCGCCTGTTCTTCTTCCAGGGCGGCGCGGTCCGAACTCATGGATTTTCCAAAGACAAACGAATATTGATCCCTATTGTAACATCGCCCTCTTTTTCGGAAGATTGTTCTGCTTTCAAGATTATTCCCCTCTCCGTCCTGTGAACTCTGATGTGGGTCCCTCCCTGTCCAACCTTGCCGCTCTTAGTCTTCCCCCTTTGAGTCTGGAGTGAGTTCTTTCATTTTTCTGGCGTGGACAACCTTTGGGTGGAGTTGACGGCTTCCCTTTCGTTTTTTGCTGTGGAATTGCCTCCCCTCTTTTGTCAAGCTCACTTGTCTCCTGAACCATAAGGTTAACCCCGTGAGTTCTCAGCTTTGAGGTTCCCTCCCAGGATAGTCACTTTTTCACTCATGCCCCCTCTTCCTACCTCCTTCCCCCCTTTTCTCGCTTCCGCATTCCGTCACTCGTCTAAATTTTCCCTCCCCCGGTGTATAGCGTGCCTTTCTTACCTTTCTCTCCGCCCCTTTCGAGGATTAACTCTTCTACGCGAGTAGAGACCAACGGTCTTTCTTTTGCCCACGCTGTGATTCATCTTGTCTCTCTGTTTTCTCCTCCTTCTTTTTTGTTTTTAGTCTCTCCCCCCCCGATGCACAGCGCCCTCTTTGCTTTTCTCGTGTCAAACCCCGCGTTTGTCGCTCTTAAAGTCATTTCTTGCTTTCCTATCGGCCAGGTTTTCCCGTTAGTAACGGTCCTCAGCGCGATTGTCTGCCACACTTTCTTCTTCTTCTGAGTTTGTTGAGAAGGCGGATAGAAATGGTGTCCCTTTTTCTTTTTGAGTTTTCTTTCCCTTCCCCTTTTATGGGCGATCATTGTCGTTCCTCCCTAGGATTTCGACCGCCTTTGTTTCCCCCTCTTTTTCGGCAAATCTTGAGATGTTTCCTGTACATATTCCATCACCCCCTACTATCCCCCCTTCTTTAACTGCCGCTTGCCCCGCCCCTTTTTTGAAAAAATGATCCGGCTTCCCCTGGACATCGCTGGCATCCCTTTTCCTTTGCATCGAGTACTGCCCCAATCCTTGTGTACAATTCTTACTGTAGTTCCTTTTGCTACAGCGCTTTTAGGCGCGCTTCATTTCCCCCCCCATTTTATAAGGGGATTTCCCTATTTTTGTTTTTGGCGTCAGTCGTTGATTTCGAACGGGAGCAGACCTTCCCCTTCGTTGCTCGCAACCCAGCGTCATCTCCCCCACTCGATGCGCGGGTTTTGCCCTCTCCAAAAGTTGATGACCCCCCGTGATCTCGACCCAGTAGATGCTATTCCTTCTCGTGCTTGGCTTTCACCTTAATTTACTTCCGGCTCGATAGTCGTTTCGGGGGAATATTAGCCCAAGATAGCGATCCCTTTGCTTATTGGTAGGGGGCTTCCTTTCCCCCTTCTCTTTGTCCGCGGGTCGGGGCGTCGTTTTTCCGCCCTCCCCATCCTTTGCCTCCCTTCTTGGCCAATCGCGACGATTTTTGTGTTCTGTGTTCCCCTTTGTGCCGTTATTCCTTCTTCTTCAGTTGGGATTTGAAGTTTTTTTTTTTTTTCATGTTCTAGAGGCCGGGTCCGCTTTTTGTGATGCGTTGGAATAGTCGCCTTTTTTCCCAGTTTTTTAGAGTCCTTGGTGTGTAAGGCTTTCCTTTTAGATTCTTTCGGTTTTCTTTTTCTTGGTTCCGGTTTGTGTAGGGGCAGACGCTTATCCCTCGTGAGGACATGATATGGCTGGACTCTGAGCGAGCTTTCTTGCAATATCAGCGTGATCATTGTAAGTTTTTTTGGCGTTGATCAGGGATTCACGCTACGTGGTTTTTGTCCTTCGTTGGATCTCATTTCCCTATTTCCTTCCCCCGCTACTTCAGCGGAGCATAACTTTCCTTTTCTTTGAGTAATCCCACTTCTTTCCACCGGCGCACCAGTTTTCTTTCATCCCTCCTGCGTTTCACCTTTTGTCGACTCTTCGTTTCTTACGATCCCTTTTCACCCCCCGTGTTCGTTAACCCCACAAACCCCCCCCCCTCACATCTTCATCCCGCCGCTCTCCGGCTACGTGAGCCCCTCAACCAATCGTCTTTCTTCCACCGATCACCCCCCCAACCTCGATCGCCTGACGCCGACCTGTATGCCAGTAACGTCTCACTCGTCACGCCTTCTCTGCGCCCCGGTGTTCTGTTACGTTGAACGGACTGGCCTTTTTTCAAGCCTTTTTGTTTTCCTCTTGATCAAGCCCGAATCCCATTCTCGACAAAACCGAGTGCCGCTTCCCCCAGGCCCATGTGCTCAAGGCCCGCTTGCCTTACCTGAGTCCGTCCCAAGTTGTTTCTGTTTTTTTTTCCTTGTCTCGACCTTCCTATCCGCCCCTCCCGGCGATTCGACTATTCACGGTACTTTCCCTGAGGCTCTGAGCTAGTATTATCCCTCCTCCTTTGTTTAAAAACGCCCAGGTGGATGTCCTTCTTCCTCCCCGGCGGTCTGAAGGTTTGCTATCTTTTGTTACTTGATCATCTTTCTGGGTTTATCCGACCACCTCCCCCCCAGTAAGTCGGTCTAGACGGTTTCCTCTACCCCTCCGTGCCTCACTTCGAACTGTTTTCTTTTTCTTCCATTCGGTGTTCCCCTTTTAAGCACGGTTTTATCCGCGCTTCCCGCGGGTTCCGATGGGGTATATATCGCTCCCCCTCCCCATCGGCGCCGCGTATTCCAGTCAATTTCCTGAGGATGGATATGAGAAATACCCCTTTCCTTTTGTCATTACCCTCCAATTGGTATGTTTTCTCCCCCCCCGCTGGTAATCTTCACCCCCCTCGCCAAACGGCCGTTCTTCCCTCCTCACGGGACTGGACGAAACACCCGCAGGGAGTCTACCGTTTTACCAGGCTGCTTCCTGCCGTTGGTCCCTGCGGTGTGATGCCTCTTCCCCTTTTTTTGCAAAACTCCCCTCCCCCCCAGCGATTTCAAGTTCCTTCCTCTGACGTGGGCCCTTGATAAAGCTCCCAACACTTTTTTTCCCTGCCCCCTTTTCCTATCTTTCGCCCCCACACTTTTTCCCCTCCGCATCAGATACCTCCGGGTCGTTCCCCGAAAACGCCTCAGTCTTGTTGCTCGGCTAGTGTCTCCCCTTGATAGGAGAAGGTCCCTCGGGTCAGTCCTGCCCGTTTTCCTCCTCACACAACCTTCCAGGATCCGATCGAGATGTTTACCTCCCCTAGACATTTGCTCCTCCAATCCGTTCGGCGGCGTCATAAGTCTCTCTTTTTTTCTTTCCCTCTTTTTCTTTGGCTGGGCTGGACGGGAATTCTCTTTTTTTATAGGCGTTGGCGATTGACGTCCCTTCTTCTGAACATTCATTTTCACTGAATGGGCAGGCCCCCTTCTCTCTTTTTTATTCGGTTAGCGATTGACCCCTCCGTCCTTACTTCTCTCGGAATTTCACAAAGGTTACTCTCTTTGTATCGCACCCAAAAGTATTTCGCGAGGCCTTTCTCTTGAAGGGTTATGGGTAGTCTCTCTCTTCTTCCCCCTGTTTTTGTTCGCGACCGAAACTCCCTTCTTCTTCAAGTGCCTTAAGATTGTTTTCCCATCCTTGACGGCCTTTCCCCTTTTCTATATTGCCCCAAAACGTTCCCCCCTGTCTTTCTTTCCTCCGGGCTACATCGAATAGCACTTTTTTGCTTCTTTCGCTTGTCGGGTAACAGGCGTGAGAGGAAACTGCGATATTTTTTGTTGCTGCCCCACCCCCTGTTAACGGATCGGTAGGTCTGATGCCGAACCCCTCTCATTTTTGCCATTCTTTTTTCCCCTTACCTGAGCGAAGCCAGAATGCACAATACGATCCATTTTTTTTCTTCAACTCCATACCCCATGCAGGCTAATCAGCTCCCCACATTAGCCCTTTGTGGTTGCCACACCTCCTCTTTTTTTATTTCTATTTTTCGTAGGTTCGCTGGGCTTGTTATCCCCTATTAGACGACCATTCGCCCCATATCTTCCTTGCCACCTATCGGTAACTTTTCCACTCGCCCCAGATTAAAATCGCGCGGATCATCTCACCCCCGCTCCAGTTGATCCAATCGTGGTTCCTTTTCGCGGTTCTCCTGCTGCTTTTCCCTGTTTTTCGTTTATTCGATCCCTCCTTCCGTCCTTTTAATTGATCGCCGGCGGTTTAAAGAAATAGGACCTCTTTTGTCTTCGCTCCTTAAACCGCGTACGAGACGTACCAAACCTTTCCGGCTTTTTCTTGATTCCATTTCTGTATGCGTTTTTCTCCTCTCTCTTCCGTTCATCTCCCTCCCTTCCCTCTTTTCTCCCCCGTAAAACTTCTTTCCCATCTCCCTCCTTAATTAGAGCCTGCGGCATTGTACGGTTGCTTTCCCTTCCTGGAATTTCGTATCCACCCCCCCTGGTTATGCGTCGATCTTCCCATACGTTTCACATTTTCTTCGTGGAAGTTCCTTTTCTCCTCTTCCGATTTGCGCTTGCCTCCCTTCCGGCTTTCACCTATGTTTTGCCTTGACAGGATCTTGCTTCCTTGTTTCTGTTTCTTTGAAACGGCAAAGGGATCATCCCCCCTCTTAGCCGATTTTTCTCTTTGTTACACTTTTTCTTTTTGCCTACCTCGTTGTTTCTTTCTGTCTCCGACATTGAATGTCCAGGTTTTCTTTTCTCCAAACGGATCCACAGGAGAGAATTGCTCCCCCCGCGCCCGAGCAACAGAGTCCGTCCCTTTTCTCTCCACCAGCGACGGATCCTTGCATCCTCCCTCTCGCTTTGCTGGTCCTATGCGCTGTCCTTTTTTCCTCCTTTCAATATTTCTGCAACTTCCTTTCGTTGACGTGAGGGAGCCATCACCATCCCACCGCGCGTTTCCAAACCGATCGCCAAACAACAACAAAAGATTGGTAAGTCGTTTTTTTTTAGTCCTGGCTGAATTTTTTTTATACTCCTTTCCCTCCTAATCAATAACCGCCAGCAGCACGTTCCTTCCCCTCCAAGCCCACTGCCAACGGACTTTTCTTAATCACTGGACGGCATTTGGGCTCCTATTCTTCGATGTTTCTTCACCTTGAGCGATTCTTTTGTCGCGTCACTTTTTTTTGACGTTGTTTTCCAGTGCTTCTCCCCCCC
>Ga0179593_1574245_pt1 | contig 15542 bp, 18 predicted proteins | sample CZODoug2_1_08_16_FD_185931 | JGI IMG/M metagenome (GOLD analysis project Ga0179593, IMG submission 185931) | Vadose zone soil fungal communities from Angelo Coast Range Reserve, California, USA - CZODoug2_1_08_16fungal (PacBio error correction) | ecosystem: Environmental > Terrestrial > Soil >... | reverse complement strand
TTATCCTTTCTCATGTTCGTCCTTTCCGGTTTCTCCATAAAGTCAGCCCACTGTGTCCCCCCTTGTCGTTCAAGATACGCTTCCATCGTTGACCCCTGCCCCAACGGCCATTTCCAGGTGCTCTTTCCGATCCCCCGCCCGTCATAATGATTCCCCGAATGAAGCCCCCTCTTTATGGGGCGGAATCGTCCATCAGGTTTCCTTTATTTAAAGTTCGCTTACGGCCCCGCGCTCTTTATGAACTCATATGAATGCCTTTTCCATTTTCTTCCCTCCCGATCACCTCATCAGCCCCGTCTATTAAGTCGAAACTGAAACTTTCTCCTCTCTTAGGTGGACGGACCGCTGACTTCCTTTATGACAAATCTTTCAGGGGTTCCTTTCGCTTTCACAAAAACGCAACCACCCCCCCTACACACCAGTTCCACCCTTTTTTTCGCAAAGGATTCTCGATCTTGTAAGGCATTAGACTTTCCGCCTGATGTTGGTTCCTGTTGCCTGTGAAACGTTTCTGTCTCCGCTTCCCCACGTTACTGCTTCGCCCTGCTACACTCCCCCCCCGGAGTCTTTCTCTTCCCATTGAACCCTTTCAATTTTTTGCCCCCTTTCCTTTTTGCTGTGCTTTACTTTTTATGTCTTCGCTTGCGATTTCTAGGCGAACAAGTTTCCGAACCTTCGAGTCTTGACCCTCCAAACTTCTTCTTAGGTGCTTTTCCCCAACTTGAAACAATTGTGGTTGACGTTAAAAGAGACTTTCCCCCAACAGAGATTTCTCTTTTAACTCAATCTTGCGTAGCATTCAAACCTCCAATCAGAAATGCTCTAAGAATACTTACAATGAGGCTTTAATCCCTTTCTGCTCGGTTGACGCCCCCTCTTCTCGCAGCTTCGCCACTTCACCACTCTTCAAGGATGGTAACCTCTTCTTTTCCCTCCTGAACGCTTTAACCTTCGTCCCCTCTTGGGAAGTTTCGCCTATATTCTTCTGTTCACAGGAGGAGCCATCAGCCTGCCAATTTCGCCCCAGTTTTTGATTCACTTCCGGACAATTCGTCGCGTGGGAAGGTCCTTTTTATGCCTCCCCTGCTCATTTGAGTGTCGTGAACTCATAATCCCCTAGGCCCCTCCTGATTTTTTGGCTTGGTGGATGATTTCGTGTGACCTTATATTTACTCAACATATTGTAATCTTACGCTTCCACTCTCTCCCTGGCCCTAGTCGTTATCCCTTCCCGGAATGAATCTGGCGTAAACAATGACCAGTAAGTCTTCGCATATCCCCACCTTCGCCTACGGTCCCATGATTCGTGTTTTTACCTCACGGTCGCCCGTGCCCTTTAACTGAGCCTCGCATCGATAAAAGATGTTTTCAGACTTCTTGTCAGGAGTTTTTCATTATCGAGTGCCCCACCCTTAGGGGAGTCTCGAAAACTATCCGAAATCCGGTTCCCCCATGGTTACGGCCCTTATTGAAAAACGACAATCACTCGCCCCCAACGGAATGAATGTAACAACCTCCTCCCCCAATCCAGCGTCTCATTTCCCAAACTTTTTCCTTTTTGACCCTTCATGAAGTTGTTTTCAAAGCTTCCCCCTTTTTCTTAGATATGGCCAACCGCCTCCCTTCCGATAATGCATCATCGACAATTGGTAATCCCGTAACCTCTCTTTCCTCCTCCCCCTCCTTTGTCTCTTTGCTGGCTTTAAGCACCTTTTCCTATTCAATGCCTCCTCTCCACTTGGATTGTGGTTGACTGACGCCATTTTTTCGGAGACCCCTAGGAAGGAACAATGGATTCCCCCCCCTCCACACTTCAGGCCCCTGCTTTTCACCCAGACATCAGGTTTCACTTTTTTTCTAGTATGACGCTGTCGCTTGCCGCGTTCCTTTTTGTTTCCGGGCGGTAATGTGCCTTTTGAATTTGCCGATAAAAATTTCCTTCTCTATTGGTAGGTTCTATTCCCTTCCATCCTATGCAGCAATTCCGTCCAATCTGCTAAATCTTCCCTTTTAAAGTGGACCTCTTAGATGGCTCGTCCCACTGTTGAGAAGTGCTCTCCCCCCCCCCTAAATATGGCCGTAGTATTCTTGTGTGTAGTCTCCTTATTTCCTTGTAAGGCATTTTACGGATTCCTTCAGTGTCTTCCTACAATCCAGTCGAGGGTTCGACCCTCTTCCCCCCAAGTCCTTTGGGTATTCTACGTTCCACTCAAGTCATTTCCCACACAACCCTCGTCTCAGATTTTGAGTATAGGTTCCAACTCCTTTCCCCCAGACGGCTGTTCCATTCAGCTAACCGACTATCCCAACGAGTCCCTCCCATTAACGCCCCTTCGGCCTAATTGTCAGTTCCCCTTTCTCCTCGACTCTTCCCGCCCTGCCCCGAATCTGGCGGCCACATGACCAAGCGCTCTCCTTTCAATTCTCAGGGCCGGCAACCTTAACTCTCTTTCAGGCGTCGCCGGGTGCTACTTCTACAAGTGGCCCGTTTTACTTTTGGGCTTTTTATGCGCCCCCCTCATCTCAGAGTAAGGCTCGCAGTTTTACGTATTTTTCTCGACCGGCGGTTTTTGTCTTTGACTGCGACTCCTATAACCTCTCCTCCCCCCCTCTCTTTGTGCCCGCGCGGCGTCCACATATTCTTCACCTCTTCCCCATAAGTTCCCTTCTTCGCGAATCAAAGCCCTCCCTTTTTTCCTCCCCCCAAGCCCCTCGAAGGGCGTCCTGGTCCGCTCGGCCCCAGCTCACGAAGACTTACCCTCTTCACCTTCCCCTCAACTTTCCTCGGTCACTTCTCTTGAAGCCGGGCGTTCTCGGCGGACCTGCAGGAACCAGACCGTGCCGCGGCTCTTACATGTGCTGGCCCCTCCAAATCTTCGACTTCCTTCTTTCCCCCTCTTTAGCATAAAGAATCTCTTTCGCGATCTGGTGTTCCACTTGTCGTTGTTTTCCCCCTGAATTCACCAATGAACATTTTCCGGCCTGCAAGCCTTTCTGAGCCAATAAGCCTTTTCACTTCTGCTACTCTTTTTGTAGCCTGCTCATCTTTGTTGATAAAAATGATCATGCTATCTTCCCCCTGTTCGACAGGAGGGAAGCGAACGCGACCCTTTTTGAATTCCTCTTTCCTACCCCCTCCACCCCGGAGATGTCTTGGATGATTCCATATAATTCTTTTTTTCTGGGAGGTGACCACGTCCCTTTAAGCTCGATGAAGTCTGGGCGATTTTCGAAATTTTTGTCTTTTCCCACTGTACTTGACCCTCCCCCTACTTTCTGCGGCTGTATTTGTGCCCCATTTTGAAACGGAGTCCCCCAATCCCCTCCTTGTTGTTTTGAGAGACCGCCAGTCTGCGCATGAGGATGAAGCCACCCCCCCCGCTCTCCTTGTTAACAACGGGAGTCAGATTCTACCGTGTGACCCTGCTCTCCATACAGTCCAACGGCCAGTCCCTTGGTCCCCCCTCTCTTCACAGCCCCGTCTAATTTCCCCGCCTGATGGAATCGACCCTCCATCCCTTGGGTTTTTCATCAGGATGGGCTTTCCCTCCTTCACCTTTTCTCCTTTTTCCCTTAGAGACCTCAGCGTCTCCTTCGAGCGCGAATCTTCTGCTCTTCTCATTTTGATTCAATTCCTCAACCTCCAGGCCGACTCTCTTAATTTCCGTCCCTGGAGTAGTATTGCCTACACCGGATGACTTCGTTCCTTCCAACTGGGCAGGGTTTCTTCTTGTAGTTCATAACACTCCCCCCACAACCACCACCCCAAGTCCACGGTGCTGCACCCCCTGACGAACCGGAAGGCTTTTCAAGAGTCACTTGTTGTCCTTTGACGGGACCCTATTCGTTAGCAGCTTACTGAACTTCTTTCTCGCCGAGAGAACTGACCCCCCCATTCAAAGAACTGTTACCCCGGGCAGTTCGACGGTGGGCTCTCTTGGAAAATTGCGTTTCTGGCCTGTAGAACCCCTACTTCCCAAACGCCCATTATGATGGATGCCCATAGATTTTATTTTCCACCTTAGTCCGAATTACCTTCTTTCTTCCATCTATCAAAACTTGATTGTGGGGGAGCATAAATGTGTCCTCCCCATTCTCCGTCCAAAACTCTGCTATCTCGCTTCATTTTTGAATTTTTCAAACGGAGAACCCCGCCTGTTTTCGCGATCGAAGTCCGTTCACTTTCTTCTAATGAAAAGTAAGCTTTGAAGTACAGAAGCGCCTCTAGAAAATTAATTGATACCCCTCTTACTAATGCTTGTAAACCCTTTTCTTCGGACCTGACAACTTAAATAGATTCTTGTTCCTTTTTTCGAAGATTCCGTATTCTTCGGCGATTCGGTCAGGTTGAAAGGCAAGGTAATCCCAATTTCAGCTCCCCCAATTCGGAACAGTTCTTTGATCAATTAACTCCCTTTTTGATTTGACCAGCGGTATACTCCATCCACGGTTGAGGTGTGGACCCTAAATACCAACATCAAGAGATGGTATTTTCTCTGTTTGGTTTTGAGGCTCTTTCTTTTTTCCTTTTTTTTTTTTCTTCCCCCTTATGAGCCTCCACTTTTAAAGTCGGTCCCCTGGCCTCTCCTTACGGTCTCCCCATTTTTAGTTTAAAATTACTCTCATTCCTCCGCCTGAAAAGGAAACTTTTTCCTCCCACAACCCCCAAGAAGACTTCCGCCTCTTGGCGGTCCTCATGCTACCCAGTGCCCCATTTCTTGTATCAGCGCAGAATACCCTCCTTCCTTTTTCTACCCTAAGTTCGCTTGCCGGCGGAGTGTTCTCCTCTGATGTCCAACCTCTTCTTCCCTTTCCCGAAACCCTCTTCCCGCATCAATCCTGCAAATGGTTACGGCCCCCAATCTACCCTTTCCTTTCCTTCCCCCTTCACAACAACCGGTGAAAACCGTTACCCATCTTCAAGCTTAATATCTATTTTCCCGATTCCCCCTTTCACCAGTTCCCCCTTTTTTTTCACCAAGCTCATGTTTTGATTCTTTCTCTCTCCCATGTCGTCGTTCCACACGAATCCCCTTTCGATAAGGGCCCTAATAGACCCCACCTCCCCAGACCCTCTCTTTTCTTTCCTCGTTGTCTTTTTTTTTGATGAATGTGGATCCCAGCCTCCTCCCTTTCGATGATTTCCTGATCCCTCCTATATCCTTTCCATTTGATGAACGGAACATTTCCGGCTTTTTGCCCACCCCTTCATCGTTTCAGGTTTCAACAGTTTTCCAGGAGCTTGACTCGTAGCTGGCCGAGGTCTCCTTCAGCGTTTGTTCTTTTCCTTTTTCGCCCCCCTGGGTTTTCACGGACTTTCCCCCTTGCCACCGCTCTGATTCGTTCCTCTTTCAACACTGTGTTTGCCCCAATGCTGTCCTAAATCAGCAGGACCCCCTCGGACCTTTCTCGGCATCAACGTGGATTCGATTTTGTCTTTCCTCAGGGACCCTTTTTCTTTGTCCCATGGTTCTTTTCTTTGGTTGTGGCGCTTTATTTCTTTTTAGGCCGTCTTTTTATAAAGGTGTGGATTCCATTACTCCGCATAAATGACTTTAACGTTCATTCTCCACCTTCCCGTTCGATAACTGATGTGGTTATATAACTTTTTCAACAGAAATTCATCCCGCCCTCCCAATCGAATCGTTCCTTTTCCTTCTTGAGGGATTAGGACCCCCCTCCATTCCAGTAAACTTCTGTTTATTAAGATAAAACCGCTCCAACGCGCCATCCCGGAAGGCTCGAACTGAGTCTTATTCGTAAATGACATCTCTCCTTACCTTGACCTCCCGAAGAACCCTTCCTTTCCAACATTACAAGAGATCCGGAATTCCCTGTGTTTCCAGGACCAGAAGAGCTGTACATTCTTTCCCGTGAAGTGGAGTATCTTTTCCTGGACTCACCAAGTAATTCCAGCCTAAGAGGTGAATTAGCCCTTCTTTTCTACCGGGTGCTCTTTCCTTTTATCTGTCGCACGAATGTCGCGAGAGACATCCTTAACTTTTGAACCTTCCCTTTCTTCTCCAACCCTCCTAAAGCTTTTATTTGAGATTCCCCGCAAGTATCCCTCCCATACCGAATATTTTTGGATCAGATTACCCCCGTCTCGAGGGCTTCCTTGCTTCTCTCTCCCCCCCGAAGCAAAATCAGTGTCTCCCTCTACAGTCCTCCCATGCAAAGGTTACCATTCCCTTTTTAATTTGACGACTTTAGTTAGATCCGCTTTTCCCTTGTGAGGCAGCATTCTACTCCTTCATAAAATCTTCCAAAGATCCCTGAGCTAAGAACCATTTATTTCGAACGAATCTTTCATTGCGCTGGTGGTGTACCTTTTTTTGTTTTTTTACCCAGAACCCCCATTTCTAGGACCGCCAGTAGCCACCGTGCCCTTACTCCCCTATTTTTTTTCCTTTTTTTATTACTTCCTTTTTTCCAGTCGTCTGTTCACCCTCTTTCTTTTTCCTGACTTATTTCCAGGACCGTGAAGAAATGCCCTTCATTAGAATTACCGAGATCTAAGTCTTTTTTCTCGCAAGGATCCCGTCGCCTCGTGAAATCCCCCCTCCTTCTTCATGATGATCGATTTCGCCCCACATCTCCTTCCAATGGATTTATTTCTTTTTCGATACCACCCCAATTATCATTCGGTCTTGGAGGTTTTTCAAGAGAGGAGTAACCCTCTTACGGCCGTTGTTTCTCCTTCTTTATATTTTGATTAACTGTATATGACTCCGTGGTTCCACCTCCCTGTTTCTTGACTTTCTTTGAGGAAAACCCTTACCATCCAGTGCGTATCAGATCTCTCCCCCCTGAGGTTTTTGTTCGTCTCAGAAAGTGCATGTCTCTTTCTCCCCCATCCAGCCCTCCCAGCCATGTAGGTTCCCAACGTTCTCTCTAACTTTTCCCCCTGCGAGCCCTTCCCGTTCCGCCACCCCGTCCCCCCCTTCCGCGCCCTTAACCCTGCCACCACGTCCTTCTCCAATCAGACCCCCTCCTCGCGCAATCAGCGTCATCCTTGCGGTCATAGAATAAGTTCATCCCCCTTTTTTCGTAACCTTTTTTTTCTTTTCGACTGCCATCATTTTCTCCGCTCCTCCTCTCCCCGTTTATCTCATTGCGCAATTTTATTCCCGGATGCTTATCAAACATCATCGTCCGACAAAACCAGAGTAGATTCTTCCTTCTCGCTTTCCCGAACAAAATGATCAGAGGGCGCTTGTGTCTCCTTCTGAAGGCAGCATTCCACTCATTTGGGTTAATTTTTCTTTCATACACCCAACGACAAACCCCCGTTCCCCACCCCCTGGATTTCCCCTGGTGTTACCTTGAAGAACTCTGTGGCTTCGTTTCAAGATTTTTGGAATTTTTGCCTTGGAAACGTCTCGCGCCGCTAACTGAACCTGTTTTTTCGAGTCCGAAGCCCGGCTTTCCATTCCCCCAAAATGCAACTGGGGCTTTTTTCTCGAGGACCTGAGCTGCCTTTTTTTGTTGAGATTTGCTCCACATTCCTTTCTCTCCGGCCTTCGACTGTACTTTTGAGCCTCCCCCCCCTAGTCTTCTTAGGTCTTAATTTTCTTGAATTCTCTCAATACACCCCTTTGATGATGTTGGGGTGAATTTCAATTTTTTCCAGATCGGGTTCCACCCAAGCTCTCCTCTGATCTACTCAATCTTGTCGCCCCAAAAGAGCCCTCTCCCAGTGGTCCTCGACCGATACCGTTTACATGAGTTTCTAATCTGCCAATGTCGTGGGGAGGGTTACTTCCTCTAAGAGGACTTTTTTTAAGTTTAGAAAACCGACCCCTGCTTTTGATCCTTTCTTTTTCCCCCTGACAACAATAATCGTAAGAGAGAGGAGTCCCGTTGGTCTTTCGATTGCGCCTTTTCGGCGGGTTGTTAATTGAATTCGTCCCGAACTCTTACAATTTACCCCCCCGGCCGATCGTTCCATCCCGTTTACCAGTCTTGTCCTTTTCCCGCGCGTTTTAGCTTCCTAACCTCCTTTTATTGTTTTCGACTCCTTCCGACAGCCGCATATGTTTCACGTTCTTGTCCGGTGCCTTCTCGATTCCCCTTTTCCCTGACTGAATGTCGCCTTCTTTTATTCCTGGAGTATCCACTCGTCTCTTGGAGAAAAGTCACCTCCCAATTCCACTTATTTGCGCCTATCCACCTAAAGGCCTGTAAGTGGTGTTCCCCCGCGCCGTGTCCATTTAACGTGAGCCATTCGCCCTTTAGTGAATAATCCGCTTGTTTGCGTTTCTTTCCCTTCCTTAAGTCTCTCTAAACGATTCCCTTTTAAACCGCTTTGAAAATGGTTCGGCCCCCCCTTGCCCACCTTCCTTCCCTGCCAATGAACCCCCACGGCATATGGCGCGGCCGCTCCACGTCATACCCTTATAGAGCCTTTTATTTTGGACCCTTCAAAGCTGCTCTTTTTCACCGCGTCTTTCATGTGCCGTTTGGCGCTCTCTCTTCCCCCTTTCGTAGTCAACACGAACTCCAATTTGTCCGATAAGTTCCCCTCATCGGACCCCCGTCCAGCCCCCCAATATTATCTATTTCCCCCCCCCCCTCTCCTTTCTTTTAGAGAGATTGTGTTTATTTCCTTTGTCAGGATTACGATTTTCTCTTCATTCTGTGGGGTCCTCCTCACCTTTGTGAGCCGAGCACATCGTCGGCACCATGGAGCGTGTGAACCCAAAATGCAGCAGCGTTGACCTTTTCCAACTCCCTCGTTTTACCTTTTCCCTATTGAGTCCCTCTTTTTTAATTCGGTTTTATGGCGTTCAGTCCTGGGAAGCTGTGTCCCCTTCCCTTTACTTCCCCCATTGCCCCCTCGATTCTCTCGGGAATAGTTTTCCCTAGCTCCATCTCTTCCTGCCTTATCACTCGTTACAAGTCCAATTGAGTAAATAGTCTTCCTGTTTCCCTTTTGCTTCTTCTCGTTTTTCCTCCGGTACATTGGCCCTTCGCCGTGCTGAAACCCCTATTATGGCAGTAGTCTTCCCTTGTTTGTGATTAGGCTACGTTCCCCTTTCTTGCAGTGCCCCCGCTTTTTAGGAATTTCTTGCTACCTACATGACTCCACCTTCTTTAGGCGCCGGGCGTATATTAAAAGTCTTTCTTTATATACTTCCGGTCCACGTCTCATTTTCACAAACCTCTCCTCGTCCTGAACCGCTGGCATTTTCTGAGTTTCATTTTCCCCCTCGCCACTCAATCTCTTTCCTTCGCTAAAAAGCCTTTTCACAGGTCCTTCCTTGATCCCCCCCCTGAATGCGGACAGTGGCATCTTTCAGTCTCGTCGAAATCTGAACCGCCCGATGCATCCGCCTCTTCGGCCACCTGCCAAAGAGCTCGTTTCCCTTGTTCCGGGTCATCCCATACTTAAAGCAGGAGTCTCCTTTGTTTCCTGGGTTTGGCGCCGCTGCCATTTTGAGAACCCCTATCTTGCATTCGCTGTGTGAACTAGATCACCGATTCCTCCTCCCTCTCCTGCGGTTCTACTCTTCTCTCGGATGAGGCATGCAAGCGCTGCGAACGTTTCCCCCATTGAGACCCCAATAGTTCCCCAGTTTTGATGTCGATTACTAAGGATAACGCCACATTTTTCGCTTGAGCTTTTTTTTCCTCCAGTCATACGCAGGGGATGGTGCTCTCTCCAATTTACCACTGCTAACGAATTTGAGACTTCGAGGAGCCAAAATTCCTTTCCACCTTTCTCCGCAGGGAACCCTTCGTTCAAGTTGTCTCCTTTTCTAAGCCTCAGTACTTTAACCAGGAAAGACAGTCCCCCTCTTTTCTTTGCAAAAATGCCCCCCTTCGAATAACGTCTTTGACAATTCTCCCGTTGCCTCACTTCTCCTTTTTCTTTCCCCTGAGATCCCCTGGTGGTGTACATGTGTGGAGTGCGTTGTCTGAAATTACCCCCCCATGAAATTGAGTAATTACGCGAGTCATCCTCCCTTTTTGATATTATCCTGATCCTCTTTTTCGTTCATTATGATGGTTGATCGTCCCTTTTTCCCTGATCATCAGATTGCTCTTTCCTCTGGAGCAAGTCTGTCCAGTTGCCCCTCTAAGACTTCTCCCCCGGGATTCCTCTTCCCTGCCCCTATGGAGTCATATTCGTTTCGGTCAATCTCATTGTTTTTTTTTTTCTTTAATGAGGTTCACTTTGTTTTCGGACTGATTTCCCCGCAGCTTATCTTATAAGGGGTTTACCCCCTCTGGCTGTGGCGCTGTTGGCGGGCATTACCAGAAAAGGGTTTACTCTCTTTTCCACCCGTTTTTTTTTTCGAGCGACCCTCCTTAACAGGCTTCTTGCCTCCCCCATCCCCGCAGCCCGCCATTTTTACCCAAACGGGCGTATCTACATTTAAATGCGCCTCACTAAGTCCCCCCAACGGGTCCCCTGGGGCTCACTCTTTCCGCCCTCTCCCCCAAGTAAGCTAACGCCAAGACCCCTTTCCATTCAGCAAGAGTGGTTTTTCTCCTGACGGGGTTGTACCTTCCTCCCATCGCATTAAGGCCCTCCTTCGTCTTGTGACTTATTTTCTTTACCTCTTTCCCATGCGATTCCCCTGTCTATTTTCCTTTCCGATCTGCCTTGATTCGACTTGTTTTTCAAGATTTTCAACCTCCTCCTGCCGACCCAATCGTAGCTCTTCCGATCAGATGCCCCATTTTACTAGTGAGTAGTGCGCCGTCTTTGAGGCTCAATTACAAAATGTTGGGGGGTACTTTTTTTATGAGCTTTCACACCACCGAACACCCCCCCCTTCCCACCGGATGCACTTTGCTCCCCCCCTTCTAGATTAGAGATCTAAATATTCGCCCGCTTTCATTTAGAAGTATGTGTTCCCTGCCTGGTTCCAACGTATGGAAGCTCTCTTTATTATTCCCTCGCCGTACTCCACGCCCCCCCGTCTTTACCCCCGAACGAAATTTCACCTCTCTTTGCAGTTGGCGTCTTCATGGTGCTTATTCAGGCCTGCGTTGTGAGCTTGGAAATTTTCTTTCCGGAAATGGCCCACCTTCTACTTCTTTCTTACTTAGACATAGTCTGATTCTTTTTTTAATCCTTATCAATTCCTCTTTGGTCGCCCTTGGACGTCCCGACTTCCCCCCTGCTGCAGCGACTCCCCAAATAGGTCAGAACCACGAGACCTACTAGGCTCTATAGACTCTTAGTTCACCTGATTATTTTTACCCTTTTTTCCCGTTTTGACCCGCCCGGTTTCTTAACTTCCTATACACCTCTCAGTTTGGTCCTTTTCTTTGTGTACACCATGCACCCTTCCTTTTTCGATCTTCTTTCTGTGCGGCGATAGGGGGTCCTTTTTTTTTTCGTAATAATGAAGCTGTTCCCCTTCGACCGCAGTCGTGCTTCCCTCCCCGTTAAGTAGGGGAGTTGCGGCGCGGTTCTATTCAAACCCTCCGGCTTTTAGTGTTGTGGCACCGACATCACGCTCTGGTCATGAACGTCGCTTGTTTAGATTCTTCTGACTCGATCCCCCCAACCTCTTTGCCCTCAAGTGATTGGCTGACCGTCGACGGTTCATTGAGGGGTTCTCACTTCCAGGAATTCCTTTTTATACCTGCTACCAGGCGGTATAACACAACCTAAGAATAGTTCTTGATGTTAGTGGTGTTAAGCCCTTCTTCCCCCAAAGTTCCCCTTTAAACCTTCGCCCTTTTCTCCCCCCCTAATCTTACATGCCTTCTTTCAATCCGTTAATTTGTGGGCGGAGTTTTATTTTTCTCAGGAAACTTCTCACCCCATACCCCTTTCTCTTTAAGGGTGATCCGTTTTCCACTATACTAAATCAAGATCTCGGGCAATGGTTCCGGCCCAATCCTTTCCCCAAAGGCCAGGACTTCCGCCCTGACACCAAAAACCTGATCAAACCGCTTCGTAAAGCTCTATATACTATGTTGTTCTTTCTTTTTAACCCTCAACGCTTACTTCCGTTTTGTCCACCGCCCCCTTTTCTTGGGAAGATTTTCTAGACTTTAATGGCCGTTGTCCACATCAATGGAGAGGAAGGCCCTCCGCCATTTCCGTGAGTAATCCCGAACATCTCTCTTCTCCCCTCTCCCCTTTTGTTGGAGTCTTCGATTCCCCCCATCTCCCCCAAATTTGCGATGTCAGGATCTTGGGATTCTTTGGTGGAAGCATTTTGTTTAGAACTTCTCCCTGCTCTCCCCATGTTTTCTTTACCACCCCCAAATGCAGGAACTTTTTTTTTTTGTAAGAGTACAAAGCCCTCGTTAACTTCTTTCTTGTGAAGCGTAGCGGCCCCACTATTCTCCGTTTTGTGGGCTTCTTTCCCCTAGGTTGTTCAGATTAGTCCATTTGGTTACTTTATTTTTGACTCGATCACCCTCACCGATGTTTTTCCTCATTCAGTCTTTTTCCTCTACTCTCCTGGCTTAACTTCTGACGTGCTGATTAGACTCTTGCTTCATCTTTACCCTTTTTGGAGCCCTTTTTTCTTTTGAAACACCACCTCATTGCCGTATCTTGGTTTCTCACGCTTTCTTTCTTGCATTTTCATCGGATTCACCGAATTTTTCCTCCCCATGAATTCCCCTTCGCGGGCAACCTTTTTCTTTCTAATTCTACAGGCCCCCTCCCATCAAGGCACCCAAACATTCTTTCATTCCCCCTTCCTGGCTTCGTCATGCCATCACTTTCTTTTTCGCTAAAACACCCCGCCCCTTTTTTTTCAACGCGCCGACTTTTACTTTCTTTCCCACGCCCGTCTACACTGCTTTAATTATTCCGCGTGACCCCGAATCCTTCCGCATCGTTCTGCCCCTTTTGACAAGAGCTCCGATTTCACGGTGCCATTCGTCCTACTTTTACATCGTGCGTAGCGTTTTGTTGCCTTTATGATTTCTGGTCCACCTCTTCTCTGATAGCCTTTCAGGTTTTCGTAGCTCGTGCGACCTCGCCCGGTGCCTAGGTTAGACTGATTTCCGTCTCCCTACTCACACGGCTTTTGTGACGAGCTGGACGCCCCCCATCCCACCAATCATCCAATTCTTCGTTCGCCGTCGTATAATCCTACTTTTTTTCTTGGTCCTCCTCTTCTCTTTCAATCCTCGAGGTCTCTAGACAATCTCCCCACTACGTCATTTTCAGCAGTACCATTCCTGCCAAGCCATCGGTTCCCATTCGTTCACTTTGACGGGCGTTCGTTTGGTTCAGAAGCCCCGACTGCGTCAGCGACTGCCAACCTTTTCTTCATCCCCACAGCTTTCAGAACTTGACGCCTTCCTCCACTCCCTTCCTTTTTTGCTTGCGTCCTTGGTGTGTACCTTTTTGGACGTTTTATGTAAGACCCATTCAACACAAATTTCCTTCCGTACTTTTGTTCAGCACTCCCCCTCTGATTCCTATTCCGTCTGTCTTTTTTCTGCATGATTGATTCGGCGTTAGACAATGCGATGGCTTCTCTACTTCGCGTCGATCGTCCGCAAGTCTTGCAATTCTTCGAATTTTCCCCCTACGAATGGCTTCCCTCTATTAGTATTCCCCCTCCCTTATTATGACACCTTCTGGGCCCGATGAGGGGAGCCTTCCCCATTTATTCGTTTCTATTTCTGCTTTTTCTCCCCTTCTTCCCATGGATGGCCGTTTTTTGGACTTCTTGTTTCTAGATTTTTTTTGCACTATCGAACAGTCCTTCTTTTACAAAGGGCTGTATGCGGATTGTTTTGTCACCGCCCCCCCTCGAAACGGGAGTTATCCTTATTTCCCTAGTTTGTGAAGAGTAGCTTTTTTCCCCTTTCGGCCTCCACCCCCCCCACCCAGCCATGTAGTCTAAACCAGTTCTATCCCCCCCTTCTTCCAAGCGTATGCATCATACGCCAAGGAAAGTACAATTGGATTTCCGCCCCAGAAGCATCATACGAATGCGGATTGTAATAGACCCCCCTTTCATATCCCCTAGGGTCATCATTCTCCTGGGCCGGATCTACCTACTGAAGTTAAGTTTCGCGACCCCGGCGAATTTGCCCCTTGCGCTAGTCGCGCTCCTAAGCTCGAAGATGCTTTTTCCCACGGATGTCCCTCTCCCAAACCCAAGGAATGCCCAAGTTTGTATTCAGCGAGACTTGACCAAATATCAGCGTCTTTAGTACGCGCACAGCCAGTGTCCCTTCCGGCACCTGACCCCAATGGTCTGGGGGGAGGTAGCTTTTCCTAAACCCCCACCCCTCCCCCCGGATAGCACTTTTAAAAGGCCAACTTGAGCGAACCTTTTTGTCCTTTTTCGCCTTCCCTTCGAGATGCGTTTACCCTTGTTTTGTACGTATGCCGTTTCCTTAATTAGTTTACGCACGAGGAAACGACAAGGCTTCCCCCCCTTCCTGAAATGGTAATCCTGTTTTTTTTAAGGATGGTCTCTCGCCTCTTCTTCCCTGGCGCTTGCGTGAGATTGGCAACTTTTTCTCGGCACCCTTCCCTCGAGGCACTTGTTCCCACTTTCATCGTCTGATAGGGCGTGATTCCTGTCCTCTCACCATTTGCACGTCTGTCCGGCAGACTCCAGTGGCGGACTTCCAGCGGGTCCCCCACGCTCGTAGAGCGCGACTTCCTTTTTCGTCCAAACCGAGCATAAAGATCTCCGCTTCTGATCTTTTTCTTTACAACATTGAGGATTTCCCTTTTGTTCCACGAAGCCCTTTCTTCCACTTTAATTAACAGCTTTTTTGATCCTTTAACGATCTTCTGCCGTTATGCAAGTGAAATTCAAGAGATCTTTTTTCCTTTTGACTTCCGACCCGGAGCTCGGCGGTTTTTACTTTCCCTGGTAAGCGGGAATCGCCCAATGAAAACTTTAGGCCTAATGTTCCGTCCCCACTTAGGTAAATTTTGAGAGTTTTTTCTTTTTTTTCTCGACAAAATTCGGATTTGAGTTTCTGTACCGACTAATAGTCAAAGGATTTTGCCTTTCGAGGTTTGGTATTTGCGATTTATTTCGGTTGGCTTACCACCATCTTGTCTTCCGTTCCTGCGCCGCTCTTCGGTTCTTTTGTTCAGTCTCCCCAAAGTCCTTCAATGAATTCCCCTCTCCTCCAAATCTCCCAAATAAGGTCGCTCTACCACCCCCGATTCTTCCCTTCCCTGATTATTTGGTTTTGGTTTCCGGACCCTTTTACAATTGTCGATGACCATGAGTCTCTCCTCATTCCCTTCCTCTATTTGCTTTGCGCGCTTGATTCTTTTTTCCCTATAGGAGAACAAACCTTGTGTCATGTCTCACTCTTTCCCGCCCTCCGCGTCTTTCCCAATGAGTTACTTCCCAACCCCCTTACCCCGGGCACCCCCTTACTCCTGAACAAAACCGGCCTCCAACAACCCTCTGCCCTTCTCCCTCTCGATGGGGGATTTTTTAACGCCCCCCCGTTCTCAAAAGCGCCTTTTTTTTTCCCCCCGCCCCCCCTGTGCAGGACCTCTGTTACATTCTCTTCACACGAATCCAAGGAGAGTTCTTCATCAGTCAACACAATGGGCGATTGTTCTCTTT
>Ga0179593_1240280_pt1 | contig 15543 bp, 22 predicted proteins | sample CZODoug2_1_08_16_FD_185931 | JGI IMG/M metagenome (GOLD analysis project Ga0179593, IMG submission 185931) | Vadose zone soil fungal communities from Angelo Coast Range Reserve, California, USA - CZODoug2_1_08_16fungal (PacBio error correction) | ecosystem: Environmental > Terrestrial > Soil >... | reverse complement strand
CCTTTTTGCTCCCCCACCCCACCTGTTTGCTGACCCCTTTCGTTTTGGTCCCTCTTAACGCCTCCAGTATTCCCCTTGGAAAAGGGTTTTGCCTTCCGCCCAAGGCTTTGAGTTCCTTGACCCCAGCCCCTGCAGCACGAGGATCCCTTCTCCTCCAATCCCCGCTTGGTGACGCTTGACTTCTCCCTTTTTTTTTTTTTCTTCAGGAATTAAACGGTGACTCCAAGGTGGCCGATCTGGTCACCCCTCTTGCCCTTCCCAAGTGTTCGCCCAACCTGTCTGTTCCCCTTTGGAAAACCTTTTCCAACCCCGGGTTTTAGTCTTTTTTCCGTTTGAAGATCGGCTTCGAAGCCTTTGTTTCTTCGCCACCTTCCGTCGCGGTTTTCAGAAACAGTTTGATATGGCCTCGTCACCCTCTCCTCTTTGGCCTTGGGTTGCTGGGGTGGTGTTTTGTTTTTTTTATACTTCTCCTTTTTTCCCTTCAACAGGATTTTATTTTTTCTTTTCCCCCTTTCCATTGCTAGTCCTCAGCGGAATTCTACATTTTATTTTTTCTAGTTTTTTGCAGTTTGGTTTTTCTGTTTCCCCCCCCTATTGCCCCCCCCCCCCCTTCCCTTTTTTTTTCACTTTCCCCCAACGTCCTCACCCCCCCGGGCTTCCCCCCTGCCATATTTAAGATGATTTTCTTGACCCCCCAGCGCCCCACCCCTACCATCTCAAAATCTTAGGCTTTTCTGGCGGTTTGCTTCGCCCCTCCCCCGTAGGTATGAACACGGGTTCTTCTTTTTTTGTATTTTTTTCGTCCGCCCCCAAATCGCGTTTGGGTATCGGATGGTGTATTTTTGTTTTTCCATGGGATCTGGAAGGGTCCCCTGCGTTGTTCCCCGCCCCCCTTTCAGTGTTTCAACCCCTTTAGCACACCCCTTTTAAGCCCATTGACGCCCGGCCCGCGCCCCCCCCCTCCTTTAGAAACTCCTTCCCCTTGGTTTTTTCTTCCCTTCCCCATCGATCGTTCCTTGGTATTTTTTTGGCGCAACGAGATCTGATGACCCCCGCCCGAAAGCGGTCTCCTCTTCCCGCATTTTCCCCCATTTGAGATACCCTGGTGTCCTTTTGTTTGTCTTTTTTTTTGTGTTTTTTTCTCTTTTCGAATACCCTAGACTAGGTTCTTTTTCCCCCATGGCGCCAACAAGGAATTCGGGCTTTAGCTGTGCCAAGGCGCTGCAGCCTTTCCTTTTCCTTTTGTTTTTCGCAAGGCTTTTTGCCTTGTCCTTTTTTCACCTCTTCCCTTTTTTCTGAATGATCCTCTTTTGTTAGGCTTGCTGGTCCTATGGGCTCGGCCCAGAAAAGGAACCTGACTCCTGCCGGACGGCTCTTTTCCCTCACTCGCCCCGTTGCCCTTTTTCCCCCGATTATCCTTCCCATTTCTTCCAGTGATATTTTTTTCCCTTTTCGCATTCCCGTGTTCCGGCGTCCTTCTCAACAGGAGACATGCCCTTCGATTTTACTATTTTCCCATTCGGTTTCGTTTGGTCCGCCTCTCCACCTCGTGGATGGTTGCCCTCAATGGGGTACTCTATTTCTTCCCGTATTCTGAAACCTTTGTGGCCCCTGGTTGGTTTCCCCTACCCCCTATCCTGCGCCAAACCCAAAAATTAAAACTCTTTTGCTCTTCCTCGCGTGCACCCTCCTCCCCTCTTCTTTTTCTGTGCAGGGCCGCTTTCTTATACTCTTGCCGTTCGTGCGACTTTTGGACCCCCCAATCCCCCTTCGCTGGTTTTGTTCCTCCTGGTGCCCTGTGCTTTCTCCGTGAGTCCCCCTAGTCACCATGTTTCCCCCTGGGCATGGCCTGGCTTGCGGAGGACCTTCCGGGGGCAGTTAAATATGATTGCTTCCAGACCGGTTTCCTCGCCCCCCCCCCCCCCCCTTTTTCAGGTGATGGATGTTAACCCTCTTCAATACCCCCTTTTTTAGTTTGACTTCACAACCGCCCGCAACCCCCTTAAGCGACCTCCCCCCAACCCCAAGTTGAGCCCTTTATGGTTTGCGGCACCTCCTTTTCTCCCGCTCGCCATAGGCACTTTTTGGTAACCGAAATCGTTTTCAGTCACGGGGGGGTTCTTCCCCTCGTTAGATTTCTTTTCTTTTCCGTTTTCTTCCCAGTATTCTTTGTCCCTTAGGTCTTCACCCCTTCTTGTACCCCCCACAGGTTGTTACCCTTAGACTATGGGAGGTCTTCTCTCTTCCCCCAGTCGTTGAACAACGCCTGTGTCATGGTCTTTTCTTTGTTCCGGACCCCATTGCGTGGCTCCACGATTAGGGTAAGACACACTACCAATGCCTCGAATCAGTTTTCCCCGTTGCACCCCCTTGCGTGGCCACTTGTCCTATTTCTAGTTGCCCGTTTTTTAAAACCGTCCTGAAAAGTCCGGGCCCTTTTCCACCCCCCTTTTTGCTTGACGGCAAACGCATTCCTCCGAGCTTTTCGGAATTGGGACACGATTTTTCTGTTCCCTGTCCCTCGGATTTTTGATGAATATCTCGAGTTGCTGGACACACTCCTATTCTCACTCCTCCCCTGATCACCTTAGAGTTAAATTCTCTTTTGCCCCTTTTTTCTTGCAGTGATCTGTCAGGTCCGGTAGAGTTCGTTTCCCTGAAGTCCCTCCCCAATTTTTTCTTCTTCCACTTCCGCTTTTTCCGGGCAATCGGGCGGCCTGGTATCCAAGGGATAAGCTTCCTTTTCCCCTTATGTTTCCCCCCCAGATATGTTGGTTCCCGTGTCCTAAGGTGCACCAAAGATCCCCCCTGTTTTTTAGCAGGCAGAACAGGGCCGATCTAGAGAGGAATTTTACAGCTTTGGGCGGTCTTCCTCCCGTTTTGATTTTTCCACCCCTTTTAGATTTGTGGCTTTGAAGTTAACATTCCCCTCTTCAATTCGGTCTTCTATTGGGGAATTTATGTGTCCCAATACTTCGTTTCCTTTCCTTCCTCCGTTTTTTGTTTTTTTTTTTTCGTGTCGAGCCCTGGTCAACCCACCCTTTTTTCTCACTTTCCCTTCCCTGTATCAAATGTTCATTTTCCCTTTTCGCGGCACCTTTCAACATCTACACCGGGCACCCATCCGTGCCTCCCCTCCCACCCAAGAGTTTTTCTTAAGATCACGGCTTCCCCTTTTTCCACTTGTGTCTTTCATGTGGCTTTTTTTTTGAATTAGTAGAACCCCTTCGTCCCCAAACCATCTCAAGGTTTTTTTTCACCCACACCCGCCTTTTCCTGCCGATGGATAACCTTATAGAAATCACCGGAGTCTTCTGCTCGGAACTTGAAGTAGTGCCTTTGATCTGTAGGCTTCAGGCGGTAACCTCCGATAGACTCTTTGTTACTCCCCCTTTCCGCCCCAGAGAAGTGAGTCTTCCCTTGATATTTCCTTCTTCCCAGTTGCTTTCTGGATGCAGGTTTCATGTGTGCGGTCATTTAGTTTATTTGGCGTTGCCACACAAACAGTCCTCTATTCTACTCTTTCTTCGTTTTGCTTTTTTTTTAGTTTACCCGGCCTATGGAACTATTTATACCTTTTTTCTTTTATAGTTCGTGATTTTTTCTTTGGGGATGACCCCCCATCCCGGTTTTCACCCGGGCGTGCGCGATTGGGCCGTGCTTTGTCTTTTTAATAGTTTGAGAACTTTCTTGGTCCCTTTTGGGTCCCCAAGGTGTGTGGTCCTTCTCTGTCTCTTTCCATCCTTTACTTTTTTTGTCTTTTCATAAGTTTGCGAACCCCCCTCCCCTTGTTCTTTGTCGGTGCCCATACCCCAGCCTGCCCACTTCCATCCTTTTTTTTCCCGCTGTCCTCGTTTCGGGTAATATCAATCGTTCGGCATTCCCCCCCTTACTTTTTTTTTTTTTTTTTTTTTCCAACGCTTGTTTCTCCCTGGTGGCCTCCTTTGCACCGTCCACGTTATCCAGAAATATCGAAGGCCCGTTCCCCCCCCTTCTTTTTTTTTGACCTCCCCTGTCCTTTTTAGTTCCCTTGCGCTTCCTCCTGTGGAGTTCCTAGTTGTCTTAGGCCTTCTTGTTTTTTCTTCTTTCCCTTTTTAGGTCTCTTTTTTCAGGAGTGTTTGTTTTAATTTCCATCTTTATTAACTTTCTTTTTTTTTCCCCCCCCCTCCCCTTGAACGTTGTGTGGTCCTCGTTTCCTTGGGGTATCTCCTATCACTTCCTTGATTGTCCCTTGTCCGCTCCTCATGCTTTCTCACTGGATGTGAGTAGTTTCGGGTAGTGCACCGTCCCTCTCTGTAAGTTCCATGTCGGAGTGTCCCCAGTATTCACTCATTTCTTTTTCTCCTTTCGTGTATGGGGACTTTGAGCCAAAGGCTCTCTGATTGTCATCGTTTTGAGATTATTTTCTTGCATTTATTCTTTTGAGCTTATTCTTGTTTCTTCCCCCCACAGCCTCCCCAACTTTTTTCCGTTATTGCTCTCCTCAGGGGCCCAACCAAATGTCTTTTCTTTTTCCCCCCCACCATTTTTTTTTTAACGCTTGGGTTTTTCCCCCCCTCCCCTGCACTGCCATCGAGTTGTGATCGACCCTTTCTTTAGCCTTGTCCCTGTTTTGATACGTCCTTCTTATCGCCCCTAAGCCTCCATTGAAGCATGTTTTTTTTTTTCAGTTTTTACGCCCCCCTGTGGATTTGCGCACGTGATTGACGGCCTTGTCCCCCAGTTGAAGTTTGGCGCAAGATCTCTTCCTTTTTGCTTCTTTCTTTTCCCCCAGCAAAAGCCCACTCCGTTTTCCCCCCCCATCTTTCATCATTCCCCTTCCCAGTTAGTTTCCCTGTTTCAATGCCAACCGCTGTCTTCCCCCCCCGGATTTCGGGAGGCCGGTCCTTCTCTTTTTTTTCCCCCCTCCCCCGTCCCGGCTTTTCTGTTTTGCACCTTTTACAGAGATGAAGATTCCCTTTTTTAATGGCGGCCACGCTCCCCCACCTCCACCGCGGAAATTTTTTGGTGTCCTGTTTTTTTTCCCTTCTTTTCCATCGCTTCTCCCTTTTCTGGTCCTTGAATTTTCCCCATTCGCGCTTTCCCTCTTTGCGAACACCCATTCGGCCGTGCCTCTTTTTTTTTTTTTCCTTTTTTTTTCTAGTACCCAAGACTGTTCACCACCCACCCCTCTTTTCGATGTCTTTGACTGTTTTGTCGCGGCGATTCCGATTTGCGGTGTCCCTTGGTGCCCTTCAGCCAACCGTGCGCCTTTGTTTCTCGACCCCCCTCTTTGGCCCCCTTTCCCATATACAAAATGTGACACCACCCCCCCCCTGCCCCCCCATCGTTTTTCAGTGACCTTTTTTTTTTTTCCGACGCCCTTTTCTTGACCCTACTACCTCTTTTGTCAAAGTGCATAAAGATGCTGGTCTCCTTTCTTCCGCCCCCCTTCCCTCGACATGATTTTTCGTGATTTTTGTCGTTCGTTTTACGACGGCTGGTTTTTCCCGGGCCAGACTTCTTTCCTTTCTGAGTTTTCCCCGGTGTTTGATTGCCCCCCCTTTTTTTCCTTTCTCCGGTCATTGCCTCTTGAGCGAAGCGTACTCCCCCTCAATCGGACCCCGCCGTCTCAACCCTCACCGTATTTGACTTTCCTTTCGCTCCTTTTTTCCCCCTTTTCACGGATCGTGAGAACCGGGCCCCCCCATTCCTTCATTCCAAAATTCCCTTCCTGCCCTGTACAGCCCTTTTTTCATTCCGTTGCCCATCTCGGGCGATTTTTTTTTTTTTTTTTTTTAAGAGTCCCACCCCCCTAGTCCCCCTGGGTTTGCCGGTTCTGCCCCGTCCCGAGTTTTTTGGTCTCCCCAGAAACCTTCTTTCTCCTCTTTTTCACCGATCTGCCAAGTCAGTTTGTTGTTGTTTTTCCCCACATTTCCTTTTTTCTTTTGGGAAACAGCTTGATTTTTCTGAGTCCCCTATGTTGCCGCTTTTTCCTTCCCACATGGAATGTGGATTTTTGGTCATTGGCATGTTTCTACCCCCTCTGGAGTAAAAAATTCCCCTTCCCCCTTTTCGCGTGGTTTTTTGCTCTTTATTCCCCCCCTTTCTGATTCTGTGGCATTCCCTCCAACTACCAATTCCCTTTTTTCTTGACCTTTTTTCTCTTTCCCCTTCTGGGGTGACGATTGTTAGGCTTACGTCTTTGGCCCGACGCGTCTTTGTTTTTCAGCAGCCGCCCCGTCCCTTTTTTGAGCCCCCGAGATCTCTCTTTTTTCCTCTTCCCCTTCCCTTTTTGTGGTGTTTTTGAATTCCCCGAGTGATTCTCGGGCTCAACAACTTTTGGGGTCTTTGACTGAAACACTTTTCAGGCGGGCCCGCACTCCTTGGCCTTCTCGTCCCCCCTTTTTTCCGAAATCTTGTTTTCGCCTGTCCCTCCTCCACCCTCCCACTGGTTTGTTTTTTTCCCTTTTTCGCGAAAGACACTTCGTGTGACTCCTTTCTTCCCACTCCCTTGTTTTTAGCCCACGTGGACTTTTCCCCCCCCCCGGGCCCAGGTTTTTCCCCTCTTCTGTCACCTCTTACCCCCGCCATCAAGTCTTTTAGCCCCCCAACGGTGCCACTTTTTTCCCCCCCCTCCCGAATTCTTCCCGAGATCTGTGAAGCTTTTTTCAGTCTTTTTCCCCCTTTCGAAACCCATTTTCGTCGGTCAGTGCCCGGCCTGTTCTATGTTGCCCTTTTTTTTTCTTTCCAACACGCACCGCTATTTTTCTCTTTTCTGAAGGTCTTTATGGCTTTTCTTTACAGATGAGTGTTCTTCATGCCTGATTTTTCTCTTCTTTTTCTCTTGAGAAGGTTTGAGCCAATCTCTTTCCCTCATTGCGTGGGCTGCCTTCTTCTTTGATTTTAGCTCCTCGTGCAATGAACTGATTTTTCCTTCAACCACACACCTAATAACAAGGTGTCCAATGCCAGTATTCCCCCGGTCCCTCTTTTCCCCTCCCCCCAAATTGCGATGTAGCACGTACTCCGCCACTCTTTTTTCTTCGAGTTCTTTTGCGTCGATAGACAGTACCTTAGTTTCTTTCAACGTTGCCACTATAGGCGGTACTCCACTTCTCTGCGTTTTTGCTTTTCTTCTAGTACTTTGGTTTTTTCTTGTTTTTTGTCCAATGTTTTGTGATGGTCCGGGGGGCCCTTTTTCTAAGGGCGACGTCCTGCGTCACCCCTTGCCTCCCCCCCCCCCCCCGTTCCGCACCGACCTCCCGCAAGCGCACTCGGACCTTGGTTACGTCCATCGAACACCATTTGTTTTTGTGCCCCGCCTCTTCACAAGAGTCTCCTCCTTGCTTCTTTTTTTGTGCGCCAACCGACGGAATTCGATTTACCCCCGGCCCGTTACAAAAGGTGCTTTTATGCCCGTCAGTACCACCCCTTTAGCGGTTTTGTTTTTTTTATGGTGTAAGGCGTGGAGAATACTTTCTTCAAGCTTCGTGTTTAGTTTTGGAACATGGAGAACCAATGCTGTTTGTGTGGCCGCACAACTTTTCTGATCCTCTCCGGGTCATCCCCTTTGGTCAGTTCCCCACGTTCGTTTTTGTCCCTTTGGCGTAGTCCCACACATTTTTTTTGCCCTGGAATGACCCCCAACGCACTTTTCTTTCTTTTCTTGTCAGTTGGTATCAGTTTTTCTTTTTTTTGTTCACTGTCCCATCGATTCTCGCATACGTCCCTTCATGTTTGTCCGGTTCACTATCCTGGTGGCTTTCCATCCTTTCATACCCTTTTTTTTCACCCCCATCCCCTTCCCTTTTTTATTAGCTGCCGTCTTTTTTTTTTCCCTCGAACTGTCTTCTCGTTTCCACCCCCCCTTCTCAAGCCGTTTTCTCTTCCTCTGATATGGTGCTTGTCGGGCCGGGTTTCCTCTGCAGCTTTGCTGGTTGAGGACACCCACTCCTTTGGTACTCCTTTATTGCTCTCATATCCGGAAAGATGTCCCACCCTGTTCCTTTTTTTTCCTGCCACCAAGATACATTGAGCCCAACACTCCCCTTTTTGCAGGCTGTGAAATGGTCCGTCTTGTTAAATTCCATCGCGCTTTTGATGCCCTTGGCCCTCGTTTCAATTTGCGACTATCTTCCCCCCCCCCCCCCCCCCCGCGTCCTCCAAGTTTTTTCCCCCCCAATCAAAGTCAATCCCTTGTAGTTGGTCCGTTCCAGTCGACGTTCATATTGCTGAGGTGCCCCTCCCCCCCTTCGCCATAATGACGGCGTTTGCGGCCTTCCAGGCCGTGACTGTTTTTATCTGCGCTTCTGTTCCCGCAGGTCTTTTGCACCCACCCCTTTTTTTTTCATTCTATTTAACCCCTGCTGACAATCAGCTTCCTTCCCTGTCACCCCGCCGGACCCAAACGTTTCCATGCCGAAATCCAAAACGAGCGAATTCTCCTTCCCCCTATTCTCTTTGTGACATTGTTCCCCCCCCAAGGGTGACCACGCACTTCGTCCAGTACTCTTGAAGAAGTTTTGCAGATTCTTTCTGGCCGTTGCGATCAGTCTTTGACCCCCTTTTTTCTGTTCTCCCCCCCAGCTTTTTGGCCCAGGCTTGTTTTCCGCCTAACTGTCTTGTAGTCTTCTCTGGAACCTGCGTGACCACTTTCTTTGTTTCCCGGTTCCTGTGCGTGACCCCGCTTTCTTTTTGTGTCTTCCCCTATGATTTTCACTGGAAACCGTGTCGCAATTCCTAGAAAGAGTCCCCCTGCACTTCGTTCCCATTTCCGTCTTTTCTCCCGTCTTCCCAGGCTTTTTTGGCCAGTACGGGTTCCCCCTCGGTGACACACTGGCTTTGTCAGCAACCACCCCTATTTCAGGCCTCTAGACCAGTGAGGCCCGGCTTTTTTTCAGGTCCCCCGGTTCTTCTACTGAGTTTTCCCCCTCTCTTTTGCGCGTTGTTGGGGGCCAAACCTGCCTAGGCCACCCCGAAAGGGACCCGTGCGTCCCTTTTCCCTCCACTTGCGGAGCCGTGATGCCGACGTCTTGTTCCCTCCCTGCATCTTCTGGTTCCGGCCCTGAACAGGCCGTTCGGATCCCCCCTCCGGCTGACTTTTCACTGCAAAGAAGTTTGGCTGTGTGCGCGCTTTTGGTTTTTTTTTCTCCCAGCTTCGGCACTTTTTAGTTTACCCCCCCGATCTTTTTTTGTGCCGGCTGACGAACAGTTTTCCCCTTACCCCATGACGTTCATACACCTTCCTACTTCTCGATGTTCCCCGACACTTTGTTCCCTGTGGCTTTCTCTGGGCTTTCCTGGGATTCTTGTTCTTGAGTCAAGGGGACAATGCCAGGTCTTTCCTTTGGCCAACTTTTGATCCTGGGGATGTTGTATTCCACCCCCCACCTCCTAACCCTCATCCTCCTTTGTTTTCATGTCTCTGACTTGAGTCATCCCCCCCCTTCTGAACTAAATTTGTTTTTTTTTTTCCAGTTTTTAGAACCTTTTCATAGTCAGTCCCCTAGCCCTCCATCGTGTCAATTTTCCCTTCACCCGCTTTCCCTCCTAAACCACAACTTTTGGGGTGTTTTTCAAGCTGAGATCGTCTTTCTTTTGACATGTCCTATGTGAAGCTTTGCCTTTCTGTGTTTTTAGAAGGACCTTCTCGGTGTAAAATCCTTTTTCCTCCTGCTTTCCCCTTCTTTGCCCCCCGTCCATTCTTTCTCCCCTCCCTGGACAGGGAGTTAGGTGTCTCCTCGTTTCCCTCGTCCGTCTGACTTTCACTGACGCTCGTGGATTTAATCTTTTCTTGGATAAATCTGTGCTCTCTCCTTGTACTCTTTCAGATCCGTTTCCCCCCCCAGTTTTTTTTCTTAGTTTGCTTGGCGTTGCAAAACCCCGAATCACCTCATCGGCCCCCCTCGGCTTTCTTTCCTGGCCTTAATAAAATCTTTTTCCCTTTCTCACGAAAGGTTTTTTTTTGTTCGAGTTCTTATATTTTTTTCGTTGAAACACCCCCCCCTTAACAGCTGTTTTTACCCTCTCTAATTTTTGGCCTAACGCTCGGCTGCTGAAGCTGTCCCCCTGGATTTTTCTCCCCGTTTCTTGTCTTCTTTCCCATTTGACCATTGGTATGGTGTCGGACCCATAATTGTCTCCACCCTCCATGGAGGTTAAGGAAATGACCTCCTCATGCACTTCATCCTGTTTTCTCTTTTCAACCGTGGCCTTCGCTTTTCTCCCACTAAAGAGCGGCATTCCCCCCCCTCATGTTCACAAATTGTTAGACCAATCCCGGTGCCCATTGACTCTGGATCTGTCAACTTTCTCCCCCAGTACTTTCTCGCCGGCGTCAATCTGTTGGTATTCCCTCTCTTTGTCTTACACCCTTGTTACGAGTCATCTATACTTCGTTTCCTCCGCAATTCCCCCTTTTCTTATTTTTGCTTTTCGATTCTTGTTTTCTTGACGGTTTCCGTCCTATTTTATTTTTTATCTGGTTCACTTGCCCTTGTGTTGTCTTGTGTTCGAGTACACTCTTTCGTCTCTCCTATACCTTTCCTTTCTGTTTTTATTGACTCCGTCTTTCGTGAATGCTTTCTGGCCTGTTCTTTTCTCGGGCGGAGAACTCGATTCTGGTCTGACAGCTGGTTTTTTGTTTCCTTGCTTTTTTTTCTGCACTCGGCATCCCTCTCTCTTTGACGCGGCCTTTCCCATTCCCCCCACCCCCTCACCCCTCTCTCTGATGTAATTCTGTTAATATGGCCCGATTTTTCCTTGGTCCTTCCAATTTCATTTTTTCCTTCCAAAAACCGTGCCACCCCTTTCGTTTTCCATGGGCGCTGATTCCCAGTGATGTACCACCCTGCACTTTTTTTCCAAATCATTGGCTGCTCGGCCGGTGACCCCCTCCCGGCACCCTTTGACTTCCGCATGACTCGTCCTTTGTCTTTCGCCTGTTTTCCCCTCTTTTCCCTAACTTTCGATTTTTTTCTTGCCCCCCGTCAGTTCTTATTCCAATTGGCGTTTGTAAGCTTGTTGAGTCTCCTGTCTTTTTTGGGGAATTTGGCCCGGCTGCTTTTTATTCGTCCTTACGCCCCCGAGACTTCTTTCGTTATTTTTCCCTGATGATGTGAGCACTTCCCCATTCACTCCCTAAACTGTTTTGATTTCCTTACTTTCCAGGACGTTTCTCGCCCCAACGTAAACAAACCCCTCTGGCTTACCCCCCCCCTGAGTCATTCGTCTCCTCTTCATTTGCTTCCAAGCGACATTTCCTGCACTGTTTTGCAAACTACCCTGAGCTTCCCCTGCAGGTCCGGACAGTACCACGCTCAAACCTCCCCTATCACACCGGGCTGCGGCACCATTGGTACTTTTCTTGGCATCGATGCAAGGCCATTTTCGGGTGATATTCTCATAGGTCTTTCTGCAATTTTCGCTCCCCCCCAATGCTCCCTGTGCCTCTCATTTCTGTCAGGCGGTTTCAGTCACCAACCCCCCCTTCGTTCGATTGTTCTTTCTTATTCTGAGGTGGTAGTTAGGCTCTTCTCTGCCGGCTGCCTTTTGTTCTTCGTTTCTGCCTTCGTGCGTGCCTGGCCCCCCTCCCCCCTCTGGGGCCCTTCCCACTCTTCCCCCCCCATGGGTCCCCCCCCCCCACAACCACCCTTCCCTGAGCCCGCTCGTCGGCCATTTTTTGATGGAGACGACTCTTCCCGTTCGTGCCGTGCTTCCGCCCGTGCTTTGTGGTTGCTTCATTTCTCGCAGTGTGGAACCCTCCTCCAGAGTTTGTCGTCTTGTCGTTCGACGTTTTCTTTTGGTTCGGCCAACTTTTCGTTGATGAATGGTTTCTGGGAGCCTTGGGTTTTTGTAGTGGACGGTGGTTTGCATGAGCCGTCCTTGCTTCTTCTCGTACCGCGGCCGACAATCCTCCCTTCCCTTTGCCCCTGCACGCTAAATAACCCGTATTGGGATTTTTTTTCGGCTTCTTTTTTCTGTCCCTGAACGTCCCATCACCCCCCTCAATCCTTCCGGACCCCAATTATACGGCCATCCCGACCCGTCACAGGCGCCATGTCTTTCCCGGGTTTGCCCCCCTCTGTGTCCAATTCTAGGTAAACCCTTCCGTTTCTTGCCTGCTTTCGTGTGTGGCGACCTGAACGCTCGAACTTCTCTTTTTTTCCCCGATCTTGAAATTGCTTTTTTCGGATTTTGGTCACCCCCCCCCCCCGGCTCCTTTTTTTTTACCCCCAGTCCCCTTTTCTTTTCGTCTGTTCCATAGGTTCCTCTTAGCCCCTTTCTGACGGGCAGGGTTACATTGCCCGGTGTAGAAACCCGCCCCAATGGGTCCCGGTCCCCGTCCACGAACTCACTTTCCACGAGTTCGTTTTTTTTCTTTCGGCATACGTCTGCCCGTGCGCTTTTGGACCCCTGGTCGCCCTTGAAAATTTATTTTCCCTTCAAGGTTGTCATCTTGACTAGTAGGGAGAGTCTTTCCCCGTACGCGCTGTGTTTCAGGCAAACTACTTTTTTTCTCCCACCGAGATCTCTCTCTTTTCACCGACTCCCCTACTTTTTTTTTTTTTTTTTGTTTGAGTAGATCTTAGGGTTAACCAATTCTGCTGGACCCGTCGGCGGGGTCGGGCCCGCCTTCCTCACCAGTAATCTACCCCCAGTCTTTGACCCGGTTCACCTCTCCAAGGGCTTTTCGTGTGCGTGACCATGTGCCTCCGTGGCTTGGCTTCTCCTGGCTTTTTCAGGACAACCTCCGCATTTTTCCTTTTTTTTTATGGTCCGTCCTACATTGTTTTTTTCCTCCACCTGAATTTGCCTGCACCCTTTTCTGATCTGTCCCTTTCCCCTCCAATACACCTTCTGTTCGCCAACTTGGCGTCAAATGTTGTGTCCCCCCCTTCTAACCAATCCCTTCACGACACTTGATTCTTCTACAATATTTCTGCCCTTATGAGTATTACCCCAGTTTTTCTCGCCACCATTCGGCGTCTGTGCCCTCAAACCTGTTAATGGTTCTATGGCCTCGTCACCTCCCTGCCCTTCTTGCGAGCTTTTCTGAACGGGTGGTCTGGGCTTCTTGATCGTGTTGTCCGGTGAAGGGCTTTTTCTTTTTTATCTTCTCTCGTGACAAGTCTCTCCCCATATACTTTGTCTTTCTCCTTCTGTCCCCGTCTGCTTTCTTAGTTCTTTCGCCCAAATTTTTGCAATGACGTTTATCAAACACGGTTTCCTCCCCCCCCTTTCCTACCCCCTGTGGCAAGCTTAAGGCCTTCTTTCAGACACAAAGTTGATTTTTCTTTTTTTCTCCCACGACCATCCTGCAAATCTGTTTTTTGAGTTTAGTGAGATGCGCAGCAGTCGGTATTTCCCAGGGCCCCATCCTCGCTTTCCCCTTCCCCAACTTCTTTCCCCTCGCGGTTTTCGTCTGGTTTCTGTTGTTTCCCCTGTTTGAGATGTGGAATGTTTTTTGGCCTTTGCGGTTATTCCTGCCGGTCATCCCTATAGTCCACGTGCCAGTGAATTCCTTTCTTTCGTCCCAAGCGCGCGTCCATCGGGAGAGTCCTCGAACCAGTGTGGTCTGGACCGATACATCAGCTGTCGGATGTTTTTTGCCAACGTGCGCCCTTGACCCTTTGCATTGACATAGTCCCGGAAAGCAGGGTCGGATTTCCACTGAACTTTGGACCCGTTTGCGCTCCTTGTGTTCTTCCGCGGTCGTTTTGGAGGCGTTGTTCTCTCCTGCTGTAGATTTCGTTTTCTTTTCACCATGGCGCAAAATTTCTTTTTTGCCGTGTGGTTCGCCACACAAGGCCGCTTTCCTCTCCCGGCGCGTTTTTTTCCTGTGCCCGCGTTTTTCTTGTGGAAGTTACCCCTCACTTGCCGTTACATTTCATTCCAGATTGTCGGAGTGCTTTCCGTGGATCCCACGCCCTTCCGGCATCGTCTTCCTTCCCTCCGTCCCGGTCGGGCTTTCCCCCCCCTCCGCCCTTGGCCTTCCCAGCTTCTCCAGTCGTTCAACATTTTGGACAATGATACTGATGGCCCGGGCGCACCTCTCGCTTCAGGATCTTTCCACCCAGTCGACAAGCCTTCTCTTTCTTCACGTCTTTTTCTGGTCCCCCGCCGATCAGTCTTATTGGTTTTTTTTTTTTTTGGACTCAGGTGTGTCTCCTTATTGGGCGCGTGTCCCCCTGATTCCCTTAAAATTGTGTGGTCAGTGACGGTTTTCGACAAACCAAGCCCCCCTTTTCCCGTTAATCAAAATTTTCTGTTTTGCGGAATCGCGTATGTCCCCCCCCCTTCGCGGATTTGTCTTTCCTTGTTCGTTCCCCTCTCTTTCGATTTCCCGAGTGCTCGTCTGTTACACCTGACATTTTTTGGAAGGCATTTTTGTCGCGGAACAGTCGTCCTTGCCTCTGGCCTGAGCAACTCTGCCAAGCGACACCCCGTAATGCCCTCTTCGTCGGCCATTCAGGACTGTGATAGTGGCCTCGCCAGCGTTTTTTAGCGGCCAAACCCTTTCATGATCCTTTGACTCTGACATACAGCTGAGTTCATGAAAACTTCAGACCCCCCACACCAGGCCGCCCCGACAGCACAACCCCTCAGGACCGCCTTGCTCTGGCCCACCCCTCTCTCGGCTGAACCCGTGTCCCCCATGTTGAACGCACACCTTCAGCTTCCCCCAGCCCACGGATGCCGCCCTTCCCTCGCTCTGTGATTGCCGTGCGATCCCCCTTCGGATTGCCCCTTCGGGGGCGTCCACCTTGAACCCCTGATGGTGCCCGCCTACCTCTTGTGCGTCTTATGGCGCGGCTTTTCGTTGAACCCGATGCGTGCAGGCTTTCCGGTGCCCTGGACCTCACAGTCCCGGTGCCCACGCTTACGTCCTTCCCCACCCTAACACTTTCCCCCCGTCTCCCCGTCAGTTTTTCCCCCCCCTACACGTGCGCCAGTTCTGCTTTTCTTCGACGAGTGAAACAAGTTTCGGCCAGCGCCGCCGTTCCCCCCTTTGATTGTCCTACCCCTCTTTAGGTTGGCCGGCTGCCCAGCCCCCCTTCCCGTATGCCCGATTTTTCCGGCCGGTATAGCGTCCAGCAGAGAATAATCGCGTTGGTTGTTTGCAAAACGCCTTTTGTAGGCTTACACCCCCTAATCCCTCTGACTCCCCCCTTTCAGTAGCTTTAGCAGTTCCATTTTGATGCCAGCCGTTAGCCTTTTGTTTGGGGAAGTCCGACACTCCGCTTTGTATACAACTCAGCCTGCTGAAGTGAATTCGTTTCGGCGGCGGGCTGTTGTCCGGCCGCGGTGCCCAGTCGGTTTGTGGAAAATGAATCTTTTTTTTTGCCCGGCGACCCCCTAGGCCCCAGAATTCCCAGAGTTGAGCGTTTTAGAAAGACAGACCAAGGAACAGGGGCTCTTTATCGATAGTCAGACTTTTCTTTTGAGTGCTCGTTTCTTCCTCTGTTTGTGGGCAACATTTCCCCCCCTGACTTTGTTCGGTGTGCTCCGTACGGACATGACATTTACCCTTAGGTTATCTATTTGGTTGGGGATGGATCC
>Ga0179593_1731543_pt1 | contig 15544 bp, 15 predicted proteins | sample CZODoug2_1_08_16_FD_185931 | JGI IMG/M metagenome (GOLD analysis project Ga0179593, IMG submission 185931) | Vadose zone soil fungal communities from Angelo Coast Range Reserve, California, USA - CZODoug2_1_08_16fungal (PacBio error correction) | ecosystem: Environmental > Terrestrial > Soil >... | reverse complement strand
CGACCCTGCTCACTTTTGTTCGCTCGCCCCCAGGACGCGCCAGGCACTTCCTTTTTCCTATTTTTCCGTATACCCCCCTCCTTTTTATACTCCCTCGTGAATTTTTTCTTGCCTTGGACCCTAGGGGAGCGGTCCCCCAAGTTTGGTCGCGGATTTAGTGCCTTTTGGTTCAGTTCTGTTTTTTTTTTTTCCCTTCGTACCGGCCGGTTGAGATTTTTTCTTCCTGTCGTTATCAGACATTTTTTCGCATCTGCGCCACCATGCGGACCCCTGGCGAAACCTAGGCCCTTGTTCTTTTTTCCCCGCCGTACCACCGTTGGACAGTGCGGGGAAGGAATTTTTACGGATTGCGTTTTGACCGAATGTCTTCCCACCACACGTTTTTTCTAAGGGAGTCTTCCTTTTTGCCACCCTTTCTTGAGACGGCTCTTGGGTCCCCTTATTTTTCGCGTCTCTCCTGGGCATGACCCCGGATTCTTGGACGTCCATCTGTCTCTTCCCTCCCGACTCCTACTCTTTCTACTGCCGCAGGAAATTTGAGCTATCGGTTTGAAGCCTCCCTCTTTTTTTAACCCACCCATCGTGCGTCCCCCCCGAGTTTACCTATTGAGACTCTTTTTGGTGATGTTAGAGCACCATGTTTTCCATTTTCCGCTTCCCCAGTCCCCCTTTCTGCGCCTGGGATTGATTTTCCCAAGGATCAGGCTTAAGACTCCCCCCCTTTTTTCTTCCCCTCCCCCCGTCCGATGTTTCTCGACTGGATTTCGCGAAGCCTCGCCTTTTCTTTTCGTTTTCACACTTTTCCTCCCTTTCCTTTTTTTCGTCTGGGATTTTCAGGTCACCCCCCCCTTTTCTAGCGTCCTTCTGCCGCCCTTCCCTATTTCTTTCTCGGGCAATGAGAAACTGAAAGGATTGTTCTGGGGACCCCTGATTTCTTCTTTTTTCTCCGATTTTCCTCCCTTTTTAGATCTGGATGCAAGTCGCAAGCCCCCCCTGTTTTCCCTGCTTTAATTTCCCCTTGCTCTCGACTCGAAACGAGTTCCCCTTTAGGACGGCCCCCGTTTCACTCACTTTACATCCAAGCCCACTGGCTGGAGGCACTCAGGTTTTGTCTCCGACAGTCCCATCCTCTTTCAACCATGCTGCCCCTAAGCTCAGGGTTTCGAAGAAAGGGGTCTTGTTTGGTTCCAAGTCTTTCTTTTTTTCTGCTCCCGAAAAACTCGCGTTGTTTTTTCTCCTTTTCTTTGGACCAACCTTTTCTTCCCGACCGGTTTTTCTTTTCCTTCAAAAACATCTGAGATGCGCTGAGAGAAATTCCTTCACATAATTTTTCTTTTGACTAGGATACTGGAGTTTATTGGCCTGATTAGGCCCCGAATACAGTAACAGCCTCTCATCTATAGCCTCAGTACTTATTTTTTCTCCGTTTGCGAAGTTCAAAAGTCCAAGAGTCTAGTAATTGAATCCTGAAGAATACTTTTGACACCCCCCCCCTTAATCCTTACATTGAAACGAGCCGAGGCCCTTTTGCTCAACTTTCTTCTGGTCCCCCCCCCCCCACCCCACGAATGTCGACCAGACGTCGGGAGCCAAGCCTTTTCGCCCCCTTTTCGCGTCCAGTTACCGTAGGTGTTGTCTGGACCGAGACGCTGTTTTTGTTCCAACCTCATGGTCTAATCCCCTCGCCCCGATCTGTTCATCATATAATCGGAATATTTGAATCATCCATGATAAAATTTGTAGTCGTCATATTCCTTTTCCCCAGCACCCCCCTATCAAATTTTCCTTCTTTTTTTTCCCTGCTTCACTCGTTTAGGTTCAGAGATCTTTTTTTGTCTGTCCCCCTTTTCCTGAATTTCTCCCCTTTGTTCTGCCTAAGCGTTGTCCGCTCGATCGTCGCCGCCCCCCCTGCATGTCTGTCAACCTGACTTGATCGACGATTTATCGCCGCATCCCCAGCCGCTTTTTCCTTTCTTTTATTGTTTTTTCCCCCCCACCAGACTTCAGCAGCCCTATTATCTTTTATAATAATAATGTTTTTGTTACTCTCGCGCATCTCCCTTGTATATACCCTTGAGTCCGGTCCCGACCACCCGATTCGAGGTTGTGAGGCTGTCCTTGTCTTTTCTTACTTTGCCTAGTATCGGCTTATCTGATAACGATTGAATTGGCGGGCGACTGGGATTCTTTTGATACGGCACCCCCCCACCTCTTTTTTTTCCATTGTCGAAAAGATACAGTAGAAGTTTTGCTGTTGTCTGTTTTTTCTGTGATTTCGCGCACTGACCCCACCCTTGGCCCTCTTCGGTATCTATTTTCTTGTAAGGACACTTTTTATGAAGTACTACCCCCCCTTTTTTCCACGCTTTTTGAAGGCGCTTGACTTTTTGCAGTTTTGGATCGTTACGAGGGGGCGGTTGGCCCTTTGTCCCCCCGTATTTGACTGCCGGCCCGGCTAGTTTAAAGATCACACCACCTTCGGGATTTCTCTATCCCGGCCTTTTTTTTTAGAGAAGGAGGTCCCTAAGCCGTGTTTGGTCGTTTTTCTTCTTTTTGTGGCATTCTCTTTTTTCAACTTTCAGATCAAATAGGGAGTGGTACCTTGGGCCCCCTGTGTTTTGTGCTTTTTCCTGTGGCTTTTCGTCCCTCCATCAAATTACATTAGAGGTCCTGTGTACCTTTGTGCTCATCCTTTTTTAACTTTGCCCCCCCCAGTTTCCTTTTTCCGTTCTGAGGACGAAAGGGAAACTAACAAGATACATGCGTTCCACATTAGTTGACCGGAAGTCTTTCTTCCTACGAGTCCCCTGCTAGATGTGGTTTTTTGGGATCGGCTTTTAGCTAGGGGAATTAGAGCGTTGAAGGTCACTCTTCCTTGGATCTCTCACTTAATATTACGAACCTGAGGTGGGACCCGGCCAAACTTTCCTTCGATTCCGTACAATCTTTTCTCACCGCATTGGGACCGGTAAGAGGGCTTGGACTGTCTTAACCCCCCCCCAGATTTCAATGGCCACTCGAGGGGGTGGAACTTACCCCACTGAGAGATTTTTTTATTTTAATTTAGTGCGAGATAGATAGAGTGGCCCCCACTCCGCTGGTCTTACCCCCTGCATGATCAGAGGGTGGAGATTTCTCCCATCACGAGAGTCCGTAGCTTCCCCTTTTGGGCAGCTGCCCTCTTTTGCCCCCCAGCTTTTTTTTTTTTCTTTTCGCCCCCCTAGCCTGAGAGAACTCGAGCATGTCCGATGTTTTTTTTTTTTCTGTTCGTTACTCGACCGACCCGCTGCCCCTCGGAAACGGACCCAAGAACACCGCCCCTTTGCAGCTTCATCCCCTTCTTGGCATCCTTGGTGCTCACCAAACCAGCTCATACCGCCGGGTGTCCCCCGTTTATCCCACTGGGCCAAAGTTTTGAGTTTTCTGAGGTATGTGCCTCGAGGCAGGAAGGCAGGTTCCCTGACGAGGAGTCGAGTCATATGGGGCTAGAAGTTTTCTTCAGACTTCCGTGGAATCCTTCCCGGCGACTGAAGCTTCGCTCCTTTTTCAGGTCCCCCTTTTGTTTACCTATCGACCTTTTTCCCCCGATCCTGAACATCTTGGTCTTTTTCGCTCCCGCCCCATCTCAGGAGGCCCCCAACTGTGGAAAAGTACTTCTAATACCCCGTGCCCCTTGGCACATTTGTCCCTTTCTTCATAGTAAAGTTTGGGGGTCCTTTCTTTTATTTTTCCCCCTTTCTTCCTCCCCGGAACGTCAATTAGGATGCCCTTTGCCTTTTCAAACTTTCCTTCGGGCCCCCCCTCTTTCGACCCTCAGCCTGAAAATCCACCCCCCCCCCCCCCACTCCTTAGACACCTGGGTAAAACTCCTGTACTCTTTATTCCCCTGCATATCCTTTTTTACCCAGTTTTACCGTTTTACCCCACTTTCCCTCGGCCCTTTCCTGTCGTCAATGTTTCTGTGGCGAACTCTTCCCTTCCGGAAATCAGTTTTTGCTTGTTTAAATATACTTTCCTGGACCTTCCCTCCCCCTACGCCCCTTTCCTGCACCCCCCTCCAAAAAACTTTTGGCGCCTCCTTTTGTGCGGCGCTCTAGGGTTTTTTTTTTTCCCCGATGGCGTCTCGGACAGGTACTACTCTTGACATCGCCTCCCCCTTGGCCGTTCCCTTCGACTTACCAAACGTTGCGCGAGGGTGCGGATGTTTTTTCGACGGGGGAGATAGGGAGTTGGCAAGTGTGAGATCCCCCCTTTTCTCCTGGCCTCCCAAATTACTTCCCCGGGAAGGAAAGATACCCTTTTTTGGATATTTATATTTCTCCAACTTCATCTGTCAGATTGAAAGAACACGGAGGGAAGGCAAGGACGTGCATCGAGATTTCTTGGGCAAGCTATTTCCCTGTTTACCCCCCCCATTTTTTTTTTTTCCAGCATTGGAGTTCCCCCTCTCCTTCTCACGTTTTGGCTTTTAAGGTTCGGTTCCTTTGCACCCAAACCTTTCTCGTTCGGGCGTCCCCCCCTTTCAGGACCCCCCACTTTCCTTTGGAAGGCCCTTTCCTTCCCCCCCCCCCCAATTTCTTTAAGGGCACCATGACGTCACAAAGCCCCGACTCCTCTCCCCGTCCTCTCCCCTTTTAGACCGGAGCCGGTTAAGGTTGAGAGATTTGGTTCTTTTGACTTTTTTTCCCTAGGCATCGTGGCGTTTCCGGGATGCACTCCCTACTTCACCTTTCCTTTTGCGCCCTTGGCTTAGTAGGCCAAGGATGACGGGTGCTAGGTTCGCCCGGCTTCCTGTTTCTGATGTAAGCCAATCGGTCAGTTTCAAGCGTTGCAAGCGAGGTTGAAAGGCTTGTATTTCTTCCTAGATCAACCCCTGCACAGCACCCCCACGACGGGTTTTGCCCGATTGCACCTTAGTTTTTTTTTTTTTCAGCCCTTTACTCTCAATGAGCTTGCCTTTCAGTCGGCCTTTGTTCCCTGCATTTTTTCCTTTTCCCATCTCACCTTTGTTTCCCCTCCCCTGACACGAACTTCTTCAAGGGCCTTTGCTCCTTTTTCCCCTTTGTCCCCTTTTTTTTCCCAATTTTCCCCGAAAAATGCGGACGACTGAGACTCTTTCCCCCCCCCGACTTTTTTTTTTTCCTATTCCGCAGTTTGGGAAGAGGAAGGTCCCCAGACCTCCTGGGCCGTTCTTCCCTCAGAGTTGTCTGGGCAGACGACTCTCCTTCTTTTGTTTTTTCCTTCTCTCTTCGCGCCCGTTTTTACCACTTCCCCCCTTTTGGCTTTTTGCGTTTCCTGTCTTTACGGGAGTCGCGCCTCTTGTTCTCCGGCCGGTTTTTTTCCGCGCTGATTTTTTTTTTTGGTGACTCTATTTTCCCGTGGCTGGTGGTTTGGGTTTAGCCGCGCTTTCTGCCGGGAGTGGCTTTTTACGTTGCCTTTTCTGCGCCCGCACCGACCCGTCGAGATAATATGCTCACCCGGTGTTCTGATAGTCTTAGACTCGCTCTGCGTGGTTTTCGCAATTAGGTTCATCAAACCCAGCTCCTTTCCCTCCTTTTGGCAACACCTTTTTTTGGGTTTTGTCCGCAATTCAGGGATCTGGTTTTTTTTCCCCCCCCTTTCAGGATGGCTTTCTCGGATTCCGATCTTCGCTTCCCGCCCTTAGAGGGGGGGGGTGGGCAGCCTTTTCCCCCCTACTCCTTTTTTTGTTTTCCGTCTGATCCTTTTCGAAGACCCGAGATTTCCGAAATCTTTCGGAGCGCTGTCTCCATTGTTGTTTTTTTTTTCCTCGGACGTCTCCCCCAACCCCCCCCCCCTCCCGCGGCTTACCTTCACAACGTTTGATCCAGATTGAGTGCTTGGAAGCTGTTTCAGTCCACCGCCTTCAGCCAGGATTTTTTCTGAATCCTCCCCGCCTTTCACCCAGCGACTCCTTGACCGCCCCGGAAGTTTTCAGATCCCACATGTCCCCCTTTTTCAGCCTCCGTATTGCACACCGCGCGTGCGACTGAAACTTCTCCTTCCATTTTGATCCCGTCTTCTTCTGAGCAAGTTAGAGTAGGGACAGGAGCAGAAGTTATCGCCTTTTCGTTTTTTGGATCCACAATTCCCCTTTCCTGTTCCCGTTTAGCCCTGAAGGACATCATGCGTCCCCTGCGTCCAAGCTACCGGCGTCTTTTTCCCATTCCTCCCCCACGTGCCGCTTCCCCATAGGATTTCTCAATTTGTTCGTCGTTCCCCGTCCCGGCTTTTATTCGAGCTTGGCGAGGCTTGTAAAATACCCCTCTGGTCTCTAGTTTTGCACTCTTGTAGGCGGCTTAGACTGAACCCATTCCCCAATCCTTTTCCCCCCCCCCCCTGGACTCCCCCCTCAGTCCCCCATTTCCCTTTTTCGAGCCCCCCTTTCTGACTTCATTTTCGGCCCCTTGTGCCCGTTGTTCTGGCATTTCTCGTTCAGAAAACTTGATAGGATTCCTTTTCTCGCTCCGCTTTCCCTTTAGTTTCTTCCCCCCCCCGGATCCCCCCTTGACCTCAGCACCCCGGAAACGACGTTGTCATCGACTCCATTCCTCGACAAACTTTCTCCTTCTGTTTTTTTTTTTTGTCCCCCTGCTCCTGCAGAACCTCATCCGAGCCATAGACCCTATGCCCCCCAGTTGCTTGGGGGCTTCTTTTTTTTTTTTTTTCTCGGTTTCTTTGTTTCGGACGGGTCGGCGCCCCTGGCATCCCCCCAATTTTTCTCTTTTTTCCTCGAACCCGGGCGTGCCTTTTGCTTTTTCCTCCGAACGAGACCCTTTTTGTTCCATTCCTCCTGTCCCCTCCTTTTTAGTTCTTTCCCTCCTCCTGCGTCACGGTCCCTGCTCCTCCGGCGGAAGACACCTTGGTCTGGACCTCCCGTCCCCCGAACCGGTTCCCCATCGGAACCCTGAGCGGTTCTTTCGAGTTCGGACCATGATGAAGAGTGTCCTCTCTCCCTCCTGCTCGTCTCCCCGGCCCCCTTTTTTGGATCCCCTTTCGCGGCCAGGGAGAGCAAGTAAGCGCCCGATTTTCAGTCCCTCCCTCCCCGCCATGCAGACCTTCCCTTTACAATACGGCGGGCCAAAGGGCGCGGTTTTTTTTCTTTCTTTTTGGGCCCCCTGCAGGATTTTTAGCGGGTTACCGGAGTTTTCTCACTGTTGTGTTTTCTTAGTTCCCCGGCGGCTTCCCTGAAGGGTTTGCAATCCTTTGGCGCCCCATCCAAAAACTTCCCGTTCTCCCCTTCGGCCCCCCTTTTTTTTCCCTCTGACGGCAGTGTGCTGCGGAAATGAGGTCGGGTGGATTTCTTTTTTCCTTCTCCTCACCCTCGACCCTTCGGTTGTTTTACTTGGGCCGTTTGCGATTGGTTCCTTCGAAATTTGGCCTCCGTTCGTTATGCTCCCAAGGGCGTAACAATGGACGTAAATCTCCCCCTTTTTTTCTCCTTCTCCCGCCCACGCGCCCTCGAGCCCGATTTTTTTTTTTTTTTGCTTTTTCCGGTTTGAGCTCTGTCGCCTTGACCTCAGATCTCCGTCCCTTTTTCTCTCCCCGTCTCATTTTTATATCCCTGGTTTTCGGTCGTCTAGCTCAACACTGTGTGACCCTGGTCCCTGGCTTTCCGATTTTTCTGCTCGGGGCCCTTGATTTAACAGTGCCCTTACCCGATTTTTCCCCCGTGCCCCTCGGCGGTTTTTCCCGGCTACCGAAGACGGGGCTTTCCCGTCCCCTTTTTTTTCCCCTCGGCCCCCGGATTTCCTCCTCGCGTCGGATCCGCAGTAATTCTCTTCTTTACATGGCTCTTTCCCCCGGTCCCCTGCTCTTTTTTTCTTCCGATAGTCGAAAAGGCGCCAGAATTTGCTTGGCCGGCCCCGATGTGGTTCGCCCCTTTTTGCACGGTTTTTTCGCCGCAAGCTCCCCAATCATGAATCTTTTTTCGTACCCTTCTTCTTCTCTTCCCTCACGAGCCGGTACGGCCCTGAAGATCTCCTGGTCTTGCCTTAAACCATCTAATGGGCTGATGGTCCGACTTTCGACCTCCAATCCGCCGACTCCCCTTCCGAGAGGAAAACCCGTATCGCCGTTTGTTCCTTTTTTTTTCCTTTTTTTTTGTGTTCAGTGGATTTGCAGGCTTTTTTTGCAAGGGGGTTTCGGTCCCCATCTCCCTTTGGACAACCTGACCAGTGCGGCTTTTAAGAACCCCCCCAGCCAGCTACCCCAACGTTCGATCGGCTGTCCGACCCCAGGAGAAACCTTTATTGTCCGATCGTGTTTATTCCTCTTAGGAAGCATCGGGACGCTCTGCCCCCCGTCTACCTCTAGCCCCTCCCGGTCCCAGGACCGCGATTATTTTCTCCATTACTCCCAGTTGCCCCTCAACCCCGCGCCTAGGGGCCACTTCTAACGAGCGTTTTTCTTTTTTTTTCGTTTGCGTCCCTCCTCCACACAAGCCGAGTAGGGCCCCTAACTTTCGCGCTTACTCTGCCGCCGAGGTTGTTGATAGGACCCCCCTTTTCGCCGTGGTCAACTCGTTGGGGTTCAGCAATCCACCCCCGCGACCCCCCTCTCTCCTTTTAATCCGAGATCAATCCCTAATGCATCAAGGGAGTGACCCCCAACCGGGTTGTCCCCTTTACTACCTGACCCCCTTGACCCCCCTCCCTGGGGACATAGTATTTAGTAGAGAATATTCCCCTCTTTGACTTTTTGATAGGTGAGTTTGTTTGGGGAAGTCGGGTGTTCTTGTCTCGTTCTCCAAGGTCCCCCCCCTTTTTCAGTTGCTGGAACGCCTACGGTACGGCTATCTCCACCCACCCCGCCGTCGCGCTCAGGCCTTTACGTAATCGAAGCTGCAATTTACCCTTTCCTTTTCCCTTTGTTTGTTTTTGAGAGAGATTCTTGCTTTTCTCCTTGGCTTTCCCATGCTCGGGCGAGAGAGCGTGTTTGTTTTGGAGGTAATCGCTTTTTTTCCATCTTCGGTCTACCTGTCTGGCAAGATTTCTGGAGGAGACCTATGCGATGCAAACCGTTATTCTTGTTCCTTTTTTAACCCCCCTCCCCCCTTACTGCGTTTGCGGGGGTGGAGAGTTATCTACTTACCCTCCCCGCCCCTCCCTTGTTGTTTTCAACCTGGGTGGATACGATTTCTTGCCGAAATAATGCCCCCCTCTGTGTTTAAACGCTTTGCTTTTGAATCTCCCTGAAGCCGGAGCCCCGGAGGTATGTCGGGAGGTTGGTTGAGAGGTTGCATTCCCTTTTTAGTTCGCGACCCCCCTCTTTTTTTGGACTCCTTCTAGTTTTTTCAGAACACCATCGGATTTGGGAAGTCTTTTTTTTTTATTTTTTTCCCCAGGGAGGGTCCCCCTCTCCCCCCTTTCCTTCCTCCGCTAGGCCTGGTTTTGAGGGAGGAGAAAGCTCCCCCTGGTGTGCTCCCTCTTCTGGCCTTTTCCCCGCTTTCCGGGTTCTGGTCAGCGGATTCCGGATCTTAATCTTCCCCTCGCAAATGGGTTACCTTCCTTTTTTCCTTGACTTTGATCACGATAATGGGAGGAGCCCTAGAGGACGGGACGGACCCCCCCCAACAATCTACATTCTGACAACCATCCTCAATAAACCAGTTTCAACCCCGAGCCACCCCCCAACCCCCTCCGGCCAAGGGAGGGAAGGAGTTCCCGTTTTTCGACCTCTTCCCTTGAGGACCTAAGAATCCCTGAGGGGGGTTTTTCCTCTCTTCCGGGCCCCCTCCCCGTGAGGAGTAGGGGGTCCCCTCTTTCGCGTACCTTTTTTTTTTCTTCTTCTATCCCAAGCCTGTACGGCGCCACTTGTTTTTCCCCTTTCGCCCACCCCGATCCTGACCCCCCCTCCCATTATTTTCTCCCGGATCTTCCTGCCGAAAAGCCTGGAATTTTTTTTTCCTTTGCTAATTTTTCTGCGTCCAAAGTTCTGCATAACCTCGGAGATGTTTTTCCATTTACCTCGCCTGTGGATCCTTCCCCCGGAATCGTGCTATAGATTAAGGGCAGTTTGGACCTTTTCCTTCAATTTTTCATTCAGTTGCGATCTGTCCCCACATCGTTCTCCCCCCCACCTCTTTTGGATCGTTTCGCCAGCCGTGGGCTGGTTTCGTGCTTGGAGACTGACCCCCTTTTAAACCTTCGAGCTGGTACTGAATTATATCATTGCCCGCTCTTTCTTCCTGGTCATCCTCGGGTCTCGCAATTTACTGTGATTCCTTCCACTGCTTCCTCACGACAAACCTACCTTCCACCTTTGTTCTAAATAAAGTTATCTTTCCCACCCGCCGTGAGGAGGTAGTCCTTGCCTTTTTCCCCTCAGCTCTTCAGAGCCTTTTTTGGGAAGGAGGAAGAAGCTCGGGCCGCTTTTCGTAATTTTCTTTGTCGGAGGGACGAGGCGGGACTTTTGAACCATTCCCCCCTCTCCTTTGACCAGCTTGCGAGATTGCCGCAGTAGTAGTTTTGAGAGCCTTCTTTCATCGGGCGGGTTGAATCCGATGTTCCCCCGCTTTCACCGGCGTTCCCCAAGTCCGAAATCTCGTGAAATCGCGCTTCCTCGGCCTCTTCCCTTTTCTTTTTTTTCCGGCAAGCTGGACGTTCGCGAGAGGACTTCCTTTGTTCCTGTTACTCGTTTCTCTCCCCTTAGATAATATTAGGCAGGAGAGGACGAGAGCAAGTCCTTCTATCCCCAAGCACCAGAAGACCCCCCGACACCCTCCGGGCTTTTTGAAATACTGGCACTGTGAGATTTTCTCGCTTAGGAAAATTTTCCGAAGACACTTCTAAGTCCTTTCTAGTCCCCCTGGCAAGAGGACTTAGATTTTTCCACCGTTTTTTTTCCTTCTTTTAAGACTTTTCAACACAGTGACTTTTTCACGCAGATTCTCTTTCCTTCCTGTCGACCAACGAATGGAAACCGTCCCTCCTTTTGCGGGGACAACCCCCCCCCCCCACAAACCTTCCTTTCTGTTGACCGCAGAATGGTCCCAGGTTGGAGATGAAAGGTACCTTCCTCTCCTTTTTTTTTAACCCCCCCTGCGAAGGTTTTTTTTCAGAGGGGGAGGAGGACTCCTAAACCCCCATGTACCCCTGGATGCGGGCTGGGGAGGTCCCTGAGCTCCCCTCCCTTTTTTCCCTTTGGTTTCCCCGACTCCCCGTGCGGCCCGGAAGTCGGCTTCGTAGATCAGACCCTTTTGTTTCCCTCCCGCTTTCCGGCCTCTGGGAACGAGATGGGGAAGGTATCCCCGGGGGAGGAGGGCCCCCTAAATATCCCGGTCCCGAGGGGGTTTGGGTCTGCTTAATGGACCACATCTCTTCCCCTTTTGATACCGCCTCCCCGAATTTAGGAAGCCGATCCGTTTTTCCATGTCGAGTGGACCATTCCAAAAAACCCCAACCCCCTCCTTGCTCCGAGATCCCTCCCCCGACTTTCCCGCGGGGGTTCTTTTGCTCGAAGGGAGGCGCTTCGGCTTTACTCCTTCCTCCTTTTCCCATTCTCCGCTGACTGGTGTATTTCGAGGAGGAGGAGGTTCCCTCGTTTCTTTTTTTTGCTGGCCCCCCTTTCTGTCGACCCCCTCCTTGGTCGAATAAGAGTCCTTAACGCACTATGAAATTGCGCTGAGGTCCCGTTCCACTTTTTCCCCCCGATACCTTGTTTGCAGTTCCGAATACCAGGTCTCCCTACTCTCGGCGTCTTTTTTGGCGTTCCCTCGGCACCTAGGTCGGGGTTCAAATTTCTCAAAGCCCTGCCCTCTTGTCCCCCTTTTTTCTTTTCCCTCTTAACGGGACTGCATGCCTGGAAATCTCATTGACCTATTCTTTCTCTGCTTCCTTGCAGTAGACAGAGGGCCAGAGGATCCGTTGCTGCGTTTCGCTCCCGGCCACCAGTGAAGTCCGTTCCATTACATCGCCTACCTCTGGAAGCGGCAACGTGCTTTGTGTCAAAGTGATTTTGAGGTCTCCCGGCGCCAGGAGATAAGGCCCGTAACCTGAGCGGATTTTTCCTTTTTATGGTGTCCGAGAGCATCTATGGAGGGATTTATCTACCTCGCGCTCCTTTTTTTTTGGTTGCCGACGGGTTTTCTGGCGGCGGCACTGGCTGTGCCCCCCAGGATGCAGGTAGAGATTTCCTGGGCTCAAAGCCTTCGTCTTCTGATTTTGTCTGTACGAATGGCTAAGGGAGCGATATGATAATTTTCCCACCCCCCTCTCCCCCTTTCAGCCCAGACCCACTTTTTTTTTGGTTGAACATCCGGGGCGTTGGTCGAGGTTGATCCCTCGATCCTCTTTTGCTGCCCCTTTATCACTCGGTGTCTTCCGGGCTTGGCGATTTCTATATTTTTCCTTTCCTCCTTTGTTTCCGGCGAACTATGGCTTGTAGCGAGTTTGAGGCACGGCGTGGTCTTCGATGACTTAGCACCGTCCCCCGTTTTCGTTCCTCCATGTTTTTCCTTGGACTTGTTATCGGCCCCGATTTCCGCGAGCCCGGGAGCCGAAGTTGTATGAAGGAACTTTTTGCGATTTTTTGTGGCTCCGCCCTTGGTGCAACAAGCCAGGGCCGCCGCCAGAAGGTCCCCTTCTGTTGACCCTGCCTTCGCCCCCCCTGGGGTGTTCGTCTTTCCCCCGCTCACTTTTACACCACGGCGGGTCGTAACTTTTGAGAGACCGAAAGATCGACTTATCTCCCCCCCTGGGATCCCCAGCCTCACTGGTTTCAGGGTAAGTTAGAAAAGCGAGACCCGTCTTCCTGCTCCTCGTTTTTTTTTCAAAATCCGACTGAGAACCACGAGTTTTTTTTTTTTGCTTGCCTCTGCCTGTTCTGATATTCAGAGGGGTGGCAATCAGTTACGGTTTCGAATTCAGATCCGGACTAGGATTGCCTTCCAGTAGTTTGAAAGGCCCAATTGTCCACTTTCCTTCTCCGGCTTTTTTTTTCCCGAAACCCCCCCCCTGACCAGCACTTGGTGAAGATGCACCCTAGGACGGAAGATTCCCCAATTCTCCTTGAGTTTTCCGCACCCCCACCTCTGCATTTGGGCCCCGGGCGTGTTTTTCTGGCAGGGTCGTAGAAATTCTGGCTGGTTTCCGTCCCTATTTCTCTTTACCTGCGCTTTTTTAAGGTAAGAAAGTGAGAAGCGGAAACCCCTCCGTACTCGCCTCCCAGTTCCTTCGTAATATTTGAGGAGGAATTTGCATAACGAAGAATCATTCCCCCCCTTTTTCCCCCCCTCCCCGGGCGCGATAATGTGCTAAGACGGTCTTCTATGCCCGTTGTTCTTTACCTGCCTTTCGACCCCGTAGCCTCCCACTGGATATGGTTGAAAGCTTTTGTTGCATGACACACCTCCCGATACTGGAGTCCCCCCGGCCCGGACCGCGTCATTCTTTTGCGATAGACCCCCATTGCGGGCCGGTTTCCCTCTTCCGTTTTTTTTTTTTTTCTTGCGGCCTTGGGTTTTGGCAATTGTTTTTTTCGGGTAAAATAGACGTCTGAAGGATATTTGCCTTTCCGAGTTCCCCCCCCCCCCACCGTGAGAGGGTATCCGGCGCTCATAGTTACCTCCCGCTGCAGGCCTCGCGCTTTCTTTTTCTTTGGAAACTTTTGCGACCCAGGTCGCGCTCCCCCCCCTGTTTCCGTACGCCCTTTTTTTTTAGTTACGTCCCCCATAGAAGCCTAGTGCAGCGCCTTGACAACTTTTTTGCGGACCAGCGTTTGATCCCTTTGTTCTTTCTGCTTAGCTGGTTCCATTTTTCGCGTCCCTGGGAACGGGAAGAGAGATCAGCTGCCGACGGGGTGCTTCCTTTTTTTTTTTTGCCCGACGACAGCGAAGACGCCGCCTGGGCCCTTTGGAGGCCCTGAGGGACGGTTGGCCTGCGGTTTCCCCCCCCTTGCCCTTTGTTGCTCTGATCGATGAGTGAGTTTTACACCCAGGAGGCAGCTGTTCCCGTTCCCTTGGGCTTTTCGTCCAGCGCGGGTCGTAAGTTTCGATGAGCAGAATGTTCAGGTGACACATTTTACTCTTGGGCGATTTTTGCGGCGTGGGATCGATTTGCCCCATTCCTCATTTTTTTTTTTTTTCCCCTTATGTTATGGGCGGTATTGGAAGAGGTACTGTGCACCCTTTTCCTTCCACCTAGATCCCCCCGTAGTTTCAAGCTTGATCACTTTTTTTTTGTAGAGCCCCCCCCCCCTTGCAATTGATGCCCTCCCCCGTTTTTCTCGGCTTAATCTTCCCAAGTCTCGGCTAGAAATCCGGCATGATACTTCGGTCGGATTTTTTGACTCGAAGGAAGGGCTCCGCAACTTGCTCTTTCCTTTCCCAGTCCCCTTCGCTTCGTATAGCCCTGTTTATTATCTTAGAAGGCTGGGGACCCTCCTTAATTTCCTTCTTTTTCCCCCTTCTTTTCTTCCCCCATCCCCACCTCTTCCCTACCCCCCCAACCCCCCCCTGCTGACCCCTACGTGATTTCCGGTCACTATCCGATAGCTGTGTGCCTTGTCTAAGTAGTTTTTTTTTTCCGCCGTCACCTTTTTTTTTGTTCTTTTTTTCGTGCACGTTGTCTCTTGCCCGCTCCTGAAGCCCGCACCAAAAAAACATACGGACCAAGACGCCCCACTCTCCGTTCCCTTCCACATTTTTTGCTGTGATCCCCTCCGGGTCGGGCATTTGCCGGCGCCCGTCCTGCGTTTCCCATTCCCTTTTTTTTTCTTTTTTTTCGACCGCATGCTTGGCAGGGATAGGCAGGGGCGGATATTGCCACTTCGCCTTCCCCCTTCCCCTTTGCAGCCCCTACAGAGCCCCCCCTTTGACACATTTTTTCTCGCGGGAGCAGCCGTAAAAAAACCCCCGTGATGCGATGGCCCTCAGGTCTCCCCCTTTTAAATCCCCCCCCTTCGGTTTTCGCAGGAGCTTTTCTTGGTTAGGACATAGAGACAGTGACCAGAGGATCCCCGACCCCTTCCCCTATTCTCCGAACCCCAAACCCCCATGCCTGCTGATCTTTAGTGATAATGAAGTACAGCCTGTTTCATGCCCTATGCTTTACTTGTGACTCGACGCTGGGCTAGAAGTATGGAGTCCTCCACCAGGCGCTCTTTCTGGTGCCCTTTTCGGGCTTAAACCGTCTGAAGAAATACTTTCTTTTTTTTTTCGCCTCCCTTTTCGGGCTGAAGAGAAGTTTTGCCTGTCAAAATAGTTTGTGAGGGGAGTTTTGTCACACAGCCCCCAAAACTTCTTTTCGCTTTTTTTCCGAAGTCCTTCTTACCTAATGAATAAAGGAGTGATAAAACTTTTATTCAAGTTTCCTAACCTATCCCATCCATTCCCCCTATGGGGTCCATAGAAGGGTCCTTTAGAATATGTTTCCCTGGCCCAATACCGCTGCGGTGCTTTCGTTCCTGATAGATTTGTTGAAGATGAGCCCGTCTGGAAGTTCAGGAAAGCGCGACCTCAAGACTTACTTTTTTCCATCCCCGCTCCTCATTATATGGGCAGGAGAATGGTTTTTTTAAGCTCGCG
>Ga0179593_1472100_pt1 | contig 15544 bp, 11 predicted proteins | sample CZODoug2_1_08_16_FD_185931 | JGI IMG/M metagenome (GOLD analysis project Ga0179593, IMG submission 185931) | Vadose zone soil fungal communities from Angelo Coast Range Reserve, California, USA - CZODoug2_1_08_16fungal (PacBio error correction) | ecosystem: Environmental > Terrestrial > Soil >... | reverse complement strand
GTGGATAAATTTGGAGGCCTTACCTTTTTTGGGCTATTTACCCTTTTTCGTAGCAATATCCCGTCCCTTCTTTACGCTCTTGACTTGCGTCGCGTTGTGCCCCCTTGCGATTCTTTCCTTGTTGGTGCGGCGTCGAATACGGTTGTGGTTCTATTGACTAGGACCGAGCAGAATTAGACCCTTTGTTTGCTGGCCTGAGTTGGAATTCTGTTTTCTGGGTAAACCCCCCCCCTTTCATTGGCTTGCGAATTGGACGCAGACTCTCCCAAATATCTGGTGCTTTCAGTCCCCAGCTTTTTTCACATTTTCACTCTTCGAAAATTGTGCGTTTCCCCCCTTGCTTGGAATTCTTCTCTTTTCAGCTCCCCCGGGCGCGCCCCTTGGGCCTTTTATCAGCCGAAGCGACCCCGGTCCTGGCTTCTTTCAACAAAATTGATTGCCCCTTAACCTTTTCCACTTACAAATCTTGATAACCCCTCCCCCCCCCCCCAAACAAACCGCCCGTTTTTTTAGCATTGATTGTATTGATGGTTTGGTTTCTGGATTGCGTTCTTTTGAGTATACCTTCTTCCTGTGCTAATCTGACGCTTCGTCCTTTCCCGCCACCCGTCTTAGAGTAGTTTGTGCCGAGGGATGGATATCTCTATGGTCTTTTTTTAGTTCACCCTGAGTGTTTCTGCTCACGTCTCTTCACCCAAAGGGCTGGGTGTTGGTTTGGGGTGGGGAAATTTCCGACCCCTACGGGTTCCCCCACTTTTGGATGCGGGTCTATTAACGGTCTTCACTTTGGGAATGGTGTTTTCTCTCACACGGGACCAGAAATGCGTAAAAAGGCGTTCTCCTCCTAAGTTGTCAGGCATGATTTTGATTGTTTTCGCGTCTACTTTGAGTTGACGTTCGTTTTTCTGGGTTGCGGGAGTTCTTCGAGATTAAACTCACCCATTGGCGTTAACCCGTTTGGTGACCACCTTCCACGCCCCCGTTCGAATGGGCCCATCGATGATCTTTTCCAGGTTGATGCTCCCTTTTGGATAGTGATGCTTCACCTACCTTTTTTTTTTGCCTGATTTTCTTGCCCGGTGTGGTTGGGGGCACCCCTTCTTTTTTCACCGATACGGATGTGAATTGACTTCGTCCCAACTTCTCCGCCGACTCCACTCGTCCCACTTGTTAAGGCTGTTTTCACAACTCCATTTTTTTTCATCCGATTTATCAACCCGCGTTAGCTTGTGATTAAAGTGAGTCCGGTTTTTTCTTTCTGACGATCGCTTCCTCTCTCCCTCGCATTCCTTCGGTACGGGCGCGATCTTCCGGATTATCAATCCCGTTAGATGTTTGTTCGAAGCTTGGCCCCGTTTTCCCAAGATGTTCCTCTCCTTTTTGTACTTTCTTCCCCTGGTTCGTCATCCTCACCTTTTAAGTGTAGTCTAAGATTTGGCGGTCTCCCATCTTCCTTTGACAAGGACGACATACCCTCAGATTCTTCTCCTTCTCCTATTTCTTTTAACCTGCCTCTGATCGTGCGTCACGGCTGGCTTGGTTCAACCTAATCTTCCCTTACTTGACCCCCGATAAGGGATTCTTCCCACCCCTGTTCCCCCTTGTCCTGCTTTGCTTAATTTTGCTCTCTTTGAGTTTTCCTTCTCTTTCGTTGTGAACAGTTGGTTCCCTTTCGGGATGAGTCGATTGTCTGGGCTCGCTGTTGTTCTTCGTTGGTCAAACAAATTTTCTCATTTTCTTCCCTGACCACCTGGTTTCCCGATCTTGTTACTATGTTCTCCCTCGGAATCTTGATTCAGTGTGGCGGCATACCAACCAATCTTCTGTTGCTTCTTTTTTTCTCTTGATCTAGTTCTTCTTTCGGTTGATTTCCCCTTTGGATTGCCAATATGTTGTGCTAGATTTCTTTCGGCGGTTTTTCGATGTTTTGTAATCGTCTTGTTTTTTTCCATCAAAGTGGGAACGATCCCCCCCCCCTCATAGTGTGGTGTAACCTCTCTTAAGTTTGTTTTTGAAAAAATATCCTCCGCTGATGCTTACCCCACGACCCAAGATGGTTCCGTCTAACCCCCCTGGAGAGGTGTGGTTAAGTTGTCGGTAACCCAGAGGTTTGCTTTTTACTCCCAACACGCCCCCAGTTTCCTTCGGTTCTGACCAAAAAGTCACCGCCAGTTTTAAAAACAAGCGGGGAGAATCCCTTGATTTTTTCCTCCGTGGTGATGGCTTATCCCAAGAGTGTTTTTTTAAGGGGCCAGGTTACGTTGGGCCCACCCCGCTTTTCTCTTGTTTTGGCTAAACACACTACACTTTTCACATCGATTTCTTCAACACTGCCCGTCCAAACCCGTCCTTGGGTTGCACCCCGAACTCTTCTTGGTGCCATCCTTCAGCTCAATGCGATTTTCACACAACTTCTCTAGTTTCCGTGACCGTCTCTTTATAGTTTCCCCCCCCCACCTTTCTGCCTGCGACCCCTCCTCCTCTACAACCACGCAGTCAAGAAACGAAATCAAAATATTCTTGGGTCACCAACCTCCACCCATCCCAACCTCACTCTAACTCTATTCCCCCCCACCACATTCCCAACGCCACCTCTTTGTTGTATTTCTTGGAACTCCTACTCGCCAATTAACCCCTCCGTTTTTATTCTACCCTCTCCTTTTTCCTGTTCGGGAAAATTTCCCTTAATTACTCTCTCTTCTCTTTCCCCCCCCCTCCCCCCAGCTTCGCAATTACACCCTAATGGTGAAAAGTGCAACGGGTTATCTCGCCTGCGTCATTTGTCCTCAATTCCGAAACTTCTCAAACTGCCAGGTTCAAACATTTTTGACGCTCCAGCGTTCCCCTGAGATATTTCTTTTACCATCCATCGAGAGCTGGCATTTATAAACAATAGTCTCGAATCTAGATCTGAGGCTCTTCCGATCCTAGCTTTTCTTTAAAAGGTATGTCACCGACAACTTTTATTTCTCCACCCTGCCATTCAGGTGCTGCTCTTGGCAACCTGAAATAAAGAACAGGTTCGAACCCGAGTTCTGGAAACCCGGCTCTTCCTTTTTACGTTTACCAAGACTTTAGACCGGCTCCTTGTTTTTCTTTTATCAGTGCCTTATTCCCCCCTCCGTCCGAACTGGCTTGAGTCTTCTTTCTCGCCCCTCTTTTTTTCCTCATAAAACCGTAAACTCATTTTCCCCTCCCAAGTGAATCAGTGTTGATTAATCGTCACGTGGCCCTCTTTTTTTGCCAACCCCCCCTTAACCTTATACTTTCTTTCGCTGCCAAGGTCGTTTGACAGTCCTCACGTGTCACTGTTCCCAACTGCTCTTTCCCTTTGTTTGGCACTCCAATTTTCCCTTTTTTTTTAATCCCTCTACCCAGCAAGTTTACGCCTTTTATACGTCTTTCCCATCTCTCTCGGTAGAGGTCACCAATTTCAATAGCCGCCTTTTCTGTGTGTTTTGTTCTCTTCTTCCCCCCAATAACTTCAATTCACCCTCACCATACCTAAGGCCCCCTTCTTCTCTCAGGCCAATCCCCCTCCCTTGTTTCCCCCCTCATTGCCCTTCCCTCGCGGTTCTGTTCAATCTTCCAAACCAGTTTTGCTGGTGAGATTGACACCACCCGCCCCCTTGTGCAAATTCCTTTTTATTTTTTTCTCTTTATCCCCTCTACAAGTGGCATTTCTCCATTGCCAACCCGGCCAAACCCCCACTTGTTTCCAGCGACTCCGGCAACTTTTTCCCTCCCAAAAGGTGCATATCCACTCACCCTTCGGCCCAATTCCACGAGATACCGTACTGGTTCTTTTTCTTTTTTTAACCGCCTGCTTTTCTTACGAATATGCAAAGCGCCGCCCCTCACCTCCCCCAATTCACAACGCCCTACCCTCCGATTCCCCCCTTGCCCCCCTCGATTCTTCTTACTTACCCCCTTTTCTTTTCATTTGCCCCCCTTCCATGCTTTGGTCCATCTTGGTTACGAGCGACCGTTATTAATGTCTCTCCCCCCATCCGCCCTGCGTCTACCGGTAGATGAACCGCTGCACCCTCCAGTGCATCTACCCAACTTCTTTAATTTTCCTTCTCATCACTGCCTCCCCCCTGTTGGAATCTTGACGGAACAAGAGGTGGCCCTTCTTTTTCTGAGTATCGACAATAGCAGTGTTTGTGTAAACCTTCCCTACACTATCCTTCCCTCCATTTCCCCGACCAACAGTATCTTCCCTTCTTTCCCCCTCAGCAATAGAGAGCCCCCCCCCCCCCCCTCCGCTCCCGAAATTCGGACTCTTCCCCTTGCTAACTCGTTGCACGGTCCTCAGCGGGCCATCGGGCCGTTTCAAACCCCCGTTCTGTGACCAGCTTCTAAAAAAATGTAAGGCTCGTCACCCCCCCTTTAGTTTACGATTCCTGTCTTTTCTTTTCCTCCCTCGTTGGTGTTTTTTTCTCGATGCTTCTCCCCCCTTTTTTCGGCCGCCTACCTTAGTTTTTTGGTCGCGCTGTCGCAACCTTCGCGTGCCCGAGTCCTCTTTTGCATTTGCTCGACGAGGGAGTTTCTCTGGACCCCTTTCCTTTTCCTGGTCCAGCGGCTGGTCTGCGCATATGAGTTGCTGATGTCCTTAAGCTGTGAATTCCGAATGTTGTGTCTTTGCCCCCTTCGGCTTCCCTTCTGTCGTTTCCCCTTTTTCGTGGACCACACCAAGCGGCTATTTTCGAAGCAGAACACATATTGTTGAAGTTCGATTTCCCCACTTGGTGTCTGCGATTTTTCTACTTGCCCTTTTCGATTTTCCGGTGGAGGTGGGTTTCAATTACCGTTTTCTCCGGCAGGGAGGCTGTTACTCGTCAGTCCGCTCCTCTTTCATTAACCCCATTCTCCCCACTGCGCCTTTCCCCCCCCCCTGTAAAAACCGTTCAACTTTTTTACACCCCCCCTACTTGGCCATTTTCCCCTTTGTCTTGCGTGGATATCGTTTTTCCTTTTTCTCTTCTTGCGGGGTTTTTCTAATTTTCCGTTTAATCTCCGCTGTCCTTGACTGCACCAGTGTCCTGGAGTGTATTTTCTCTTCTGTCTGAGTTTCCCTTCTTTGGTTATTCAAAGTTGCAGTATATCCCCTCTTCCCCCCCCCCACTTGTGAGGTTTGGTTTTGTGGCCATTTCTTTCCGACCGGTGCTGTTTTTTGAGTTGACGCACCGAAGTGGCCTTTTTTTTCAATCTCCCACCCTCTTCCCCCCCTTATTTTTTGGACCTCCCTTTCACGTAACCCACTGGGCTAGTGGACCAGGGACCCCTTGTGATCAGGTGAGACTGTGGGCCTTCTATTTTGGATTTTCTTTTTGGATTGGCCCTTGATCCGAGAGGACAAACATCACCCGAGGGGCGTCTTCACCTTTTTGTCATCCCTGACTGCAAAATGGACCGTCTGGGCCCCCCCCTCGAGGCCTCTTCTTGCCCTGGGTCTCTTCTGAGAATTTCGGATCTCCGGATGTGCTCTACGCTGGGAAAGACCGTGAGATTTATTCCCCTCCCTTCCCCCTGTTCTTGGATCCGTTGGCACCCCGCTGTCTCCATCCCCCCGTCGGCCTTTCGATGTTTCTTCTTCCCCCCCCCCGATTCCCCCCGTTTTGAATAATAAACCCATTTCTTATAGCTTGTGCTGCCGCAGGTTGCTTCTTCGGCTTCCCCTTTTCTCAGCTCTTATATGCCTGACTTATTGTTTTCCCCTGCACGGTCGCTGATTTTTTTGTTCCCCTGGCACCCCTTTTTTTTTGCGACTTTGCTTTCACTTTTGTTTTTTTATTCTCCGCCTCCCCTTTGAATTTTTCCCTTTGCTTCGGCTATTTGGCCGTTGTTAGTCAGACGGAGTACGCCCCCCGTTCGCAATCAATCATCTTCATTCAGCCCCCCCTTAGCTTTTTCTCCTAATGACTCTTGGAGATGCCTGTTGGTCCAAATAAAGGGTGTCCTGGCCTCCCCCTCAGACTTTTTGGAAACAGTTTCTTCCAGGTCTTTCTTCCATGAGGAAGTGGGTGGATGAGCTTTATTCTTTCCACCGTTTTGTTCCTGTTGTTGCTTGAGTTCTCAATTGGCTGGTTTGCCTCTGTTGTTGGAGTTGTTTACGCAATCCCCCCTTTTCTTTTCTCTTGGGGCTCTCTGCTCTCATTCTTAAAGTGGTACCACGTGTCTCTTTTCCCCCCATTTTTTTTTTTCCATTCTTTGGAGACCCCCGATTTTTTTTAGCTTTGCTCTTTGTGATCGCTTCGTGGTTGATGGGCCTTTTTTTTTCACAAATTGCGCTCTCTTTCTTTGAAGGTTTCTTTCGAGGTATGTTTTTTGCAGTCCTCCCCCATTGATTCCTGCCCAATCCGTTGTTCCCCTTTATAACTCTGCCTCCTCTTTGGTGAAACTCTCAAGCGATTCGCCTTCCCCCCCCCCAGTCAATTTTGGTGTCACCCTTGCCGTGGAGGGTCTTGTTCGCTTCCGTGGAGTTTGTGACTGCCACGGCCCTTCCTTTTTTACTTTGCCCAACGTCCTCCCGTTACAAATCTTGCGTAGCCTTCCCCTCCTTTTTTTGTTGTAGAGAATCCCGCCCCTAGTTTTTTTCCATTTTCTTTCTTTGTTTTCCCCCCCCCCCCAGCGTTCCTGGCGTTTTGCTTAAAAACTTTTCCCCCTCCCGGGCCGTTTTTCCCTGCACACGACCACCCCGAACCTCTTTTTTTTCGTGGTGTCTTACCTGCCCCGCCACTGCGATTTCAAAAAAAATTGCTGGCGGAGGAACCCGCTCGTGGAGCGTTCCCCCCCCAATTTATCGCCCACAAACCCCGTTTTTTCCAACACCATTAGACCAGCATTTCACCCTTCAAGACAACTTTACCCCCACCCTGAAACGCAGATTCCTCCATCTACCCCCCCCCCCCAACCTTTCCTCCACTCGACCCCTCTTTCAAGCGAAACAGACACCCCTTTTTCCCGTCCTTGTGTCTCATCGAATCGCTTTTCCCCCCTGTCCCCTCCCAATAAATGGATTCATTCGTTTTAAACCCTCAACCCGCTCGCAGGAAACTGAAGAATCAAAGGGTCTAGTAACCAATTTCGTCAGCGAATTTGAAGCCCTGCCAACCCCCCTGATCCCCTCAGGTTTGGACCTTGAATCCCATTCCCCCCTTTCGACGCCCTATCCCTAAATGCCCTCTTATGTTCCCGTCCCTCCCCCCTGGCTCTCCGCGTGAATTTTTTCATATAAACGTGGTTATCTTCCTATCGCGTTTCTTATTTAGTTTTTGTTATCTTGAAGAGGCGACTCCTGTCTGCTTAGGACCCTCCCCCCTCTTAGGCTCAAAGGAATTACAGTTTTTTCGCCCAATCTTTCGCTAAGCCCCAAGCGTCAATTTCGTTTTCTTCCCCCCCGCTTGCCCCGATTCCTACAACGACTCAGGCTTGGTTCATATTCGCCGTCTTCCTGCTTGCTTCCTACTTCCTCCGTCTCGCCTAAAACCACCTTGCAATACAGTTTTGCACACTCCGCCGTGTTGATCATATGTCCCTTTTTAACCCTTTTGTAAAAATCCAACATGATCGATCCTCTCTCGGCGGATCGGTTTCCGCGCCCCAATCGTTTTCCTTCACCTGCTTTCTGGTGACTGGTTTTTCATACCGCTTTCAACTGTGATTTATGTGCATTCTTGGCCCCGGAGGAGGGTATAGGCCGGAGTGAAAACCCCAAGTTAAAATCTTCATAGCTTGCTGTGTGGTCTTTGGCCCGCGCGCAGCAGAAATGATACAACAGCCTCTTACCACGCCCTCGCCCCCTGCACCTCCCCTTTCCTGCTGCCCCCTTTCTTATCCCCAAGTGGTACTTTTGTACACTTTCGTTTTCTTTTTAGATTTTAGTTGACACCCCCATTCCCCCTTTCAATTCCTTTTATCTTCCTCAGAAATTTGGTAAACTAAACCAATTACCACTCAAAGTTGTTTTTCATCCTAAGGACCACATTGCCCCCCCTTTCCCCCCCACAACCAGAGTGCCAACCCAAGAGTGGATCACTAAGCTCTCCCGTTCTTTTCATTCCTTCTTTTGTGCCCGTGGCATTACACCCCCTTCCTAGTCATAATACATTGCCCGCATGCTTCATTGCACAAAGCCTTCCCCCCCCCCTCGTAGTTCATTTTCAGGTTTTGGTTTTTCTGATTTTTTTCCCCCTTTCTTTTTCAGCTCCAAGGGTACAAGTTCTTTTTGGTCAACTCATTTGTTCAGAGAATGGCTCCTGGAGTCTTTGTCCCCCCTAAAGCCGTCCCCTTTCTTCCGAGCCGCGTTTAATGCCCAACCTCTCGCTAACACCTCTTTCCCCACTAGAAACTTTTTACTCATCTTACATTCCTCACCTTGATTGCACTTCCTTTTCCTGTGTTTTTTTTTGGTTATTTTTCCTAGTCTAAGTAAAGAACTAGAAATTTTTCATAACCCCCCCCCCCCCCTAGTTCAACTTGTCCCCTCACCGTAATTCTGCTATTCCCCGTCACACCCCCATACCCAGGTTAGCCCCCCGCCCTTTCCCGAATACGGCCAGTTTCCACCGTCTCTCACTCCCCTCTTCTCACCTTCGCCTGTTTTCGTTGCGTCCTCTTTGCGACAACACCGTTTGGCTCCCCTGTTCCCCTCTACCCCCCCAAATCATTATTTATCCTGCCACATCTCTTTTTCCTCGTGTTTTGTGTCGCTTCTTCTGCTTCACCGGTTCTGGAGAACCTGTTTTCTTCTTCCCTTTTTAACAGTCGCCCAACGCTTTGGAGTGAACAGCCTTCTCAGGACTGAGCAGCTTCGATTCAAGTTCGCTGTGGAACTGTGCGTTTCCGCGTCTGCAGAAAGCATCCTTTCTGATTCTCTTCGAGACGGAAATATCGTTGGTGACCTGATGTTGCGGAAATTAGTCAGGTCTTTTTCCACCCCCCAAATCTAGGGCGGTCTTTCGATGAATTTCCATTTTCTAAGGCAGCTTTTTCCCCTTTGGCGGTCTCTTCGACTTGACCTACCTGATTTTTTAGCACGTTGTTGGGGTTTTTGTTTGCTCTACCGTTCCTCTCTCGTGCGTTCTTTATCGCTGACTTCCAACTTGGGCTAGCAACACCCCTTCGATTAGTTCTCCAGGTTGCCCAGAGATGGGGAAATCAGTGACCCGCCACCTTCTTTTTTTGATTTTCCCTTATCCCTTCGCTTTCTGGGTATTGAGTCTTATTCCTTTCATCGATCCGATTATGCCCTCCCCACTTCTTCTTTGGCGTTTCTTTGGATCATGTGAGTGGCCGCCGCGGCTTTGTTTTTTCCCTTTGGACCCCGTCTTCTTTCCCCTTCTATCCTCTTCAAAACCGGGCTTCGAAGGGTTACTTGCGCGACCTTTCCCTTTTCTTCGGCTACTGACTCTTTGGGTCTGTTTTCACAATCTCCCCCCCCCCCCCTAATTGGACGAAATGGGACCAGCAACTTTGTTTCCGTTGACCCAGGCTTTCTTGTGCTTGCGTGGTCGATATGGGCAGGCTGTTTTTTATTGGCACTTTTCCCGCCTTACACTTTTCCAATGCGAGCATTTTCCAGGTTTTGCAATTTAATCCTTAACTTGTCGACCTTTCGGGACTGGAACCCGTTTTTGAACGGGGCTGAGTCAAGGGGCTTTTTTTCTCTCTCTTTTTTGATGAGGATAGTATTTCTAAACAGCTACGGTCAATGTGGACGAGTTGATCCGATTTCCCCCCCTCCTGCTCGCACTAATAAGCACTTGAGAAGGTGAACTTTTTTTTTCACGCTCCAGGTCGCTTTTTCCTCCCCCCCTGCCTGGAGATGTGTTTTACCCTCGAGGTTTGGATATCTGATCGGCTTTCTCTCCGTCCCTCAATTTCCCGGGTTCCGCGCTTTTCCGGCTGCTGACCCTTTCTGCTTTTTGGCTCCACCTTTCAGCTTTTTTTGCGCACCGATGGTAACGTAACCATGGGGTAGGGATTGAAAGTTTTTTTCTGAAGCCACCCTCTGGAGGTTGCTGGCTCAGATGGCCCGGCCCGACTCCTACTTCTTCTCTGCGGCTTAAAAAGTAGCCTTTACGCTACAAGATTATTACATTCCTTAAGTGGAGTTCAATTTAGGAGGGGGTCCCATTTCTCTTTTTCTCCTACCTCTAAGGGGGACCCCACGGTGACTTTTTTAATTGCGGACGCATGCGTCATGCCTCTTCGCTCCGTTCGGTTTTGACCTTGAGCTGTTATGGGCGCTCTGTTGTGCTCTTGTTTTATTTTTCTCAGTCATTCCACTTTCATTCCTGGTGCACCTTCATTTTTTCTCCGGACGCTTTAAATTGGGGTGCTTATTGTTGCATCCCCACGATTCCCTCCTGCGCCTGTTTTATCGGTGGAGTGTTCTTCTTGTGCAGTGTTTCACTCTTTGTGCTCCGATTTTTCTTTTTCTGCCCCTTTTGGTTTGCTCGGTAACTCTTTTTTTGCGTTTAATCATTGGGACTCAATTCCCTTCTTTTTTCCGTAAGACGTCACTTTTGTGGGAAAAATCGCCCTTTGTATGGTACGAAACAGTCTTTTTCCCCTTCCAATGGATTGTCGTTTATTGTTGGAAGGCCTCAAGGTCCTTTTTTGTTTTCAAAAACCGCCCCTTTTTCAAGCGGTTTTCAACCCCGTCCCTCAATTTCCCTCTTAAGTGACTACCCTCTGTTGGGATCTTTTTTTCCAGAATTTTTTTTCCATGTCGATTGAATTTTTTTCTACCCCACGCCTTTTCCTTTATTGTTTTTGATAACCATCAAATTGTCAGTTAAATTACCTTCTCCACCCTCCATTGTTCCCCCTTTCATCCCTTTTTTCTTGGGCTAATCCTTTAGAATAAGGTGTAAACCCCAACCTCGAGTCCCCATTAACCACGTTTTGAGGGACTCCCTTGACTTTCGCTCCACCCCCCGCTTTCCCTTTCGAAAATCCCCCGCAATAAGAGCTTCTTTAAACTCACTCTTTTTTTTCCAAACAATGTCCACCGGCGACTCTTAAACCAAATCTCAAAGCGACCCCCCTCTGTTCTCCTTCCCCCCTTGAATTCACCCCACAATGAACTCCAGGTTACTCTGTCTCCTTTTCCCCCATCAGGGGGTTGCCCCCCCTGTCTCAATAATCTTTCCATTTCTTTCCCCCCCTCATCCCCGCGTCCCAAATGCTCACCCCCCAGATGGCACCCTTTTTTTACCAAAACGTTTTTTCATCGCTGGGCCATGACCCAACAGTACTCCCCTTACATTCCGGCAGACGGTTTCCCCCCCATTTTTTTCCTTCCCCTTCTTCTGTCCCACCCTTTTTAGAGGCATGGCCCCCCGCAAGAAGTTCCTGACGGCCAGTAACCCACCCACCACTACCCATTCCTCAATGACCCTTTTAAGCAAACACTAGATACGGCGATTCGAGAGCATCACGTGCCCCTGAGTCCTCCTGAGATTTTCACCAAGCCAATGCACCTCCCGGAATTAGACACCTCCCTCTGGAAGACAACAGGCCCAACTAACAAAGCGTTTTCTTTGCTCCACGTGCAAAAACCACGGGCTGAATCTCGTTTTGATTCCCAAATTTTCTCACTATTTAGACCCCCCCCAACCACGCGTTTCAGCTTTCATCCTCTTAATCTTCTCCCGTAGGGACCCTTCGGATTTTGTAATGTCTTTGCTCTGATCTTCCCTTTACCCCAACCGGTCATTTGCACCTAAACATCTCTCCCACCTCTTTTCTATTATCTCTTTTTGTCTAAGTCACTCGGTGTGGTGAAAACACCTTCAAATTGCGCCCTTTTGTGCTTCGAAGCTTTTTTTCCCCGAATCCCCCTCCAGGATAGTAACAATTTCCTTACATTTTGTAAGACTCTAATTGGGTTCCCCTCCTCCCTTCTCCCCATCTTAATTGTTTAATAGGTTACCATATGTGGAATGAGGCACCCCCCCCATGTTAATCTCTAAGATTGATGGGTTGTTTGAATAGTTCACTTTCCCCACCCCATCCAAAAGGTGCCCCCCATCCCTTGATACCCCTCATAACCCTTTTAAGTTCAAAGTCCCTTCTTCGCCCTCCCGTTTTTCCGTAATTCATTTACCTGATTTTGAGCTCTAAACACCCCACGCCTCCTTCATTCCTCCTACCCCTAGTATCCTGCGTTACCCAGGCCAAGTTCATTTTGTTCAGCTCCTTTACGAACCCTCTGAACCCCACCCCCCAAGCAGCCGGCTGACAGGAAGACCATTCAAGCGCCCCGGAAATTCCGACATACCCCACCCTCTAAGCTCCTTTGGGAGGTGCATGCAACCAGCGCCCCCCCGAGGAAACGGAACTGACTCCCGTCCACACCCCCAGGGAAAGCACCCTCCCGATGAACGACAAGGAGAAAAAATAAAGCGCAAAAGGCCGGATCTTCCTGCTTCCTAGTTCTGGAGCTTTACAATGTTTCAACTGTTTTCTTGGAAAGGTGCATGTTCTGGGTCGGAAGATGCATTGGTTTTTCACACTATCAAGATCTGCCCCGTGACTTTTCGGCTACATAGAACAGAACACGTCACCTGCGTCCACCGCGCAGGACCACCACAGAATGAAGCACCCCGATTTTGTCCAACCGACTCCACTTGAGAGGGACTTCCATTTTTAAGACGTTCTGGGGAAGTTTTTCATTTAAGGACAGAGTTTTTGCGGCCGTCCACCCCATCGCAAATTTTTTCTCCCCCCCTCACATCCCCAACGACTAAAGGAGCCCCCACACTACTTTTAATTTTCTGCTCTTTTATATCAGATCCCCAGTTATATCACTCAACAGATATTCACGTATCAATGCCATTGTGGAAACCATTCCTCACCTTCCCAGCTGGAACGGCTCCCCTAATTTGACAGAGGCATTTTTTTTTTTAACCAAACCCCCCGTTTTTTCCAGCTCCCACCACCCCTTTTCTGTGGAGTATCTTGCTCGATTTTTTCATCTCCGTTTTGGGGTTTGCCTTTTCTTATTTGATGCTGATAACGTTTTACACCCCCCCTAGTTTTTTTAGATCCCTCAGAAATTTTTCCGAGAGACCGCTCTGTATCTTTAGTTTTCCTTTCTTTACGCTTTGAATTATCCCTGTTGCCCAGGGCGGATCCGAATTTTATTTTGTCTTCCCCGAATGGGGCTTGTTTTAGGTGCCTAGTCAGTCTGCTCAGGAGAGTGTTCCTTTCCACACAGATTTTTGAAACTGAGAGTTTGGCGTTTGGGCACCCCCACATGGATAGTTTTTGTTTTTCGTGTTTCCGCATGCCCTTAATAAATAATTGTTTCCGGTCCAAGTTCCCCCACTTTTCGTCGTATTTTGAGACATGAACTTCGCCTCTTTTGCTCTTGCACCCTCGTTGTGCGTTTTCCGATAGGGCTCGACGCAGGGTTTCTTGTCATTTCAGATGCCCTCGCATGTACCAACCTCCTGTTTCCCCCCCATGCATTTTTGACCTTCCCCCCTTCTTCCCATACCCGCACAATCCGTGCTGTTCTTCTTTTTGGCGATATTTGTGCTTTCGATTTTTTCTCTTCTCTCTCGCCTGTGTCACTAATGTAATGAAAACTTTTCTTTTTGAGATTGGCCGCTCGTGTCTTTTATTCCCTGGTTTTTGTAGGAAAGGTTGTCCTTTATGATTTTCTGACATGTCTTTTTTCCGGGTGGACTGCGATACGCTTTGTCCCCTTTGTGTTTATTCCCTCCCTCTAACTCTTTTAACGTGGGTTGCTGGGGTGCACTTCAAATCCGGACTTTTCTTTTCATTTTCTAGAGTGAACTTAAAATTTTTCAGCCCCCGGTTTTTTTTTTTTTTTTTTGTCCACCCGGGATTGAGTACTTGCGCTTTTGTTCACGGCGTTTTTCAGGCTTCTTTGGTTTCCTGTGACGATGATCTCGTTCTTCCCCAACATCATGAGAGCGTCCATTTACATTTTTTTCTCAGACAATCACACAGGTAATGAATTGGCCGACGTTAACTCTATTAACTTGTTATGCCCCTAGGGATATCTCTTTTGAAAAGGGGATCGCCAAAGAACGGACCTTTTTTCCCAGTGTCTTTAGGACACCACCCTTTGACTCTCACAAAATTCATACGCCTCCCCCCCTTGTACTTGATTTTTTTTTTAACAATCTCTCTACCAGTTTTCATAGTGACCCCCACAGTTTTGTCTTGGGGCAATTGTTCTGTTTGGTCTGAGGACTTATAAGATTCCGTAGAAATTAAGCAGGACCGGTTCCTTTTTTCTTCTAGCGTCTGGATGTGAGGCTTTAGATTTGAGTTTTTTTTCTCCTTTTAATACGCTGACAAATCGGCTAAATTGGAGCTTTTTTCACGCGTTGAATTTCCCCCTTTGGTTCCTTCTTTCAGGCAAGTTAGCGGCAGGAATCGGATTCTCGGCCGAACCTAATCAGCGCGACTCTTCCTCTCGAGTGTTTCTTCCCCAGCAAAGGTCCGGATCCCTCCGCGCGACTTCTGGGGCAAACGACTCAGTGCGTACAGTGCAATCCCGGCAGGAGCGACCATGTGGTTTTACTTGTCTGTAGACACCCACACCTCTTTGAGGTTTTTCCATTCTCCTCGATGTGACCCTTTGTTAGGTCCCAGGCACTGGGTTTATTGCCTTTTTCGCATTTGCTGGCGGTTAGTCTTTTTCCCTCCCCCCACCACCAATTTTTCCCGGTGGCTTCCCTCTTGAGACCGCGTTCAACGCTTTCTGGTTTCATGATCAAACGCTTGTGGCGCTTTTCCCTTTTTGCCTCGAGGTTCTGCGTTTTTTGGTGCGTTTTTTTTGAAAACTTCTATCTAGCCGATTTTTATGAGTCTTTGATGTCCTGGTGGAGAGCCAACTTTACCCCCCCTATCCCCCTACGTTGTTCCCCTTTTCCCTTCTGCCCGCCTTGGGTTTAAACTCATCTCCGTGATGTGCCCCAAGACACCAAAACTTTGTTGTCTGTCCCAAAATGGCGGGTTGTGTTATTTTTGAATGGTTGCCCCGTCACGATTTTTTTTAGTTTTTAAGCAAAAATTACCCTTTTTGGTCGACCCCCGTCAGAAAAGAACCCACAGCTTCCCCACCCCCTCCTCAGTCAGTTGTTGTGTTGATTCTATCTTTCGTCATTTTGTCAGTTAAGAGTTTGAAGGTTCGCGTGCCTTTTTTCACTCCCGCGGTGATGGATTTGTGCTTCTCCACCCTAGCGTTTGAGATCAACAGAGACACCCACCTCGCCGGGTTTTTCCCCGCCCCCCATCTTTTTTTTTTTTTTCCCTCCTCCGCGCCACTTTCTCTTGGGTAAACGAGACTATCCCCGGTTCACATGGAGTGCGCGGGGACTCCCTTATGTAGAAACCAGCTCCCTCCCGAACCCATTCCCCCCTTTACCCATAAGAGTTAGTCCCTTGCAAACTTTGCCCGATCCCTCCTCCACAACCAGTTACTTTCCGTGTGAACCTGCGTGTTAGGAAATCCCCATATCCCCCCCCCCCCACCGGAAAGAAATGCCTTTCT
>Ga0179593_1404594_pt1 | contig 15544 bp, 13 predicted proteins | sample CZODoug2_1_08_16_FD_185931 | JGI IMG/M metagenome (GOLD analysis project Ga0179593, IMG submission 185931) | Vadose zone soil fungal communities from Angelo Coast Range Reserve, California, USA - CZODoug2_1_08_16fungal (PacBio error correction) | ecosystem: Environmental > Terrestrial > Soil >... | reverse complement strand
TCCCCCAATTTTGACGTTTGCCGCGGCCCAACCTCCCCTGCGCACCGTTTTCCTCAAGCTCGCCATAATAGAAACCCCAGTGCCGCCGCGCCCCACGTCACCCGGAAGCTGCCTCCCGGCTTCCGCCTCCCTTCCCCGAATAGCGTTTTTCCCTCACCTTCTTTTCGGACACGGTCGTGGTGCGACGTCCGGGTGCGTGCCTGCGCCAAATTGCTGTCCCCAAGACCAGCACGAAGGTTCCCTCTTCCCGGTTTCTTGCCTGACTTCTGCCCTCTTCTTTTTTTCGTCTGTCCGCCCGAGAGCATGAGAGTAGGGTCAAACTATCCCTTTTTTTTTCGTTTGCCCTCTTTCTGCACTTCCAGTGTATTTGCTTTTTTAGGATTGTCTTTCTCTTTTCTTTGGTAGTTCCGCTCCTTCCCCCTCACCCCCCCCCCCCCCCACGGGCATAAGGAATCCGCGTTATCGACCTGAGGTGAGACAAAACCGTGTTTTGAACCTTTTTTGTCACTCTCCTTTTTCCCCCCCCTGTAGACCAGAACGAGTACTCGTCGGACCTACTGTCCGAACTGTCGGAGTCCGCCTCCGGGTTTTTCTGGAAAAGAATTTTTTCTCCCCTTCACTCCAGCGGATATGAGACATCTGCCTCACTGTGACTCTGATTCTCCCTCGGGAGCCCTCATCCACCTTTCTGCCCGCTATAGTTGTTACGAGGCGAGTTGTTTCCTCATCAGAAAGCTTGAAGCTAACGTGATCGCCTCCGGTCGCTCCACAATTTTTTTCCACTGTCGCGGAGTTACGTAGAGGCGGTTCACCTTTTGACCTTCTTTACGTCCCCTTCTTTATTTCTCCTTCGTCTGACCGCGCAAACTTGTTTCAGCGACCTTTCTCAACATTTCCTCGACCCCCAGTTACCCTTTTATTTCTTCCCTTGTCTCCCTCTCTTGCCACGCATGACTTGGGAGGAAGTTCTGGCGAAGATCGGTCTTTGAGTCTTTGGGTAGGGCTCCGGATTTAGACCGGTCTGCACTACACCATTTCTTTTTTGCGAACCCTTCCATACTTCATCGCCGCAATTGGACGGTTAACCCCAGTGCTCCCCCCCTTCGCAGTTGATTAAGGTCGCACCGGTTTTGCTACATCACTTCTTCTGTTCCACTGTCCGCTTTAACTCTCTCCCCCAAATCTTCTACTTCGAAAGATACCGGACTTCCCTGTCCCCGATGTCAATGAACGCGATCGGCGTCTTTTTTTCCCCCTGTCCCCTCCCGAGTTTTCTAATTCTTTCTGGTAGTCTTCAGCTCCAATCTCAATTCCCCGGGTTCCGCCTGAGTTTCATGTTTTTGGGGACTTTTCTTTTCGTCTCTTTGGCTCCCCAGTCCGGTTTTAATGCCGGTGGACTGTCGGGGCCCCGCTCCCCGTTCACAATTTTCCCCCTCGAACGAAACGGTCCCCCCCTCTCCTATAAAAGAACACTGAGACTTGAAACCTTCCGATGTTTGAGAAATCCGATTTCCAGCTTTTCCTCACAACCCCCCCACCCTCGTAGTCGATCTTTCGTTTCCCTTTGAGGTTGATCAGGTCGAAGGGTTCAAGGGCGGATTTTCTTGAACATGAATAGATACCTCCTTTTCTTCAGATCACCCATCTTATAGGGAGTTTAGGGGTTCCGGCGTCTTTTCTTCTGCTTGATGAGGCGGTTTTGACCCTCACTGCTTTTGATCGTCTCTGCTTCTTCCCTCTGGTGTTTTTTTTTAGAATATAGAGACTTTTTTTCCAAATGGGTATCTCCTGTGCTCCGCCCCCAGAAGTGCCTTCGATTTCTCCCGATTTTTTCACAGCCCTGTCTTTCGTGCAGGCTTTCTTTCGTTTTGTCTGTTTGATCAGAGTTGAAGAGAGCATTCCGCCCCCAGGGTCTCATTAACCTACCTTTCCCGTTCCTTTGCGTTCGTAGACTCCCCGATTAGAGCCATTTTGGTGCCAGGACGGGTCAGAAAAAATCCCTTCAGAAACTTAGGACAAGAGTCGAGCGTCCGCGCCCCTCACCCTCCCCTTTACTTCAGAGCGGTATTTTAAACGACCTTTCCTCCTCATACTATCCGGTGTTGATGGATCTCCGCCGATTCCCCCGCCCCTCTTTCAGGATCCTCGGATCACCCCTCTCTTGCTCCCTGACGTTTCTTTTTTTCGTCCGACCTGGAAAAGTAAGGGTCTTCATATACTAGGCTTTCCTTTCGTGAAGTTGCCTCAGGTAGTCCCCCGCGCCTTGTTCTAATAGTGGAGAGACCCCAGAAAACCGGTCGACCCCCGCCAGGACTAGTTTAGATCTATTTTCCTCCCGTACCCCCACGTTCCAATTCTAGATGTTCGTACTATTGGCATTCCTGAACTCCCCCCCTGACATAGATCTTATCCTATTTCTTCATTTTCTCTAGACGCAAGAGTGTTTTTCATTCCGGAAGAGGTTTACCTTTTTCTCCTTTACTTTTCGCGATGCTCGAGTCCAACTTTCCCCTTCATGATTCTCACATGTTCTTTTTTTTAGCATGCCATGATCGTTATCCCTCGTTACGCCCCCAATTCCTTAGATAGCTGTTTGTCTGCGCAAACCCTTGTGGCGTGTTGTCCTGAAACCTACTTTTCCTACCCTCCGGCTTATCCCTTTCGCTGTCCTTTCCGAATGAAGAAGACCGGGGACACTGTCCGAGCAGAACTTATGGCATCTCCCGGTCTAGTTACGCAAGGTTTACTTGTGTGGTCTATTCTTTTAATTGTCTTTCCCCTTCTTCGCCTCATCTAAACGAGTTTTCATTGTAATGGCGCTTCAGTAACGCCTGAGAGGGGCCGTGACCAAGTTTTCCTAAGTCAGCTTTTTCAAAACTCTCATTGTATTCGAAGTATTTCCATACACCCTTGCTCGAGAGGATCCTAGATCCCAGGGAGGGACGATTCCGATGGTGGCGGTCCTGGAACAAAGTCATGTACCTCCCCAACCTATGATTTCCTTAGGGGGAGCCATCTGGAATTCCCGCCTTTTTAAGTGATAAATCCTTACGCGCTAGTCCTTTTTTCTTGAGATGTTCCTTGCGTGATCTTGCACGGTACCTTAACTCCCTCGTTCACATAGCTCTGTTAGCGACCCTTCTAAACTTTATTTTTCCTTTCCAGCCCAGAAACCTTCTCCCAAGCGATGGGGGCCTTTAAGGTAACTTAGCCCACCACCAATTGCGTAGGGCTGAAGCTTGCTCCCCTCCCCCCCCCCTCTCCCTATAGGTCTCCCTTTAGGCCCTGCCATCTGCCTTGGGTCAGATCGGGTTACCCTCTTCAGCTACTGTCGCTAAAAGACTCCGGACCGCCCCTCTTCTCCTCCAGGCGTCATTTTCAAAACGGTCATCCTTCCGTTTATTGTCCGGTAAGTCCAATGAGCTTCTAGACACCTCCTATCGCCTGTCCCCATCCTGCCCTGTGTATTCTGGAGGCCTGCCTATTGCTTCTTAGCGGACCTTAGGTGATTCAAGCATGGGGTGGTGCTTGCGTACTGAAATTGTAGAACCTTTTTCCGGCGGAGTGCTTGGCTATTCGAGGCCGCTTCGGTTGCCAAGTTATGTGTTTTTGCCGTCAGGCGCTCTCGATGTGGGTCCTCTTTTTTCTCTTCCCGTTTTTGGTTGAGACCCCAAATTCTTCCTGAGCTGACTGTTGTTTGCTTACACCAGAAAAGAGCAAAGGTGACTTCCCTATTCCTCCGCCCTCTATAATTCCCCAACTTCTTTTTTTCAACGATAGGAAGAACAAAAGAAACAAGCCCTCTGGTTCTCCCCTCCCTTTCTTTTCCCGAAAGTCATTTCACCTCCGCAATACTACGGGCGGTGCTCTTTTCTTCAGACCTTTCTTTTTCGGCCGTTTCAACGTGCCTCCCAGCCCCGAACCGAATTTCCGCTGTCAGGTTGGCTTCCGGCGATTCAGGCCCTGCCTGCCGCCCCTCTCGCCATTCTTGCAATAACCCTTATCGCCGCCCCCTTCCAAATGGATAATTTGATCGTATCCCCTCCCTCTTTTTTCCTCTTTTTTGTCAGATGTCCCTTTTCACTCCGGTATTTAATTTGTCAGGATGGCCCTGCTGTTTGACTCTGAAGACGGTTTCCAATAGACGGCGTCCCCTGGGAGTACCGAGTCTAGCTGTCGGCTTTCCCATATACATTGTAAGAGTAAGACTTTCGTTTCCCGGCTTTCGTTTTTAATTCCTCAAGCGCCTCGGATTGTTCTTCTATACGTACAGAAGCGACCGTGTCCTGCGTACTGATTCCCACAGTACGTAGATCCCTCCCACAGATAAACCTAAGGGGTTGAATCTCGACTTAGGTCATCCCGCAGTCCGGCAGCTAAACACCCTTGATGTTAGCATTATCAGCAAACCTTAGGAACGACTTCACAATTTAATTCGATATCCCTAGTTGACTTCCCGCCATGTTTTATTCCACAACTCGGAATCCTCTTCTCAGATAAAGGAAGCCACCCCTCATGAAACACCCGCATGTTACTCTTTCCGTTGAGACTCCCTCCAACAGTAAGAAAGTACAACCGTCAAGGCCAATCTCTTGGGCTCTTTCAAGACCTGCTCTCCTACGCCGTCAGACAGATGACATCCGAAGAAGATATGGTTCCTCAACCGGCGAACAGGTGAAGCTTTCCGCCGTCTGGTAGTGAGCCTGCCGGAAACCCCATACACTCTTTCCAAGGCCCACCAGAGAGCGAATTTAGCCCCTGGACTTCACGTAAAGGCGCAGTCTACAGCACCTGCTTTGTCATGACGTCGCATGCGACCCATACTTTTTCCTTCCTCCCTTGCCCCCATTTCCTAGTACACGAGAGAATTCAACCACGTTTCGCCCTCGAACCCTCCAGCGTCTCAAGCTATGTCTCCCCCCCCCCCCCCCTTTTTCTCCCCTTACGAACTCCCTCACATAAATAGAATTTGAGGAGTTTCAAATTTTTTGTCGCTGGTTCGATAGCGGGTCTAAAACTGGCGGGTCTTCATCCTTAGCTTTTTGTCCGACGAGAAAGGGGAACCCCTCTGAGCAGTACCTCGTCGCCCCCTTCCCCCCCCTATGTCCTCAGATCTGAAGGGGAAACCGTTTTTTTCCCCTCTTTTGGTCCCCCCAATGACTTCGTCTATCTCGAGGTGATAGAATCATGCGGCTTTTTTCCTAGGTTTTTTCTCTTCTTACCCAAGTTAAACACATCGGACTTTTCTGATCCTTTCTTCTGTCTTTTCGCCGGTCTCTTCCCGCCAGTTGATGGAATGATTGTATCTTTCGCGTTGACCGCGTCCTGACGGGCTCTCCTACGTGTAGGCGAAGTGTGCTGGGTAGTATAAACTCTAGCCCACTGATCCCCTAGTCCCTTAGCTAAAAAGCCGTGCCGTTTTCCTCAGGTCGAGGGGATTTTTTCATGGCTCTTCTTTCTTCAGTCTCTCTCATCTTTATACTTCGTATTTGAAGAATGAGCTCTCCCAGCTTGGCATTTCCGTCGACCTCTGACCCTGTTTGAACGGCAGTTTTTTTTTGAGAACCTCTTTATCCATGTGGCTGGATCGTAGGGAGCCCCAGCACTCTCCTTGACCTTGACGCCGTAGATCTCCGTTCACCGCCCTCCGGCCGCGCCGCGGGCATCTCGGGTTTTCCCCCTAAATTTCCCCCTCTGCATCAGACATCCGAGTGTTGAGTTAGCCTTTCCGACGAAACAGCAATGCTCCCCCCCCAGTTCGACGTTTCCCAACTCTTCAGAGTTGTTTCGCCGAGCTGAAAATCTGCTGTCCCTTCCTTTATGCCGGTTGACCCCTTTGTGGGACCCTTAGAACGGAGCATCTTGTAGTTTTCGGCCCAACGCAGACTGAGCATATGAACGCCCCTTCCTAGGGGAGCCACTATCACGCCGCCCCCCCCGCCTGACCTCTGAGGGAAAGCATTGTGTAGTCTGAAGTCTGGCCTTTTCTCGGTACGCCTCCCCCAAGAATCAGAGCATAGATTTTTACTGGCGTTCATCACGAGACATCTTCCCTGTTTTTCATTCTCCGTGGACGGGCCTCGTTTCTCCAGGCTGGAGTAATTCCTGAATTATTTGTTCGATGCTCTAAGGAAAGATTTAGTGAAGTGTTTAGTGTCGAGCCTAAGCTATTCGTTTCTAAATTCCTTCCCTCCACTTCTGAGTCGCTTGTGGACGGCGTCGCACCCCCTCCTCTTCCGTTCATTCCGCCATTTATCCCCCCACGCCTTCTGAGACCATTTCGTTTTTGACCTTTCCCCACAGGAAGCTGCCTTATCCGGTGCATGGACCCGCCGTTCCCCCTGTGAGCTCGGTAGGGACCCTAGTTCCTTTTCTACCTTTGGTGTGCCGTTGACCATGTTGTTTTTTCAGGGAATCTAAGAGGGTGGCCTCCCATTCCTCTAGGAAGAATTCTCGAGTCCTCCTTGATGAAACGGTCTAGAAGTCAGGAAGCTCTGTTTCTTCCCTTCTTCCTGTAAACTATGTTTGATCGACAGGAGCCCGTTCGGCCCGAGTTGTCTAAAAGGCTTGTCTTAAAGATTCGGTCATCGTTCCCCCCCCCCACCTTTTATATGTTGGATGAGGTCAATCGTGGCTCCCACCGCGTGATCATGCACAGCTGTCTACGAGTCCTGCATCTTCTTCTACTTTGCTTAATACCGAAAACGCCTTCTTCGGACCACATCGGCTAGTTTTCCCCTCCTGTTTCTCGTTCTTCTTTCCCGACGTCGTCTTCCATAGGAGTTTAATTAGGTGTCTTTTCCCAATAAGGGTACAGCTGGCAACCCCCCCCCCCCCTTCCGTAGGTCGCTGCACGCATTGCATCCCAATCAATCTCCAGCAACCCTTCTTTCCTCGATTCAGCTTGACGCCTTTTTTTTTCTTGGTTTGGAAGTTCTTTTTTCCCCTGGCCAGAGATGCTATTCGGGGCAGAAGAAGTACCTCCCTCTGCGCGCTGGGTCAGGCCTCCCCCCCGGGTTCCCGCGGCTTCTGGGTTCTTTCCTTTCTGTTACGGTCTTGAGAAAGATGTCGAAGACCCTGAGTTTCCGAAAGGTAGGAGGTTCTTTCACTTTCTCGGGCTGAGTCGGGAAGCAGCAGGTTTCTTTTGCCCCCCCTTCCATTGTTTCTTGTGCTTTTAAGAGGTGTTCTTGAGGAGGGCGGCTATCGTTCTTAGTCGTCAGTTTCCGCCTCTGATGTTGGAGCGTGACCTTAGCTCAGGATGTTGGGACTCCCTCCTCTTTCACCTCCCCGTTTGTTGCTGATCTTCTTACCCCCCCTCTTGAAGGCTGCCAAAAGCAGGCGCCCCCCCTTCCCTTCTTAATAACGATCTGACCGACTCCTCCCCTTCCACCATTCTTCACTAACTAGAGACTCACAACAAAGAACCGCCTTGTACCCTTTGCTCAGGTCCCCTACACGAGTTACTCTCCAACAGAATCAATGGAATAGAATTCCCTTTAGTCAGAGGGTGTCATATTTCGTTTTCTGGCCCGCCGAACATTTGATGACAGACCAATCCCTCCCGACCGTCACTTGGCGTTGGATTTACTGAACCCTCCTTCTTCTTTCGACTGCTGTGCCGCCCGTCTCGCCCCTTCTTTCCACCAACTTTCTTACAAGCCCCCTAATGATGGCATCCCTTCAGTGTCTGGCAGCCCTCTGCCTTGTTTTTTGGAGTCCCCTCCTCCGTCAAAGCGCCCCACCTCCTGGGACTTCCCTTTTTTTTCAGTGATTTTGAGACCCACCCGATTCAATCGTTTCCACCTGAGTCCAGTCCCGTGAAGACCCCCTCCTTTCTCGCTGCGGTCAAATAAGCGTCTTTTGAGTCCGAAGTCGTTTTCGGTAAAAGGATCTCCCCTTTATCTCGCTTTTTTCGTAGATCTAGGAGTGCCTTGATACCCCTGCTGGCTTTTGTCCACAGGGAGAATCATCCCCATCGGCCATCTTTTTCTGAGGCCCTCAGTAGTTTTTCTCATCTTCCAGGGAAGAAACCCAGTTCCCTCCAGGTAATATGAAAAAGTTTCTTCCCCTCCTTTCCGCATCGCTGCACAGAGAGGTTCCCTCGGTACTTCTTGGTCCTCGGTGCCCGATGGTTTCTTCCAGTCCAACGTCCGAGAAAAGACCAAAGTGTGATATTTCGCTGGCGAAGAGACATTTTCGAAGTACCCCTTCCGACCCCCTCCGCCATGCGCTAGCCCTATCCTACTCAGGACAGAGAACTTTGAGCATGATGGATGCGGCGTATTCACATTGCGTTGGCAATGATCCAGCTCCCCTTTGAGCTTCACTTTGTCCTTCGGAGAGCTCCTTCATGACCCCGACCCGAGAGTTTCGACCGAGCCCCATAGATCGCCGCCCTTCCTTAAAAGTGAGAACGAGTCCCCAGATGACTTCCGCGCGGGCGAACTTACCGGAGGTAGGACCGCGTTTTCCTCTCGATTTCTTTCGTCCCTTCCGAGTCAGCCAAGCCTGAAGACTCTTTCCGCCTTCCCCCCACGGAGCTTCCACCGCCGCTTTTCCCCTTCTTCGATCTCCAAGTCCTCTTCTCATCGTCTTTTTAGCTTCGTCATGATTTCGCGGAAATCTGTCCCTTCAGTGTTGCAAAGGCACTGGGGTCGGTTTCTCCTCCCGGTTGATCAACCTCGTTCCTCCTGTCACCAGGATGTCTGTTGGCCCGCGCCCTCCCCCGGTATGCCAAGATGAAGGGTCTTCCTCCTCGTCACACCCTGACAGAGCACCCCCCTCGTCTTTTCCGTAAACTTACAACCTTTCTTAAACGCCCTTTCTTTTTCTTAGTCCTTAGCTGCCTAGGTTGACCTCCGTCATCTTTGGCAATTTCCTCTGTCGGTGTTCTCCTCGTCATATCCCCCCCCAATCCGGATTGTGATAATGGATTAGGGTGCCGTGGTAGTTCCGCTTCGATGGTCGCGATGGTCGCGTGCCACTCTTCCTTCTCCCATTCCGTTTGGAGTGTCTTTATGTCCCGGACGATTTGGTCTTGAAGAGAGAGCACGGCGAGCTTTTCCCTCCTTCTGCCTCTTACTCCCCCTTCCCGTCCCTCAGGACCATTTCGACTGGACCCCGCCTCCGCTGTTCTTCTCTTTATCTATCCGTTTTTTTGTTTTTTTTATCAATTCGAGATAACGCCGAGAACTTTACACTGGAGCGGCGCCGCCCCCCTCCTGTCCGTTCACGGGCGTTGCGTTCGTTCCCTAGCACCTCCTGCCTCTTTCCATTTTTTCTTTCCACTCGATACTTACTTTTCCAGAAACCGATCGTCTGACACGCCCCGCAGAAGGATTTAAACGACCGGCCTCCCCCTCTCAGCAGTCTAAGGGACTGCGCCCCATCAATGCACTTATTCTGCATACTGGGGTTCTCTTCTCCTCCGCGATCCGACCCCTCGCCTGCCAGCCTTCTGACCTTACCCTTCTTCCTCGCCCGAGGTAGGTTGGTGTCCGCCTCTTTCTTGATGGTTTCATCGTTCCGGCTCTTACCGTCATCTTGAAGTTGCCGTCTATGACCCCCCGGTGTCGGGGCGCCCCTAGTTGGTCTTACACTCCCCTCCGGCAGCCCCTCCAGGCTAGGTTGCAGCCCAGTAGCCCGACGAGACCACTTTGAAACTCTCTTCCCTAGTAGTCCCGATGTCGCTTGAAACTATTTTATCGACGTCACTTCCCCCCAGACATCTCTCTTCTCCATCCCTATGAATGGTCACGCCCAACTCCTTTCATTTGATCAGTTGTCCGCGGACGTGGTATCCGGAGCTGGCATTGAATATCCTCAGCTGGGGCCTTTCGAGATTAGGTACCTATTTTACGAAGTTTTTCGCCAATGTTCCCTGAATTTTAGTGAGGGTTCTCCCCCCACTTCCCGCGATCGGTTGCCGCGGTCCCGTTCAAAAGTGATATTTTAACTATATCTCACGTTCCGGATTCATCCCCCGACGGCTGACTCACCTGTTTTTATTCTTACTTGCGTCAGTTAACCAGAAGGTGTCTTCTATTCAGATTCCTGCGGCGGTCCCTTCCCCTGTTAGTCCGCCTCCAGTTCGGGGTCTCTGTCTCTTGGCAATTTTTAATTTGCGGTAGACGCAAACGCAACCTCTTTCCCGCTGGTCATAGCGAGAGGTTCTCACATGACGCTTTTTCCTCCTAAACCGGTGAAAGCGTCCCTGACGGCGATCTTTTTCTTATTTATTCCGGCCCGTCTTGTATCCACCTGGTTGCCTCCTTCCGCATAAGACTTACGGTGGAGCTTTCGAGATGCGTGATGTCACCCGTACACTTCGGTCCTTCTACACCTATAGCGTTTTGCTCTGTCTTTCCTCCCCCCTGGGACGCCCCCTCAGCCGCGTGTATCTCCTGCGCGGTTTTCTATCTTTCTTCTCTCAGCCTGGCTGACTTCCCTGCGGTCGACAACGCCCTTCTTTGTCCCCCGACATCGGTGTCCCTCTACCTTCGGTTTTTAAACGGGAACCGCCGTCGTTCTTCATCGCACGCGTTCAGGGGTTTCTTTAAACTCGGGTAATTTCTAGACCCATCCTACCAGTAGGTTGAAGGCTTTTCTCCCCAGCCCCTCCTAGGTTTTATTCTCAATGAGTCTCGTCGTTCCAGCTGGATTTTTAAGACTTTTGGCAATGTCAGAAGATGCTTCGGGCCTGTGAAGATCCTGCATGAAGATTCTCCTACTTTTTTAAGTGCATCCAGTGCATCTGGTTGCTTGTCGTTTTAGGTTCTTACTTTTATTCTTGCCTCCACGAAAGACCGCCGAACCGAGCTTCCTTCCGTGGCTTGTCTTGACCTATTAGGTCCTTTGCGGCCAGCAGAAGGGTAGACCTAAGAAATGTTTTCAACTAAGTTGAGTTCTTTTCTTGGCCCATTTCCTATGGGGAGTGATTCTCTCTTCGATTCTTTTCCTTCTTCCGAATTTTTGATCTCTAGAGGAAGTACCGATCCTCCGATTTTGTTAATCTAGATCAATCCTCCTTGGTGTTTCTTTTCTTTCAAAAACCATTAGAAGTGAAGGAAGCGTTGCCAACACCGCCAAAGGAGGAACCCCCCCTTCCCGGAATTCACGCTCGCTTTCACAGTCATCAGGAACCATCGGCACTGATCGGACTCCAGCCACCGCTCCCCCTTTACCACTTGCTCGTTGTATCACCCCGTGATTCCCCGAGCCAGCCGCCGGAGGACTCAAGCAAAAATTCCCTTTCTTCCCGCTTATAGGCGTTCGCTATCTTTCGTTTTTCTCTTTAAGAAGAACATTGATGTTACCCAGTCTCCCCACGAACAACCTCCACGGACTACCAGGTGTAGGCGGACCCTGTCGTTGCGGCGGTATTTGCTGCGATGATAAAAGTCGCCATGGGTCAAGTCAAGGACTGCCCGGCCTCGCCTTTTTTCCCCTCCGCTTCTGCTTCCTCTCCATGATATGTGATGATTGGCTTTTCTGCTGCTCGTCAACCCTCTTTTTGTGGATCCTTTCTTTCGTTCTTAACCCTTTTAGACTCCCGATTCCCGCGGTGTAATACCACGCGTAAATTTAGAAGTTCCAGCCTCTCCCTTTATGGCCCTCAACCTATTTAACCGATTGTGCAGAAGCAGGGCGTTGTACCGTTGAACCAAGGATGCTCACCTAGAGGATCTCTATAGTTATCAATGGTACAATCCGCCGATCACTTTCCTTCGTTGATTTTCCCCCCCCCTTCGTTGAGCCATACAGATATCTCGAGTGGACGTCTTCCCTCCGTGCCACACCCCAATACTTATTCCTTCACAAATTTTCTACGGTTAGCTAAGCAAAAGTTGGTCCTTTACAGTTAAGACTAAGTGACCGATCTGTTCCCTAAGGAGGGGTTTTCCCTCAGTTTCCCGGAATAAGGACTTAGTTCCCAAGGGATGACAGCAGCACAAGAGTGGGGCATTTCGTTTCAAGTCGCCCCCCATTCGAAAGGCACCCCCCAAGTTAGAGACAGGGATGGCTCTTCCCCAGCCGATTTGACTCCCTTTAGCATTCCTGCTTTATGCGTTGACCCTTTTTCCTTGCGCTTCAAGTCAGAGCCCATGGGTTTTCGTTAGAAAGTCGCGGAGCACCGTCGTGTTTCAATGAAACCCTCCGCTCCCTTTTTCGCCGTTCCACAGCTGACCTTCGTGCCGAATTGGGGCACCGTGCTCCCTCTCAGTTTTTTTTCGCCTTTGAGACCGCACTTATTCTTGTAAAGCGTGTCCAGTAGTTCTTCAAAAAGAAGTCAGTCCGTCTCCAGTCTCCCTGCCGACCTCGTCTGTTACTAAAGTTCCGCAATGACCCAACGAGATGTCCGTCGTCTAGCGTCCACTCAGTAATGGATTAAGAGCTATGTCTGTTCTCTTCTCTCAGCCATATCAATCTAATAGGGACTGCCTTTTTTCTGTTTCCAAGTCTGGGGTCGCGTTCGCACGGTTCTACCTAGTCTGAGTGGTCATGGTCCCGGGCCCCAAAGAATGTCGGTGTCCCGCTCCCCCCCGGACAACTAGGGTAGAACACCCCTGGACTCCTTGTCCCTCTTCGTCAGATGCCTTTTAGAGCCATCGTGAAGCCCCTTACACTTTACCCTTCTACACACCAGAATCGTCTCGCTCTTAGGTTTCTTCTCCTAGGGCAGCTGGCCTGTGTAGAGATTCTTCGCTAAACGAGGATTTCCTTTGATCATTTTATTTTAGGGGTTTCGACCTGAGCTACGCGGCAGTTTCCAGAGAGGTAGTCGTTCGCGTGAACCTAGTCGGCCTACGTTCTGGTAGATCGCGGGAATCGTTTTGGTCCAGTCAATCCCGCGAGCAAGCCACCTTTTGTTTCTTTTCCCTTTTTTTTGGTCCTACGCACTCAAAAATGCTTCCGTAGAGGTGTTGGAGAAAAGATTTTTTCTCTTATCTTCTTAATATATTCCTCCTTTGTTTTTTGGAGTTCCGTGAAGCACGTAGCACAGCCAGATTTTCTGGTCGCTTTCAATGCTTGAAATTCTTCGTTAGCTTCCCCCAGCTGATGCTCCAGCGTCTCTAGGCTTAGGGACCAGTCCAGATAAACAGCACAGCCGATCGTTTTATCCACGCCGTGAGCCTGCGGTCAACGAGACCCCGCTCCTCCTCTCCCATCGCTTGGGCCCGGAATTGGAGCAAAAACAATTCCCATTCAGCATCACCCCTTGTGTGATCTGCGATGCCTAGATCGACCCCCGCTATTCCGCGTTTCAGGATCGACCTGATCAAACCCCCCCCCTCCTAGATAGTTTCCCTTTTAGGTTTGCTCCTAATCTGCGATTGCTTTTTGTCTTCCTGGCTCTCCTCCCTTTTGATTACTATGACTGGAGTTTCGATAGGGTGGAGCATTTTTTTTTTGTTGAAAACACAGTCCCCTTTGACCTGTCCTTCCCCCGCCATGGAGGGCCCCGAGCGAAATGCCCCAGTCCTTTGACCGGCTATGAAGTCCTCTTTTTTTTACTACCCCTCCTGATCTCCCCGCTGATGCTCGTTAGTCTTTTTTTTGGCTGTGTTATGCTCCGTCGTGGCAGAGGAGGTCAAGGACGCTGAGTTCTCTACCTTCTTTTTTTGGTTACTGTGCCAAGCTTTCGCCGATTCCTGTTCACCTGTTCCGATCTTCTGCGTGAGAATTTCTTTTTTTCCACGAGATAGATGTTTCCTCGGTCCCCTTCTTTTGGTCAAGTGCAACGGTCTACTTCTCCTACCACGGGTTCGGAGTTAGATACTGCCGTCAGCAAGGAAGCTGTTTACGTATGAAGGTTGCCCTTTCGATGTCACGTTCTGATGGTCTCTCGGTTAGGTTGCTCAGTACCTGGATGACCTTTTTTTTGTTAGGTGAGGAAATGTTGGCGGGCCTTTTCCCTAAATCTCCCCACGATTTTGTGGGGACGAATGAGTAGAACCTGCGGACTAACCGCAACACCCTGCTTTATCGATTCACCAGCTCCTTCGGTCCGTATTTCCAAACTGGTGCTTCTAGCGGTCCTCCCTCTTCCCGGTGATGAGCTGGCGATTGACCATTTCCCACGACTCTGATGAATAACACCTTTTTTCTCTAGTCTTCCCGATAGTTGCTCTGGCGAGCCTCGTTTCCTCCATCCTCGACAAGGGATCTAATGGCTTCCTTAGATGTCTATAGCATCGTTACGTCTCATCAGTTCAGTCATCGATAAATTGTTAATTCCCGCGGATGTGAGAACTCCCCCCCTCCTTCTACTTTCTTTCTATTACGTCCGTCTGCTTTAAGACCGTCTCTTTGGGCTCCCCTTCTGTCCTACCCTTGAAGCCAAATACGATCCCTCCGGGTTTGCTACACTTTGACGTACTTCCCCTCCCCTTTCAGCCTCCTTTTTTTTCGGTCTCACTTACCTGAGGTCCAAAGCTTTGGGGCAGCCGGATCCCCGTTTTCGGATGTGCGCTTTTGGGGGCCCGCCGACGCGGGAGATTGCTTGAAGGTTCAGGCCTCCACACACTGGCAGTTTGTTGCGCTTGTGACAATTCCCTCACGGTCCTTGCCGAAACGAACTCAGATCTCTTCCCTCTTTGCACCATGTAGTCTGCGGAGGTCAATGCTCGGCAAGTCAACCAGACCTGTCGTTGGCTTACCCAGGGGGGTGAGTTGGCCCTGTAGTCGTATCTTTCAGCTGGTTTACGGGGTCTGGCGGCGCTGAGTTAGGGACAAGAGATTGGGCGCGTTACGTTATCTTAAGCTTTTGGGTACTCTAGTAGGGACTCAAGAAGATTGTTTGTTTTGATTCAACAACCATCTTCGAGGGACTGTCCCCCGGCGCAAACCTTCCAAGTCCGGCAACGTACTCAAAGAGTCTCTCCTCTGCTCGGAAACCCTGTATCGACCTCTCCGCCCCTCAAAACGCCCACCTACCCGTCGTTCCCTCCATGCGGCTCGCGCCACTTAAGAATTCTCTTTGACCTTCCCTTCCCAATGGGAGGCACGCTCGGGTCCCCTGGCTCGTGAACCACCCGTAGTGCTTGCCCTCCACCCCCTGAACCTTCGTATGAACGGTTTTCTTCATGACCCTTTTCGACATTTCTTGCTGCTGCCTGAGCGCCTTATGCGAACCCAAAAAAAACTCGTTCCTGCCCCTTCCCCGCTGGACCTCCTTTCATTTTTTCTCCTCTCCCCGCTTGAATTGGGGCGTCTTCCCCCAGGCCCCTCCTTTCTTTTCCTTGGAGACCCGGAGGTCGACCGATGAATCTTTATGTCTCTTCGTTCCCTTTCGACGGACCGTTAGTCTTCTTCGTCTCTCGCGCTTTGTCTTTTCCCCCCGTCCGTTTTTTCGATTTCCCCTCACCGGACTTATCCTCCTTGCCTTCGGCTTCTACTTTCTCGACTTGTCCTTTCTTTCGTTTTTCACTATTGTTGCCCCCCCCCCCCCGACTCCCCCCCCCCCCCCTCTTGGTTCGTATGTCCCTACTTTTTTCCCCTCTCCACTCTTTTCCTGGGTCCCTCTCCCCTCTTTTTTCATCTC
>Ga0179593_1395235_pt1 | contig 15544 bp, 9 predicted proteins | sample CZODoug2_1_08_16_FD_185931 | JGI IMG/M metagenome (GOLD analysis project Ga0179593, IMG submission 185931) | Vadose zone soil fungal communities from Angelo Coast Range Reserve, California, USA - CZODoug2_1_08_16fungal (PacBio error correction) | ecosystem: Environmental > Terrestrial > Soil >... | reverse complement strand
CCTCCATGCTAACTTCCTCTCTTCTTTAGGACGTTGATCCCGCGCCATACGTCCGTATTTCCTTCTGAAGACTCCGACGTTCGAAGAGGACCTGGGTTAAGTCTGCGCGGACCATGGATGTATTCGAGCCATCTCTCTCTTTTAGCACTTTCACAAGCTCCCCTTTTTTTCCACGCAAGAGTGACACGTCCCGGCGGGGACTATAATGTACCCCTCAGCCTTCCTTTAGTTTGTGTTCCGTTTTCCCATATTTCTTTGGATTCTTCCTTTCCCGACCTCCGTGCATGAAAGTCTTCCTTCCTTCCTTTTCTGGTGTCAGGATCTTCCCCTCCTCCTTTTGACTGTTCTCGACACGACCTCTTTTGACAGGGTCCCGGCGTCACCGCCCCCCAGAACCAGTCCATTTTTCTTTATCTTCCTTGTTCTCCTTCTTTCAGGTCAAGGGCTCCAGTGGCGGACCAAGAAACTTGTCGAGGTTTGATTGAAGCCCCCCCCTCTTCCCCTGTTTTAAGTTAGATTCATCCTTTTTTCCGTTTTCTTTTTCCAGGGTAGGAGACTTCAGTCGATGATCTTGAGGTTAATTCAGCGGGGCGTAGAGCTGCGCTCGTTTTTCCCGAGGGATGATCTTTTGCCTTTTCGCTTCTGTGTTTTCCTGCCGGCGAAGATCCGCTTCTGGCCGCTTTCGGCGTCTGGTTAGCTGTCGGCGAAAAACGCCCTTTTTTTTCTGTATTCCCCCTTGAGGAGGAGTTGATTTCCTCTCCCAGAGTCACTTCACAGTTCCTACCACCTTGGGCGCCCCGGGATGCCCGCTCGGCCGCGTCGGCGTATACAGCGCCGCTTTAGTAGTCCTTTTCTTCCACCTCCTTTTTTTCTTTGATTCCCTTTTTTTTTCGTGAGTACTTGGTGTACTTATCGCGGCGGTCGGCGAACTTCAGGTCACGGCGACTCCGGAGGGTGTCGAGTATTCCTCGTTTTTTTTCTTTGGTTTAAATGAGTTCCTCCTCTTCTTTCCCTGAAAAACAATTTGTATCTTCTTCGGTACTTGGAGTCCCTTCCGACGTCTACTAGTTTAGAGCCGGCTGTCCCCGTCTCGACGCGGAGGTTCTTTGCCACTAAGTGTTTTACACCCTCCCGGAGTTCCCCCTCAAATGCTTTCTTTTTTTTTTTCACTTTTTTTTCGTCCGGGACTTTTCCTTTCCGTGTCCCCTTTTTACTCGGTGAAGCGGTGGTCACCAGTCGCGATAAGCGAATGAGTCGATTTCTTTTTGCAAAATTTACCCCCTCCCCCCCCCGTGACCCGGGCCCCCCCCTCTTTTATGGACCTCGCTTTTGAGAAGCTTTGTCGGGTTCGGTTTAAGGGTTTATCGCACGATGATGCTGATTTGGGGATTCTTCCTTCTTTTATTCTCTAATTTTTTGACTAGTTTGACACCCAGTGACATTTCGGGGCGGGCTCGCGCGTCGAACTCGTGCAGCACTGAAGACTTTTTCCGTGATTGCACCCCTGTAGATTTTTCCCCCCTTTTCCCCTCATTTGCGCCTTTTCTTCTCCTCCCCCCCCCTTCCGTGTATCTGGCAAGAACCCCAGAGATCCCGCTGCGTTGTGCCGTGGTCCCGGGGTTGAGCCGCTCTCGATCCTCCTCTCGGTACCAGCTCTCTCGTTCTTTGATCACGCAATCTATATCTTTCCTCCTCCTCCTTTTTGTCCGACTATTAAGTTTCTCCTTGAGCTTTTTAATGCGAAAGACAATTTTCCCCCCTTCTTGTTTCTTTTGATTCTTTCCCTTCTTCTCCGACGAAAAGGTTAGGGCGGGGACACCCCCGCAACGACTCTCACCACTAGAGGTTGTTGTTCTCTCGGGTCGTGCCGATCGTTTTTTTCCACAGTTGATTGACGCATTGTGCGGCCTTCCCCTTTCCCAGCTTTCCTTGTTTTTTTCTCAGCCCTTTGGATCTCCTTCTTCCTTATAAGAGGGGGGCGTCCGCGCCTAACGTTCACGGGCGCCTTCAATCCCCTTTTTTCGTTTTGCTGAATTCCCCGTCCCGACTGATAATGGATCTACTCCCCCCCCCCTTTTTTCAACCTTCCCTTCTAAACTCCCCCCCTTCTATGGCGCATTCCCTAGTGGCGTGCAGGTGGGGGTCGCTCACATGGAATCTCGTATCGGTCGTATCCGCTTTCTTGTACACCCTCCTTGTGCCCCTTCACTCCCCCCCCAAATTTCTCCCCCGACGGTATTTCAAGCACTGGTACAGTTCCCACCCGATGATGCTCGGCGCTCTCGCTGTCGTTGATGGAGTCTCAATTTGCGTCTGATGGACTAGTCCCCCCTTTTTCCTAGATTTGAATTTGACCTTTTAACAGTTTTCCTTCCTCTTTTCTTTCCCCCATGAACAGATCGCCTCCGAAAGCCTGTCATCGCGCGTTCTCCCTTCTGCGTGCGCATGTTCGCGCCTATCTATCTCGCCGCCGTTGCGATTTTCGCCCTTCCCTCAGACCCCTTGGCCCCCGAGATAGTGAGGCTCCCCCCTCCCTTCCATCCTCCTCCTCTCTTTGGATACAACCTGTCCCTCCGCCCCGCTCCAAGGAGCCCGTCTCTCACAGCGTGATAGCGAGGCGCGACGGTATTGTCCCTGGCTCACGTTCCCTCATCTGTCCTGCTTGTTTTCAATTACAAAGTCGAGACCCCCCTACTTTCCCATCTCTTTCTATGCCTCACGTAAAACCCCTCCTCGACCACCTGCAGGTACAGAGCGCCCGGACGTTGCGCAACAGCGACGAGTGACTGAGCTGACCATAATTCTCTTTTTTTTGTTTCCGGAACTGAATTTTCCGTTCGTCCCTAGTGTAAATGTTACGTTTTACTCCTCCCTTCTCTAGAAACTACCTCGTTTTCTTTATCATGTTCTTGGTCCCTGACGTTCGATTCGCCCCCCCGATGCGATCCTTGAAAAGAAGTTCTCTCCTCTCCTTGGGGGGGGTTTTTTTTTTTTTTTTTTCCAACGGTCAATCAGTCTTTTTAGTCGGATTTAACTATTACGATTTCTGACGGACTAAGGGCCCACATCCGACTCCTGCAGAGCTAGGGTTAAAACCGCGGTCGAGCTCTATTTTTTTCTTGTCTCTTTTCCCCCCTAAGTTTCCTTTGATGTTCGGGGTTAGTTTTAGCCCCAGTCATTCGCTCCCTCGTTACCGCGTGGTCTTTTCTAGTCTTGATTCTAACCCATTCTTCATTTTTATTTCCATTCTTCAGTGCTATGTTCGACCAGCGGCGTCGTCCCTGGACGCTATTGCTCCACCGTTCATGCCTAAAGGTAGGGAGACGGTTCCTTTCTAGTTGAATTTTTTTTTCCTCCTATTTTTTGTGTTCTTGCAAGCATCTTTATCTTTTCCCCCCCGCGGTAGGTCGATACTGCATGCACGGTAATCCGTCTTCGGTCCTTCTTCCTCCCGTTTTGACTTTTTCCCCCTTCCTCTGTTTTGATCTTTTTGGCCTTCCTTCCCCTCCCTGGGTGCGGGGCGGAGCAGCATGGACGCAGGGTCCCCTCTTTTTATTTGGATTCCTCTTTGAGAGTCTTTCTTGCGGGTCGACTATTCCAACCGTCTGACCCGCGCTACGTACGTCGCCGAGCGAGCGGGGAGAGCTCCTTTTACCTCCGGTTGTTTTAGTTCTCACCAGTTTTTTCCTTGCCTTTCTTTTTCCTTATTCCGAGTCGACGCGCCTGCTTTTCTCCGAACTTTCGTCAACCTTCCCCTGCCGCGACAACACTTTTTTCTTTTTTTGCCAGTTACGTGTTCTACTCTGCGGTTTCCATTTGGATATTTCACTTCCCCCTTCTTTCCTAGAACCTGCTCCTATCTTCGAGTTGCGTACCGCATCGCCCGTCCAGGAAGGTACGTACTTCAACCTATTGCCGGGAGGGAAGGTCTTCCTCTTTTTTCTTGTAAGTCTTTGTTTTTCTCTGCCTTCGTTTAGTCGTGTCCCCTTGTCGAGGACGGTGTGTCTGTGTGGACGCGGAAGATCCGTATGCCGATCCTTTTTCTTTTTCTTGTATTGATTCCTTTTCCCTTTTCCCCTCCCTTTCTGTATCGCACACTTCCCTATTGACTTTCGGAAGAACTTTCCCCCAATACCGTAGCGTTCCTCACCTCTTGTGCGCCCCGTGATGACGTTTGGGGTCTCGGACGTGTCTTCCAGTTGGGCGAGATCGTCTCATTTGTACCTGTTTTTTCCCTCATCTCTGGGTATTTTTTCTTTTTGTTTCCCCTTTTCTTCTGACTTTATAGTGAAGTAGTGAGGAATGAGCTCTCAAGGTCCGCGAACAGTCTCCAGGAGTGATGTGAGCTCATGCGCGGAGATATGGTTCCCCTTCTTTTTTCTCGGACCCAAATGGGTTTTTTTGTTCTTTCCCTTTTTATTGGTTCTTCCTTTCATCCCCTTATTTATTGTCCCTGTTGAATCGCTAGGCTTCGTCACCGTCTCCCTCGGAGGAGGGTGGGACAGATTTTTTTGTTGTTTCCCCCCCTTTTCCTTAGTTCCTCCATGGTGAATCCTTCCGGGGTCGATTTGGAATTTGTACTTTTCCTGTGAGCGTAGCTGTGTTTCGCTTTCTTTTCGCGTGAGTTTGTGAGAAAATCGCCACTGAGTCCGAGTTCTGCAAAACCTGTCTTTGATTAGTTCCCCTTCCTTGATTGTCCTGCCCAGCTCCGTGGTGTTTGATTTCGGTTCCGGCGGGTTTATGGAGGATTTCTCTCTTTTCTTTGCCGTACGTTTTTTAGTCATTTGAAGCTGCGGGCCCCTTTGAACAGGTAGGTTCAGAGATATTTTTACCTCCCCTTTCGCATTCCTTCTTTAATACTGATCTCTAATTACGTTTTTTGAGCTTTCTGTTTTTTCCCGCGTTTTCTGGCCCTTGCATCCTCACCACTTCTCATGTGATCTCTTTCCAATAGACAACGATCCGCGACACACGCGTGCCCACGCTGTGTTTCGGTGGTCCTGCGGTACCGCCGATTTGGTTTTTTTTTTAGCCTCGAGAGCTCCTATCTCTTCTTCTTTTAGCATAAGTTATACTTGGATCAAGTCACCCCATCCTCCTGGTTTTTTTGTGTCTCGTTTCCTTTTCTTTCCCTTTCTCCTACCCTCGCCCCTCGAGGTTCCCTGATTTGATCCTTTTTTTTTTTTGCATCCTATCCGACAATTAGGCTTCCTGCCGTCTAACAACCCCGATCGCGCAAGTCGCTCGGATTTTCTCGGTCAGATCGTGTCGTTGGCCGCGGCTAGTATTGTGCTTTTCCCGGTTTTCCATTTTTATCTGGATTGTGCACGCTTTCCGTCCCCCACCCCTTTTTAGAGATCTGAAGTCGAACTCCCTCCTCTTTTTTCCTTAACCTTAGCGCAGCGTCCGCCCTCACATGTCGCTCGCTGGACGATGCCTAGTCTGACCGCGGCTGAAGGCCGGACCTACTCTTTGGTCCACTTCCTGACCATTTTTTCCCCACAGCCCCCCCATTTCCTCCCAACAGGCTCTCTTCCCTCCCAGGATGGGGACGTGTGTGAAGTGGGCTAACATTACCACTCTGTAGTTTCCTCGCCTACGGTCTTTTTTCCTCTCCAAGACCTTTTCGCTTTTACGCTGCAGAAGCAAGTCCAATTCGTCCCCCCCACCCTTCACCCCGTTACAGTACTACTTTTTTTTGACCCCCAAATGAGCCAAGTTCTTCTCCACCCCTCCCGCTTAGAGGGTGTAATCCTCCCTTCCTCTCCCTCTTCCAAGTACCTTAGTTAATGGTGATCGTCGTCCCACTTCCGAGGCGACCAAGCAGGTCTCCGGTCTGTATAATGTTCCTTTTCGTTACCTCATTTCCCTTTCCTTCCTTCCACTGGGAGTCGTATTTCCTTGACCTTTCTCTTCCTAATCAGACGGCGCGATACCTTTACGAAGTCTACGCCCTGGGTGCCCCTCACCGCGACTGCCGTCCCCTTCTTTTCCATCACTCGACGACCTTGATTCAACCCAATGGAAGCAGATTGACGAGCTTCTGTGTACCGTAATTTCCAGGGGCGAACAGCGTTCAGCGAGGGGTCAGTATAGTCTTCGGCATCATAACATTGCAGTTACTTCCTTTTCTTCGGTTGTTTTACTTTATTGACAGTCCATCCCTAACTCCCCCTCGTTTCAAGAGCATCTCTCTCCAGGTCACACCCGACTCGACCACAATGTCTCCTAGGACAAGAGTCGCAGAAGTGAGACAGACTACTCTTTATGAGTGAACAATAGACTCATTTCTCTGTCCTCGGTTCACTCTTTTCCTGCTTCCTTGGAATCCTTTCTCGTTAAATACCCTATAATCACTTTCTTCTTTCCTTCCGATTTTGCACATTGACGATGACGAGCATCAACCGTGGCCTGACCAAGTCAGTGGTGCGGCGCGGTGCGTTTATGACCAACGGGCCTCACCTTTTGATTTCGGAGCTGCCTAAAGCTTTTTTTATTTTGCTGTTTCAGAGAGTTCAGGCACAAGAAAGAGAAACTGCAAGAAGAGGTTACTGTATCAACCTAGGTAGTCCGCGCTCGACAGTCCTTCCTGCTTCAGTCCCCCTCCTTGCTTTTTTTTGGTGGTTGGTTTTTCCCTTATCGGTGAACTACCCAATTCCTTCTAAGTCCACCAGTTTGACGTTGTTTGTTGTTCTGTTCCCCTGTGCTTTCTTTTCCGCTTTTCTCCCTTCCCTCTCAAATGGTTCGCGAAGGACGACCACGTCTCTTCCGTCATTTTGCCTGGAACTTGAGAGCTTCCCCCTTACCGTCGGTGTCCCGTGCCACGTTAATTTACACCCGGCATAGATTGGGGCGTTTCCATTTGTGAATTGTTATCCGTGTTGTTGTTAGATCTTCTCACCGCCCGTCGATGTGGCCTGTCGATACTTTGTAGCATGAACGGGAACGTTGAACGCTAGTTCTTGTCCTCCGACGTTCTCTCCTTTTTCTTCTTGGTTGTCTTCCCCCCCAGTCAGCTCCCTTTCGATTCTTTTTCGCAGACCTGATGATATAGCCCGAACCCCTGTCACCCGCGATTCTATGTGGAGTCCGATTTTCCCCAGCTCCTCCCCTTTTTTTCGGGTTGAGGTCTCCCCCAATTCTTTTTTTCGATATTCCTTTTTTCTTTTTATGTTTTAGAGCGGCCGGGATAAGGCCGGCGAGCCGGAATGAGATTTTTCAGTCGTCCTTTAGGCTCCTTTCTGCTTTTGTCGATCGTCTCTAAGTGTATTACGGTGCATCTTCCGAAAAGCCCGCTTTTTCACTGACGAGCCCAGCCAGCACCCATTGCTCCTGTCTTCATTGTTATATTAATCTTTTGCCCGTTTGTTTCTCGGAATCGCCTTTTTGCCTTGGTGGCCCCAAATTAATCGTCGAGGGTCCGATACATAGGCCCCGCGTGAACATAATCTAGTTTGCTTGGATTACAGATTCTGTTGGAATGGATTTTCCCCCTTTCCCCGCGGACACCTCCCTGCGCCTTCTTTTCTTGCGATTACTTGTCATGTGGTGCTTTAGTTTTTGTCTCCCCTGGGAAGATCATTTGCAATTCTAGTCCTTCTTCTGGTAGTTAGAATTTCGTCCCACCTCTTCTTTTTTCCCATTTTCGTTCACAATGTTCTTCTCTTTTCTTATCCGATTCACCCCATACCTGTCGCGCCGCCCTCGCTGATCATGGATCTGACGGGTGTTCCCTCTTGCTGAGTAAAGTTGGTCTTCCGTTTCCTGGAGTGACTTTTCTCCCCTCCTCGAGTTTTTGTTGTGGGCCGAAAGTTTGTTTCCTTTTTGTCCCCTTAACCCGGTTATTTTCCGCCCCGCCGAGAGAGAGAACCAGTACGAAAACCGTCTTGTGACTCGGACCTTTGTTAACTCGCTTCCTTTTGAGTGATCATCTGTCACAGTAGTTCGCGTAGACCATGAATTTTGGTAGTCTTCGCGTGCGTACTGTTGTCTCGTCCCCCCTTCTTTTTATTTTGTTTTTTTCCTCGGTCCGCACGTTGATTTTCCAGAGTCCTTAGGGTACTACCTGGAACCTTGATATCGTTGTTCTGACTTTCGCAGTAACGGGTTTTTGTTTTTTTTTCCCTTGTAATTTGCCTTGATAGTTCGTTGTTGAATATTGGTTCTTAGCCTGTCCGACCCCACGCAGCGAATCCCGAGCATTTCTTTTCCTATTTTCTATTCCCCCCTGTACAAATGTTCTCCCCAAATCGGTTTGTACTGCCGGGGTTAGAAGCTGTGTAGGTCCGGGTTGAGCTTTGGCGTGCCCTGCGGCCTCGTCTCCCTTCGGAGCTTTCGTTTTTTTCACCCCGTGACCAGTGGATTTTTTTACCGTACCCAACTCGATGGGAAGAAGATCTCTCCGGTTTTAGATGGACTTCCCCTTTTTCTTTTGAAGTTATCTTCCCCCGTCGTCGGAGATACGTTCCCCCCTTCGTCTCTTAGACCCCTACAACGAGAAGCCGAGACCAGTTGCGCTATCGTGGGTCCCAGTCCTCCGTTGTTGTTTTTCGTCTGAAGGATCCCCCTTGACGCTCTTCCCGTTTTTTTTGATTCCCAGTTTCTTTTTTAGCTCTATTTCTCCTTTGAATCTCCTCTTTTTACCTTTTCGGTTGTCTGTTTCCTGATAAACCTTGAAATGTTTTACTCGCTCTGATTCCCTCTTTCCCTTTTTCCCTCATAGTTGATTTCCTCCTCCCACCTCCTAGGACGGTTTCCCTGCCTCTGGTCTCTCTTTTGTCTTTCCGCGTTATTCGATTGGCCCTCTGGAGCGGCTGCGCCTGTGCGGTTTTTGTCAGCCGCATACGACTGGCAATGATAGAAGGTTCAGGCACTCCCTAGCTGTTTTGTAGTTATTCGTTTCTTTCCTCCCTTTGTCACCTTTGTTTCTTTCATCATCTTGCTTCCGGGCCGCAGCTGCCGCAGGCCAGATGCCCTTTCTATCCCTTTTAAACGCCAGACCCCCCGCTTCTTCCCCCCCCTGTCTCTTTTAGTGCCATTTCCCTGGTTTAGTTCAGTTTGATAGGTTTTTTTTCCACCCCCCCTCCTTTTCTTTCGACGATTCCCCCTCGCGTCCGGGTCGTTCTACGCTTCCCGCTTGCCTTTTACAGTTCCCTTCCTTCCGCAAAAATTCTCCCCCTTAACTGACTGCCTTTTCCTCCCTTTCTTATTGAACCTCAGTTCCGGTCGTTCCCACCGCCCTGAGGCCGATTCGATCCCTTGATGTAACTCCCCTTTCGGACTGGATCGAGAACCCCCCTTTGCCGCCTATAACCCAAGTGAGTCTTCCGCTCCGATCTGGACAAACAATGGAAACACAGCTCGCGACTCCTGTTTGCTTTCCATGTCGCGTTTGAGCCGAACGTTTTTTTCTTTATCCCCCTCGCCGACGGCGAGATAATTGCAGCCCACGTTACCCCCCACTCGACCTCTGGCCTGCCCCATTTAACCTCCAATGACGGACGCGACTATCGGATCCCCAATGGACGCTTGCTTTTAACGTTCCCGTCCTTTTTCGTCACGTGATCAGCTTTCTTCGTTGATTTTATCTGCTCCTCTTTGTTACTTCTTCATCACGACATCGCCCTTGACCTGGCTGCAGGGAGTGGTCCGAAAATTAGACTTCCCCTAAAGCCTCCCTGTGCTCTCTTCATTTTTCTGTACACCCCTTTTCCCTCGACCCCCCATTTCGGTCTCCATATACTTTCCAAGCACGTCTCCGTCGACGGTAAGGACAGATTGAATCCCTTTTCCTGCTTCCTTCGCCTCACCAAGTGTCGTACTGTTTTCCTCTGGACGGCGTCCGCCCTCCGCGATGATTCTAAGGTTCTGTACGCGATCCTATGTCCCGAGAATTGCTGCATCGCGTAGCCGTCCGCCGCTCCCCCATTCCTTTCGCACTTGGGTGGGCTGCGGGTAATGGTGGACCCGTTTTTTAGTCTCCTTAAGAGCATTTTTTCCCTCTCCTGCGCGTCCCTTCAGTCTTGATTATCAGTCAAACCTCGCCGCGCTTCTCCAGGCCGTACTCTTCCAACGCCTTTGCTCCAGGATAGGTTGCCCTCCCCTCCCCCCTCTCCGTTCGAAGCCACGGCACATTTTTTCCTAGGTATGGAAGCTTTCAGGGTTCTTCAGGACGTACGGCGACCCTCATCCCTGGACTTCAAGATAAAACTTCCCGTTCAGTTCGTCCCCCCTTTCTTCCGTACGTCCTCCTTCCCAAGACCCCCCTTTCTCGCAGGTTTTTCCTCCGTTTTTCCCACTCCGCGGCTCTTCTTTTCATCCTCTGTGGTTTGTTTCTGCTTTACAACCGTTTCGCGATGTCCCCCCCGCCCGCGATACCTTTTGTAGTTTTCCGCCCGTGTTGAGCACGGTTTTCGATTTTGAAGTTCCTTTTTCTTTTCTCGCTGTTTTCTTCTCCGTCGAGACATTTTTTGTTGTCGCGCCTTCTCGAGCCCTTGACCCAGCGAGTCACCTCCGAGTTTTATTGTTTTGCCATTTGCCCGAATGGGTTTGAGTTGCGACCTACCCATGACCCCGCAGCCTGACGCTAGGGACTCATTTCTCTTTTGACTCTCTCCGTGCATACTCCCCGGTGTTGCTGCGTTCCTTCCCTGACCTTATGAGTTTAGGGCTGCATTGGGGATGCTTTCCGATTTGGTTACCCGTTTGGACCTCCTTTTCACCGACTCGGTCCGTGGCCGTGCTCACGACGCACCCCCCAGCATATGGTAATTTGGCTCGCGTCCTTTTCACTGATGATTTTAGTTTTTCACTGGTCGAGAATCGAACTTTGCCTCCCTTGTAATTTATTCTTCGGGCGATGTCACCTCGAAGCTCAGAAGCTGTCGCCAACGGCGTTTTTTCGTTTATGACGACTTGGTTCTTTTCTCTTTCTTAGGTAATTCCCTTTATTCTGTTTGGTCGTAGTTGGTTGGGGAAGAGGCCTGCATGATGTCGTCTCTTTTTTCGTTTAGAATTTTTCCTGCGTCCGGGTTTTCTCGAACACGCCCGGCTACTCGGAGTTTCCGGCTGTTTTGATGATGCCGAATCAAACACATACCGTGTTGATAGAGCCACCCCCTCTTTTCGCCTTTGCTAGCGGTCTTCCCTTTGTTTAGGCACGCTTTTTGTTTCATTTGGTGCGTCTCAGGTGATTTGCCTCAAGTGTTTACACGAACTCGCTGTGATTGGCCGCCAGACTGGCGTCTAAAACTTTTCCCTTTTCGTTGATTCCTGATTTACCTTTTCCTGCGACTTTGCGTAGGAATAATTTGTATTTTCGAGCGGCGTTCGTCGGCTAGTGTCCGACCCTTCAAAATTTTTTGATTTTTTTTTCTTTTCCTTTCTTCCTTTTTTTACTCGTTTGGTTTTCCCTTCGACCCGGTTATTATGTTTTCGCCGCGGTACCGCCAAAGTAGCTGCTGGATTTCCCGACCGGATTCACTGAAAGTTATTTTGATTTTCCTTCCCCCTGTGAGTAACCCCTTTTTGGTCAGGACTGTTTGGTGGCGTCGTCCGTTTTCGGGTGATCGGTGGCATTTGGAAGCTTTACTTTTTTGTATTAGCTTTTTTTCTTAGACGAATTTTTTCTCCGAAGGCATGAGTTACGATTGTGGCGCCCCCCCCCCACATTAGTAGGAAGTACTTTCTGGCCTACGAACTTTTCTCCTTTCCTAGTTGGTTTCATTTTTTTCCCCTATGAGGATCGGTCCTGGCTCCTTAGCCCGGTCTTTCCTGGACGCGCATTCGTCTGCTCCGTAGGAGGCTTTTTGCGTCCTCCCCCCCCTGTAGTTTTATATGGCCGCTTTTCCTTCCGCGTTGTGCGCGTTTATTGCCGTCGCAGGCTCCCCGGGCATCAGATGCGCTCCTCCCAATCGAAACCCCGACACCCTTCTTTCTTTGTAGAAAACCTCTCTTTCTGTATTTTTTGCTTTTTTCAAGACTCTGAGGTCGTCGCGCCTTCTGACTCCGACAGGCGGGTCCAGAAGAGTCCCTTTTCCTGTTCTTATATCTAGTTTACCCTTTTCCTCCCTTTTTGTTGTTTTTAGAGATTGTCCTTCTCCCCCTTCTCACTATTCCTGCGAAAAAGACACGAGTTACCGCGCTCTCTTCGGCCGCGTACTACTGTCCTGACAGCCTCAGGCAACTCTCTCGCGCTCGAGTGGTAGGGCGAGTACGGGCGATTGGAATGAGTTCTTTTTTTTTCTTTTTCTCCCATTGTATCCTTCGACCCTTACCTTTCATTGCTCTCTTTGCATTTAGACGCGGTCTGATAACGAGCGCGCGCGCCCTACCTGTGCACTGCGCGTTGGACTATGGTTTGGGAAGGCGGTCGGCCGCCTAACTTTATGATAGATCATTTCTTTCTTTTCCCCCTGGCCCTCGACTTTTTTTTTCCCTTCATCCCGATTGCCGGGAAGCAGGGGGGCGTGAATTTGGCAGCTCACATCGGAACCTCGGTAGCGCGGCCAGGTAACTTCCTTTCACCGTTCGGAATTCCCCGCCGTTGACCTGCTTTTCTCAACCCCCTAACCCCCTTTTACGCCTGCAATTTACTCCCTGTTGTAAACTATGGTTAGTTCGGGTCTCCTGTCTAGCAGCCGAGGCGCCCGAGTCCCTTTGACCTTCTCTGGAACTCGAGTTTCTTCCTTTCTCTAACAAGCCTTTTTAGGCCCTCTTTGGAACTAATGAACATGCCCGGACGCCGATCTTCTCCGAACCTCTTGTAGTCCGCGCGTTGATCTCTCATTCCCGAGTGTATTTCTTTTCCGCCGAATGAAAACCCCCCTTTTTTTTTTTTCCCCCCCCCCCCCAGGTAGGAAGCCAATGACGGCATCCCGCTCCGCTTTGATCCAACTTTACTCCGCTTTTCCCCTCTCCTTACTATCCCGGTGCGAAAGAGTGATCGATATTCGGTAAGATTCTTTTTCCCTCGGTCCTTTAGGCCCCCTCCCTCGCATTCAGAGGTTGCGGGCTTTCCTCCCCCTTAGCCGACAGACGGCCCCCTCGAAGCGGGCCAGAGCAGGTCTTAGCAGGCACCCCTATCGAAAGTTAATATCCCTCCCCTTCCCGTTTTTTCGTGAATTGTTCTCCTCCACGTCCTCTTAATTCGAGACCCCAGACTTTCTGGCTCCTGGACTACTGCGCCTCTTCATTGCGTCTCGTTCCTGTTTTTCGATGTTTCGGGCTCGATTTAATCTCCCCACATGCTTATAATGTCTCAGGGTCCGTAGCCGCAATTTCCCTCTTCTATATAGCTTCCAAAGGTAGGATCCTGCTTTTCCCCTTTCTTGCGGGGTTTTGTGCTTTTTTTTTTCAAAAGGTCTTAAAAGCGGGTATATTCCCTCAATATACCCGTTCCTAATCCGGCCACCGCATCCGAACACCCCAGCCTGTTCAGCATAGTAACAACTGGTCCGTATAGTTGACTCCTCCTTTTCCTCTTCCTTTTATCTTTTGTCAATGGTCGCCTTCTCTGCGATATTTTTTGGACGTCCCCGACACGGCTGTTGTGTGGTACTTCTTTCTCGATATGCATTCCTTTTTCCTAAATGGTCTGATCTCTTCAGCAAACGCCATGATGATTTGTCCCCAACGTCCAGGACGTCGTCCTTTCCCGACGGCATAGTTGCGACTCCCCGCAGCCCTCCCCCCCCCCCTGCTGGAATTTTTTTGGTCGCGTTTTTCACACGACCTTGATCTTTATTATCATCAGTGTGGTGAGATGCCCTTCTTCCGATTAAACTCCTATCTTTGAAAACCACTTCTCCTTCACGTTAGGCCACGTGCAGGCACCCGGCCATTTCCCGACTCACTTCTTCCGACCTGTTTGTCTCTCGGGGGTTCGGAAGTCTGCAGCGCATGGAGATGATTTCCGCTCTCGAGATACCCCCATAGCGAACACTTCCGTAGCGGGTTTTCTTCGCCCTCTCACTAATCGATTTTTGTTTGCTTCGTAATCCCCGGACCCCTCGCATGTCGCTAGGCTGACTGTCGCCAGGACGGGGATTAGAAGGTGTTTAACTCCTTTTTGACTGGGCCCTCCCTCCTGTCGTGCTTATTTTCCCTGATGATGTGGCAGGTAGATTGACGCGGCTCCGTACCCTTTCCCTTTTTGCCGGTTCCTTCCTTCACCGCCAGCCCGCATGAGATTGCATTGGTGCTCAGGTAAGTTTTTCACGCTGATTCGGCTCGTGCGGCCCTTCTGTAAAATGAAACCTTCCTTTTACTCTCCCCTATGGCTGATTATTCGGGTCAGTCCCTTCCCTTCAACTTAATTTTTTCTGGTTTATCGAAGAGGCCCCGTTTGACTGGAGGTCATCTCCTCATGATAGTCTGTGCGAAGCACGTTTCGCTTGCTTATTTGCTAGGAGAAGGTCCTTGTTTTTTTTTTCTTTTTGATCCCCCGTAGAAGATCCGGCTCGCCGTGAGGTCTTCGTCTGGGCAGGTGGCGGACGCCGGTGCCTTAGGAGCGTCACGGCTAATGTCGTGATGAGCCGAAGAAACTTAATACGTCGTCGCCCTCCTTTTAGTGGACTTTCCTTTCCCCTTTTAAAAACCTTTTTTTTGGCCCCTGGGTCTGCAAGCTCCTTTTGATTTTTGAAGACGTCGCTGGTATTGCTTTCATAACGGACACGGATGGGCCCCCTCGGTTTTTTCTTTCCCTTTATTGGGCTTTTTGACTCAGAGAGTTAGGCGAGAAGATCCGTGTCCGATCCCTGAGGCGGAATCAAGGATTTTCTCGCGGAGGGACGTTTGACTCCCTCTTTTTTTTTTCTTTTCCCTTATATCCAGATAGTTTTCCCCGACCTTTGCTTTTGGGTATACTTCGTCGGCGTTGCTACGGTGATAGGATCGTAGTGACTGGTACTATTTTCTCTGCCGCGGCGTCTGAAGTGATCCTCCCATCTTTTTTCTTTTGACCCCGCCCGGTCCATGTTGCTCCATCACACCGAAGTGTTGACCCTCCCAGTTTCCTTGGAAATGACCGGCTCGTTGCGAAAGTGGGCATCAGGCTCTTTGGTTTTTTTGGCATCGGCGTTTTTTGACTTCGTCCTCCGTAGTTTCGCTGGACTCGAGAGAGAGTTCCGATGTGTGCAACCCTCACGCCCCCCTTACTTTCCCCCTCTTTTATCCATTCTCCGTTCTTCGCCGATTAGAAATCAGTTAGTGTTTCCTGGGGGTGCGACGATGCGAGATGCGCGGCCTTTTCTTCGCTCATAGTAGACTCCCTTCCCTTTTCAGGTTTTTTTTGTTCGAGCGGTATCGAACCACGCGTGGAGGATTTCTGAGCAAGATCGCTCGTTGCGCGTCGCGGGGTGAAGAGGGAATTTTAAAACTGCTCATCTTTTATATATTCCCACGCCAAACTCTAGCCCGAGCCCTCGACCACCGTGTGCTCTCTTCGGTGCGGCGGATTCAGGAATTGTGCTTTAGATTGTGACTCCCTTTTTTTGACTTTTTATTTCCCAGGCTTTCCCTGATTTTTTAGTTTCCTGTTTCTGCA
>Ga0179593_1288889_pt1 | contig 15544 bp, 11 predicted proteins | sample CZODoug2_1_08_16_FD_185931 | JGI IMG/M metagenome (GOLD analysis project Ga0179593, IMG submission 185931) | Vadose zone soil fungal communities from Angelo Coast Range Reserve, California, USA - CZODoug2_1_08_16fungal (PacBio error correction) | ecosystem: Environmental > Terrestrial > Soil >... | reverse complement strand
CTCAGATTCCACCGGTCGCCGTCGAGGGACCACTAGTCGCAAGAAAATCTCCGAGATGTCACGAGTCTTCGGGCCCCTTCTTGTCCACCCTCCCCGTTTTACTTGTTCCGTCCCTGGTTCGTTGACCGAGTGAGCTCGGCCGGATGCTTTTAGGAAATAATGGAGGTGTTCCCCCTCTCTCTCCCGAGCAGACCTTTCCCCTTTCTTTTGGTTCTCTAGAACATGTCAGCTCGTTTGGTTTAAGTTTCCTTCACCACTCTCCTCACATTGTTTTGGAGCGTGGACCACTGACAACAATTGGAGTTAGAGAGGCCCGTATCTCTAGACGCGCCCCATGTCACTCTAACCCCAAATGGTTTGAGACTTGGGTTTTTTCTGGCATGCTGTACAAAATTGCGACTGCCCAAACTACGACCGGCATCCAACATTTCCCTCCTATTTATGTCTTCGTGCCTAAGTACTTCTCGCGCTTTTCAGCAATTTTTTTCTGGCTTGTCGCTATTGTTTTTTTTTCCCCGAGTCTCTTTTGCCTGAGCCACCGGTATCCATTCTTCAAGGCAGGGTGTCTTGATGGTAGGTGATCATGACCCGGCCGTTTATCCCTCTAATAATTTACCCTCTTACGCTTACCGTTGGAAACACCGGACCTATCCCCGTGGTTCAACCCGAAGACCAGCGCCTTCCACCCCTCACCCCGCAAGTTTCATCCTCCCACCATTTAGCGAAGCACAAGAACCTCTTGTGGATGGCCCATTCAACCGCAAAGCCGCCGTTTTGCGTTTGCCCTCTAGAGTTTCTGGCGCCACATCGCGCCCACTTTCATTTTCCAACGATTTTTGTTCGACGGTCCTTCGGAGGAGACGTCCATCCAGAAACCGGCCCGTTCGCTTGGCATTCTTGATTAACTTTCGCTTTCGCGGGCGGCGTTAGGACAGAGTCGCGTACTTTGATGAGCAGGATTTTCTGCTTTTAGCGGGTTTTCTCGGGCTGGCGGTTGCGGCGCCACGTACGGTCTGCCCCTTTGTCGCAGTTATTGATGTGCCGGAACCGAAAACGGCACGGATCCACCGCAGAACTGCGTTCGTTTTTCCGCGCGCGATTGACTCTGTTAGACAACGTTATGAGTCACCCGAATGAAGTTGGTGTTCAATTTCCTCCCTCCCCACAAAACCGTAGATTTGCGCCTCGTCCCGCTCCGTCTCTTAAGAATTTCTCCTCGTAGTGCCCATCCAGAACCGCACTACGCACTCGTTCTCTTTTTCTTCAGGTGGTCAAGGAAAAGTGTACCGTGTGCCCCCCAGAACGTCGATTTTTTCCGAAATCCGAGCACTCCATTTTATCTCGATTTTAAGTCAGTTCATTCCAGGCGACTATCTATCCGTTGTCTATGTTCGTCTTTCTAGGGGAGAAGCTCCGCAAGAAACCACTCAATCTTTCCCCTCATTGCGCCTCGGGGATGTGCTCAAACGCCGCCGCGTCTATGCTTCAGTGACTAGTGAGAATCCCTTTTCACTTTTCTCAATCCCAACTCGTTCTGCTTATCTTTTCGTCTTGTTTACCCCGAGCGTAACCATATTGCAGAACTCCTCTCGAGCTTGCCCGACGGGTGTCTGCATTCCCTCTGTTCATGTTGGGTCAGACACAACATACTTTGGCTGAGCCTGCAACCGTCAGCCCTAGGTTCAGCGTCTCCAATTTTCCCCCCAGTGCTCCAAATTCGCTTTTTATTTTTTCTCGTGTTCCTGCTCCTCCTTACATTTGTTCTTCTCAAGCACCCCACACTCACCTCTGTGCTTTGATCCCCCAGCAATCTTGTTTTGTGTATTGGCACTTTGCGATTCCTGGTGTCCCCTCGCTCAGGCTTGAAGGTTTCGATCAAGCTATAGTGGTTATTCGCGCACTTGTTCGCGTGAAGCGTAGGTATCTGTCTCAACGTAAGGACTCTGGGGCAGGCCGACCCCCCCGGCCCCGTACCGCTGATAGTATGCAGCCCTCAGTTTTGCCCGATCTTACCAAATAGGGCTGAGTTTTCTCTTTGCGGCTCCTGAAAGTCCACCAGATTGCCGGATTATTTTGCTGTCTGCACGGCGCAAGTAGAGTGCCTGTGCCAAACAATCGCCCCGCCACACGGGTAGGAAGTCGCCGTGACATCCCATTCACTGTATGGGCTGCGAACCTTTGTGGGAATTGTCATGTTAACGGGGGCGGCCGTGCCTAGGGATGAGACACCGCACTGCTTTCCCCCCAGTGTCCGACATTTGAGTCCCTCCCTGGCGCGCCTGCGTTCGTCCATTTTTTTTTATGAACTCCCGGATGCCACTTTTTTTCACAAGCCTTTCTGCCCGAAATAATTTGACAAATTAAGACATTTTCCCTCAAACAGAAAGTTGTTCCAGGTCCCGGCGAACTTTTTTCCGGGACCTTTCGTTGAAGGGGGGCGGCGCTGGGATTATCCCAAATCATCCAGAGAAAAGTTGTCATGACAACGACTGCTCCCATCCCTGCGTCTATACTCTCTCGCAGCGAAAAAATTCTCTTCATGGTACAGGCTTTTAACATACCATCAGGGAGCTGTCCTACTGAAATACCTACGTAGGGACTGCTTCGAGCCCCAGTGTGAAGACTAAGTTCACCACTCCTCTTTCATTACCGTTTTTTTGTGAGCCTATCTATAGGACGTGCGGCAAGCCCGCCCTCTTTGACCCCGGGCTAGATGTCACCAAACTCTATCGGTCATACTTCCCCGGAGGCAGTACCACGGACCAACCCACCCCCACCCTGTTCTTATGGACCAGTGCCTCCGCCTACTTGCCAAACCTATACGTTGCGTTGTGGGCCGATTGTTCATGAAAATTTTGATTGCAGTTTCGGGACTATTTCCCCTTGTATAACCAACTGTCAATGATGCTCCCTTGTGAGTAAGCGGATTACATTGTCTTCTATTTTTTTCTCCCAATACTATTAAGTTCGGTACCTCAAGGTGAGGCCCTGCATAGCTACACCCAGTGTTTCGCTCTTGCACCAGTTGATATCGCTACCGTCCCACCCATGTAATCGCTAATATTGTGCGTCCATGCTTTGTTTTCACCTGAGATACCTTTGGAAAACTCCCATTTCCATTAGTGGGGCTAGACCATCCGACCGTGTGATCTCTTTTCCTACGTCTTCGACTTCCATTTAGAGGGAAACTATGTTTTTAGGTCTATCGCCCTGCAACGTAATGACGTGGTCCATGAAAGTGACTGTATTAAGACTACCATGACCCGCGCCCCAACCCCTCCCTCTTTTCCTCATTTTCTCATATTTATTGGTCCTACTATCGTCTTGGCCCTCCCCCCCCTTTGGAGGCATCCTTCCCCCTCAGTGATTTGACAGAGCTCTGTCAGGATGCACAGAATCTGCAGTCGGTGTCCCCTTGAACTGTTCTTGTCCCTCGAACGCACCGCAGAATCATGGTCAGCCGAGCCTTCCGTTTGATGTTCCGGACACTTTCCAACTAAGCACTCTCTCGTTCCCAGATGGTTCCCCCGTGAGTCTTGCCGAGGCACTTGATCCACTGGATTGGAGCAGCCAGTGATGGGCTTTCGCCCGGGGCCGGTTAGACAGTTGAAGTCGGAAAGGCCCGTTTCTTTTTGGATAACCTTCCGGTTTGGCTCTGCTCTTGTTTCCCTTCGAAACCTTTTTTCCCATTTGTGAGAAGATGTATCTAGCGACCCCGGTCGCCAGTGTCGTCCCAAAACGCCCTGTTTTTTCCCTAAACGTCCGCGTCAGCTTATCGGCCCTTGGTCTATGTTGGTCCCCAGAGGGCCTCATTTTTCCCATAACACCTGGTCCAATGTATGCCACTCAGCCCTTCCCTTCGACATCCTCCGTTATTGGTTCAGGTACCCCCAACAAAAACCGACGGTGCTCTTTCTGTGCTTTAGCCTTTTGGATCTCCGCCCGAGCTGAATCCTGTCCCAAACCAAGATTATCAGTGACAGGATCTTTTCCCAACGGGGGGACGATTTCTCTTAATTTCCGATTGAAGAAAATTGTATGTCCCTTTCTCCCTGCTGCTGATCACCTTCGCAAAATAACCCATTCACATTCGCCTTATGTTGTAGAAATATCTTCACTTTATCCGTCACAAGGCGCCCCCTTTCCTTGAGCTGACCACTCAGCGGCGACAGTGCTTGTCATTCTGAGAGAAAGCAGCCAGTGCCCCCGGCACCATCTTCTATGTGGCAGGATGGAATGCCCATAGATACTTCTTTGCGTCTCAGAACTGCGGAAGCATCGGCTTGCGTGAGCATCACTGCCCAACGAATTGACCCCGAATATAAGCCTTTTTTTACCGCTTTCTTGTCTGCAAGTGTTGGAAGCTGAAACATGAGTGTTGTTAATCGTCTTTGCTCAGTTTGCCAGTTTCCTGTTCCCTCTTCCCGTTGAACTGAAGCTAGAACTACAAGCTAATTTTTTCCGACGGGACCCTTGAGGCCAGGATACACCAAACGCAATGTTAATCCCCGACGGCGCGTTGCCATGGCCCGCGCATTTCCCCTAGGACCAACCATGTTCGCCCTACAAGCGTGCTTATACTCAAGCATTCCTAACCTCTTCTTTTAACTTGTGACTATTACTGGCTCGTCGTTTCCTTCTTCACACTGACCTGAGGGCAAACTCCGCGGATTTTGGAGACCTCAGCATAAGTGACAATTCTGGTTCCTTTTTCCACTACTTTGTATGACAGCAGACAGTGCCACTCTGATCGGGCCCTTCGTTTAGGATGTCGACTATGTGGTATTTGTCCGGGGGAGTGATCCAGGCGGCCTTATATGGCGTGGAGCAAATTTGTCATCTCCTTTTTCTGGCCCCCGGAAGTGCGTTCCCGAGGACACGTCGGATGTTTTTTCTCTGCGGCATTTTGCCCACTTTGTTTTATGTTAATTAGCAAATTAGTGGCGGAGCCTTATCGAGGCAATATCTTGCCCCTCAACCTTTGAATTTTTGTCCCTGGTTTTCGACTCTGTATTGCCCTCCCCTTTTTTCCGGGGACTATAGGATGCTCCTAAATTTTGTGTCTGCATCTCACCTTACTGGTACCCTTCCCTTAAGAAAATTTCCCCTCCCCCCTTCCGGCGCCATGAGATGACCTAAAGGTTAATATGCGACTTAATCACTAATCAAAGAGTCTTAGCCTTCCTCACACCAAATGCGCTGTCCCAGCAAGCCCATCGAGACCTAAGGTGGCGTTTCGCTCATTGGTCACTCTGGGTTTCTTGCCCGGTTCGTTAGCCACGTCCCGTTCATTCACCTCACTAATCGGAAAGACTATAGCTAAGCCCACCCATTTTGGTTGAGTTTTTTGCTTCCGCTTTGATTTTCACGACGCCTCTGGCTATTTTCATTCTGATCACAAACGAGAGGATGGTCGGTACCGGCCTAGGTCGATTCGGATTACGCACGATTTTAAATTTATGCCCTACCCAATAGTGATCTTTTTCTGGTAATAATGTCTTCTACATTGCCCCATTAATATTGTCCCCTTGCAGCGCTTTCTTCTGGTAAGTGGCGGATTGGACAAATGGTTTGGTCTCCTCGTCCACTCTTGTCCTCCCCTCCTGATAGCGCGGCTGATTATTGTAGTGGACCTGCATTCTCATTTTACAAACCCCTCCTCGTGTTTTCTGTTTACCCTTTTGAAATCCCAGGCTTTTTCAGTCAAGACGATCCTATTCTAGCTCAATCGAAAATGGCAATTTGCCGACATGTCTAGCCATTTTCCCGCTCGAGACTTACGTTCTCCCCCCCGAAATCTCTGTACTTCATTGGCGTAATCCCTGATCACCTGCGGTTACCCACGCATCCCCAGGTCGAGGTCGGAGTGCGTGCAGTCAGATGAGTTAGCATCGCATGCGAACCCGGTATTTCCTTTCGCTGTAGACAACACTCCTCGGCCAGCAAGTTGATCCTGACCTCTTCTTGGATTTTATTCTCTACCCCTAGCCGCAATGCTTGTCCGGAGACACTATGAGTCAGATATTTCGTGGCTCCCCCCATTTTGCCGTTTCGAGACCTGCTTTCTCTTGTCTTGCCCTATGTTCTTCGTGATCTCACCAGGGGGTAAGGAGATACATTTTAAAAGGTCCGACGGTTAGCTCCTCCGTAATAACCGCACTCTTTGACCCGGCCACTTCGTTACCTACTTGGGTTTATTCCTTTTCTGATTCTCGCGTTGTGGATGAACCACCGCGGTCTCTTCAGGCTGCTGTAAGTTGCAATCTAGAAGATTGTTTCCTTTTTTCGAACTTACCCTCCGACTCTTATTCCCAAAACACACCGCTCCCGGGGTATTCAACTCGCTAACTCTTTCTTGAGATGCCGATCGCTTTTTTCCTTCCGTTATTCGTCCCCTTTTTTGTGCGGCTTTGCCAGAAGACTGTAGGAAAGATGCGGCTTGGTTTACTCGGGGTGTGGACCCCCCCATCTTTCTTGCGATGCCACGACGCTTTGCCTCCTAGTGCTTCCCGGGACTGGGGCTACCCCCCCGCTCCTGCCTTTGTGTCCCAACCTCCCCAGACGTTGAGCTACTATCAAAGTACCGCGACAAAAGATTCTCATTTGTCTTTTTTGCTGATACCTTAACGGGACTTTTACCGCTCTTTCGAAGACTCACAGAGTCATGTAAAGCGCGTGGGTTGGGCCCTGACGCTCCTCCCCCCTAACCCGCCGTAGGCCCCCCCGACTCTCAAACGTATACTCTTTTCTCGCCCCAGTACATTACAGTCCCGTTTTTGTTATGTTGTCTCCGGGAGGACCCGAGCGGTGCCCATAACACGTTTGAGGAAACACCAAACCTTGGTACAGGACTTTCTTCAGTCAGTAGGCTCGCCAGTCATAAACTTGTAACATCATAAGCTCAGCCGGAATCAGTCCTGTCTGCCCCCCCCCCTATCGTTTGGTTTTCTTCCTGTTTTGTAGAGTTTTAGGAGCTCGGCGTCGTTGAACAGATAGCTTTGTTAGTGTGCCCCCTCTTTGGGCCCCCCTTTCTTGTTAAGATGGGCCTCTTTTTGAGTAGATTTGTGATCAGTTTGAGTATTTCTCCTCACCCCTTCACGCATCAAGCGGTCTGTCGAGCGACATAACGGCCACACTCCACCCACTCCCGCGCTCCTCTCCCCGAATGCGGTGATAGACGTTTCCTGCCATTAAGCTGTCTGTTGCCATACCACCAAGCCTTCCCAGAATCGAGTCTGCAGCCACTGATACGCCCCACTCCATTTTTCAATCTTTACTCACCGTCACTTCTCTCGATCAAAACAGCAACCGCCCTTTCTGAATCTTCCTGCCCGCAGATTGGCGTCAGAAAGTGCTATCATGGACCCAGTTCCCAGCATCCTCCCCTGTCGCAGCATCGAGCCTCTTGTGGGCGTTTTTTCTCGATGCGCTCTATGTGTGGCTTGTATCCCTAATTGTTGAGCATTCCAGCATTGTTACTGACTACTGGCCATTTAGTGGTTTTTCCGTTGAATCCTGGTGCGATTTGACGTTTCGTTCTGTCCGCTTTCTACGCCAACCCTCGAGGATCGACCTCAAACTGTCCTGGCTGATATTTTTCCCTCTGGTTTGACATTCAACAAATTCCCTAATTATGCGTTCAAGTACCGGATTGATAGAGGGGACCGGGTGGCCTCCTTTCTGTGACTGACCGATTGTCCCCGGTTAAGTCTAGGCATTTTTCCGCCTTACTGTTAAATGTCCGCATTTCTTTACCCCCTAGCTTCTGTCCCATTCAGTCATCGTAACCCCATCCGTTGTTTTTTTTTTTACTAGAGAGGTCGGTGCATGCATATACCGTTCTCCTTACCAAAGTCAGACCCACCAACACAAGTAAGGTCCTTCGGAAATGCCAACATACCTTTTCACCCCCCCCCCCCCCCCCCCCCCCCCCCTCCCTACCCCAGGGCCTTCCTTTGTACCGCATCCAAGTTTTACTCGGATGCTTTCCCCCTTTTTTATGAGCAGAATTTTCTCCCCGCACATGCGCTCTCTGGTTTTCGATTTTAACCGCAATTCCCATCCCTCGGTTTTCTGATGCGTTGATTTCACCTCTATAGATTCTTGTGGCCCACTTATCAATCACTCATATATCCCCGCAAAATTCTTCCTCATTCTGCTGTGTTTTCCCTTGTTAGCCCTTGATGCCCCAGCCGAGCGCCCACCAAAGGTGCAAGACTTTGGCATTTTCATCTATTGTATAGATGTCGGACACCTGTCCTACCCTGGCTCACCCCATCCCCTTTGTTGCGCCTTGACCGCGTGTTTTTTTTTTTTCCCCTTTTTGGCTTCTCGCGTGCCTTTTCGTTTTTCAGTGGCTACGAGTCTGGGATTTCTGCTGTCTCTGTTCTTCATCCGAAGGCTTGCTGCGGTTACAGATTCGGCGCGACTTGAGAAAGTACTCTGGGTGGACTTTTGACGTGCCGCGATTATTACCCGTCATTCGTAGATTCCAAAAACCCCCTGTGTTTTGCGGGCCCGATTATTGCCCCTGCCCCCTAAGACATCGTAGGTATTCCCCCCTTTCGGCCCCCCCGGCCCCCTGGCTGCCGCCCCTTATTCAAGCGGACCCCAGCCCGACCAACCCCAAAACATTTCTGCGACATAAAGGAGTTTTTTTCCCCCCCACACCCTTCTTTACATACACCAGGCTCAGATTGTTTTCAGTATTGTCCGGCAACCCCATCCCGGGCACCAGATGGCCATTTTCTGTTTTTCACCCGACACACTTCACATGTTTCTTTACCATCGCCCAACCTGATCTTTCTTGGTATAAATTCCGCACTAGATTTCCCCCCTTTTTGACCTCTTCTTTTCCTCTCATACGCTTCCCCCCCCCACGGATCGCTTATTGTTGATCGTGTCATCCAAGTGGTTTTGGGCTTTCCATCGGCTTTTCCGAGCCTTTGGTGATGGCCTGGTATGGGTTGCTTCTTCCTTATTTGTGCTGCAGACCCCCTTTTCCCCCCCCCCCTTTACCAAACCTTCTCTATTGTACAGAGATCTTCCTCTGAGCGGCTCTGGCTCCTTTTCCGATTAAAGATTCCGTGCATTGATATCACAGAACTTGTCCGTACGTAGTTTTACCACCGAGAAGCTTTCACAGCATGCCAGCCTATTTTGGGGTTTTGGTCAAATCGCCACATAATACGAGTTGTCATTCCCACCTCCCCCCCGCGGATATGGACTCCCTCTCCGGTTGATTTGACGTACCCTGACAGTGGGGAAATTGCTTTCATCTCGTGTGCGTTCTGACCCTGTTTTCTGGTTTTTCACGAGGGCCCTCTCCTAGTGCATTTCTCTATGGAGCGCCCGTGGTGCATTCGTTTATTCCACCCCTAGTGCTCTCCTTCTTCCTGGACCGGCTCTTTGCATCCCCCCCCCTCCGACAGCTCCAGTTTTTTGTCGCTTTGTTGTTCCGCGGACGCTTCGTCCTCTGTTCCCGGCCAACATTTCCGGGACGGACACCGTATAGTTAATCATATTCGACTTTCCCTGCTTCCCCCCTTTTAGGAAACTCTTTCGCCATCCAACCATTCACGCCGAGTCTTTTACGCGCCTTTCTCCCGTATTCGGCACCCTAACTCGTGCCCATATTGTTAAGATTGAACCGAAACAACATCCTCTAAGACTTCTGATACGCTAGCATGTGTCCTGCCGTTTGGCTACCCCACCGCTTCTTCTCCCTCCCCCCTCCCCCCCCCTCCTCGCTTTGCTTTCAGACCCCTTTTTACGTTTGGTTTTAGTTTCTTGTCCCGCCCTGGATTAGCCTAATCGCTTTTTTTTTCCCAATTCCCTGTACTGCCGTGTTCTAGACCCCCCCCCGGTCCTGCGCCAGGACTGCCGAATGCGCAGCTTTTCCCTGTCCTGCCTGGAGTTGTTTCATATGATCTGCTCCTGGTTCCCATATAGTATCCGGCCCCGATCCACATTCAAGACTTGTTGTTAATTTTACTACCGATCAGCAAAATTTCGAATTTAGGGAAGGTTTGTTGTATGCGAGCCTACTTTTCGTGTATTCTCCCGAACCTCAACACCTCCATGACGGCGGTTCTCAGAAACTCTTTTGCGCGTTATCTGGCAGCCACCCTTTCCCCGATTATGTAGGTAACTTTACTCCTTATCCGGGCGCTCTCCGAAGCCCACATAATTTCCCCGTTTCTAAAACACCCCCATCTCCTTCTTTTTTCTTGACTGCGTGGAATTCGGACGGGTCCTGTTGGCTTTGATTCGGGGATTACTCTTGTTCGGTCAGAGTTCCCTACTGCTCCCAGGCTCCCTCTTAGCTATTTAGCCTTCCTCCCTCGGTTTCCCCTATTCACTCCCGACATCATCTTATCTTCCAATGACTGCGCCCCTTTGCCCGGCTCCCCCACCTAAATCACCCCTCCCTCTTAGGCCAGTTCGCTCCCTATCGATTATTATTTTGGGTACTCCCCCGTGTTGATTCTTTTGCCCCTTCTGGGAGTGCAAACCCCAACGCGGCTATTTGAATGTCGACCCTCTTGATTCAGAAGTTCCTCTCGTTGCAGTCTATCCCTTCGACTCCCCTCTCGCTTTCCAAAGGTTCTCCGTGTTTTATTTGGTCGGAAGAGATTAATGCCATGTTCACGATTTCCTGTACCTCTCCCCCCACCTCCCCTTATTTCAAACCGCAACGTTTCCAAGTCCTCCATTGTCACACCGCTCGCTCGCACCCCCCCCGGCACCTACCGTCTCTTCACCCCGACTGAGACTAAAGATCCTACCCCTCGCGATCACAGCGAACCCCTCATTTCACTTGCGGCTACCCGGCCCCATCACTTTTGGTGGCTGACTCCTAGCATCGAGTTACCCTTTTTATAAACCTTGCCATCTGCATTCCTAGTCCGAGTAACCCCCCCCGTCCAAACCTGGGATGTCCTTACTCACGAGTCGGCTTTGGGGCGTCTTGCCACCCCTGACGGTGCTTACGTTCCTTTAACTCCCCCTTTGTTATGAGTTTTGTTTCCCGTTTTTTAGTTGTTCACCCTACTAGCACCGGCATCCCACTCTTTGTGAGCTTTTCTTACTGGCCCCATCCTCTCTTTGTAATCGTACTCAGTTTTAGCTCGACGTTTTTCGATCTAGGTTGAGCAGTTCCCGACCACCCCAAGATTGAAGGCGTGCCCGGTTTCTAGCTGATCTGTCTTTACTGACAATGACCCCACCAGTGTGCGGTTATGGGGCTCGCGTCCCCCGGAAACCCCCCCTTTAAAAATTTTCCCCCCTTCTGGCCTGTGGGTTCCACCTCTGCAATCGTTGTTGGTCCTTTGAACCTCTCTTCCTAATCCACTCGTTCCGCATTTTTCTTTTGCGTTTCTGTCCATTTCCACCTCCTGTATTGGATGATGGCCCCGTGAAAGGGTTATTGACAATAAAAAATACTTCTTCAACCGTTCAGGACTATCGTGATCCCTCACCCCCAATCCCCTTCCATATGGGCTTCAGAAATGATCCATGATCGCCTGCTCTTCTTTTAATTTTCTGTGCTGTGAAGTTCACTGAAGTTTCTCCACTGCACCGCTATTAGAACCATTCTCCTTTCTCCCTCAACCTTAACTATCCGTATCATTGTCATTATTGCTTCCCCGCCGGTTCACTCTGTAGTCAGAGCATTTTCTTCCCTCGAACAGTGCAACCTTTTCCCTAGACCCTGTTTTACCCGCGGATTGTTAGGAGCCATATTTATGTTCAAGCTTTTTCTTATGTATCTGGATTTGCCCCCCCTACCTTCCCACCATAACCTGTTACGGAACCCCCTACCCCTACCCGTTACTCTGTGTACCCCCCCCCTTTCACGGTTGGTCTCTCTGTGATTTTGGTGCTGACGGCTCTTCCACACCACGGAGTTTTGCTCCCTCTGTTTTTAAATGTTTCACGGTGTTCCAGATCACCTGAACCCTCCCCTTTTCTGTCCCCTCCTGCCAGACGCACCCGGGTGTGGCCGGTTTTCTTTGGATGCCCTCTTCTTACGCCTGCACATTTCAATTACGTTTCACGGGATGTACCTCTTCGTTTTCGAAAACTTTGTTAGATTTTCGGTCTTCAGACAGTCTCCCTTGTCCGCCCCCCCCTGTAGATAAATTTCCTTTCAGCCCGCGGCAACGTCCTCCTTGTTTTTTCCTGCTCTCAAGTCTCACTAGTACCTTTTTTTTTTCCCACCTTCCCCCCCCCGGAAGTTGCCTTCTTCGGACCCTTCCCTCCGTCTGGTACTAGTCTCGTGTTATGCCCTGATTGTGTGTATCCTGGTCACCCCCTCTTCATTTCTCGGCTTGGTCTTGTTGGCATTTCCTGGCTTTGGGTATCTCCTGGCTCCCTTCATGTCATGCGGTGGACTCGGGAAAAGGACAGCTTATCACTTCCCCCAAATTGCCTCTCTCCCATTCCTTGTTGTCCTTCCTGTCCTTTAGCGACGGCTTTTTCCGAAGTTCCACAGATGGAGAAATCACATTATTGACATCATTTTCGTCGACCCTCTGGCGACCCCCCGGCTCCATTGCATTGCCTCTTAGGACTTGGGGTTTTTGGATCGGCATGATCCATCCCTTCCGGACTCAGCCCCCCCCCGCCTAACTTCATTGCCTTTTCTCTTGTACAGGCGTCTTTTCCTTCTTCTTTCTACGAACTTTCAACCTTTTTAGCCCTCCTCTCGATGTGGCTGGCATCGTTACTGATGAAGTACGTACTGTTTACGTCTTCCGGACAAAACCTTTCTATTTTAGCCTCTCCCCACCTCCTGAATGTTCTGTCGCTTTCAGATAGCGCGGTCCAATTTTTTGTGCCGAGGTGTCCCGATTGACCATTGCCCATATCGTGCGATCGCTGACCCCATTTTCCCCCTCCCTTTTTTTTGCGCCCGTCCATCCCTCCCCCTTTCTTTCCCCCCCCTTTTTCCCTCCGTGCTTCCTCTTGCGTATCTCGCCCCCAACCCGCCAACCCTTCCCGAGTTTCGGTAGTGTTTTTGCCTCCTTCCTTTCTCCGCCGTGATTCAACCCCTTCCCTTTTTTTCTTTTTGTCAGAACCCTTGTGGGCGCCTAGCCGATCCGACTTCCTGCCAGAGTGAAGCTATCCCTCAATGCGAAACACTTCTGCAGAATAAGTAAATTGTTAGCTAGCTCTTCCCCCCCTCGTTAAGTCCATAATGATTTCTCTCATGCAATTCTTTCTTTCTTACCCACTCAAGATTCCTTGTGATGCACCAGGTTTGAGTCCTGATCTCGATTTTTATTTTCTTACCCTCCAAGTTCCCCTTTTTAACTTTTTTTCCCCCTAAGATTCGTCACCCGAATTGTTTTTTTCTTATTTCTAGCAAGTTTTGTAATCTCTTCTTCAGGCTATAGGTGTCCTATGCTTCTTTGGATATTCTTTTCCTTATTTTACCTGAACGGCACCGCTTTCAGTCGTTCCCATTTCCACTCTGTCTTTATTGCCCATTCGTTGCCTCCGCGCGTATGGATCCCCCCAAGGCCTCCCTATCTTTTCAGGCCACTTTCTCCCTCTTTCTTTTTCCCTTTTACACATATTGGTCATCTGGATCCACACCTTTTGTTGTGCGTGCCTGATATTCTATACGCCTTTTTTATCCCGCGTACGAGTGGTTTTTATGACCTTCGCCACAGAAAATGTTTCCCGCATCGCCTTGGCACTTCCAGTGTTCTGTTCCTTATACGCCTGCCACCTACAGAGTCTTTTTTCTGCTCTTTTTTCAATTTGTCACTGTTTTCGCATCTTTTTTTTTCAGTGTGTATCTTTTTTCCGTTGAAAGGTTTTATAGTACCCCGGATTCGTCCTTATTACGGCCTCAGTTTTTCCTCTGTCTTCTCCCGAGAAATTCCCCCTCATTCCGTGATCGTTTCTCCACCATTTTTATCCCGCCAGTGTCCCAACCCGCAACCCTCCGCCGTTTGTCCCCCACCATCTTTCTGGTTAACCCTCCCTTCCCCTTTCTCGTGGATTATTTCTGGAACAACCTAACTGTGCGTTTGATTATCCTCCCCTGTTCCCTACGCCCTCCCTAAGTATTGTATAGGTATGTGAGATTCCTGAAGCCGGTTTTCCATTCTCCTTAACATTTTTAAAACTTCCTATTATACTTCCTTCTCTCCCGTCGCGGGCTTTTACATTAGCTTGTACTACGTTTTGGTAACGGCCGGAATCCGTTAACTTCTTAGTCTTTAGACCTCGTCTCCTTCTCTTCTCTTTGTCTCATGCCATCCGCACCTGAAAACCCCGGTTGTCGGGAAGGTGGGTCGGCTAGACCAATTCACCCTCACTTTTGTGTTTTACCTACAATGCGCGATTTCCCCCTTGTTCACTTTGTGTTTATGACCTTTATCGATAAAATGAGTTTTCCCAGCGGAGTTGTCCCCTTCTCTATTGGCCCCCTTCCCCGGGCCCAGCTACTGGTGGTTGCACTCCGGTTTTGAGGCCCTCCTTGCCCGATTTGTCGACCCCCAACCACCCGGGGTTGGGCCTGCCCCCTGTCCCCCCCCTTCTTCTGTCTTCTGTGCTTGTCTCCTTTGTGCCGGGGACCCTCACTCTACTTTTTCCTCCTCGACTCCCTTGGCAGTGAGTATCTACTTAAACTTTCCCCATCTCGTCATGCATCCCGTCCCTTGTCCCGCCAATTCCGTCCGCCCCCTCTACTCACAGGTTTTTTGTCCCCCCTCTCCTGAGGTATTGATAATCCCGCTCTTTTCATTGATTACCTCGCCCCTTAGCAGTCGTTATTACTGAAAACGGGAATTTTTGACGTTATACCCATTGGCCTCATTCCCCATTCATATAGTCATTCGCTCCCGCCCTTCTGTACGAATTGATCAGTCCTCCGGCGCCCCCCCTGATTAACTTTGCCCCCTGCAGTAGTAGGTTTTTCTGCCCTACTACATTTCTAAGGCCCGTGGACCTGCCTCTCCTATCCTTGCATCCTTGGTTGTCCTCTAATCTACCTCTGGGCTCCTGCTCAACCGCAGGAGTTGCCCAGTTTTGAAGGGGGGATTTCTTCTTGTTTTTTGCCCTCCTTTCTCTGTTAGACACAGCATGCGCCCGTGCGCCGCAGTCATTTAGTGACGTTTTGAACTCCGCGGGATTTCCAATTCTTACCTTTTTTTCCTGAACGGGTTGCACTTCGTGACTCGACTTGTAGCCGGTCTGGCCTTTTGTGTCCCTTGGCCCGTTCCTCAATTGTTGCCACTTCTTCTTCTTTCATTATGCCTATCGCTGATCATCGTTGGCCTTTCTTCGGGGGATGCCCCGCTTCGATTTCCCCTGTTCCTTTTTCCCCCCCCCCTTATAAACTGTAGTGCTTTTCTTTGTTGAGGGTCCTCTATGCATGCCTTTTCCCTTGTCGTTGTTTTCATTTTTACCACACGTTTGCTGTCCCACGGCCTCGGTTGCCACAATTACCGGAGTAATCTATTGAGGTGGTACCTTAGAGGACTTCCCGCCTGTTCCTCTAGCCCCCCCAAGGATTTTTCGCCCTCTT
>Ga0179593_1500502_pt1 | contig 15545 bp, 17 predicted proteins | sample CZODoug2_1_08_16_FD_185931 | JGI IMG/M metagenome (GOLD analysis project Ga0179593, IMG submission 185931) | Vadose zone soil fungal communities from Angelo Coast Range Reserve, California, USA - CZODoug2_1_08_16fungal (PacBio error correction) | ecosystem: Environmental > Terrestrial > Soil >... | reverse complement strand
CTACTCCCAAGGCAAGAGTCTCTCCCCTGAGGTTCCTTACCAGCTCACCCGGTACCGCGGCAGTTCTTTCTACATAGAAGGGGCCATTTCATTTTTCTCCTTATTCAATTCCTATATAAAGATTTTCGATTCCCGTCAGTTCTCGTACCTCAGCCTTATTTTTCCATTTCAGTCTGATTCCGGGTTTGTTTTTCCTTTCCCGTCGCGACCCGACTAACGGTGGTTTTTTACCTACACTTGAAATATGAACGGCAGGGCCCCCCTAGCTAGCGCGCGAGCAGTGGAAGGCTTCCGGCCCTCGGCCTTCCGTTTTGATTTATTTATCCCTTTTTCCCTCTTTTTCCCCCGACCGGAAGGTCCGGGCGGGCTTGCTCCACGCTTCGTAAATCACCCCGTTCTCCGGAATCGTGCCCTACATAAGACCCCCTTTTAGATTTCCCCCATCATCAATCGTAGGCAGTTCGCTCTTCCTCTCCCCTGTTGATCATCGGTTGAAGTTTCAAGAGCGGGACTCCGAACTTCAAATTGAATCTTACGATGAATGAGCTCCTCTCTTCGATGTCTCGTCGGCGTCTCCCTGTTCTCTTTTGATAGCCGACTGCATGCCTGTGGGATTTTCCCTTTTTTTTTTAGAATGGTTGCCGCCCCCCATCGCCAATCTGCCAATTTGACCGGGAATAAAATAAAGAAGATACTTTCAAGAACCTCTCTGTGATTTTTCCTAACGGCGGTCCTTTCCCCCCCCACGTCGCGACGATTTCCCCTTCCTTCTCCAACCGGGTCCGACAGGTTTCTATCGGCCTGACCGAAGTAGTTGCGCTGTCGGGTTTCATTCGTCCGTTCCGTTAGTAACGTAATAGCGAGCACCTCCTGCTCTTCCTTTTCCCTTAGATTATCGAAGAGCCCCAACAACCGATTACTCTACACTCCATTGAGGCGGTCAAAAACCATTCTTTCAACTCAGCGGTCCCATCGGACCGCTGGAGTTTTTTTTTTAACACGAACGATAGTCAGTCCGTGGCTGCTGCCGCCTCAACCGCGGAAACGTCACCCGCGCCGAGTTTTCCTTTTTCCTCAATTACCCCTCGTCGGCGTTTCAGAGCAGCGGTCAAGGTCCTAGAGAGCATCTCGCTACCAGATCGCTTCTTTGGAATGTTCGACCCGTTACCAGCCGGTTCTTCTGACCCAAGACCCCACCCCTTTGGCCCGCGTCTTTTTCCCCCCTTCTAACTTCTGCGCAAGGGGAGGCATAAGCACTGTAACCCCTTTCGTTAGACGTATGGTTGCATTTTAAGACGGTCTTCGTCGACATGCGTCACAGTGTTTTAGCGAGGCGACAGCCTTTCAACTGGCCTCGCATTCAGTTTTTCCCTCGCTTAAGGTCCTATTTGCTGGAACTCTCCCCTTTTCTTTCATTGTCGAGATTCCCAGCAAAGTCATGAAATTTCTCGCTAGCTATGATGCGGCATTGCTTGCGGCTTTGAAAGTGTTTCCGGACCTCCGCACCCAGTTTTTCATGTATAGGCCGACGTCTATCCCCATGAGATACGGCGAAAATAAGTAACTTTTTCTTATGGCCAATTTCTTCAGAAATAGGCAACCGATCCCGTTCTTTTATGCAACCAAACGGCATAGGTCTACCTCCACGCTGTTCGAGATTTTTTTTCGGCACATCTGTCATGCTTGCTTTCTCGGTCTGTCCGTTCTTCACCCCGCTGATCGCCCCAGACCTACAGCTTCCTTTCTTCAGGGACGGGATTTTCTCCCTTGCCCCCGGCGGAGAGCTTGTCCGGCGTTTTGAGTGGCAAGTTTTCTGGCTGATCGGGTTCTGTTTGCTCCCCTTTTCCATTCAGAGGTCCAGCGCTGCCTCGCTTTTTTTGAAATCACGCAGATTCCTGGTCTGTAGTGCAGAGCCGTTGTGCAGAGTTTGGTTCACTGCTCTTTTTCTTCTTCCGAGTTCGCTTTATCGGCTCAACTTTATTAGTTTTACTCACGAGGCGATCCCCTCTTCCCCCGCGAACCTCTTTCGAGTATTGAGCTGTTTGGCCCGGTTTGGCGATAAACTAGGCGGCAAGTTCCACGGATTTTTTCCTCACCCTTCCTCATCGATCTTCCTGTTGCAAACGTTTGCTTTTTCCAGCTTCCGGAGCTTGGCGATTCTTTATGGCTTTTTTTTTTTTTTAATTCTAACGATTGATCTGCAGCGTCGCAAGCTGGCCTTTGGTTTCCTTCCCTCGCCGTGCCGAAAGACAATTCTCCTCCTCTGGCCGCTCAAGTTGCAGCGAGACATTACTCCTCTCCCACTTCCCCCCGGATTTCTGGATCAACACTTTCCGCGCTTCTACGGTGATTGGACCTCTAGTCTTTCTTTTTTGTTTATTTTATGGACCCCCACACTCCGTCCCCCTTTTGGTGATTTGCCGATCTACTGTTCCGCCTTCAGGTAGAGACGAAGATCCCCACTTTTTTCCTCCCCAAACGCCCAAGGCACTCGGATTTAACTTCTTTCCTCCATGCGTCGCGGCTGATAGTCTCGCATACCCCTCTTTCTGCTTTGAATGGCCCCGCTTGTGGCACAGAAAGCTGCCACACCCAAGTAAGTTAGTATCGCTCGGGTGATACACGGACATTCTGCCCGTCCCTCATTGACTCACTCCTCCTCGACCCATAGCCGGCTGCGTTCAAAACTTTGACTTAGGAATTTGCCCTCCATTAGCCTTTCTTGCTTGATGTTCCTCGGATCACACTTGACCCCCCCTCCGCCTTTTCGTCGCTTCTTGCAGACTCGCCGTGTCTTTGAGCCTGGACCGTACAGTACCTTGGCGACTATTCCGTCTGTGCACTCCGCGTTTTTTTGTGTCCTTCAGCACGGCGTGTTTGGGGTCCTCCCCCCCTCTCTCAGTGACGTTTGCCTCTGTAGCTGGCACCGACTCACCCGACTGTTGGCATATAAGTAGGGTGTTCGAGTTGCCCTCTCTAGTACAACGCCCCTCTAGATTCTGACTATATTTTTGCGACAATGCAGACATCCGGCCCTCGTCTTTGCGCTAGGGGTGGGTTCAATATCAGAGCCTTCAGTAACTTCTTCTTTCTTTCCCTTTCTCGGTCGAGAGCCCTTCCCCTACTCCCTTCTTTTATTCCTTGGCGTAATGGCGATTGGCTTGAACTCAGCTAACCTTTGAATCAGAGCGGGTTGCAAATTTCCCCCTTCATGGCCCGGCGTGGTCTGGTTCCTCTTCCCTTTCTGGCAATTGATTGAGCTTCTCGGCTGATCACCCTCTCCTCCTTTTTGATCCTCGATCGCGCTTAACTGAATCTCCCTTTTCTTTTCATCCGACATGCTGCAGGTCGCAAGTATACGGGGTTATTTGGTGTTCCCCACATTCCTCTTCTTTCGGTTATAGTTTCATCGCTTCCAGCCCCCGTTTTCCCTCAAAATGTTTTTTGGAAATTGTTCCCATCGGCCTGAGAGATTTTCCCTTGAATGTAGCCCTCTTTCACGTTGCCGTATCGCGGTATACCCACCGTATATGGTAGCTTGAACACGTCCTGCATTTTTTTATCTTTATGAATCGCTTGAGCATTCCGCTGCTGGCAATTGCGGTCTCTTATGAAAACCTATAAGAGATGCTCATGTTCTCTTTCCACCGTTAATTCCGTGTTTAAGAGGACCAGCCTTTTCGTTCCTTCCCCCTTCTTCCCACGAACACGCCTTTTCTTCAATCCCCCTCTTCCGTCTTTCCCGAATCCCTCAGCCTGCCCGATCCCAATTGTCAAAGCGTTTCTCGCCGAAATCTGAAGGTCCCTGTAATTCCTGCCGGCGGATTCGGCAAGCTCCCTTCCTCCTTCAGTCAACCTCTTTGCCAAGGTTGTTTGTTCGCCCTTCCTTATACTCAAATCTGTATCGCCTCAATTCCGTCCGTTCCGCGAAAATTCCGCGTAGCAGGTCGATTAGTTTTCTTTATTTCCGTTTTACCTCTTTAGCAGTACCTTCTTTTTTTGCCCGCTTCGTGCCACAAGCATTTTCACGCAGCAACTTGGAAAGTTCTTCTCTTCACTTCGTAAGCGAGAGAGTTCACCGTAAGTTCTTTTTTTTGTCCGTTTTTCTATCCCACCTTGTCGAACTCGGCTGCTACGGTCCTTTCTCCTGCTAGATCCCGCCAATCTTGCTGCCCCCCCCCCCTTTTTTGTTCTGCCGGAATAGGTTCGGGATGTTCCATAAGAAATCCCCTGACCCTCCCCCGCTTTTCGGACGTCCTCCCTACTCCAATAACCCTTGGCCCTTGCAGCTCTCCCCAACGTGTTGATCCGATTCCCTAAAAGAGAGTTTACCTCTTTTTGCCTTCCTCTTCCCCTTGCGTTTCTTCTGGAGATTATGTACTCTAATTCCTGTATCGAACCTAAGGCCCCCCGATTGAGCGGGCTATCTCCGTCTTGTCACTGTCCCTCCCTATTCCGCCACATCGCCGGATACAGTTGAATACCCGCCTGGAGTTCTTTTCCTCTTTTGACCGAAAGGTCGGTTCGATCTTTTCGATTTTTTCCACCTTTTTTCATTATTCTTTCTCCAGTGCGAACCCCTGCTCATTTACTCCCCCTTCCTCTCTGCTTGCTTGCCGCGGTTCATTCCGTTCCCCCCCGTTTGGGGAGTAACATATATCTTCCTACTCACTCGGCTGAGATAGGCGAGCTCTCCTACCCCCCCCCATCCGTTCGATCGCTTGCGTTTTTCAATTTCGTCAGTAGCTGCACAAAAGCAGATCCAAGCGGCTCGATTTGAATAGACTCCCCTCTCAGCAGATTTTCTGTTTCCCCTCCGGCCCTTCCCTCCGACGCCGCCCGATCTGATTTTTTGGTGCCGCATTCCCTTCCCCCTTCCGCGCTTGCGACCCCGTCGGCGTCAAAGGAGACCGCGCCTCGCCTGTCTTTAAATGACGACAGTTTCTGACCGGTGCTCCCGGCCTTTCCCTGGTTCTCGCCTTTACAATTGCCGAGCTGTTCGTCTTCCCATGGTTTTCCAATAGAAGATCCACCTTTCGCCATTTGTAAATTGACCGCCCCCTCCGAATCCGCGTGCCCCCCCTTTCCGGGTTGCTGCGAGTAAGGCCAGAACCATCCCCCACCAGTCCCCAAAGCCGCAGCGCCTTCAGCCTTGGCCCCCTCGAAGCTTCTTATTTTGGAATCCTCTTTCCTCCTCCTCCTTTTGTTGTCTCTCCCCCAATCCGTGACGCGAGCATTTGCTACACCTTTTTGTTTTATTTTTTTTTTAACTTGCTTGCTCGCTTCCTGCAATCAACCGGAAAATTTGATCCAGGGCATCCCGTTTCCTTCTTTTATCCCCCCTTTTCCAGTAAGGGAAACAGGTTTTACTCTCTTTCTTCAGGATTTCCGGAAATTGCGCTCATTCACTGTCTTGCATTGGAGGCAAAAAGTGCTTTCTCACACTCCCTCTCTCTGGTTGTCAATTTTAACTGACTATTGTCTTTCCTATCTGCGCCGACTGCTCGCCCGCGCCTGTCGGAGTCGGGATTAATCAATGGGCCTCTTGACCGTGTCTTTTCGGCTTCTGGGGTCAGTTTTCAGACCGACAAGCTCTGTCCCCCTATCGGGGTTTGGCTCTCGCGCCGATTGAACCCCGCTGCTTTTGGGAAATTTCCTTCTCCCTGTGGACCGACCGTCAAGGGTTCTTGATCCCCTTCTTTTGGTCGATTCTCCTCTCTCTGCTCTCTTTTTTCGGCTCCTTCTTCCTTCTTGTTACTTCACCGCTGGAAAAGCAAGAGGAAGTCTTGTCTCCCCCTATTATCTCCCCCCCCCGGTTGTTTGGCTTTTTACCGGTGGCGATAAACTCTCCGATCCTTGTTCTTACTTTCTTTTCAACTTGGGTCCCCCTCCCGAAAGATCGCGATCTTGCGGTCCACGTCTCGAACTTGATTTTTTCCCGGTCCGGCGTTGATATCCCCGATTCCTTAACCACTTTTCTTCTTCCCAAGCCTTCTACGTCAGGCAGCCAATGCCTCTCCGATACCGGAAGTCAGCCACCGAAGACATCGGACTCCGCAACTCCCCTGAGGAGCTCAGGGAAGTTCGCTGCCTTCTGTCCCTCTTCTTTTTCCCCTTTCACCCGAGTCGGATTCGATATGCTAGGATGTTACTTCTCTTTTATCGGGGAGTCGTCGACGCGGGATTCTATTCATCCCTCAAGGACATATCAGGCGACCCCCCGTTGATTACTTCTCGGTGAGCAAGCCCGCTTTCCGGCCTCTACTCGTTCGACTTGTTTCCCTTCCCCCCCCAAGGCCAAGCACTCGCCTTTCCGGTGCTTTGAAGAATTAAATGTCGTACTTCGCAGTAGATTGATTATAAACCTATTTGCCTGGTTCCCCCTTTTTTCCTCTGTGTCACGAAGCGCTTTCAACGCTAGTATTTCCCTGCTCCGTTGATTCTCCGCTCGGACCACCCTTCCGGTAATTCCTAATGACGCCAACCCCCGAGTTTCTCGTTCCCTGGGACGTAGTTTCGGTCCCAACCAGCTCTCTCTTGCTGATTTGCTCGCTCCTTGAAACTGAGTGTCCCCCTGATTCCTAAGTCGATCTTTCTGTGGAATTCCAGTACCGCCGAGTAATCATTTATCAGAAGAATCCTTGTTGATTCAAGTCTCTTCCTTTATTCCTAGAAGATTTTCCTGGGCAGGTCGTTCCTGGGGCCCTTGATCCCCTCGCTTGCACTAGTAGTCACCTTCACCCTCTTTTCCTATACCGGAATTTCCCGAGTGTTCATCGCTCAGTACACTTCCCCCCGTTCCTTTTAAGCGATTAACTTATTTCTCCCCTTACCTGGATGCCCGGCTAACAGACGGTGACCTTGGGGTGTTGAGCCGCCCGATAAGGAAGTTCTGGCTTTCTCTTTATGATGTTGTTCTTCCTCCCTTGCCAGATTTTGATCTCCCCTCCCCCCCCCCCCCCCCAGACGAAGACATTTAGCTTCCCGGGTCTTTTCCTCAGGAACCGTAGCGTTAAAGCGACTCCAAGCTCCAACCGGGATTACCCGCTAATCCTGGCTTGACGTTCCTCAGCCTGATTAGAGGAGATCTAGCTTTCCCCCTCCTCTTTTCTGTTAGATTTTTCTCTCGAGAACTCTTCAAATTCATCGGACTTTGCAATGTCGCCCAGGATTGATCCTTCAATGTGGTCACCGTGATTCCTCTGATGTTCCTTTTTCCCTTTACGCGGCCTAGTTGCATTTCTCCCCTTTTTTAATTTTTTTCTTCCCATCTGGCAGGCGACTTCCGCTTACATTCTCAGTTCCCAAGTATATCTTTCATTTTCACATCGGTAGCGGGGCCAGTCCTTTTTCTCCTTTTTGTACATATCTGTCATCTATCCTTCCTTCTCCATTTTCGTGTAACTCGCTGCCCAACTCCGTCCGCTTTTGAGGCACTGCCGGACTTTACCAATCGTCATGTGCCGCTCGAGGCCTAGTGCTTTGTCACAGAACCCTGCCCTTTACCTCTCTCTCTCACTGGAAATCACGCCGGATCCAAAGCTGATTTTAGTCTCTCGAACATAGGCCCCTTGCTCTTCAGGATCACCCTTAATTTCGGCTCCTATGGAACCTTAAATTAATTGTCCCCCTTGGTTGATTTCCGCCATCCCACCCCGCTTCGCTTTTGGATCGGAGCAACATTCCGTCCTCTCCCCCCCTCCGGGTTATGTTCCTCGTACCTTCCCTCTCCCCTTGAGCTAGTTTTCCCCCCGAGAGAGCGACCTTGGTTAAAGATTCGTGCAAAAACTCTGCCACTCCTTGCGCAAAGAGTCCAATCCTTCCTCCCCCCCCTCTCCTTCTTCAGCGCTTGACCCGACATTCCCTCGTCACCTAAGTATTCTGTTTTTGAGACCTGATGACCCGTCCTCTTTTCTGCCCCCTCCTTCCTTTTTCGGCGGGTTTTCGCTCCCCCCGCATATCTTGTTGGCCACACCCCAGTGTGCCTTTTCCTAGGTCAGGACCTAAAGACATCAGCCCCCTTTTTCGGCGAACTCCCGCCACCCCTCGCAGGCGCGCTCAGCCGAACTTTGTTCTCCTCCTTTCGTTAAAGAGCTGGAAAGATGAACGTAAATTTCTTCTGGCCTTTGAGAGACTCGATGGCGGCGCCGAGTCTTCTTCTCCGCGGACTTCCTGTCTCTTCCCCCCGTCCGATTTGGAGCACTTTCCTTTGCTCGTCTTCTCTTCCCTTCGGTCTTTTTCAGAATGTTCGCAATCCATATCGCCCCCCCCAATCGGACAGGATCGGGTTTATAACCTTCGTGAGTCGAGAAGTTTGAACATCTTCTCGATCTGGCACCCTTTCCGTAACTTGCAAACAGCGGCGATAGACTTTCTCTACTCGCGACCCCTTTTTTCGGAATGACCGGGTAATCTCTTCCTGCTCCTGGTGGTCCCTAGAAGTTCCTTAAACATTCCTTTTCTCTTCTTCTAAATAGTTTTCGATGGCTGCGAGGTCGATAGTGCAGCGAACCTCTGATCAAGACCGGTCTGGTCAACCCAGTATCCCTTTCCCCTTCCCCAGCCCTCGGTTCATCTGCGGTACCTCTTTTCTTTTAGCGCCCAAGAACGATAGTTGACGCATTCTTCCCCCTCCCCGCAACCGCATTAAGTTTTTTCCGCCGAGCATAGTGATGAAGTCCCGGCTCCCCTCTCGGGCGGCAGCTGGCCTGCCCGCATACCTCTCTTGCCCTAGCCCCAGTCTTTCCAATTTTACCAGTGGGTTGTTCGAAAGGACCTTTTCATTTACCCCTGCACGACCCTCCACTGCGATTGACTCTTTTCCTGGAAGGGGGGATAAGCAGTCACACCTTTCCCCTATAGTTAAATTTTTTGAGATTCTCGGATGCCATGGCAAAATTTCTTTCCCTCGATGCGAAGCCCTCCCTTTCCAATCCTCCCCCCCAAGCCTTGGACCGTATAGCTCGCGTTTAACTGATTGCTGGTGCCTAGACTTCTTTGAAGCCTCTCTTTTCAGTCAAAGACCCCATTTCCCCCCGTTGATGCGCCCAGGTGCCTTCCCCCCGGCGGGCCTTGTCATTAGCCTCTAAGTGAAACGCACCATGCTGGCGCCATGTCGCTTTTTGAATCCCCCCTTTTTCCTTTTTTCTCCCCAATTCCAGACTCGACTCCTTTTTTGTCTTGGCCAGAATTCAACGTATTTCCAGTTCCCCTTTTCTACTTCATTTTAGCAAACCCTCTTCCGTTCGAATCCACCCTTTTCGGATCTGGTAGTCCCTTTCCCCCTCCCTGTTCTCTCTGACTTTGCGCTCTCTTTTTTCCGACCTAGGCTTTCTCCGGACCCCATTCAACCTATTTCTTTTTCTTTGTTGTGTTTTCGTTTTTTTTTCTGGGGTAGCCTTTCCCAGCGGCTTCTCCCGTTTATGGCTCTACTTCTTATCAGGGAACCGATTTTTCCTTCCCTGGCGCGAACTGGGTTTTCCCCGACCCCCTGTCGTGCGTATCGTTAAGTTCCCGACCGCTACTGAGTCATCTCCTGTCTAGTCGGCTCACGTATCTGAACGCGGAAGAAAAAGATCACCCTTTACCTTTGTGTACCCTCGTATTACTCCTTTGCCACGGTGACCGTTTGTAAAATCCGCGACATTCTGGCTCGACGTTGGCAACCGTTTCCCTGTGAATGTACTCCGACTCCTGTGTGGCACCAAGCTCGCTAGTTATCTCCGGTCATAAGGCTTCGGTCATTTTCCGTATCCTTAACACTCTACCCAGTTTCTCCTCACCCGATCAGGCCTAGTCAGCAATTTCCCCGTTTCGGTTCCGCCCGTCCGCCGCCGAGCATAATCATCTCCTCCTCCCTCCTTGCTCGGGCAGCGTCGGTCACCCCCCTTCTGTCAGATAGTCATTCCCACCTTCTTAGGTTATCAAAATTTTCGCTGAGGTAGTCTTGCCCCCGAGTTTTCCCCCTTTTTGTTTCGTCCCTCGGTGAGATTCTCTCCACACCGAGTTTTGCCTTCTTTCAGGCGCATATCGCACACTCTTGAGGGAGAGTACCTCAAGGTCTTGAGAAGCTGACTTCGCTCCCTTTTCTCCAAGGCAACTTAACCGAGGTATTTCCCCGCCTCCACTGGATCTGCGCTGACGACGTGATCGACCTAACGTCTACGCTTGCGATTGCATTCTCCTCTTGTGGCCCTCTTTACGTCAACCAAAACCACGTAGTATGGTCATTTTCAAAGGAATAGATAGGCCCCTAGTTTTTTTTTCATCGAATCCTTCCTCTAACCGAACATCTTCTGTAGGTTCGCTCAACTGTTCCTGTTAATGTGACTTCTATTCACCCATGGAGGAGTTGCTTGATGGCAGCCAACCAATTGGAACAATTATAGTTTCGTCCGGTTTTTTTTGACCCTAAGGTAGCCTTTAATTAACAAGAGTACTTTTTTTATAGCTTTTCTCTCCTTTTTATACGTTACCCCTGGACTGACGTTCTCTACATTGTTGTTTCCTACGTCGATTATGCCGTTAGGTTATTTTTAATTCCCTTCTCCAGCCGTGCCTTTTTCGTAGTTTTCCTTCCAGAATGTGACAGGTCCTCCCTAGCCGTTAGTTGGTAATTCCCCCGAGTACAACGCAACCCTCTCGTTCACGGGCATCCCCCGACCCCCCCTCTCTGGCGCCCTCTCCCTTCTTTCACAAGATCGTTATGCAGTTTTTTCCCATCTTACTTCACTGAGGATGTGGCAATATTTTGTTAATAGCTCGTCTGCTTCCTTGATAGAGATCCATTCCAGTTTTCCTCTTTTGTTCTGACATTTTCTGTGTCTTTCGTCAACCCAGGAACCCAGTCGATTTCCGGAACGACGGGTGACCACCCAGATAAACCGGGGGATGATAATCCTTTTTTTTCTTCTTGCGCTATGTCCGTTTCCCCCCTTGAATGCGATTCTCGTAGAGCCCCGACTCTTTCTCCTTTTTTCCCTATCAGTTGGTTGTTTTATCCGTCTCGCCCCTTCTCCTTCCCTTTCAATTCATCTTGGTACATTATCGAAGGTTGCAAGGATTATCGGTCTATTGTTTCAACCCGTAGATTAAGGACTTGTTCTGCGCCTTTCATATCCCCAATTCCACCATTCTTTATTAGGGAATTTTCCTTTTATATGGCGTACCATCCTGAAAGGCATCGACACTCGGCGCCATAGGATTCAAAGTTCCCTGTTTAGGGGCCGTCCAGGTCGGCATTGGCGCCCCCCTTCTCTTCATCTTGCCACTCCGCGGCAAGTTTTGAGTTACCCACCACCTACGCTCTGGGATTTCCCCGCCGGTTTCGTTAATCGTGCCTTCCGGTTTCTCTCTTGTCGTTACCACACCCCTTCCCCCGCCTGCAGAAATCCCCCCGAGAGGAAATCACGCCGGCCTTTGCCCCTCTCAAAGCTGTTATGCCAGACTCGGCGGTATGTACTTCCGCTCCCCTCCTTAAGGAAGACAAATGATTGGCCAAGTTCTTTTCATTTCTCTTCATCAAGCCGTAAGCTCTGGGCCATCCCTTCAATTTGTTCTTTCCCCCCTACGGCTGATGTTCGCGCGTATTCAGTTTCTTACCGTCAGAGCTATGATTGTATCCCCCGAGCGTCACTTACAGGAAGTGGTTTTGTTGCCCTATATTTCCCCTTTGCCATAGCACGGCAGCAAATTTTTTATCATTCCCCTATCCTTTACCCTTGCTCGGTCCTCGAAGTCTTCACGATAAGCGAGTGCCTTGCCTTGCTCGATGAAAAAGTTTTCCCCCTGCTTATCCGGACGATTTGCTCGATACGCATATCTTGCCCAAAATTCTCCATTCCTCCGGAATAGGTCAGTTTTTAGGTTGGGTCCATAAGACCTAAAGTTTTCCCACTTCCCCGCCAACCCGCAGTCGCTATCCCCCCCCCCAAGGTTGACGAATTCGTTTCCTTCGAGTTTCCAGAATGAAAACTGCCTCTTTTCCTAGTCTGGAGGAACTTCCCCCCCTTCTTTTTTTTCCTTTTTTCTTTCGGACTTCTTTCTCCTATCCTTTTCTTCCTGATTGAGGCGACCCGGCGTGGTGGTTCTCCATTTTTTTCAGATCGCCCATGCACTTGGAATAAAATAAAGATGAGTTTTTCCTTCTTTGCCCCTATCGGCGATTCCGGCAGGTCCCCCTTGCCACCCGGACCCCCTTAGAGACTCCCCTTTCGACAATGGTAATGAACCAACGTCTTTCGTTTTTTCCCCCTCCCATACCGTCCGTCGCTATTTGCCTTTCTTCGTTCCCGTGATAACATCCTAGGCGGAACCCCCTTCTTGAGTCGAGAGTCGCAGAGAAACTCGCAAAAAGTTTTTCATTTTTTCTCCCTCACTTTTTGTCGGTACCCCCCCCTTTTTCGCGCAGTTCTCTTCACAAACGCCCCTGTGCCCTGAGACAGCTTTATCTCGCCCCATAACCCGTACCGCCCTCTTGTCAGGATGATTCCCCTTCAGCCGGTAACGTCACCGCCAGTCTTGCTGCAGATTATGAAGCCCCCTGAGTCCTCATCATCCCCCTCGTCCGCGCGTTGTTTCCCCGTGGCACTTTTGCCAGATTTCCACTTGACTACAAGCTCGAAATTTCCTTTTTTTCGATTCGTCCGCCTTTTTTTCTTTTCTCCTGCCGCGAGGCCGTCTCTACTTTGTGCCGGGCGTCCTAATCCCTTAGTTCCACTTATGTTTTTTTGCGTATATGGCCATTCAATGCTTACTAGGTCAGACGCGATGCTTTTTCCCCCCCCCCCCCTTTGCCGGCAGTAGAGGCGAATCAAGCCCCGCACCGCCGTTCCCTATTGCAAGTCGTTATGGTCGATTCTTTCATTCTCTATCCTCCTCAGCCGGTTTTCTAGAGATAAGAACCTACAGTTCTTTTCCTTAACGCGTCTTTTTTGCGGCCAGGCTTCCTTTTTAGGCTCTGACTTTGACTGGCCCCCGTGCAAAGGGTTTGCGCATTCGGCATCCTTAATGAGATTAGCCCCTTACCTTTTCTTTCCCGACCATTTGACGGTGGAACCTTACCTCTTTATGGCCCGTTCGCATATACCTTAACTCGCGCGGGGGCAATTTTTTGTTCTTTCTTTTAAAAAAAGTCACCTGACAATACCAGCACAAGAACTTTGCTGGTCTATTAACTCTTAGGTTCTCGGTCTGTTTCTCCTCGTCAGCAGCTCACTATTGTAATTATTTTATTGGCGTCTTCATTCTGCATAGGACGGAGCTGTCTTTCCGTTTTTTCTTTCCTTTTTGGGAAGCTGGCCCCAACTTTTTATGTACTCTGGTTATTGTCTTCGAAGTGCCTACCAGTCCCTGAAAGATGATTTTTTGGCTTCCTCCTTTCCGGGTTTGGCCCCGACCGCACCTGTCGTGATCGGTTATTTTCTTTCAGAGGTAGCTTTTCTATTCCTTCTTTCTGTTTAATCAAAGTCGATTCACTCCTGCACTTGGAGAATGCCCCCAGCGTGCAACACTGCGCGACGTCCCTCTCTTCCATCCTCCTCGAAGGTTTACCCTTTTTGATAAATGTCGCTGGCTTCTTTTTTTCAACACAGTGACCGGCTTAACCTCTTATTCGCCTTTGGGGCAATTCTGCTGTTTATTAAACCTTTTTATAAGGCGATTGATGGCCTCTTCGTTCCCCCCCCCCCCCGCCCCCGCCCGGAGTTCTTCCCCGCTGCTCGGCAGCGGCTAGAAGGCCTTGAGGGTACGACGTTGCAGAGCCCGAAGAATCTTTGACCACGTCGAGGCTCCAGGGCTGTGATTGCCTAATTCTTGTCCTTTTCCCTTTCCCCCTGACTGATCTCCAATTTCTCTGAGCGCGCCGACGTGATTCTTTTTATTTGTCGACTGGGAGGTATATCTCCCCACCACAAAGGACCTATTCCGGAGCCTGTTCTTTTCCCCCTCCTATTGCTGGAGCGAATCCGCCCCGTTCCGCCTTTCCTAAGCTTTCGACTTGTATTCCCAGGGCCTCAACCTTCCTACCCTTCTTTTGGCAGATCCATTTGGCGATCTCTTACGAGGTTTTCTTCCCCTCTTGCTATTTGCCCCCTTGCATATCTTTCGGCTTTCGACGCGGTCAAAACAACGTCGTTATCGTTCGGTTTTTCTAAACGGGACATAGTTCATGACACGCCAAATCGAAATGAATTCCCCCTACCGTCCCCTCCTAGCGCTGAGTTCTCGTAAGGACGTGTTTTTTTCCCCCTTTCTTAGATAGTTGATGGCCTACACTAACAACCTCTATTTTTTCCTTTTTCCCCTCTATTTTTGATTGCAGACTAGAGGGTGATGACTTTTTGCTTACCAAAAGCCGATTTCGGTTTCCTCTTCTGTTTCTTTTCCAAGGGGCTTGCTGTCCTCTTTTTTCTTATCCGATTTAGGCCAGGTTTCCTTGAGAAATGCCTATTGATATGAGAAGGGCTCATTTTCCCGAATGTTGGGATGCGCAGTTGAATACCATTTATCCTTTTTTTTGAGACACTCAACTTGCCAGCTCTCTACGTGCTTACCCCTTTTGGATAGGGCTTCCAAATTCATTCACCTCGACTTGCCCTGGCATAGGTGATCTCCTGTTCTCCTGACTTTCACGTCTGGTCAATGTTGATGCCCCTTTCTCTTTTTTTGACATCAGCTCGCCGGCCATGATGCTTAGCGGCCCCCCCATTCTTTTTCTGAAGAAGTTGATCTAATGGCATGGTCTTCTTTAGGTGGCAAATAGTCCCCAAGTGCGGCCGGAAGCTAAGTGTACCAAGTATCGTTGCCTTCCTTTTCCTTTCTCAAGGTCTTTATGTTCTGAATCCTGTCTTCTCGTCGAGTCGCGATATTTTTCTCCTACCCTGTTGTTTTTGAGTCTCTTTTCCCTACTTTTCCTCTTTCCAATTTCGGGATCCTGCGCTGTCTTCGGTTTATCTTTTGTTTAAACCTTTTCGCTTTCCCTGAATGAGTTCATATACGTTTCCAATCCGGGCCGATCCCCCTTTTTGTTTTTTTGTTTTTATCCATATGGCATTTTCGCTCACCATCTGACTTCTTGAATGAATAATTTCCCCGTATGTCCCCGGCATCACCGATCTTTGTAGCCGGTTTTTTACTTCTTTGTTCGCATTGGAATCGTAGCACGTCCGCTCTTTTCCTTTTGAGTTTACTAGCGATGTTTCCCCCATTCTCAGCGCTTGTATGAAATGAGTCCCCCCGCGGTGCCGCTTTGCTGCCCGATTCAAACCCAGTGTTATCGTTTCGCTTACCATCACACGCCGGCCCTCGTAGCCTTCGGCTTTCTAACAAGGGAATCAACACCGAGGTCAGTCCCCCAGAGGATCAATGTAGTCCACGCGCTTTCCCTAATTCCAGTATCACCCGGTCGGCGCCATAGACTTCTAAACTTTTTTTTCTAGAACCCCACCGGTGTTCAAGTTCGCCATCCCGCTTCCGCTCTTTTTTTTAGCCTCCTTTCCAAATTAAAACGTCCAAGTTCCGATAACTAAGCCTGGCTGTCTTTTTAG
>Ga0179593_1331864_pt1 | contig 15545 bp, 15 predicted proteins | sample CZODoug2_1_08_16_FD_185931 | JGI IMG/M metagenome (GOLD analysis project Ga0179593, IMG submission 185931) | Vadose zone soil fungal communities from Angelo Coast Range Reserve, California, USA - CZODoug2_1_08_16fungal (PacBio error correction) | ecosystem: Environmental > Terrestrial > Soil >... | reverse complement strand
CTCCTGGTTATAAACCTTATCGAAGAGATAACCCCCTCTCGACGTGGTTTTCTAGAAAGGACTCGCCTCCCTACACTAGCATTAGCCTGTCCTGCTGACATGAGTTCAAATGTCCTTAAGTTCTTTTCCCTTGCGTTCCGCTTGCATAGGCCATCCTTCTTGCCCTGAGGCCCACAGTTCCCGATCGTCCACCAAACCCTCGGCGATCCCTCAACTATAGCTTTCACACCCTTTCCGTCAAGTTTCCTTAAGAGTTTCGCCACCGGCGCATTTTCTCTTCTTGCTCGCCTCTACCGCCTGCCATAGCGTCCACCGGTCCAGATAGCATCGGTAGAGGTTTTGCCGTCCTTAGCGACGTAAACTTTTCTCGACTGCCGATTCCGACCCCTTTTGTTGGTCCCTCCCAGTCCGACTTTGTTATGGTCATCCACCAAGTACCATCCTTAGTCAAACCGATGTCTCCGCGAGGCGATCAAGGATTTGCCCCGCCCCGACATTGAGTTTCCTCCTCGATCCCGTCGGGGGCCGACTAGGCGTGGTCAACTTTCTTTGCCCAATCGGGTACCCTACTTCTGTGTTCCTAAAATCAGACCTCCCGTCCAGAACCTTTTTTCATTATTCAATAGGTTTTTCCCTCCCCACCTCACCCACTTTTCTGCCCCAAACGCCACCTAGACTTAGGCCCTTCCTATCCCCGCCGCCCCAACCGTAGGTCCCCGTCAACAACGTGACGCCCATCAAACGCTTAGGCCGGGAGCCCCCCAATATCGCACTGTTGTGTTGCATTGTCCTTTCCAACCTCCTCCGCACAAAACCGTCCCTCGAGATCGCCTCTAAACAGTTCGGTTCATGCAAACTTAACCGACCGCTCATACTCGGCTTGTCCGGCGTGACGCAAGCAGGATGTCCTTTCTCCCCTCGATTCGCTTCCTTGTCCTGCCCCTGGTGGGTGTTATCCTCGTGCGGTACCTTTTCTTTCAGACCCGTTTGGCTGACCGAAATCAGAGATCTTCGCAACGGCGTGGCGGGAACGCGCGACTTAGACATCCCCCCTTCAACTTGGTTTCCTGGACACATTCTTCAGTTCCGTATTTCACCCCCTCTCGTGCGTATCGTCATCTGTTTTGTTTGCACTTCTTCTTCTCTTCCATTTGAAGACTCGAGGTCTTCTCACAATGCGCAGACCGAACATGTGGTAAGCATGAGTCTTGATATGGAGTCAAGACCCCTTCCTGCCACTCCTTTTGTACTGTTCTCCTCTCCTTTCGAGTCCTTGTGACCACTTCCCCCGAACATCCTGGGATTGAATGAGCACCGCCCAGGGCACCCGTCCCCTTTTTTTGAAGACCTGGCCAAGTTGTCTCTGGAAGGTACGCGTGCCGAATTCCAGTGGATTTACAGCCCATCGGAGCCGTGCCTAATCCCCTTTCACAATTATTCACCTTTTTTTCGCCGCCTTGTGTAGTACAGTCTTTTGCCAAGGCCCTTGTTTTTGTGTGTCCCACCACAACCCTTCTGGTCAAAAGAACACTTGTATTCTTAGTAAAACTGCACTCTGTGATTCCCTCCGGTCCCACATTTACAAGGTCGAACGCGGCAAGAGGTTCAATGGTCATCACCCGGGTTTTTCTCAGCGTTATAATCGCCCTTCCTTACCTAATGCCCCTGCCCCCCCGGCTTGGAATCTTCGTTCCTCCCCCCCTTTGTTGTTGGATCTCCGCATGGGCACTCCTGGAAATTCTGTTCGTTCCGCTTTCGATGACGGCGTCTGCTTTTGGTTCGACCCCCCTCCTCTTAACTCGTGCACTCGATTTCCCCCGGTTTCACGCCAATACTGCCAGTGTGCAACTACTCCCCGTTTCTTTACCCGATTTAATTTTAGGGAGATCGACCCCCCCCCAGGAACGTTACAGCGATGTCTTGGTTACCTCCCCCCTCCAGCCACCGGTTCCATGCGATCCCACCACAAACTCTCCAATGTTTGCTATCAAGTCGGCTCGATCCCGTCGGTCCAGCGCCCCCTGTTTTTGTTCACGGCGACCGAGGGGTTGTTTCTTCCCCCCACAGTTTCAGCGGCGAGGAGCCGCGAGAAACTCTTTTCTGTCGTCTCACCCGATTTTTTACCCTTATACCCCCACCCCTGCTTCGAGATCACCTAGGAGTCCGCCAACCAATAGTCTATTTCCGTTTTAGCTATCTGGTCCCCCTCGTCCCCTGCGTTTTTATTCCTTCTATTTGTAGGAATCCTCTCCCTCATAGAACCCACGTCGCGAACTCGACGCCAAAAGGGGTCTTCTGACCATGGACCACTGCATGCGTATACCCCCTTCTTGTCGTCTTGACCGTTCCCCCTAGAAACTCGCCCTTTCCCGGCCTGCCCAGAACTTGGCGACCGTCAGCCTTACTTTGCTCGGTAGACACTCCAGGCGCGGCCCTGACTTATGGACACCCCCATTTTGCAACGCCACACTCTCTCCACTCTGTCGATGTTGCCGCGTTCCAATCAAAGATGTCGTGCGCCGCTTTCCATGGTGTAGTCTGTCTTTGAAGTTTTGCATTTCTCCGGTTTCCCGGCGACTTGCCCCCGTTTTGGACGGACGGGTTTCCCCCCCCGCAATTAAACTCGATCCCAATTGGGGCCCGCCCCTCGTTGTGTTTTTCCTGTTTATCGGACTGCTTTTTTTCCTTTTGATCAAGACGCACTCTTTTCATGTTGGTTGTCTCGGCCGGGCTTCTGTTCTGGCCCTCATTCAAGCTTAAAGGAATGCCCTGCTCTGTCTTCGCCAATTTCCGTTTTCTCCTCTACCATTTTCGTCGACCACGTCATTGATTACAACGTAACTTTGACCGACCTCCCCCCTCGTACTGACTCTTAGACTCTCCTGTCGTCCTGAAATCACTGGATTCCCCGACTCGCGTTCAGCCACTTTTTGGCTCGCTTCAGTTATCTCCTCCGTATAACACCGTCGTATGCGGATCGGACCCCCCCCCCCTCAATTTCTTTTTATTGTGCAGTTTGACGGCCTTGCTTCGTTACCTTCCACTTAACGGTTTGCCACCGCTCACCTTTTCCTTTGTGGATACCCCTGCAAAGACTTTTGTGGGAAAACTCATCGTCCTTCGGACCCTTTTTCCACTTACCAGAATCAAGGGTCGCCTCACCCTTCTTAACTATTGCTGGTCATCTACCCGATGAGGCGATACTGAGTCTTTTGGGATTTCGACGGAATCCAGCCGTTCCCTGTCAATCCCTCCTACACCTGGAAGTTGCTCTCAGATCTCTACTTTCCCTGCGTCCTGGGCTCTCATGTCCTTCTCCTCCGACTCTTCTCCTTCCCTATCTATTTTAGCCTTGTGTAGAACAAAGTATCTGGGGCATCTCTCGGCCCGGACGTCGAGTTCCTGCAAACCTAACCTGGTGTTCATATTTTCCGACCCGTCCGATCCTGAAGAAATGGGGATTTTCCCAACCCACGGTTGTCGGCTCCCCCCTCGCTTAGTTTCCCCTCCCCTATTCCCCCGAGAGTAGAGGGACATGAGCGCACCGTCCAAGGGCCGGAAGGTTTTCCGTGTCAGATATGCATCCTAAATTCTGTCTGAGATGTCCCCGGTGCCGATGCATTCGTCCCACCAAAAACCCTTTCCTCTTCCCACTCCTCATAGATTAACCTCTTTCTGTTTCGCCCTTGACATAGATGGCTTCTCGACATTTTCCCTTGTCTGAGCTAATTCTTTTTTTCGAGTCTAGGTCTCGTTGCAACCGGTCGACTTTTTTTCACTGCCTCTCTCACTTCCCTCCTTCCCCATCGTCCAAGTGACGCTTGAACCAACTCGTGGTCCTCTGCAGCCTGACGGCATTCCGATCCATCCACATAACTGACTCGTCTCCTCCTATTGTGTTCTTTCCCTATCCAATTTTTCTTCCTCGACCGTTCTAATTATAACATCGATCCTGGCTGCCCGCAGCTGGGCTCTTTGTATATTTTAATCAATTCCGAACGCCCTTCAAGCGTACTTTTACTCCCTTCCAATGGCCCTTTCTCAGCTTTGCCCCAATGTCCTGCTCAACCGCAAAAGCCCCAGCCGGCGGCCAGATCAAATCCCCCTTGCCTTTAGTGCGTCCATTCTCAAAAGCCGCCCCCCCCTCCTTTAAGGCCACTCCCACTAACGCGAGGCGGGGCCCCATTCCTTGATTTCCCCCCTTTTTCCTTTCCGCGTTTAACTGTTTCCCCGACAAACATGGACGAGTCGAGATATGCCTGTCTTACCCCAATTCTGAACAACGTACCTGAAGAGCCTGCCCTCGGCTGGATTTTCTCGACGTTACACTTATTCTAATTGTTGACGCTCCAACTCTCCGTTAGAGAGATGGGTTTTTAGAAAATGGGGGGTTGAGGGTCCCCACCAGGGCGACCGCGACGCTGTCCCCCGTCTTTTTCCTCCCCCACGTTTCGAGCTAACCTTATCCTAATCTTTTCGGTCCCATAAAGTGAGATGTCGTCACTCCGTCGCTCCATACTATTTCGACTCATGCCCTCTCTGGCCTTTAGAGAGCCCCCCCTGTTTTTTTCTTCGTTCTCCAGTTTGTCTCTGGACTGTCATGAAGACAATTTTTTCTCAGCCTTCGAACATCTTTTCATCTCCTTTTTACTTTTTGTCAGTACCTTCCTTCTCCCTCTCCTGTTCAGTTCCCCTCCATCTTTATTGAAGTAGAACAGATCGTGGGCCATACGTTCCCGGGCGGCTGACGTACCCTTAGCTGAACCACCTTACTTCTCTTGATCAGTCACATTTCAGACGGCCCCTCCCGCGATGAAGCCCCTTTTTTTTCTTCAAAGAATAATTTTTTTTCCCTCTCCGTTTTTTTTTGTTTAGTCTTTTGGGGATTGTCACCCACACGACTCTCTCAGTTCTGGTGTTGTTTACTATTCCCAAATAAGATTTGGGTCCCCACTAACGGTTTTTCTTTTACCCTCATATCTATTGCTGAGCGTTCAACTGGTCCCAGTTCCGACATTGCAGAGGGGCGACTTGCGCTTTCCACCTTTTTTTATTCGTCCGTTCATCCCCTCCATGTCCTTACACTAAGTGCCCTGACCCATTCCAAGGCTGGGGACGCCCCCCAGTCGTTTGTTATTTAGCTCGACGCTGTTTGGCAAAGCTTTCCTTCCCGTCGTCTGTGATCCACTCGCCCTGCTCTCGGGTTGTGACCACAAGCAAACCAACCTCGTTCCTTCAGAACTGTGACCTTGCCTTTCCACTTCACAATCTCCATTTGCCCCCCTCCCCTACACTCCGCCGCTTTTTACCATAAACCGGCTTAGTGTTAGGGATTTGATGAACGAAAATTCAAGCTGGCTGTATGGGGTTCCCCCGTCCTTGACCCATCCTACTAACACTTAGCAGTTCGAAACAACCTTCTTCTTTGTGTATCCTGGGTCTCTCTCGCGGCTCCCGATTATTATCCGCCCCTTTTCTCCGATCACATTCGTCCAGGCCACACTCTACAGACGTTTCAAGGGCCCCTCTTTTTCCATCCCCCCTCTTCGTTCTCCTTCATACACAGCATTGGTAGTGGTCCCCCTGCCTTGAGCTCTATCCCCTTGAGTCTAACCCCACTTGTTGCGGCGTTTACCTAGGGTTCGTCCCCCCCTCCCTATGTAACCCTTTCCATTGCCTCATTGAAGGAATAAGAATTTCAGAGTGACAAATCGGGAGACGCCTACCAAAAACCCAGAGGGGCTCTTCAAAATGACCATCTATCCTGAACGAAGTCCCTTCCCCCTGCGTCGTATTTTCTTGTCCCTCACGTACAATTCGACCGGTCCCGGAAGAAAAGCAATTCCGAGTAGGATCGGATGGCGGTAGCTTAGATGCTCGGTTAGTTAGACCTCCGAGTTCCCCGCCCTTGGCTTTAGCCCGTCCCTTCCCCTCGGTTCTTCTCCCCCTTCTCCCTCCTTCTGCGAAAATAGCCTGGCGCAAGGCAGGGCTTTCGGTGTTTCCTCGGGCCCCCCCACTTTACCAGCTATCGTCTCCCCGTTGCTGGTCCCGGACAGGCACGTGTCTCTCGCACCGTTTTGGTCCCACTCCAGCTACCTTGTTGCTCCCCCTAAGAGTTTGCGTGTTTTCGGTTTCCTTTTTGTTCACTGCTTTTCTTCCTTTTGACGGATATGCTCACCCGTCTGGGAGATTTTTTTCTGGCCGCTGCGTTCGTCTCGGTTTTTCGCTGTCCCGATTTACGGCAAACTGTCATGGATCAGTGGCCTCACAATTCTCTTTTTTATCCAGACCGTAGCGATGCTTCAATTTAAACAACCGCACTACCCCCTCCCCCCGGGCAGCCCACGCGTCAGCACATTCGACACTGTATTTTCCCTGAGTCGGCCCTCCGGAGCCACTATTCCGAGCTTATTTTCTTCTCTTCCTCGTATAAACCCTTTTCCTCGTAGTTCCAGCACCTGTCTTCCGTCAATCTAGCTCCTTGACCGTCGAAGTACTTCACCCCCTTTTGAAAATTCTTCCGCCTTTGTCTACGCGATTTCGCTTGTAAAGATATCAAGAGCAGGGCAGCCATGCGCCGACAGCCTTACCCTATTACTGACCCAATTCGGACAAATGCTTTTTCTGCGCCTTTCTTTGGTCGTTTTTTTGGGCAGGAAGATGCAGAAGTGTAAATTTTGTTTGAGAGCCCCCCTATTCCCTCTAGTCCTCTCCCTTGCCGGAGTTCATTAATATGACCTTTGCTTTTTCTTTTTCGTTCTTTTCTCCCTTTCTCTCCCCCCTCTCTGGGGAACTGATCGTTGACGGATTCACCAAGGAACTCTCGTGTTTTTTAGAGAGATTACTTGGTACCTATCCCCCCCCTTCCCCCCTCTAGGGCCAATTTCCTTTCAAACAAGGCGACTAGTCCCCGAACCTCCCCCTGATATTCTTGACACGGCAATTCTGTTAGGCTCTGACTCCGCCAAGTCCTTTATGAGGGATGCGACCCCTTCTCTTCTTCGAAAACCATCTTCTTATACCGCCCCCCGCCCCCCTTCTCTTATTTTCCCCTCCTCTTTTCCTCCTTGAATTTGCTCCAATTTCGTCGGAGACATTTTAGATGTAACGATGCTTCCACAAGATTGCCACGCGGACATACCTGCTCTTTTCTTCAGAGAGCCGTTTACTCCCCGTCCCCACTTTCGCCTCCTCCCCCTAACCCCCTGACCGGCCCCCTTTCCGAACCACCCTTGTGCGTTTCACCCCCACCCCTCTGCTATTTTCCCACACCTTTGAGGTATCGGTTTTTTCCTCTCCCTTAGACTTACTGACCCGTCGGATGCAGGCCGTTCGGTCAACCTGATGGTGGCATCATAATTCGTGTCTCCTTCAATTTTCCAATTTGTTCGCGACCCGCAAGAGACCGATTGTTTGCCTTTAAGTGCAATTCCTCTCAAAGCCCAACATCCCAGCCAGTGTACCCCCCACTATCTCTTTTGAGGCTAGATCTAAATATTTTCCGCCAAGCTACTGACTCACACGTGATCGACAACCAGCTAGTTTTGAGCACTTTCCTTTCTCACGGTGCGCCCCTTCTATGAACTGTCCGACGGCCAAACCCCTGGGACGCTACGCCGATTCTTGGCAAACCCTTTTCATCGGGAAAACCACCCTCAACCTCGCAACCCCCCCACTTCCGCCCGGAGGCGCGCCTTTTTAGCTTCTATGCTTCCACCCTTTATGCCCCCTATTGTGTCTTCTTTTCGCCCAATTTTTTTTTCTGGTCTCCCACTTTTTGACCACCGTTTCAGGGCGCCCCTGAAACCAATCTATCCAGCCCTCACTCGTTGGCTGCCTGTTACCTTGCTAGTTCTGCAATTGTCCGTACAACCGTTTTTGGGAGCCCGCTACCATTCTTTTCAGACGGCGTGGCTTCTTCTCTCCTCTTTTGTGGTTCTCTTTCTTTCGATGGTTCTATTTTATCCGTCTCCCCAAAGCTTCCAAGTTTCGCCGGTCTTGTCTTCCCCTCCTTTTTCTTCTCCCCTCATCCCGCCTTCCTTCCCCTGGAGCCTTTTATCTCGATCCAGAGGCCAAGACCTCCTTGATTGAAGTAGACACCAACTGGTTCCTTTTTGCTGAGGTTTGTTTAGACAACCCCTAACTTTTTGACTTCCCTTGTCTCTTTGACGACGTACCCACGTACTATCCTGCTGAAGCAATTGACCTCCCCCGAAAGCATTTGTTCGCTAGGTTTCCAACCTTTGTAGTCCCCTCTGGGCGGTTTTGATTTGCACCTCTCCCGCTTTTTTTTTTGTGTGACTATTACCCCCCCCCCTGTCTTTTAAGGCCATTAGGTTCTGCCCTAGTTTGATGTAAAGCCGGTCTTCCCGTTCGAACGATTGAACAGGTCTTTTGGTCCCTTACACCCGGGCCGCCGCCCCGTTCACGATGAATAAGTGCCAGTCATTTCCCCCTCTTAATCCTCTTCCTCCTTTGTGTTTTCCTAGCCTTCACGCTTTTTATTGCAAAAGCTTTCCTTTTCTGTTTGCCTTCCTTGGAGAGTTGTCTAACTGCACCTGACCATCGTGTCGTGGGCCATATACCCCACTCACTTTATTCTCTCTCCCCCTACCTCTTTTCTTGTTACCCCCCCCCGGATGGGAGCGACCCCCCCACTTTTAACACGTTCCTTACCAGTACCCTCCCCGGTTCAAATCCCGTGACCACCTCACTCACCCACGTGTTTTCACTTCCCCCACCTTTCTGATGAATTGTGCCCTCCCTTCGGCTAGAACGTGGAAGTCTTTTTACTCCTTGGACTTTTTCACCCTTCTAGTTGGGGTATTCCCACCCTTCTGGTTCTCTTCCTTTCTCTAGTAAATCCCTCCTTTTTCTTACCGATCACCGATTGCATGTCGTGGTAAAACCGATTACACACCCGTCTCAGCAGATGCCAACCCTCTCAGTTTCTTCTTTCTAGTTCGTCCCCAAGTCCTCTTTGTAACCCTGGCTCCTTCAGATTTTTTGGGCGTACCCGCTCCTTTTTAAAGATTGGTAACCCTCCGGAACGAAGATTACCCCCCCACCCCGGATGGCGGCCGACCATGCACCCACCCCAATCAGGTGACCGAGATGTCGTCCTCTCCTGACCCCATTCGAAACTCCCCCCTTCCTTGCCTTGCCCAAACTGAGGAATTCCAATATCTATCCCAATATTGCTCTTTTTCGCCTCACGAGTTGTTGACCCTCACCAAAGTCGGTGACAGTCCCATGAAACTCCCTAGCGCTAGGCTCTTCTGGCCCCCATTCCTATATATCCGCCCCCCCTTAATGGTTGGCCCTTTGGGAGTGATTCCGGGTTTCGGTAGTCATTTTTTCACCTGAGTTTTGACCCGGTTTTAAGCCTTCATTCTCGCCCCATTGGCTGTCCGGGCCGGTAAACGTTTTCCACCTAAGCATTGTTCTGACCGACCCTACGAACTTTGGCCGGTTTGGGAGTCTTGCCGGTGTTCGCGGTGCCTGGACTTTGAGATCCTCCCCCTCCCTCTTGATGATCTTTTCCTGACGCGGTGTTTCTTCTTGGTTGCTGACCTGATCTTCCCGTCCCATAAAGTGACAAGCTTTATAGCTGGCTTCCTCAATGCGCTTTCAGAACACACTTGAGCCACTAATTCCCAGTTCCACCCCCAAATTTGACCCCTGTTCAGACCCACCGTCGCGATTCCTTCTCCCTCTGCGCAACTCTTCTCGTGCCTTTGAAGCCCCACCCGTATAGCTTTCTTTTGTGTTCCCTCACCCCCCCCCCTCGGTCTGCTGTAGGGACCCTCACTTCTCTTTTCCGTCCAGTGCATCTTTATAAGACTCGGCCCCTCCCCTTTTCATTCCCGAGACCTTCCTTTTTCCGATGATGTCAAGCTCGGTTGGTTCTGAGTCAGAGCTCTAGACCATGCCTCCCCCCGGGCTGAAGAAAACTTCCTCACTCTCTTGTGATCTTCCTCTGTAGCGCTTGCGTTACTTTTTCTGGCGGATACTCGTTTTTCCTTCCCCTGTAATCTCCCTCAGTCCATCTTAAGGGATCTATGCCCCTCTTTTTGTATTTGAATCCCGCTTGCTTAGTTGACATCTAGAATTTTTTGCAGGCGCTCTCCTTTTAACCCAAGTCCCCTGGGCTCTCTTCGTTTCGTGCTTGTGCCAGGAATTTTTTTCACCCGTGTGTTGTTGTTGGAATTTTTTTCCGTAAATCTCGTTACGATCCGATTCTCGCCCCAATTGGTGTCGCACCCCCTTATTAGATCCGAATCCTGTCCACCTTCCTCCCCGAGACATGCACATCTTTTCCCAGTCTCCGGAATTCTCTTTTCATCCCGTGGTCTGAGGTTACATTCCCGTCGCTCCGTTCAGCCCACCAAAAAACTCTCGCCATTCATGAACTTGTAATCCTCCTTCCGCAGAGTTTTAGAAAGGCTGTCTTCTGCCATTTAGATGCACATGCCCGATTTTTTCCCCCCCCACCCTTTCCCGCGTATCCCCCGGCTATCTTTTTTTTATCTCAAATTTTGACCGTCCCTTCGCGATTAGTCTCCAAGTTGCCTTGCCTTTCCCCCCTCACCCTATGTTCCGGTGTCTGGGTCTTTACTGCCGATCATCCCCATAAGACGACTATTCGCAGCCCACAACGACGATCCGCGTTCCCCCAAGTCACGCATTTCGAGATACCCGACGTTCTTGATTACCGCCCCCAGCCCCTTTCGTCGTTCCCCCGATGGGGCATGTATGTTTCGAACGTGGCGTCCCAAAGCGCATTGTACGTTGATCCCCATGTTTTTTTGTTCATCCCTGGCATTTCCCCTTACCATACAGCACAGCCGTCTCTCACTCCAATGCCAGACTTCGGGACCCCCAGACCCAAGCCGATACCCGACCCCTTCTGACGACCTACCCGCTTTGCGCGGGAGCCCCAATGTTATGAGTTTTCTCCCAAGGAGCCTCCTGTTGCAACACTACAACCCATTGCCGTTCCCCCGAGGTGACTTAAAAGGTTCCTCGTTCATTCCCCAAAACCACGACCGTCCCCCCCCATCGCCGTCAAGCTGGGCCAGCAGTACATACCTTTTTCTGCGTTCCCCCATCTCTGCTGTTCCTCCAATGGGGGGTGCGTCATACACTTGCCTCTTATGCATCCGCGCATATTTGTCGACACGGATCCTCTGCCCTCGCAGGTGTCTTTTTGATCCGTCGTCCCCTTTCCTACGGCGCTCCTCATAATGCTTCCTCACGGATTCACTCCTATGTGAGTTTTCCGATGAGCCCTTTTTGTTTCTCTTCGTCGATGCCTGCAAGAGGCTTCGCCCCTCCCCACAAATGCCCTCATGAAGGCCAACTGGGTACCGCTCGTCCGAACCGCCCCGTACGCGACACCAATCCAGCGCGTCTTCTGTTTTTGGTCTAATACCGCGCTCGGCCGCTGTTTTGAGCATTCGTTTTCACCCCTGACTCATGTTCTGAAGAGCCACACCTTCTGTTTCACTTACGCGCGGCTGACGACCATGGATTGTGAAGCACCCTTCTCAGGTTTCACCTCCGAAATGTTCTTGCTTTTCCAAGCCCACCCTCGAGCCGCTGCAGAGCATTTGAATGTGTCCTGTCTTTTCCACGTTGTGGATCGATTCTGGCGGATTTTGACCCCATCACATGCCAATTTCGAAGTTATTTGTTGATTCCCCCTGCCATCCCTCTTGTAGGGTGAAAAGGAAACGCTGTATAGTATTCCCCACTTCATAATGACCCCGAGTCCCACTACAGGGCTAACTATTCTGAGTTCTACCGGCGGCCCTCCTTCTACACGCTGTCCGGAACCATGGCAGGCTGTGCCCATGAATCCTGGACCTTTCCTCTGCTCCTCTCCTGAGAGAGATCCAGCCTTGTAGGTCAGATGAACTTCTCCGGACCGCCTTCTTTCACAGGACGTGTTCCGGGTTTATGACAACAGAGCTTTCCTCTTTCTCTGGTCCCCCTTTGCAACTGCTTACCACCAAGCTCATTTTGGAACACCCAAGCCGCTTTCATTTTTCCCCGGATTTGTTCTTTCCCTCTTTCACCCCCCCCCTACACTAAAGCTGGATAGGTTTTTGTTGTCAAATACCCCAACTAACTCACCTTTCACTCGCTGCTTACAAACATTGATGAACTCACAGTTGCTCTGTAAGAGGCCCCTCCTGGCCCTCGTCCCTCTCCCCACCTGTTTCATCGATCCTCCTCGAAGGGTTGTCCCCCCCAACATTTAGGGTCGGAAGCGGCCCGGGCCGAGTAAATGCCCCGACTCGTGCCATTCCGATCCCCGCTTTTCGTTTGTGTCTCCCCTCTGATAACCCATCTCTGTTAAGGTTTGTCTTCTAAGATGCCCCTTCCAACCATGTTTCGTTTTCTTCGTTTCTTTCCCTTTTTTTGAAGACGATGCTTAACTTGGTCGCATTTCCCGGCTGATCCGCAGATGGAGAACAGGGACTCCTAGCCCACCACCCCCCCTCCCAATCGGCCCGACTCTTTGAAATCCGTGACCAGCCGTATTGCGGATGAATTCCTTACCCACTAACTCCAAAATTCCGGCGCCCCCGCAATTGGATAATCATTTTGTCATATGCTAACCTCTGGATGCTTCTAATCCCCTCTCTGTCTACCCTTCCCGTTGAGTTGACCCGCCCACAACCCCTGGTCTGAACGGCAAGGTGGTCCCTTATTGTTTCTCCATCCTACCCGTTTGTTTTCCCGGTTCTCCGTTGTAGTTTCGGCCTCTCGCGTGAAGTTGTGGCATCCGCTTAACCCCTTTTTAATCCACGATATTCGTCCGTCCTTTGCTCTTCATTGCACACAGTCTCCACGCGCCTGTATGTGGGAGCAACTCCTAATTTCGGCTCCATCCAACTCTTGGGCGTACCTTGTGTTCCTGGGCCCTTGTTTTTTTATCTGACTTTCCAAGTTGTCCTATTTTGTATTATTTTCCGGCAGTATGGTTTTTTCCGTGTAGACCTCGCCCCCATCTCCAGCAAAACTATTTTCTGTTCGTTCTCCAGTGCCTCTTTTTCATCCCAATGGCGTTAGTCCACTTTATTACCCATTCCAAACAGAATTTTACCGATCTGCTTTTGGGTCTGCCCCCCCTATCCTAGTCAACTTCGACAAGTCCCTCGGCAAATCCCCCTTGCTGCCCTACCGCGGCACCCCTTTTTTTTCCTCCCTCTTCTTGTGCTAGAAGTACCCGCCGTCGTTAGTTTCCACGCCATTATCCTTCTTATCGGCAAGTGCATCTTCTTCATAATTTACCTTTCATACTTCCCCTACCGGCCCTAGAACCCTTTTGATACGCCTCTGCAAGTTCGTGTTACAACTCTAGCTTCCCTTTATTCTAAATGCGCACGACATCCCCCCTCGACTTCCTAGTCCCCACCCCCATCCCCTCAAGCGGTTTAATCTACATCTTTCTATTCTTTGTTTATCCCATTTTTTGGTGGGGGATACTAATGCTCCCCTTGCCTTACTCCTCCCGCAGACCGGCAGTGATCTTTCCCCCGTCCCTTGACTTCTTCCTCCTGAAAGCCCTCCCATGTTCGATCCTCAGGTAATAGTTTCAGGAGCCCATTTTTTTTCAGCGAAACCACCGTCTTTTTGGTCCCCTTCAGAGTACACTTTAGTCCTTCCCAAGCTCTCCCCATCCCCCCCCCTTTTTTGCGTCATCCTTGGTCCCGTAACTCTCAGCCTCCTATGCCCCCCTCTGCCTTTGTTCGACACCCAAGGCGCATAGATACTAATATCTACCCCCTCATAGATCGTCTGATTCCATGAGTGCCCAAATTTTTCCTTCGTGGCCGGACTCGTAATTTTCGGCATACTGCATCCCTCTTTTGAGTTCGACAGTGGCCCGTTATCGGAATCGTACCTCCCCCCACAACAATATGGCGACCTCCCCCCCTCGCCCATCTGCACCCTGCAGTTGTCGAAGTTTCTCCCCCTATATCTCAAGTCGTCGGCGCTTCCTTCCGGCTCTTTCCACACGGATCCTGCCCTTCGTACCAAACGGACCGGCTCCCCCTTTTTAAATCGTTGCAATTTAATAATTCTGTCTAAGGCTCCTTCCTGAGTTTCCTTTTACCATGCCAGATCTCCTCAACATCTCAATCTTGCTTGGTCCTTCCCAGTCCTCAGGTGGTATACTTCCTATGTACTCCCACTAAGCCTCCTCCCTCGTCCAAAACGCTTATGAATTGAGGTTCAGGTCTGAAGCCTCACATTATCGCATCTACATCTATCGTGGCTTTACCCCTCCAGAAGGGTCTGGCCCACCTTTTGACTGTAATTACCCTTGGTCCTCACGCCTTTATGCTCACCGCGCACTTTCGTCGCCTGACTGACCCATCCTTGTTGATTTCGATTGTGATTTCTTCTATTACCTATACCTACCCATACCAGCCTTTAAGGAACCAGCAATCTCCCCCGATTTCGTGTTCCTCAACACCTTCCCTCCAATCCGTTTTCAGAAACCTAACACTGAATTCAGCTGCACGGCTTGCGCGTGCTAACCCTGTATCTAGTTCCCCCGGTGCTGGGGGCTGTCACAGTTCTCCATGCCATAACCATTAGCTAGTCCCCACATGGTTCCCCCTGTTTCGTGATGCAACAACCTAACTCCCTCTGCACAACGCCGTTTCCCCGGCTTTAGCCCTGAAACTAGAGATTGGCCCTTCCACTCTCCGATTTCGCTCCCCCCTTTTATGCCCCCTCCCATGTGTCGTAACTTTTCCCCCCTTGTTTTTTCATGCTACCGCCATTATAAGGGTCTACCTCCCTATACCCTTAACCTTCGCCATGGGGTCTGCTGATAACCGTTTCGATGTCTCCCCTTTCTCCCTAACGCCTCCAATACGGCAGACGGATTTAAAGCCCCCCCCCACAGTGTTTGTAATGGTCCAGCCCCCTTGTTGTTTTCCTCTTTTTTCCATATGAAGGATGCATCTTTTCCTCCTCCCCCCCCCTTCTTTTACTGAACATTGTCTGCAGGTTCGACTCGGTAATTCTAAACCCCCCCCTTGCCTTGCCACGAATTGGTTTGTCTGATCCTTTATCCTCTTTCCATCTCCTGGTTGATCAATAGTTTACAACCCCTCCCCCCCTTTGATCTCCTTCTCCTCGGGGCATTACGCGCGGCACGGGAGGAGAGCCTGCGAAGTTGGGCGCCACCCCTTCGGTTCTGAAGACTCCCTGGGCGGTGGACTACGCCACGTCCTCCCCCCTTGATAGCTCCTTTTTCCCCACGTTGCCGCCGAGCTTTCCCCGTGGTGTCTTCTTGATTTGACCCCCCCAAGTCCACCCCATTTCGCCGTTTTGGTGGTGTTTTTTCTCACACCTGCCGCCCGGTTTTTTCTTACAGCACGGCCGTCTTCTTGTGAGTGATTGTGATGTTACAGCTTGCAGCCAGTCTCCCCTATACGCTGTTCTTAGTTGTCCAGGATACACCATTCTGCCCTTCTTTTCCCATCTCGGCCCCCCCTCATTGTGCACATTCCAATTTG